>JACKQG010002422.1_pt1 | contig 20708 bp, 12 predicted proteins | sample 8237621 | NCBI WGS metagenome assembly JACKQG01 (sample SAMN15677084, study PRJNA649215) | marine metagenome | biome: marine; feature: Black Sea; material: saline water; isolation source: suspended particulate matter (SPM) from the Black Sea western gyre | collected 2013-06-09/2013-06-10 | depth... | reverse complement strand
GCGGGGCGGCTGGAGGAATCGGGGCGGGCGGAATCGGCGCGGGACCCGCGGGCTGGGCGGGAGCCGGTGCACCCGGTGGCGGCGGAGAGCCTTGGACCGCCGGGGCCGAAGGTGGTGTCATGCCGCCGGGCGGCGGTGGTGCGCCGATTGCCGACCCAGGCTGCCCGGGTGCGGCGGCAGGCGGTGCGCTGTCGGCTGGTTTCTCGCGAAACAGCCCGATACGCTGCTGTCCGCACGACTGGCAACTGAGCGGTGGCGTTGGCCGGCGGACTTCCACTCCACAGTTCGCGCATACAAAAGTCTTCAGCATGGATCCGGGTCCGTTCTGTCTGCAGCAGGTGTTGCCTGCCTTCGATTTCTTGTTCCTCAGTTGTTTTCGTTGGACGAGCGTTCGATTGTTGCAGCGTGCGTGAACACGGCCGCTGTGTACTACCTGACGGACACGCTCGCTTTCGAGTAAACCTTGCCATTCTCCCTCAACACGATCCAGCCGTACACGTCACCCACCTCGATGCCTCGCTCCTTGGCATTGTGTCGCTGCATGTCGTAGCGATCGCCGACTTGAACGATTTCGATGCGGTTGTTGATGCCGACGGCGTCCAGTTGCGCGTGAATCCACACGATCAACGCATCGCGCAGCGTAGTGTCATCAGTCGGCTTCCAGCGGTAGAATGCTTCGCCGACGTCTTTCAGCATTCGCGGTTTGCGTTCGCCGGTGGCCGAGCGGAAATCCAGCAGATGCCCCATCAGCCCGACCGCGTCATTGTCGCCTACGTGGACATCGGCCAGCAGTGTTCCGCTCAGATGCGAGATTGAAGGATCGACGGTCAGATACTCGCCGAAGATGATCTGACTCCAGTTGCCACCATCGCCGCCTCCGGTCACAGGAATCGCGATGGGCGCGGGCACCGGTTGGGCGGGAGGAGGTTCGACCGGCGTTGGTCGGGCGGCTACGACGGGCGCGGTTTCGACCGGAGCAGCCTTGGGCTCCTTGGCCGGCGGTGCAGTCGACGGGGCAGGATCGTCGTCAGCAGTCGGTTTCGCTGCCGGCGGTTCGGGAGTCTCATCGACCGCCTCTTCCGCGGGCGGAGAAGCCGCCGCACCGCCCACGTGCTCCGACAGTGCATCCAACGTAATGCGGATCGCTTTGAAACCCTCCTCGATCTTCTCGACGTGCGGCCGAACTACGTCGATGATCTCGGCCAGGGAAGGCGATCCGGTCTTCTTGCCGGATTCACTTCGATCTTCAGATTCGGCGTTCATTCGTTCCTCGGCTTCTATGACGTTGACCTCTCGCTTACAAGCTCCCACCTGGGGACGGCGTCAGCAGGAACCTGAGTTGCCCAACGCGTGAAGCAGAGCTTCACAAAAAAGTGAGTTCCCAAGCCGGAGCTTGGGAACAAGGCATTGTCTGATATTAGGGCTCCGCTACGCAAAATGCCCTAACGGTTTCCGATCTCGATATTGTCCAATCCGCCGGTGTCCAGGAAGTAGCTTTCGTCGGCCAACGTTCGCCATGTGAAGAAAACGTTTTCGTCTTGCACCGCGGGCTGTCCGGCCACGGTGCCCATGATGGAATCCACTTCCAGATGCTCGACGGTCTCGTCGTCCGACGAAACGCGGCGGATGCGAACCGTGATTTCCGTCTGGCCGATCCTGTCCTGCGTCTCCATCTTCAGCACATAAATGGGCGTTGCCTGGGCGTATTCGTCGCCGGTCATCTTGCGGCCGATGACGGCCCGCAAGGCCGTCGTGGTGAACTCCGTCCACTCGTCCTTGGTACCTTCTTCCTCGATGGGATAGAACAGGATTCGTTCATCTCGGATCGTCGAAGTCGCCTCGGTCATCACGCCCCAGAAATACGTGTTCTCCTTGTCCTTGCCTTCCATCGAAAACCGGAACTGGGGCAGCATGCCGTTCCGCGCCATGAACTCGATCCCTGCGCCCACCACCACGGCGCTTTTCGGATCGACGATCAACCCGGGTTTGTTGCCCTTGACGTCCTGGTACGGGTACCAGTTGCCGGCATAGTGGTTAAACATCGCTATGATGCGCGAGGCGGGCAACGGCAGGTACTTGCGCACCAGGTCTTGGAGATAGCCCAGTTTGGACGGTTGGCCGGCCAGTAGAACGACGTCCGCCTGGTACTCCGCGATGCGCGTGCAGAAGTCAAAGAGCAAGTCGTCGAACACTTCATGGACGACGTCTTCAAAGACCGGTTTTTCGAACCTCAGGCCGAGTTCCTGATTCAGATCGTAGTAGCCGGGGCCTCGTTGTTTGTTGCAGACTTGTTCCAGCGATTCGATCACAGCCGGATCGACCAGTTCCGGATCGGTGTGGCTGATCTCGAACGGCTCTTCATCGCCCTCCTGCTCCTCGACCTCGTCCACCGCCGCCTGCAAGTAGGATTCGGCCAACGGAACGTACATGCGGTTGACCCAGTCGATGCGTTGGGAACTGAAACCACGGTTCTTGGGAACGCGCGGGCCGAATAGCAGTTGGACGTCCTCTTCTTCCATGCCGATGGCGTCGGCGAACTTGGGAACAATGACACGCTCCAGCAGGCGTTTGACGAGTTGGTCGCCAGCGATCGACACACCGTCCTGGTGCAGGATCTTGCCGTGGATCGTGTCGTCGATTCCGGGCTGGTACAGGTAGCTGGCGATCATCATATCGGTCGTGCCGCCGCCGATGTCGATGCAGGCAATACGCAATTCTTTGCGTTTGGTTTCTTCCTCCGGCTCCTCCTCCTGTTGCTGTGGGCCGCCGCGGCCGGGACGAGCGGGGCGGCCCGGTCGGGCCGTGCTTCGGCGCCGTCCGGCTGGCTTCGCGCCGCCACCGGCGACACCGGCCGGCATATCATCCTCGTCGGCCCACGGGTTACCTTTAGCGCCGGAGTGGTCGCGAGCCAGCGCGGCAAACCACAATCTAGGGTCCTGCCCCAGCATACGCAGTTCGGCCCAGATGTAGGTCAAATGAACGGCGCTGGCTTCGTCGATGCTGAACGTCAACTGCGGCGTGACGCGTTGATGTTTGCCCAGCGTGCGGCTGAAGATGTTGATCGCTTTCTGGCACTGTTTGACGAAGCGTTCCTTCTCGTCCTGGAACATGCCGCTGGGGAACGTCATCGTCAGGCTGTGGATCTCGCGGCTGCGGGCCGAGTCGTCCGTGTTTCTTCTGTAACCCAAGGAATTGATGTAGCCGTATGCCTGGCAGAGCAGTTCGTAGATCGCCGTGGTCATCATCGAGCGTGGCGGATGCACCGGCTTGGTCGGCACCATCTGAGCGAAGGCTTCCTCTGGAGGATCGTCTTTCTCGATCAGGAAGTCGCGGTCGTCCTCGTGGATGAACTTCAGCAGCGGCCCGTGCAGCTTGGCGGCGAACTCATTGGTCCCATCCCGGTCGTGCGGATCGGCCATGTACCAGAAGGCGCCTTCCAGCCAACTATCGTCGGCAGCCCAGAGATAGCGTTTCGGGGAACTGACGGTCGTGCGGAAATCGCCTTTGGCATGCATGATCTGGCCGATGTCGTCGACCTCGCGCCCCATGCGGCACATGGACCAGTCGTCGAACAAGGTCGGCCGCACGTAGGTTTCTCGCTCGCGTTTTACCTGCTTCTTGCCGAACAGGGTCTTCTTCGTCTCTCGATAGAAGTCCTTCTTCGCCATTTCCGGCGGGTCGGGGTACGGAGTGTTGGCCCACCGGGTTCTGGAGGCAAACCATCGAGTTTCGGGCTTACTGATCTGTTCGCCTTCGTCGTCGAAATACTCGAGACTGTAGCGGTTGGACAGTTCGAACGGCAGCATTTCGGCCGATTGCGAGACCTCGCCTGCCATCTCCACCAGCAGGGCGCCGGTGCGGCTGTTGCCGAAGTCGACCACCATATGTACCGGCTTGGCTTCGCCGGCGGTGGCCGTCGCGGCGCGCAGGCACAGTTCGACGTCCGGAAAGCCTTGCATCACTTGGTTGCTGCGATCCAAGACGTTGGACAAAGTGACGTGGAAATCCCCGGCCAAGGACGTTGGATCGCAGAAATACCCGAGTTCCGGATCACCCAGACTGGTGTCAACGGCCAAAAACAGCCTGCTGACGTGCGCCTGGACAATCTGCCACTGGATGTACGGGTAGACGTCCACTTCGGTTTCTTCTTCCTCGTCGTCGTCGTCCTCTTCTGCTCCCTCCGGCTTACAGAGGCATTTCTGCCAGCCGTAGCCGATTTGGGCCGTCGTGTAACGACGTCCGGATTGAAGCGGTATGCAGACGATCTGTACTCCGGTGTTGGCAAACAGAATGTGCATGAAAGTCTTTCGCTACTCTCAAGTAACCAGAATCTTCCAACTGTCTCCGGCCACGTCAGTCTGTGGCCTATCCCTACTACGAACTGGAATACTTTTCGATGATCACAGCCAATTCCGCGTTCCCGGCGGGGACTCGAACCTCGACGCCTGCGCCGGACGCCAGGAATTCCGGCAGGCGGCTGACCCAGCGAGTGACGAAATTGGACATCAAGCCGAAGTCTTCAGGATCCGCCTCTTCGGCCTCTTCGATCTTCTCGCCGCTCGGCCCGGGATTCATGACGTAATCGTTCATCATGATGCTGACGTATTTCCGGCGAGCCCGACGTTTGGCGGCTTCGTCGCGCAGTTTCAAATTGACGACCTTCATAAGCTGGCCCTGGATGTCGTCGAACGTCTCGCCTGCGCACAGTGCGTCGCGCATGTATCGTGTCAACTGGCCAAAGTCCTCGGTTCCCAGCCACGGGCCGCCTTGCGGATTGGCCTTGGTGTTTTCTTCCCACCGTTCCAACGTGGTGATCGTCGCCCACTCGTGAAGATACTCTTGCAGCCGTTTGGGGAAGCGACGCTCCATGGGCTCGGGCCTACCGACGCTGGTGCGAGCCGGGATGTCGGCGAAATCCGAAAGCACATATTGATCGCCGTCCTCGAAGCCGAGCGTCTGTTCCATTACTTGCACGCGGTCGTAAATGGCCTGTGGATTGGATTTCAGCCAATCGATGACCCGCTCGGCGCAAGTCCTGCGTTGCTCGCGGTCGATGTTCGAATCGGCGTTGACCACCCAGCTTTTCGCCAACTGCATCAAGCGGCTACGGACCTCTTTGATGGCGTTTTCAAGCTGCTCCTGTTTCTTGTGGGCGGTGGTCACCTCGCGCCATGCCTGACTGATCAACGACAGCCCGCCGTCGCCGTCGGTCATGGCCCGCTCCCACTTCGTTTCCGCATCGGAAACGTATGTTTGGACCATACTGGACTTCAAAAATGCTTCGCCGGCTTTCTTCCACTTATCCGCGCCCTCTTTTTCTTGCGCCTCTCGATCCGCGTCCCAGGTGCCGGGGTAGCGCAAGGGGTAGACGTTGTTGAAGGACTTGCCGGCGCCACCGAAGTCCGTCATCACCTCGGCCAACGCATCGGCCACTTGCGCCAGACGCGCGTTGTACAGCATCGCATCGGCATACTCGTCGCGGTTGCGGAATTCTTCGTCGATGCCCGTGACGCCGAGGAACAACGCCGGCAGCTTGTCGCGAACCTTGGTGGGCCAAATGTCGTCGCCATAACGCGCCCGACCCCACTTGTCGATGTGGTACTTCATCTGGGCTGTCACTTCCAGGTTTCCACCGCGGGCCAGCAACAGCAGCGTTTGGATCAGCATCTCTTCGGTGTAGCGCTCGAACAGGTACGCGACCTTGCCGCGTTTGACGATTTCCATCTGCTCTTCGGGCAATTCGGCACTCTGACGTTTACCTTGTTCGGCGCCTTGACGGCCGGCTCGCATGCCGGGAACGTCCAAAATGTCGATCATTTCGATGCATTTCCGCCAGTCTTCGTTCAAGCGGTGCGGCAGGCACGGCATGACCATCTCGAGCATCGATGCCTGGATCGTCTCCAAATCCAGGTTCCCGCCGCCGCGGCCTTCGTCGTATTCCAATACGTGCCAACCTTCCCGTTCCACCAGCCGAAAGTCCTCCCAGTCCACTCGCTTGAAGCAACGCGAATTGCGGCGATCGTGAACTTTGGCACGTTGGCTGTCCAACAGGAAACGCACCCCGGCCCAGTGAGTGAGGATCGCCGGGTCGTGGTCTTCGCTATGGATGCTCTCAAGGAAGTTGTTGATCCGAATAAACAAGGTGGTCAGGTCGGACCAATTGTCCCAGAACATGTTGGCGGCGATGGCAATGTAGCCGTCTTCGGTCAGCGGATACCGATTCAACAGACCGTTCAGGACCGACTCTTTAGATTGGAAGCCGCGGCGATCGCAGACACGCATGTAGGCGTAGGCGTCGATCAGGTCGATCCGCCAGCGCCGGTCGACTTCGGTGTACGAGTACCGTGTACTGACCTCGTCGAACAGGTCCTCCATCTGATCCTGGGTCCAGTTGCGTTCAGCCGTCTGGCATTCCCCGCTGAATCCGCGGGCCACCACTCGAAGCCATTGCGCCCGGGTCAACGCCCGGACCATCACCGGGTATTCCGCCGACACGTTGGCGGCGATGCGGTCCTTGGTTGTGAACCGAGTCACCAGTGCGGTCGCTTCGTTTGAACCACTTTGGGGGTTCAGGTCAGTGTCGAAGGACAAATGCTGATAGTAGGCCGGCGGTCCGCTTTGTTCGTCCCGTCCCAGCGGGCTGTAGTCATCGCTGCTGGCGATCAAAACGCGCCCGACGAACAGGCTCTTGCCTACCTGCGACGGGCCGTATACCGCCGCTGCGACGGGCACTTTTGCCGAACTGAACAGGTTGGACGCCAATCGCCGCAGCCGAGTCAGTTCGAATTCGTCGCTGGTCGGGACGGGCAACAGGTCCTGCTGGATCCGATTTTCGTTGTGTTCGTTGACCCAATGCGCCAAATCGGTAGCGAAATTCTCCGTTTCTTCCGCCACTCGAATGATTCGACGGTCGCGATCGTCTGGAAAACCCACGGCAGTTTATCTCCCTGTCTTGCGGTTGGAGAAAAACACGGTCTTGTCAAGAATAATATCATATTCTACGACATTCTGCGGTGTGCCAAATACCGAAGTGCATCCGCAACCCAGATTTTGCACTACGCGGTACCGCGTCAGCAATCCCCCTAGACAGGCTCTTCCCCGCATCACGCAGGCAATGCGGGGAAGGAGGGGAGCTTGTGGTGGATTCGCGAGAATTGGCGCATTTGCTCGTTTAGCCGCAAGCCGGAGGAGACTGCTGAATAAGTCGTGGGGTAAGCTTCCAGCTTGCCAAATACGTAGGCAAGGAAAACGTGGGTATCAACAATGCACAAGGTCGGCAAGCTGGAAGCTTACCCCACTTTGGTTTCCGCTAGCATTTCAGCAGTCTCCGGAGGCGTGCGGGCCCCTAGCCTACGCGCACGCCTCCGGCTTGCGGTTAAACGAGCCATGCTGGTTGCGGACAATGCCGCTAGAAATGTCTCAGTCGTCGTCCTTGCTGGACTTGATCACGGGTACCCGGCCTTTGCCGGTGATGTTTTCGAGCTTCTTGCGATCCTGGCGGAACCGCTCCAAAGCCTCCAGGAGCGGGTTTTTCTCCTTGTCGCCGTCTTTTGACGTGGTCTTTGATGGCTCGCGGCCCGTGTATGTGGGCGGCATGGTCTTGGCAGCGCCGGCGGCGGCACCGGTTATTCGACCGGCCGCGGGTGTCCCGGCCGTTCGCGTTCCCGATCCGGCGGGCACCGGGTTCCCGTAGGCCGAAGCCGGCTGGCCCTCGGTCCCGGCCGGCGTCCGCGGGCGGAAAGGCGACGGCGCTCGTGTATCCGAACCCGACGGCGTCGGCTTTGCCAGTGCAGGCGAAGCAGGCGTGGGTTTGGCTGGCGTGGGTTTGGCTGGCGCGGCTGGAGCTCGCGTGTCGGACCCCTGCGGCTTCGGTGACGGCGAGGCTGGCGCGGGGCTCGGCTTCGGGTCTGCCGGTGACGGACTCGCCGGAGCCGGCGACGGCTTCGGATTTGGTGACGCCGGCTTGGCTGGTGCCGGCGAAGGGGATGCCGGTGATGGCGAACTGGGCGACGGTGAGGGCGGCGATGGTGATGCCGGTGATGGGGAAGGCGATGGTGATGCGGGCGATGGCGAGTTGGGAGACGGCGTTCCCGGTGAAGGCGAGCCAGGGGACGGCGATCCCGGTGATGGCGAACCGGAGCCCGGCGAGCCGGCTACGGACGATCCCGGCGCCGAAACCACTCTTGTACCTGTGCCTGAGGGAGAAACCACTCTTGTGCCAGTGCCGCCATCCGACACAACCACGGTGTCGCCGCCCGAACGGATGACCGACGCTCCGTCGCCCGAGCGCCGTATTCTGGTGGTCTTCCTGATGACCTTTCTTCCGCCGCCGTTGTCGTCCACAATGACGGGATCGGGCCTTGGGTCGACAATGATATCGGGCCCTGTATTGAGGACCGGGGCCACATCAACCGTCTCGACGACTCGTTGCGCCAATCGTCCGAGATTGAACGAGATCTGGAACCGTTTGGTCTGATCGGCGATTTGCCGCTCGTAATACAGTTCGTAGTCGTCATCGGCATTTCGGGCAAGTGACGGAGTGATCACCAGCGGCGTGGCGTCCGATGTGTGAGCATTCCATTCGCTCAGCGGTGTGAAAGCTGCGTCCGTCAATCGGTAATTCCCGGCTTGCCTCAGATACAATCGCAACTCGGCAGTGAAGCTCTCCGGCTTCACATCTGCCGCGGCGATATCCAGCACTTTAAAGTCGATGAGCGCGCCGACGCCGCCATCGCCCAGCATAGAGCCGACCAGCAAGCCATCGTCCCCCATGTAACGTATGAAGTCGCCGTCGCCGATACGGTTATTACCAAAGTAGGCCAACAGGTCGGCTTCGCTCATGCCATCCAATCGGATCCCGTTGTGCTCGACAACGCGAGCACCTTTTGGAATCTCTCCGAAGAGCCCGAAGGGGTTGCCTTCGTCGATGATCAGTCCTCCGCGACCTGGATCGAGTAGCAGGCCATCGGTGATCCTTGTCCCCGCCCTCGATATGGGCGGATGCACGCCAAAGCCCTCGTCCAACATCGCGATACTGGTGAGCCCCCCGCTGACTGTAACCGTCGCGTCGGCGAGCAGATCCGTGCTGACCAAGCGAACCTGCATGTCCTGGACCACTTCCGTGGCTTCCAGCGGGTCCATGCGGAGCGTCGCCTTGTCCACCTGGACGTTTTCCACGCGCGGCTGCCTTTCCCAAACCACGGCATCGGGAACGACTTTGATCAGCCGCTGTTTATCGGTCGTGCCCTCAAGACCGGCGGTCTCCGCCTGGCCGACCCTCAGGCTGTATACCGGAGGATTGAATTGCATGCTCGCGATCGATCCCTCGACAACCGTCACGTTGACCACGGCCGATTTGCTGCCCTGCGAGACGGTGACCTCCGTCTGGCCAAGCCCCCGGGCTGCCAGCCAGACTTCGTAGCCCGCGTTTTCGTCTTCGGTGCGGAAGACATCCACGACCTCCCCGTTGGCTGTAACGGCTTTGATCGGTTCGTCCGTACCGGTAGTCACGTTCAATGGAATCAGTTCGTGGACGATAGCGTTATCAATCTTGGTGGGTGACACGAGGAACACATCCTCCGACAGCATGCGCCCGTCGACCGTGAACGCCGCGTTCTTGGCCATATCGGCGTAGGTAATCTGCACCTCGCCGCTGCCCTCGGTGGCTCCCACCAAATACGTGCCTTCCACATCGGCTGCCGTTGTTGGCTGGACCTTATACGACAGCAACGAAGATCCGGTCAGCGAGTGCTCTTCGCCGCTCTTGTCGACGCCGAAAACCTCGACGCGGCTGCTTTGCCCCACAGCGAACGTTCCCGGCTGAAGCGCGACACGCAGCGACGTGAATTCGGCTTGGACCACTTGCACGCCGATCGAAGTCTTGGCATAGGTGTCGTCGTCCCGCGGAATCGGGTATTCGGCGAAGACCTTGGTCGTGCCCACTCCGTCGCCCTGGATCAGGCCTTTATCCTCCTCGCCGAATACCAACAGATCGCTGTCGTCCTGCTCCGACCACGAGACCTGGGTCGTCAAGTCCACCTTGCTTCCATCGGCATAGTGGCCAATGGCTTTCAGGTTCCTGGTTGCACCGATAGGAACTTTCACGTTGTCGGTTGGTTCGATCACCAGCGAATCGGGCGGCGCCGCTTCGGTGACCTTGACCAGCGCGTCGATGATCTTGCTACCAACACGGAACGACACATAGGTTTGGCCTATGTCCATGGCGTTGGCCACCGCACCGTGCCGATCGAATTCGACGATGCGCGGGTCGTTCGACTGGGCCAACGCCCGCGGCGTGACGTCGTCCTTGAAGAAGTACCAACGATGGTCGTCGACCTTGAATTCGATACGGCTGCCCAGCGGCACTGTCAAATCGTTGGGTGTGACGACCAGTTTCGGCCAGGTGGCAGCCAGGAACGCCGCCAACAGCAGAATCAACGCGATGGCAAGCCACGGCGAAGCCAGTACCCCGAGTCCGGTCCGCTTACGCTTCTTGACTCGGCCGCCCTGCAACGGTGGTCGGACGCCCAGAAAGTCGCCATCGGGCGTGTGCCACAGCTTGGCTTTCAACGGCTCCAAATCGGATCGCTGAAAGCCGCAGCACCAGATCAGCCGCCAGTCTTCATTGTTCGCACGGCATTTGAAGAAGTAGGAATCGAAGTCGCTGTTTTCCAGGTCGTTGGCCTGCTCGGCGATGTTTTTCTTGAGGATCCGATGCACCATCTGCTCGGTCGACGATTCCGGTCTGATCTTTTTGATCTTCACGCGGATGGATTCCAGATCGTCGGCGAACTTCTTCTCCAACTCGCCTCTGGTCACCGGTTGGCAGTCGACGTCCTCCAATCGCCCTCGTTCCTCTTCTGACATGTAGAAGGCGACCACGTCCTCGTTGCGCCACTCGGGTTCGGCGATGTAGTCGCCCAGCCACTTGCGGAGGATTTGAAAGTTCACGTGCTGGCGGTCCAGCAGAGGCAATCCCGGTTCCAAGGCCGTGTGCCGGTAATCCCGGGCGTCCTCCGAGAGATCAACGCAGAAAAGAGGTGTAGCCATGATTGTTCACCGCCCCTTCAAATCGCCAGTCGAACATCGCCACGACGATGCGGAAACCACGATTTGAGTAGAGAAAATCGTTTTCCTTGCTCAGTCACGTCCCCAAGCACAAAGGAGAAATGGGGAGACCTCGACGATACTGTAAGTCTAATGCGCACAAACACTAACATCAAGTCGAACGTCCGGCGGACGTTGTGGGTGTTCGGGTGTCAGGTTTCGGGTGTCGGGATTCAAGATGCGTAGTTTAATGCAGGCCCCTACCTCTTACCCGACACCTCCCTCTGAAACGCGTCCAGCGGCCACTTGTACTCATTTCTTGTCGCGTTCGGACAGCCATTTGCTGTCGGAGAGCTCTCGCAAACCCTTCCGGAGAGTTCCTTTGAGGGATTTGAATGCACCCCGAACCTTGGCCTCGGCAGTGTCCAGCAGCGAGTCGTCTTCAGCCGGCGGCCCGGCAGGCGATGGGGATTCGCCTGCTCCGATGAGGAGCAGAATCGCCGTAGAATCGTCATACCGAATCTGATTGTCCTGCCGCAGACTCGTCAGCCAAGCTTGCCAATCTTCATGGGACATTTGCCAGTACGAATTCCAATCCAATTGGGATCCGGCCTCCAACTGGCGCATCGTCCAGGCCGCCACCGCATCGCTACACAGCACCAGCAGGTCGCCCGGATTGCATTGGGTCTCCATGGCCTCGAAGGCGACGACGTCAGCTCGTTTGAAAACGCTCCGAATAACCTGCGGGTTGTCTTCGAAACGCTCGCTTTCTTGCAAGGGAAAAGTCTGCAACACTTGTCCGCCGCGAACGTGAAACAGGCAGCAGTCGCCGATCGAGTACGAGCGGACTTGGTACGGCCTGGCCACTCCGTCGTCGGTGCCCGTGGTCGTCACTTCGACCCACAGAAGCGTCGAGGCGGCGCCGTCCAGGAGTTTAGGTTTCTGGTGCCACGCCAGCGAGTTTTCGTCAATCGCTGCCGACCAGGCGTCGCGGTGCCGCTTCAGCCATGCCTCCATTGCCGCCGGATCGTTCACGTTCGGCGTGTCCGCCACCACACCGTGCGCGAGGATTCCCGCCCACCGTCCGGAGTACAGCGAGGTGGAAACACCGTCGCAGACGGCGGCTACGCCCCGATCGGCATCGACGTGAAACGCGTCTTCATAGCCGTTCGGGTCCTGAACATCCTTGGGCAACCAAAAAACTCGATGCTGGAAAAACATGACGAAGCGTCGTTTCCTCGTCTATCGCAGTTGCACGGCGGCACGGGTTCCCATGTCAAGGAACTTGACCAGGACCACCATGTCGGCGTTGAAAGCCATGCCCCGCGCGCCCGGTTCGAGTTGAATTCCTTCGGCAACCGCATTCCGGTAGAACGGTTCCGGCAGCACGCTGGACATATTGAACAGGACTTTCGCCAATTCGTCGGGCAAACCGTCGGGCATGGACGGAAACAGGGCTTGTTGGGCTTGCATCATCGAAAGATGGCAATTGAACAGCAGCACATTGCCATCGTTGGTAGCCAGGTTTCTGACGGCGTCCGCGTAGGGTATCGGATCGCCGTCTTGCGATTCGCCATCGGAAATGTGAATTACAATGGGCGGAAAGCTCTCCGGATGCTGCCCGATCCATTGAGTAAGAATCTGATAGGCTTGGTACAGCACATGGCACATGGGCGTACTGCCTTCGGCCACCGGATCGATCCAGATTGGGCTCTCCGAGGGGAACTCGATCATCTCCCCCGTTTCTTCGTCCTGGATCCGCTGCACGACCGAATCGATACGCGCCGGACAGTTGCCGATGTCCGTGACCGACACGAGTTGCTGGCCGGCCAGTGGGCCGACCACCGCGGGCTGGATGATCGGATTGGCCTGCTGATCTGTGCGGTAGCCGATCAGGCCCACGTCCATGTAATCGCGAATGCCTTCATCACCCGAAGCGCGAATCGACATGTTATACAGCCAGGAATTGACCGCGTTGGCCAGTTCGTCGCACTTGCGGTTTGCTGAACCGCCTAGCGGTTCAACCATCGAGTACGATTGATCCAGCAAAAACAGAATGCACGCCTTATGGTCGCGGCTGATTTCTCGTTGGTACGGCAAGTCACACCCCTCTACGGTCTTGAGAGCCGCTCCGAGATAGAAGCGGAAGGCCAGGCGGCTGGCCTGTCATCACGCAAGACGTGATTATCGGCCGAAAGATGCCGGACGGCAAGTGAGGAAGGGTGGCGGGTGTCAGGTTTCGGGTGTCGGGTGTCGGGTGTCGGGTTTCCAGTTTCCAGTTTCGCCGCCCAACTGGGTCTCCCCTCTTCCCGACACCCGACACCTGACACCCGACACCCTTCCCTATTCCTTCTCCTCAACCGGTTCATCTATCGCGGCCGTCGTCTCCTGCTGCTCGTCTGCCTGTTCGGCCTTTTCAGCTTCTTCGGTTTCTTCCGATTCCTCCGCATCTTCGCCTGGCTTAGCCACTTTTTCGGCCCTGCGGGACCGGAACAGCCCCCATCGTCGTTGTTGCTTGACTTCGATCGGCTGGATGTGTCCGACCGGAAGCGGTTCGCTGTAAAACACCTGAAAACCCAAGTCGATCACGGCTATGACGTACACACCGCTGCGGTCCCACTCGGGGTCCGGCGCAACCTGATGACCGGTTGTCTCGTTCCACTCGTGGCGTTGGATGGCCACTGCGTATTGGGCCTTGATGTCTTCGGGCAGTGCGCTGGCCGGAGGCCGGTTCTGGCAGATCAGCAAACGGCACTCGTTGCTGACATTAGGCGCCGGCCACGTCCACTTGATCGTCAAGTTGCCCGCTTCGTCTCGCACAACCGCATTCCCTGGATCCGCCGCCAAGCCAACACGCGATACCGGCAGAATCTCCGACTCGACCCACTGGCTGACGACGGGCTGGTGATGGCGAAACTGGCCGCAGATGTCGCCGATCAGCGTCGCGTCGAACAATTCCACAAAAGCAGTCCGATCGTTCTCCATGAATGTGTTGACGATTGCCTGACGCTTGACCGCCACGGCCTTCTGAGCTTTGGCCTGCAATTCCTTCAGCGTGCCGGCCAGTTCGGGCGGCAACTGCTGACCCTGCATGCACGGTTCGGCCAGCAGGCGTTCCACCTCGGCCAGGTTGCCTGCCTCGATGGCGGCAGTGATCATTTCGAGCGTCTGGCGACCGGCACGCACGCGATTGTAGATATGCCGCCACGCCGACGCGTCGTGGCAGTCGCTCAACAGCGTTTCATCCCACACCTCGAGCACCCGGCGTTCCTGTTCTGCTTCGTCCGCAGTCTCGGGAATGGCCTGCAACTGCCGAATCAGCGGTGCGCGAGCTGCGGCTAACTGGGCGCGCTCGCGAACTTCGTCCGACGCTAGGACACGGCCTCGAATCTTGCCGAGCTTCTCCCAAGTTTCAACGACTTGGATTTCGGAACACGGCTCCTCGACCGCACGGGTCAATTCGCGATAGATGTACAATCGTTTGCGTGCCTGCTGAGATCGCCGGGCGAGACCTTCGTGATACGAGTTGGGCAGGTGTTCCATTACACCAGCGATAAAAGTCTCGCCCTCGACCGTCCCTTTCTTCTCCAGTTCGTGGACTTTCCTGACGTACTGCAACCGCTTCTGGGCTGCCAGGTACTGCTGTACCAGCGGGGAGGACTTGTCCATCGCCTGGAACGCTTCGGGCGAACCACTGGCGACGATCTTCTTGTCGTGTGACAGTGCTGGAGTTTTGGGCGCTGCGAGCAGCAACTCTTGCAGCTTCGTCATGCTCTCACGCTGGACCAGGCTTCTCTCGACTTGCTGGCGATACGGCTCGGCCGTTGGGTGCCCGCCCATCTTCTGCAGGTGGTTCCATGCTTCCAACAGTTCGCGATTGTCCACTTGCGGCGAAGCCAACAACTCGCGAATTCGGTCGACGGTCAGAAGCTTCTGGACGTCCGGTTCGTAAGGCTGGGCGCTTGGCCGGCCGGACAGCAACTGTTGGTTGGCCAGCCACGTGGCTTTCAGCTTGTCCCACGCCTGCAACTGTTTGGCCGATTGCAGCAGCCGCAGAACGGGCCTGACTTGCCCGGCACAGCTAGCCTGGTCTACCAGATGCGCCGCCGCCGGGTAATTATGCAGCAATCCTGTGGCATAAAGCATCTCGACACGCTCTTCGTTGCCTTCGGCCAAGGCCTCATCGACGGCCTTTCGGCACGAGACCCGCTGCTGGGCCTCCTGAACGTACGGCTGCAAATCCGGAGCGATCTGTTCGCCCGGCCCCATACGCTCGACCAACTGGACGACCTTGTCCCACTCCTGCGCACTGACCAGACTCTCGACCGATTCGCACCACAGCAGCACTTCATCCACCGGCGGAATGTCGTGGATGTCGTATCGGGCTAATTCGAACAGGTAGTGAACCAAGTCACGCACCTGCTCGTCAGGCGAATTCATCAGGTCGCGGTACAACGCCGATGTGGCCGGACTTTCGAAATCCTGCGGTCGGAACAGAATCTTGTCGTATTCCGTTTGATCGACGTGCGTGATCCAAAGTTGCGGCGCAGCGGCCAAGGCTCTAAGGGCAACGTAGATCAGAAGCGACGAGAAATTATCCAGCCCCGGAAACAAAATCGTATTGGCATTGCGCCCTGGGTGCTGGTAGGGAGGAAGTCCGGTTTCCAGGTTGCGGCGTCCAGTCAACGACGGCACGCACATGCAATCGTAGTCGACCAGTTTGAAATGGCCTTCCGGCGAGACCATGACATTGCCGTGCGACAGGTCGCCATGCACAACTTCCTGTTCGATCAGTTCGCGCACCAAGTGCAGCCAAACATCGGCCGCGATTCCCAGGGCCTCGGCATAGCCTTCGCGGCTGCGATCTCGAACCCATTCGAACAGCGTGATGCCCGGGACCCAATCCATCGTCAGCAACGGATAGAGCTTGCCGTCACCGGCCGATCGAATGCCGCGTTCGTCATAGTCGAACTTGACGATGCTGGATACGACCCGCTGGTCCAGGTACTCGCTGACCGTACGGTAATGCTCCAGTCGCTCGTCCTGGCGACGGTTGAATATCCGGATGGCGAAGCTTGTGCCGTCAGCCTGGAATCCGCGATAAACGGTAGCAAAATTGCCACTGCGCGCCTTAGGCTGGCCGAGATGGTTCATCTCCACAGTGCATTGCTTCAACTCGGGTGCCCGAAAGGCGACCTGAGGATTTTGCACCATACGGGCGAAATCAGAGATCAGCGGCCACGTTGACATCAGAAACCAGCGATCCAAGATCGGAGTGCAACAACGGCGGGACGATTCCTACAGAGCGGCATTGCGCCCTTTGTTTCGCGTGCCCTCTTGAGCCAAACCCGCAAACTATCATATTCCATTATAGTGCCTGCTTGCGTTAGCCGTCGAATCGCGAAAGGACCAACACGACGTTCTGCCCGCCGAAGCCGAAGGTATTGCTCATCGCGCGGTTGCACGAAATCTCGCGAGCCGTGTTGGGCACGTAGTCCAGATCGCACTCGGGATCCGCATTTCCGTAATTTATGGTCGGCGGGGCAACGCCATCGCGAATCGCGATCAGGCACGCGAGCGATTCGATGGCACCACAAGCCGTTGTCAGATGCCCGGTCATGCTCTTGGTGCTGGATATTGGCACGCGATAGGCGAGGTCGCCAAACGCTTTCTTGACGGCAAGCGTTTCGGTCTTGTCGTTGATCGCCGTGCCAGAGCCATGAGCGTTGATGTAGTCGATGTCCTCGGGGTTCATCCGGGCATCGTCCAAAGCCCGCGCAATCACGTTGACGGCGGAACGGCCCGTGGGGTCCAAGTCAGTGATGCGATAGGCGTCATGAGTGACGCCCCAGCCCGCAACTTCGGCCCAGATCTCCGCGCCACGACGACGGGCCAAGTCCAACTCTTCCAGTACCAGCATCACTCCGCCTTCGCCGATCACGAATCCATCCCGTTCGCGGTCAAACGGGCGCGCGGCCTTCTCGGGCTCGTCGTTACGGGTGCTGAGCGTGGAAAGACGATGGAAGCCGGTAACGCCAAACGGATGGATCATGCTATGGGCGCCGCCGGCCAGCATTATGTCCGCATCTCCGCGGCGGATGATTTCGGTTGATTCCCCGATGGCCTTGCTGCACGAAACGCAGGCGGCGGTGAAATTCGAATTCGGCCCTTGGGCATCAAACAATCCGGCTATGCAGGCTGCCGCTGCGCCCGGCTCCAGAATCAAATCTTCGTCTGTCATGTGCTGATAGACATGATTCGCCTCATCCACAAACCGTCCGATCTGAAATTGTTCGCCCACGACTGCCGTGCTGGTTAGTTGGCAGAACTGCGAGAATTCGGGGAAAATCTCGCCACAGCCCGTGATAACTCCGACTCGTTGCGGGTCCACGTGGGCATCCTGCAAGCCCGCGGACCGAGCGGCTTTCAATGCAGCGGCAACGGCGAACTGGGTCTGGCGAGCGTGTCGCTGCCAACGCGTCTGGTCTTCGCCAACATCGGACATGTCCCAGTTTCGGACTTCGGCGGCGATCCGCACCGGGAATCTCGACGCATCGAACAACGAAATTGGGCCAACCCCTGACTGGCCTTGCGTGAGACGGCACGAGAATTCGTCGACCTCCACACCCAGTGGGGTCACGCAGCCGACGCCCGTGATCACAACTCGCCGCCTCATGGAGCACCATCTTCGGCCTCGCAACTCGCGAGGAGTGACACTCCTCGCACATTGCGTCTGCCGTTATCCTCAAATTCTAACTAGGTCGTATTATTGAGACCGATACGTCAATATACCAATCTGCGCGCACGGCGAACAGGAAGGAGCCTGCGCGGCGAAAAAGGGCTATATAGCGGTTCAGGGGGAGGTTTTCAAGAAAGGGTAGCGAAGATAGAATCGCATGCCGATAGGTCCAATGGGTTACTCCTTGGCCTACCGAGGAAGTGCATCTGGGAATCGATCCCCCAACTCGCCGACGGTGGATTCGCTCATCAGGCCCCCGGCGAGTCCGGTTCGCCAATCGATCGCAAGTATTCGGCCAGACGCGACTGCAAATCCACAAGGCTCTGCCACTGGCGCACATCCAGCGTTACTCGGTCACCTTTCTTCTCCTCTTTCACCGAAGACAGTAGATGCCTGAGACGAATGTGCATGTACTCGATCAACTCGGCCAATTGAGCTGCCTGTCCCGGACTTAGGCGTTCCGGCAACTCGGGTGGCTCCAAGCAGAACAACGCCTCTTGAAGCTCCTCGTTGTCTTTCCAAGGCTCATCTGCGTCGAGCGGCGGGACCTTGTCGGCGTCGTCCTTGCTGCGGCGGAACCAACTACCCTTGGTCTTTACGTTTCGCAACTGCGCCAGCCGCTTGGCAATATCGTCACGAGAGCCGACCACCAGCACCGATCGCCCCACGTGAATCATGTCGCCATCGCGCAGGATACGAAGCTGTATGTCCTCGCCGTTGACTTTGGTGCCGTTTGTGCTCTCCAGATCTGTCAGCACCAAACGGTCATGATCTTCTTGAATCTTGACGTGGAACCGGCTGACACGCTCATCGTTCAGTTGAATCGTATTACCCTCTTCCCGTCCGATCGTAACTGGCGTGTCCAGGGTATCGAATACACGGCCTCGATCAGCGCCGTCGAGCACGCGCAATGTAATCTGGGCCATGAGGGTCGCTCGGTTTGTGGTTCTGTGCAGGAAAAGAAAAACCGATTGCGCCTAATTCGCGCACACAGCATCATTTGCGCTTATAGCATCCCAAAGAACCACGGGTCAAGACGCGGGCCCCGAAATCCCAGGATTCTTTGGACGCAGGACGGGGTTGGTTGCACGGACACCGGAAATTCCGTATGTTTCATAGCCGCCAGCGCCCGTAGCTCAATTGGATAGAGCATCGGTCTTCGGAACCGAGGGTTAGAGGTTCGAGTCCTCTCGGGCGTGCTCGATGGCCCCACTGAAGCCCCGGTTTTTCTTGGTTTCAGCGGGGCTTCCCCTCCCATTCCCGTCCCACTTGCAGCCCCTTGCAGTCGACGGGGTATTACCTGCAACTTTGCCCCCGTGCATGGGTCTTTTGCATTGCCTACGTGCACTGCCTTCAAGCGCCAACTTCTGGGCGCTGTCGAGCACCTGCAAGTAGTGATCGTGCGCGACTTGGGGAGAGTTGCCGATCCACTTGCAGACCTCGTGGATTTGATAGCCCATGTAGATCAACTCTGTCTCTCTGCTTGACCGGCAGTTCTGGAAGATCTTGGGCCATGGTTCGACGCCGGCCCGCTTCATGATCCGTATGAACTGCGTTCGCAGGTTGGCGTTCTTCTGCCGATACTGCGTGATGACGTAATCGGTCGGTTTGACGGGTCCACGCGCCCGGGCAACCTCGAGTAGATCCTCCAAGTACGGTCGGACATCGCAGAACACTTCCTCGGGAATGACGCGATAGGGTTTGTCTGCGTGTGCCGTCTTGGGCGACGTGATCGTCAGCATGCCATCGCGAAAGTTGACATCCTCCCACTTCAACGGGAGCAGTTCGGACGGACAGCGGATTCCACCGAATCGCACCAGTGCGACGATCGCCCGCCACTCGGCATTGGGGCATTCGTCGAGGATCTTCTGCGCATCGTCCCACGGCACAAAGTACATCCGCTCTTTGTTCACCGACGATCCGCCCTTGACCTTGCGAAACGGATTCTTGGAGATGATCTCGTGATCAAGGGCCTCCTCGAAGAAGTGCTTGGCGCATCGCGTTCTACGGTTCGCTGTAGCCTTGGCCAAGCCCTCTTTCTTTTGCACGCCGGCCTTGGCCGAATCGCTCTTCTCCTTTTGCACGCGGGCTTCCGTCAGAAGCCATCGCTTGAAATCCGCCGCCGCGCCCGCCGTGATCTCCGTCAACGGCTTCCCACGGCCGAAAAAGGTGCACAAGTTTGTCTTGGTCTGGTTGTAAAGCAGTTTGGTGGACGGCTTCACGTCGCCCCGCTTGGCAATGTACGCTTCCAGGAACGGGGCAAGGATTGACTTGTGGGCGTCTTTCGCCTCTCGTTCTTCGCGCTTCTCATCCCGCTCTGGTATCAGTTCGGCCGCCGCCAGGCGATCGTAGAGCCAATGGAACTCGGGATCGGCCAGCAGTCCGGACGTGTACCGGTCTGTTTCCTTACAGGGTGGCTTGCCGTACTTCCAGCATTCGGCCAGATGTTCGACGTGACCTTTGATTTCCAGGGCTACGACTTCGGCAACCTTGCCCAGATAGAGTGATCGTCGCTTGCCGGTCGGACACCGAAACTGCAACATGATCCTTCCGTCGGGTTCGCCGTTCTTACCCTTTTGTCTGATGAGACTTGCCATGTAGAATACTCCTATCGGTTTTGTGTTTGGCCGCGTCGACCGTGCAGGGTCGGCGCGGCTGTTTTTGTTGGCAGGCGCAAACACTGACGATATCCCTATTCTGCGAACACGGATGTGTCAGACGCCCGCCAGACGGATGCATCGTTTCCCTTTCGCTGGAATTGAACGAAGACAACCCCAGCGAGGAAACGCGGATTTCGCAACGAGCGATTCGCGATTAGAATGGCGGTTAGCCATGATGTGACCCTCTTACCCAGGGTTACTGAAATGGTTAGAGCCGCTTTGGTGTTTGCGCACCGAGGCGGCTTGCTCTATTTGTACCGCAG
>JACKQG010000752.1_pt1 | contig 20714 bp, 24 predicted proteins | sample 8237621 | NCBI WGS metagenome assembly JACKQG01 (sample SAMN15677084, study PRJNA649215) | marine metagenome | biome: marine; feature: Black Sea; material: saline water; isolation source: suspended particulate matter (SPM) from the Black Sea western gyre | collected 2013-06-09/2013-06-10 | depth... | reverse complement strand
CGATTGTATTTCTCTATCAGCTGCAGGTCTTGGTCGGTGATTTGCATGAGAGTTCTAGCCAATCAAAATGGCCATATTTTGCCAAGCCGCGAGTGACGAAGTTCTCCGACCAGGGGTCGAAATCATAGTCATGCTGCCCAACTTTTTTAACGCTTCCGAGTTGCGAGCATAATGCCCTCTGTTGAAAGGCTGGAAGAGCATCCGAGGCCGGACTGTTGCCGCAAGCTGGCAGGTTCAAACTTGTTCTTACAGATTGCGGGTTGGTGACTCTCGGGTTGTCTATCTTGTTGAAGATACGGTTTGTATCGTCGAAGTTGAACGAGCGCGTCACCAAAAAGGTGCTTACATATGCGTTTGAGTCAGTCGCAGCTATCAACGCTTTTCCCGCTTGGCGCTACAATTGGGGGTTTTTTATGTTAATTTATTCAAATAAGCCACGAGCAAAGCGGGTTCCCTTGATTTCATGGTGTTTTTTCTACTTGGCTAGGCTTAAATCTTGACATCAAGATGCCGGGTTGAATTTTTTAACTATCGAGCGCCAGAACGCGCTCGCCGACCCTACGCATGAGACTGGCGAATTGCTTACGCTCCTCGCCAGTGAACACGGCGAAGAGCTCGTCGAGGTTCTCCGCGTGCACGGCGAAAGCATTTTCGATCAATTCGAGACCCGCCTCGGTCAAATGAACAAGGACGACTCGCGCGTCGCACTCGCTCCGCTCACGGCGGACGAGTCCTTTTTTCTCCAAGCGTTGGACGGCGGTAGTGATCGACCCGCTCGTCAGAAGCACCTTCTCGCCAATCGTGTTGACAGGCAAGGCACCTTTATGGAGCAGCAACTCGAGCACGGCGAAATCGGAAAGCGAGGCAAATCCTTGGCGAGCGACGCTCTTTTCGTCGTAGCGCATCACGGCATGCGAGGCTTTCCAAAAAAGGAGAAAGAGGTGCGATCCGGAATGTTGGTAAATCTTGGGCATGTGGATCAACCTAAGGACATATTCCTTTGCATCAAGATAAATTTCCTACTCTTGACCAGTATTCGATCAGTCAAATCTCGATCATGCCGTCCGGAACAAATGCCGCTACTTTAATCCCGCATACGGAACGGCAGGGAAAACTGGTGCGATTGCCCGGTCGGCGTCGGACCGGCGGAAAGCGCGCCACGGAAGGCCGCGAGGATGGACTGGTCGAATGCAGGATTACCCGAGCTAGGGCTGAGGCGGACATTGCTGATGCGTCCAGAAGCGGTGACATCGAAAACGACCTTCGCGACGAGGTTCACCCCGGCCAGTTGCGCCGGCTTGGTCCAAGCCGCGTCGATACGGGAGCGGAGCCGCGCACTGTAATCGGCCAGTGCGGACACCTGCTGCGACGACAGCTGCGGGCTGGGTTTGTGGGGCGTGCTCTGCGGCATGATCAGCTTCGGCACATCGATCTTCGGCACCGTAATATTGGGAGGCCGCGTGACCGGGCGCTGCTTGGGATCTGGCCTAGGATTGCTTTTGAAAAAATCATCAGCCGTTATCAACGGCTGCTCAGACGGCTTAGCTTGAGGCGGATCAGCTGGGCGCGGCGGCGGCTTGGGGAGGTCGACTTGTGGCACCGGTGGTAGCTCGACGGGAGGCAACTCCACTGGCGGGGGCGGGGGCGGCGTCGATGGCTGAGCTGATTGGCTGACCTCACTGGGCGGCTCGACCATTTCGAAAACGTGGGGTTTCTCCTTCGGCTTGAAGGCTTGCACGATCGTGGCTACGAACAAGCCCAGTAGGACGGCAAGGTGTAGGATCACCGATGTCCAGAAGGGTTGGTCTTTAGGGAATCTCATTGTGCGTCCGTAGTGAAAAGCTTCCGGCTTGTCGGTTCTGTTTTTGGTCTTCGCGGTCAGGACAAGCTGGAAGTATGTCACTGCATTTTCTAATCTACTTTAGTATCCAGGCTGATTTTGGAGAGCTTACGTTGCTTAATCATATCGACCACCGTGATAACTCGCTGATAGGGCAATTGTGCGTCGGCGCGGATACTGAGGACCGGCGGCGCGGGATCCATCGCCATAGTATCGAGCAAATCAGCGAGTTGTTGCTCCGAAACTTGCTGGTCACCCCAGTAGTAGAGGCCGACTCGGTCAATCGTGAGCGACTGGAAGTCTTCACGCTCTTCGGCCTGAGATTTAGCAGCTTCCACGGGCAGGTTCACTTCAATCGTCTGCTCCAAGAGCGGCGTGGTGATCATGAAGATGATAAGCAAGGCAAAGGCGAGGTCAATCAACGGAGTGACGTTGATCTCCGTCAGGGCGGACAGCCGGTCTTTGCGATGAAATTTACGAGCCATAAAATTAAGGGCGGAGGGCGAAGATTATCCGTGAGCGGCAGCTTGCGCTTCGAGCTCGACCCGGTCTGCTGCAGTGCTGGCGAAATTCTCCAGTTCGACGACCGCGATCTTCGTCTGCTGCAGGAGGTAGTTGTAGCCGAAGACTGAAGGAATGGCCACGATCAGACCCGCTACGGTGGTGAGTAAGGCACCCGAGACGCCCGGCGCCAGGCTTTGCAAACTGGCCGAACCGGCACCCGCCATACCACCAAAGGCATCCATCACCCCCCAAACCGTACCAAGCAAACCAAGAAAAGGTGCCCCGGTAACGATCGAACCAAGCACTACCATCTTCGCTTCGTAGCGAATGATTTGCTCGGCGACACTGCGCTGAAGCGCGTTTTCAACATGCCCCATGCGCAGGGTCGCGCGGTGCGGGTCGCTGTTGCCTAAATCGCCACCGTAGCGGTGGAAGGCCTCTAAGGCTTCGCGCACGATGTTAAAATAAGGGCCGCTACCTTTGCCTGGGCGCTCCGGATCGAGGGCAATGAGGTGCGACTCTTTGGAAAGCGCACGCTCATAGCGCTGGTTCTGCGAGCGCAGCTTTGAGAGGTCGAGGTATTTCCCGAGCATCACTGTCCATGCCACAATACTACAAATAACGAGGATAAATATAACGACCTTGCCGGCGAAATTCGATTGCGCGAAATACGTGAAAACATTCGGCCCAGAGGCCGCTTGGATGAGAAGGGAATTAAAAACGAAGGAGAGGCTCATTATGAAAAAGTTTAAGACATTGTTTCAACAGACCGCATTCAATCACAGGCGTTCAAAAAGCCGCCAGCCTAAAACTAAAATGTGAATAATAATTATATACTATTGACAGTATATACGAATAATAGAATGTATTAAATCGATGGAAGCTAGCGACATCTACAAGTGCATTGCCGATCCACAGCGCCTCCGGATTCTCAATCTACTGGAAGCAGGGGTGCTCTGCGTCTGCCATCTGCAAGAATTGCTAGAGGTCCCACAGGTCAAGATGTCGAAACAGCTTGCCAGCATGAAAAAGCTTGGGTTGGTCGAATCCCGTCGTGAAGGCACTTGGATGCTCTACGCAATGGCCGAGCCAATCAACAGGCTCGTCGGAGTGAACTTGCGCTACTTACGCGAAGCCGACTGCACCGAGTGCAATCAACTCCAGCTCGATTTGCTCAGGCGCGAGAGACTCATCCTGCGCATCAGGCAAACTAGCAACGAATGCCCCGAGAGCGTCTGTGAACAGATTGGCTGTTGTTAGAGCGGGATACGAGATACGAGATACGAGGAATATTATGAAAGACGAAACCAAAACTCACCGAGAAGTCACCACAGAAAACAAGCCCGGCTTGTTCAAACGCATCTTCACGAAAATGGACGATGCGATGAAGGCGAAAGCGGACGAAGCCGCGAAGGGCAGTTGCTGCTCCAGTAAGGACAACAAGGGTGACAAATGCTGCTAGAAAATCGTAGTCGGGTGGGCTTGCCGCCCGACCCGAAAACTGGCGACAGATCACACGCGAGCCATGCAGCTCGGCAAGCCAACTCTGCTAGGACACACTTATGCTGACATCTCTTATCGACTCACTGCTCTACAGCGGCTTCGGACTCGATCCCGAATCACGCGTATCCGGCGCACTGCATTTCTTTCTCTATGATACGATCAAGATCTTCCTGCTCTTGGCGGTGATGATCTTCGTGATCGGTTTCATCCGCACCTGGCTGCCGCAAGACCGGCTCAAGCAATGGATGGGGGGCGGCGGACTCTGGGGCAACTTCATCGCGGCGCTTTTCGGCGCGATCACTCCCTTCTGCTCCTGTTCCTCAATCCCGATCTTCATCAGCCTGCTCAAGGCCGGCGTGCCTCTGGGCGTTACATTCTCCTTCCTGATCACCTCGCCAATTATCAACGAGTATCTAGTGATCCTCATGATTGGGGAATTCGGCCTGCCCGTGACCGTCGCCTACGTCGGCAGCGGTTTACTCATCGGCACAGTGGCTGGGGCGATTTTGGGGCGGCTCAAATTGGAAAAGCATCTCGAGGCCGACATCATCGACGCTGCACACGCCAATTCGACTGTTATCGAACACAACTTCGCCACGCGCCTACGCTATGGTTGGGATGAGGCTGTCAGCGTGATCCGACAGATTTGGCTCTGGGTCATTGTCGGCGTCGCCATCGGGGCGTTTATCCACAACTACGTACCACAGGCGACCATCCATTCACTAATGGAAGCGACCGGCATCCTCTCCGTGCCTATCGCAACCGTGCTCGGCGTGCCCATGTATGGGAGCTGCGCCGCCATCGTCCCGATCGCCGTGGTGCTCTTCCAGAAAGGCATCCCCCTTGGCACCGCCCTCGCCTTCATGATGGCCATGGCGGCACTCAGCCTACCCGAGGCAATCATGCTCCGCCGCACAATGCATCTCAAGCTTATCGCGATCTACTTTGGCATCACCACCCTAGCGATCATTTTTACGGGATATTTACTGAACGCATTAGCCAAGTGCCTATAAACAAACTCCTAACTTCTAACTCCTTTAAAACATGAAACCCAAAGTCCTTATTCTCTGCACCGGCAACTCATGCCGCAGCCATATGGCTGAAGGCATCCTGCGCGCCGCAGCGGGCGACCTCTTCGAGGTCTTCAGTGCTGGCTCCAAGCCGAAGGGCGCAGTGCACCCACTTGCGCTGGAAGTGCTCAAAGAAATCGGCATCGACGCCAGCGGTCACACCTCGGACCACCTCGATCAATATCTGGATCAGGGCATCACCACGGTGATCACCGTCTGCGGCAACGCCGACCAGGCTTGCCCGACCTTTCCGGGAATGGTCAATCGCTACCACTGGGGTTTCGATGATCCACCTCACGCACAGCGCGAGGGCGAATCGGAACTCGACGCCTTTCGTCGTATCCGAGATGAAATTAAACTGGTATTCGAAGCCTACGCCGCAGGTTACCGGGAGGCATCATGAAAAACGCGCTCATTGCCGAGTTCATCGGCACCTTCTTCCTCTATCTGATCATCGGGATGTGTGTGACGCCCCCGGGCTCGGCTGCATTGACGCCAATTGCGGTTGGCATCGGGCTCGCGGCACTCGTCTACTCCTGTGGCCACCTGTCCAAAGCCCACTTTAACCCCGCAACCACGATCACTTACTTCGTCGCTGGCACCCACGCGAAAAAAGACTTTCTACCCTTCATCGCAGTGATCTTTGCAGGCGCCGCCCTTGCCGCGCTCTGCATCGCCTTACTCAATCCCGAAGGCCTGCAGACTGTATGTCCGATGAACATTAACTACCCACGTGTGGCCGTAGCCGAATTCCTTTTCACCTTCGGGCTGATGTGGGTTATTCTTAACGTAGCGATCGCCAAGGGCACTGCGGACAACGCGTTTTATGGCATAGCTATCGGCGCGATCGTCGCAGCAGGCGCCTATGCAGTGGGACCGATCTCATTCGCGGCCTTCAACCCGGCAGTCACACTTTCGCTCTGCATAAACGGGTTTCTTCCATGGAACGCGCTACCTGTTTATTGGCTCACTCAAGCAGTGGCTGCCGTCGCCGCGGGCTTGTTGTTCAAAAGTATGGGTATTACACAGCCAGAGGAACTTCGCGGATCGATGTGATCTCAACACTAATGCTTGGCGTTTTCGTAAATCGCTTTGAGGGCGGCGAAGTCTTCGTCGCGCGAGCCGCTGAGGATGATATGATCATAGAGTTCGGCTTGTTTCATTTCTTCGAGTGCGACGCGCATACGGCGCTTCACTTCGTCTTCGGCGTCGGTGCCACGGCCACGCAGGCGGCGTTCCAGTTCTGCGACATCGGGCGGCATAATGAAGATGCTGACGTCTTTACCCTTTAGCAGTGGGTCTTCTTGCGCTACTGACCGGAAAGTAGCGGCTCCCTGCACGTCGATGTTGAGCAGCAGGTCGATGCCTTGGGCCAGTTTGTCTTGCACTTCGCTTTTCAGGGTGCCGTAGCGGTTGCTGTGTACATGAGCATGCTCATAAAATTCACCTGCCTGTACTTTAGCCTCGAAGGTCTCATGATCAAAAAAGTAGTAATCGACGGTGTCTACTTCGCCGGGGCGCGGTGCGCGGGTCGTTGAGGTGACAATACGTTGCACTTCCGGCAATTCGGCAAGCATGCGTTCGCACAGGGTGGTCTTACCGCTGCCGGCCGGGCCCGAAACGATAAAAAGAAGACCGCTTTGGGGGTCTGGGTACATTGCAAATCAGTAAGTCAGAGCGACTCCAAGCAGGAGCAGGCCATAAGCCGCGAAGAGCCCGCCGAAGATGCGAGGGCGTAAGTCCTGCCGGTAGAGCCATTCGAAGAAGTCCCTTAATTTGTAAGGATTGGCACCAAGGATGAGCGCGACTACGATCCCAAGGTACACAAAGCTCACCAAGAAAAGCCGTGCAGTTGGAAGCTCCATATACGCGGCGTCGAGCAGGGCGCCTGCAGTGAGCAGAATCAGGGCAGCCAGACCGCGCACCGCGAGGAAGTCAGGCACGAAGATGAACGATCCGACCGCCGTGACAAGGAAGACGAGGAAAAGGAGATTCTTGTATTGCCCGAAGTCGGCGGGGCCGAGCTGAGCGACCTTATAGAGAAACCATGCGGCCGCCGAACCGAGTAAGATGTAAGCAGCGGTCCGCGAACGGGGAAAGGCTTGCACGCTCGGTGCCGAGCGCACGCCGTGCCAAAGAAAATGGGCACCAAAGGCGATCAGGAAGAGCCCGGTGAAGAGGGTGGCTTGGAAAAGAGTCATCGTGTAAATATGGTGTTTTAATTGATAATACGGAATGAAGCAGGTGGAAGAAAAAAAAAGCGCAGTCGGGATTTGTTATCGTCACTGGGGCATGGATGGGGGGGGTGCGGATCCCTTCTTGGCTTTTCTCGAAAAACGCAGTCAGGAAGTTTGCCTTGATCTTAGTCAGAGGATCGGCATATATCAGCACACGAAGATCGTGTGCCTGCTACCCCTCGGCACCAGATTTAATTGAGCAGGCTTGCTCGGGATCCGCGCTCCCGCGAGACCTGTTCTACCCAATTTACGTATGAACTATGACTACATTATAGGGGGGAGCATTGGTGCTTCTTTGGGAGTATTGTTCCTGTCGATCGCCACGAAACGGCGTCTCGCCCGCCTTGAGAAAGCTCGACGCAGCCAGTTGGACGTGGAAAGGCGGGAAGCGCTTCTTGCGCAAAAAGAAGCCCAGTCCGAGCTTGAACTCAGCTTTAAAAACAAGGAGCTCGACCTGAACCGTGCTCTCACTACCCGTGAAGATGAACTAAATATCCGCGCCCGCGAGTTGGAGCGCGAAACCGAACGCCAGGCAGACATGCAGGCTCAGATCGATGCCAAACTCAAAGAGCTCACGAGAGAACAGCGCCTACTCAGCGACGCAGAGCATGAGGCGGAAAAAGTCCGCCGCCTCTATCGCCTCAAGCTTCATCAAATTACCCAGATGGAGCGCGACGAAGCCCGCCAACTTCTGATTCGCGCCACGGAAAAAGAATGTGAGCAAGAGATACGTGACCTACGCCGCATCAAGCTCAGCCGCGCCGAAGCTGAAGTCGCCGACGAAGCCAAGCGCATTTTGCTCGCCGCGATGCAGCGTATTACCAGCCAGCCGATGAACGACGCCACCGCGACGGTGGTCAACCTGCCAAGTGAAGAAATGAAAGGCCGCATCATCGGGCGGGAAGGGCGCAACATCCGGACCTTTGAACACGCCACCGGCACTACCTTGATGATCGATGAGACGCCTGACTCGGTACTCATTTCCTGCTTCGATCCCGTCCGGCGCGAAATCGCCCGCATCGCACTCGAAGCACTGCTCCGCGATGGCCGCATCCACCCTTCCAGTATTGAGGATGAGGTGGTCAAAGCCGAGGAGGAGATGCACGCCAATGTCATCGAACTCGGCGAGGGCGCATTGCGTAAGTTGCGCCTGCATGATGTTCATCCCGAAGTGGTCGCACTTCTCGGTAAGCTACATTATCGTCTTTCCAACAATCAAAACACCCTCGCACACTCCGTCGAGGTGGCCAATCTCTGCGCGTTGATCGCATCGGAGATCGGGCTTGACCCGGTAATCGCGAAGCGCGCCGGACTTTTTCACGACATCGGCAAAGCCGTCGACGAAGAGTACGAAGGGAGCCATGCAGCGGTTGGCGCAGAGATCATCAAGCAGCACGGCGAGGATGCTCGTGTGGTCAACGCAGCTGCTGCGCACCACCAGGAAGTGCCCGCCGAGAGCGCCTATGCCGGCCTTGTTATGGTGGCCGATGCATTATCTGCGGTGCGCCCCGGTGCCCGTGCATCGTCGATTGACGGCTTTATCCAGCGAGTGCGCAGTATTGAAGAGATCGCTGCTGCACAACATGGCGTGAGCGAAGCGTATGCGGTGCAGGCTGGACGCGAAGTGCGCGTCATCGTCGAGCCCGAGGTGGTCAACGACGACGAAGCCCGCCAGCTCGCCCGCACTATCCGCAAACGGATCGAAGAGCAACTCAACTACCCTGGGACGGTCGAGATCACCGTCATTCGTGAACAACGTTACACCGAAACTGCCGTATGAGGATGCCATTTATCTTTTTACTCTTCGTCCTCGCTCTGGCCTCCGCACGCGCCGCGCCTTCAGTGGTCGCATTGGACAGTGGCGAGCAACTTATCGGCGAGGTATTGCCCGCTTCAACGAGCGAAACCCTCGTGCTCCAATCTGCCGTGCTGGGAGAAATTCAGTTGCCTCGTTCCCGGGTTCTCTCGATCCAGCCGAAAGCACCCCAGCCTACCGCCAAGCCGCAACCAATGGCGCAGCCGAAACTAGCGGCCGAACCCTCGAATGATAGTGTAGCCATAGTCGAAGAACGCAAGATCCTCGACATCCTAAAGGAGTTTAAGGCGCCCGATCACTGGTCGGGCAATCTTCGCTTAGGCGTTAATTTAAGCCAGGGGGATCGCCGTTGGACAGAGAGTTATGCCCGTGGTCAGTTGGAAATCAAGCCGAAGCAAAGCCCTCACTTCTATCGCTTGAACGGCTCTTATACCTATCGAGTGACGGAGCGCCCGAATGGGGATGAATTCAAATCGACTGATAAATACGATGCGCAGTTCATCTACCGCCGCACTTTGTGGGACAATTGGTTCGTGCAAAACTCGCTTGGCGGTCGCGTCGATCAAGTTAAGGGCATCGACCGTGAAGTGCAGGAGGCAATCGGTATCGGTTATAATTATAAACCATCGAATACATTTGAAATTCTCCTCGGCGGTGGTGGCGGAATCGAAGATTTTCAACCAGACTTTGAAGATACCCGTTCGGGCCTGAATCCGCTGGCGAATATTTTCCAAGAGGCCACTTGGCGTCCCCTTCAACGCACCTCCCTAGTTCAAAAGTTCAATTACTACTGGAACCCGGGGGACACGGAGCAGTTCAATTATGTTCTGACCGCGGCCATCCGCGTCCGTATGACAGATCTATTGGGTGTCGAGTTCTCCTACAACAAAAGCTTCGATAATGATGTGGGCAATGGCAACGCGCAGGACGATACCCAGTGGCGCAACGCACTCGTCATTTACTTTTAAGCGCTCGATCAGGTGGCTGCGTTCATCTCTAAGGCCCGTGGCAAGACGCTTCAACAAGATAGGCTCCGCGGGAGGGGCATTTTTGTAGAGTAAAACGGGGCGGGTTGCCGCCCGCCGAACCGGTGTGAGTATGGCGGCAAACCGACCATGCTACAGTGTTCTCCGCAAGCGATTATCGCTCTAGGCCAGAATCGTTGCCAGTGCCGGAGCGTTTGGGTCCATCTCCGAGTCTTTTGTCACCATCAATGGATAGCGGTATTCCTCCCCACTGAAATTGCACATGATAATTTCCTTGTCGGTTATTTCTTTCACGTAGTCTGGGTTGATCGGTATCTTTCCGCCGCCGCCAGGGGCATCGATCACGAACTGCGGGATCGAATAGCCGGTCGTGTGGCCCCGGAGACTGCGAATGATTTCGATGCCCTTGCGTGGATCGGCCCGCAGATGGGCGCTCCCAGTGATTAAATCACACTGGTAGAGGTAGTAGGGGCGTACTCGCATCATCAGAAGGCGGTGGATGAGCGACTTCATAATCTCGGCGTTGTCATTTACATCGCGCAGCAGCACGGATTGGTTGCCGATCGGTACACCTGCATAAGTCAATCGCTCGCAAGCATCGCGCAAGGTGTGAGTGCACTCACTGGGATGATTAACATGTATGCTCATCCAGATCGGGCCATGTTTCTTGAATATCTCGCAGAGCTCGGGCGTGATACGCTGCGGCAGAAAGACAGGTATCCGCGAGCCGATACGGATGAACTCGAGATGAGGGATTTTGCGAAGCTCCCCTAAAAGGTAGTCGAGCTTACGGTCCGAGAGGAGCAGCGGGTCACCCCCGCTCAGCAATACGTCGCGGATCTCGGGGTGATCGCGGATATATTGGAGCCCGCTTTCGAACTCAGGGTGAAAGTTGTAGTCCTGCGCGTTCGAGACCAGTCGACTTCGGGTACAATAACGGCAGTAAGCCGCACACCGGTCCGTTACGAGAAAAAGTACGCGATCCGGGTAGCGGTGGACGATGCCGTCGACAGGCTTGGTGTTCTCCTCGCCGACTGGGTCGAGCATCTCTTCCGGCGCGGTGTGCATCTCGCCGCCCCGGGGAATTACTTGGCGGCGAACTGGGCAGTTCGAATCTTCGCGGTCAATCAGGTTAAAAAAATATGGAGTAATGGCCAGCGCCAGCTTTTCACGGGCAAAGAGACAACCCGCCCGTTCGTCGGCCGTTAGCGTCATATAATTTTCCAGATGCTCCAGCTTGGTGATGCGGTTCTTGAGCTGCCATTTCCAGCTATTCCACTCCTCCGCGGGCACGTTCATCCAGAGGCCTTGGCCCTGATGCCAGTTTTCGAGTGAGTCGTTTGGATACATATCTAAATTAGGTAGCTGATCGGAGCTCGAATACGGGTCGACTCCACAGGATTTTTATTTTTTACTTAGCAGTTGCCATAGTTACGTATTTACATTCTTAAATATGTCAATGTCAGCAGCAAAAATGAACTTAGATATTGAAACGCTGGCCAAGCAACTCTGGGCGCTAGGGGATCCTGTGCGCCTCAGTATCCTTCAAATTCTGCCCACCGAGCCGACCTGCCACAACGCCTGTAATGTCTCCTCGATCGCTGAGCGTATCGGCCTCTCGCAGCCCGCCACCTCGCACCACTTGCGCATCCTCCGCCAAGCCGGCATTATTACCAACGAGAAGAAGTGCCGCGACATGATCTACTGGATCGACTTAGAGGCAGCCAGTGCAATCCATTCTGAACTGCATGCGTTGATCGGCAGCTAGTCATCGATCAAGTGCAGGAAGGAAAGCAAACTATCTATGCAGCGGTGGCTTGGCTACCTGTAGTGCCAGCTGGTTGCCGCGAAGGTCAACGAACAGCGGAGCGTCTTTTGCTTCCGTCAGCACGATGGCGCTGCCGATCGGGCAGTTCAAAACCGGTGAGAGCGTTCCCGAGAGAACTTGGCCGACCGCCTCGCCGGAGGCGTCAAGCACGGGAGTGCCTTCGCGAGCGATACGGCGGCCTTCCAACTTGAAGTGAATGACGCGGCGCGGGATGCCCTTCTCCTTCTGCTCGGTTAGGGCGTTTTTACCGATAAAGTCGGCCTTATTCAGCTTCACCGTCCAATCGAGGCTGGCTTCGAACGGTGTAATGCTATCGCTCAATTCATGCCCATAGAGGGGCAGTCCCGCCTCCAGTCGCAGGCTATCGCGTGCACCAAGGCCGCAGAGTTTAACGCCGTATGCAGCGCCCTCGGCCAAAATCTGCTTGGCCAGAGACGCCGCCGCCTTGGGGGAACAATACATCTCAAATCCATCCTCACCCGTGTAGCCCGTCCGGCAGACACGGATCTTCTCACCGGCAAATGTCACCAACTGGTGCCAAAATCGCTTAATGCTGATAACCTCTACTAGGCCGATGGCCGCAAGGATGGCTTCCGCTTTCGGCCCCTGCAGGGCCAGCAGTGCGTATTCGTCCGAGTGGTCCTCGATCTCAACCTCGAAACCCCAGCGCTCGGCCTGCTTGAGCAACCAGCCATAATCTTTTTCAATATTGCTCGCGTTGACACAGATAAGAAAAGCGTCTTCCTCTGTTCGATAGACGATCAGATCATCCACCACAGTGCCTTCAGCGTTGCACATGGGCGAGTAGACGGCTTTGCCAACCGCTACACTGGCCACGGCATTGACTAGGAGGCGATCCAGAAAGAGCGCTGCATCACTGCCATGAACGTGAAACTCACCCATATGGCTGACATCAAACAGTCCGGCGGCCTCACGCACCGCTTTGTGTTCTTCGAGTATACTACTATACTGTACGGGCATGTTCCAGCCACCAAAAGCGACAAAGCGCGCACCCTGCGCAGCATGGAAATCGTGAAGTGGAATTTGAAGGTCGGCAGCCATGAACTGTAATATGGAAAGATTTAAGGAAATTATCGTGAATCCAGCAAAGATACTTGCGAAGGCAATAAAGTAGACTTTCCTGAGGATCATCGTATTTGCGAGCGGCACAAGTCTCGATCGCACGTTTTTGCAGCTTCTTTACTTACACTCTTATGCCAGCTTCCCTAGCCGATCAGCGCGAGTTTGCGCGTCACTACATCCCCGCCAGCGAAAGTGATATCCGCTCCATGCTCGACGCTGTCGGCAAGGCTTGCTTCGATGATTTGTTTGACCACATCCCGGAAGAAGTGCGCTTCAAACAACCCACGAGTCTGCCCGAAGAACTCGCATACGAGGCCCTAAAAGAACGTCTCACTGAGATCGCCTCCAAAAACCGTATCGGCTCAAGCTTCCTCGGCGATGGCGTGCCGGACTTCGCGCCGTCTACTGTCATCGCGCCAATTTGCGACATCCGTAATCTGACTACGGCCTACACGCCCTACCAACCTGAATTAAGCCAGGGCACGTTACTTGCCCACTGGATCTACCAGTGCTCTATGGCCAAGCTGACTGGCTTCGAAGCCGTCAACGCATCGCTTTATGATCGCTCCACCTCGATCTTTGAAGGCATTTGCGCCGCTATCCGGATGTGCCGGGGTAAAAGCGCCGCCCTCATCCCCGACACGCTCTATCCGGGAGACTTGGAAGTGCTCGCAACACTTGCCGAAGGCACCGAAGTCGAACTGATTCGCCTACCCGCCGACGCTCAAAGTGGCACGATCGACGCCGCGGCACTCGCGGTCGCCCTCTCCGAGGCGGGCGACCGCGTCGCAGCTATCGTTTTCCCGCAAGTCAATACCTTCGGCCTGCTCGAAGACGTCGATACTCTAACTATATTGGCATCCGAGCATGGCCTAAAGTCGATCGCTGTGATCGACCCCCTTCTACTTGCCCCCGGAGGCTTAAAGGCACCTTGCGACTTCGGCCTAAATGGAGCCGATATCATCGTCGGTGAAGCTCAGCACTTAGCACTTGCTCCCAATTTTGGGGGCCCGGGGCTCGGGCTCTTCGGCGTGCGTTTCAGCGCGAAGGATCGTAACGGCGTCCGTGCTGCACCTGGGCGCTTTATCGGCAAGGCCAAAGACTCCGCCGGACGCGAATGCCGCGTGGGCGTTCTCTCCACCCGTGAGCAGCATATCCGCAAAGACAAAGCTACCTCCAATATCTGTTCGAACCAGGCTTTCGTCGCCACCCTCGTGGGTGCTGCCCTCCTCGAGCGCGGCGATGCTGGTCTCGGCACCATCCTTAGTGAGTTGCGAACGAAACTGGTCGCAGCGGTTGACCAGCTGACACGCTTCGAAGGTGTCGAGATCGCCTTCCCCGAATCCACAAGTTTCCACGAGGTGACTTTTGCACTCTCAAAGCCGGCTTCGACTGTGCTCAAAGCCGCCCAGGAAGCGGGCATCCTTGCCGGAGCCGACGTTTCCGAACGTATCGCTGGCGGGCGGGCGCTCCTAAAGTTATCCTTCTCCAACCGCGAACAGCCACTGGAACCGCTGCTCTCAGTATTCGAGTCCATTTTTGGTGCAGCAGAAGGCTCTGCCGAAGCCCTGAAGCCAGTCGACGCCACGTTCACCCGGGCGAAAGCACCGGGCCTGCCCCGCTACAGCGCCGAAGAGGTAATCGCCTACTATAAGCAACTCGGCCACCTCAATGTGAGCCCCGACGACGGTTGCTACCCCCTGGGCTCGTGTACGATGAAATACAACCCGAAGGTCAACGATTGGGCCGCCAGCCTGCCCGGTTTTACTGACCTTCACCCGCAGGCTCCAGTCGAAGACGCACAGGGCTGCCTCATGGTGCTGCACGAAATTCAAGAGTGGTTCAAGGGCATCACCGGGCTACCCGGAGTGACCACGCAGCCTTTGGCCGGAGCGCAAGGCGAGTTGGTTGGGCTCAAGCTCTTCCAAGCCTACCACCGCGATAAGGGGCAAACCCGGGATATTATCCTCATCCCACGATCGGCGCATGGCACGAACTTTGCAACGGCCACCATGGCTGGCTTCGGCGGTACACAGGGCAAAATCGTCTACCTCGAAGCCGACACCGAAGGCCGCGTCCTCAATGAAGACCTCGACCGCCGGCTCGAAGAATACGGCGAACGTGTCGCAGGGATCATGATCACGAACCCGAACACTTCAGGTATCTTCGAGACTTCCTTTAAAGAGATCGCAGCAAAGGTCCACGCAGTCGGAGGCCTTGTTTATATGGATGGTGCCAACATGAACGCCATCGCCGGCTGGATCGACCTCGGGGCACTTGGAGTCGATGCCGTGCACAACAATCTTCACAAGACGTGGACGATTCCCCACGGCGGCGGCGGCCCCGGCGATGCCATCGTTGCTGTCAGTGAGAAACTAATCCCCTTCCTCCCTGGCTATCAGGTTGAGTTTGACGGCGAGCACTACAGGCCGATCAAAGCGCCCAAATCCATCGGCTCCTTCCACCGCCACTGGGGCAACTTCGCCCACAAGGTGCGCTGCTACACCTATTTGCTACGCCTAGGTCGCGAGGGTGTGCGTCGTATGTCCGCCATGGCCGTACTCAGCGCACGCTACTTGCACGAACAGCTGCGCGACGATTACGCGACTCTGCCTATCGGATCAGACGCCGAACCGCGCATGCACGAGTTCATTCTCACTCTAAAGCAAGAAGACTACGCCGCGCTGGAAAGCGTCGGCCTGCGCAAGACAGACGCCGCGCCACGCATCGGCAAGCTCTTCCTAGACTTCGGCTTCCATGCGCCCACCGTCGCTTGGCCAGAGCCACTCGGGCTGATGATCGAGCCGACCGAAAGCTACACTCGGTGCGAGCTCGACCGATTCGCCGAAGCCGTCAAGGCCATCCTGCGACTGATCCAGGAGCACCCGCAGGCGCTCATATCTGCGCCGCACTTCACCCCCATCGACCGCGTCGAAGAGGTGGAAGCCAACCGCGATGTCTGCCTCTCCGAATCATTGGAAACCTTGCCAACGCTTAATACAGCACGCATCCACTCCAGCGATCTGGCAAAAATGACGGTAGACGATATCTACGCGAAGATCGTCGAGGCCATTCAAGACCCAGTCGCCTGATCTCAAACTGGAGGCGAAGGCTCACAAAAAATCTCGCACTCAACGTGCCTAGGGGCACAGTCTCGTGGCATGCTCGAAACCGTGCCTTTCATCATCGCTCTCGCCGCACTCGTTGCCGCACTTTATTGGATCATCTTACGCAGTTCATCCGCGAAAATCGAAGCGCAATATGCACGTCTCGCAAGGGATCTGGAGCTCGAATTAGAGATCCCCGCTCCAAAATTGGCAGGATTCGTCCGCAACGAACCGGCAGCCTATGGAATCTATCGCGGACGCGAGATCTCATTCTCAGTGCCTGGAAAGGGCCTGCAAAACACCCGTCAGATTGAGACGATTCTCAAGATCGAGCTGCGTGATAAGTCACTCCGTGCACAGTTTGCCCCAGCGGGTATTATGGGCAGCCTTGGCCATCGTGACAGCGGCAAAAAAGCCCGCTGGCAGAGCGGCGATGCCGCCTTCGACGCAGCCATCGACGTGCGTTGCGATGCCGGCGAACGCCTCCAGGCCCTATTGTCTGAAGAAAGCCGAAACTGGCTGGCGCAAGCGCTGAAAAAGCATAAGGCCAAGCTCTACATCGGTGCCGGCGTGATCGCCTATACTGAAATCGGGCTGATCGGGAACGACGCGATACGTGAGCGATACGAGAGCGCCACCGAATTTTTATGCGATTTAGCCGAAACAGTCGAAGCCTAAGCGGGTCTAACTATCAGGCAGCACTCCATTTCAACCAAGGTGACCATAAAACACTTCCCCCTAATCCCCACCCTACTTGCCTGCGCCACAACTTTGAGTGGGCAGACTGCCATTACTGTCTATAATGGCAATTTCGGTGTGGTCCGCGAGACCGTGCCACTCGACCTGATCAAAGGGATCTCCGAGCAAAGCTACAGCGGCGTGACTTCGCAGCTAGAGCCGGAATCCGTCATCCTCCGTGACCCAAGAGGCCAAATCGCCCTGAGTATCGTCGAGCAAAGCTATCGAGGTGACCCCGTTGATCAGACGCGCCTCCTGCAAATGTTTGAAGGCGAGACCATCCATTTCCTCAAAGTCATCGACGGCAAAGAAGTCGTGGAGGCGGGTAAGATCGTTCGCGCACCTTCACTCTCCAAGGCGACCGATCGATACGGCAACCAACTACAAACGATGCTGGAGCCGATCATCGAAGTTGGCGGCCACTTGCTCACACACCTGCCCGGCACACCGCTCTTTCCCAGCCTGGGCGACGACTCCATTCTGGAGCCTACTCTTTCATGGAAACTTTACTCAGATCAAGAAGCTGCCTTCGGCGCCCAGCTCAGTTACTTGACCGACGGCATGTCATGGAAGTCGGACTACAATCTCGTGCTGCCCGAAGAAGGCGACGAAGTCACTCTGACCGGCTGGGTCTCCATCGAAAACAACACAGGGACGAGCTTCGAAGACGCCGCAATCAAGCTCATCGCTGGTGACGTGAACAAGGTACAGGAACAACCTGACCGACGTCGCAACGAAGTGTATGCAATGGCGATGGCGGATGCGAGAGCCGCTCCAAAGGTCGAGGCTAAGAAATTCGATGAGTTCCACATGTATTCGCTTCCTTTGAAGACCACGCTGCGTGACCGGGAGACCAAGCAAGTCGAATTCGTCCGCTCCGAAAAAGTCGCCACGAAGAAGTTCTATATCTACGACGGCTCCGGCGGCATCCGTTACTACGGCAGCCTTAATATCAACCAAAACTACGGCCAAAACGCCCAACCCGACGTAGCCATCTATCGCGAGTTCAAAAACAGCGAGGAAAACGGCCTCGGTGTGGCGCTGCCCGCCGGGCGCACTCGCTTCTACCGGATGGATAAAGACGGTCAAATGGAGTTTACCGGTGAGAATAGCATCGACCACACTCCAAAAAACGAGACCATCCGCGTTTATTTAGGTAACGCTTTCGACATCGTCGGTGAACGCACCCGTAGCCAATTTTACAAGCACCCCAGCCGCGACATGTTGCGAGAAACCTTCGAGATCGAAATCCGCAACCGCAGCGAGACGCATGTCACCGTGAATGTCATCGAGCAACTCTACCGCTGGTCAAACTGGGTGATCGTCGAGCACAGCTCTGACTATGAGAAGACCGATGCCCAGACCATCGAGTTCCCCGTGAACGTGGCTCCCGAGGCTACAAAGACCGTGAGCTACACAGTCGAGTACACTTGGTAAACGAACGTCTACACCACTTATTTCAGTTTATTTATTCAGCTGTCTCTTGCGGCTCCAGACCTTCTCCAGCTGAGATCAAAGGATCCTTTTCCGGGCGGGGCAGCGTTTTGACTGAAAGCTTTATCAGCTCATCTCCACGGTAGATCTCGACCGGAGTGAATTGGTTCGCTCGGGTGAAAAAGAAAGCACCTGGCACGTCGAAGACATCTTCAATTGAACGGCCTGCTATAGAAATCAACTTATCTCCTTCGAGCAAACCCGCATCCGCAGCAGGTGCTCCCTCGATCACTTTGGAAAGATAGACTCCGTTACTATCATCTTCGAGGAGCTTGGACGTGACCTCAAAACCCATCCAACCATAGATAATATGCCCGGAAAACATCAAATCATCGCGCACACGCACGAGCGCATCGACTGGCAAGGAAAAAGATCCGTTCAGCTCAGTAATCGATGCCACTGACATCCCAATAAAGCGTCCATTCAAATCGAGAATCGGGCAGCCACCCTGGCCGCCATCGACAGCGATTGAAGTCCTTATATAACTGGTGGGGAACACCTTAGTCCCAAGTTTTTTCTCAATACCCGTAAAGAGCCCCAATACTGGTGTTGGGCCAAAGTCGAGCGGGCAGGTAATCGCGATAGCGATCGAACCGATCGCGGGAAGCGGCTCGGAAGGATCCAACTTAATGATTGAGAATTCTTCTGGCGGCTCCAACACACGAAGCACTGAGATATTGGTCAAGCGATCGTGACCAACGGATTCGGTTGCATAAGACTTGCCCGCATACTCGATCCATACGCGGCTGGCACCAGCCGCGCGGCTGGCACTGACCAGAACATGCCCCTCCTTACTGATAAAAAAACCGGTGCCCACACGCAGAGTGACCTGTGCCTTACCGTCCACCTCGCCTGCGCTGTAGGCCGCTTTGACCCGAACGACCGCTGCTCTGTTCTGCTCAAAGACTGCGAGCAGGCGACCTTGAAGAGCCAAGGCATCGTTGATTGCAGCAGGCAGTGTCTGAAGGCATAGCCCCAAAGCGAGGGCAAACCAAACGTGAGTGTGGCGCATCGTGACTGGTTAGTAAACCAAGGCTGTAGCCAAGCCAGTGCCCGCAAAGGACGCGGTATCCATTACATATGCCGCGTTGTCGTAGGCGGAGACCTCGATACTATCGTGCGCATATTCAGGTATGAAGCCCAACTCCGAAGAGTAGGTGGCACCAGAGACCGACACCATCAGATAATCTGGCGTCAAAGAAGCATCTAGTTCCGACATTGCGACTTCAATCGTGGCACCAGAGACTAGATCCGCGTTCTGCTTCGCAGAGGAGATCGGCAATGCTTGCCCAGAAGAATCCACGAACGCGGGCCTTACGATCATCATAGCGAGAAAAACGGCCGCGGCACCAACGGTTGCAGTCTGTGCGATCCGACTAGACACTCCGCGAAGTATTTGCACATACCAAGGGTCTTTTTTGACCAATGTCTGCAGCATGCGCTGATGTAGCTCGCGGTCGAAGGTATTCCAGAAGGCGTCGTCGGGCCGTTCAGCTCGTTTTATACGAAGCAAGTCCTCCACTCTGACTTCTTTTTGACGTGAGTTATTTGTATCAACCATAGGTAGTTTATTGGAAAAGTGGCGAGTTAGCTGATATGATTAAACGATAAGATTAATCGATATAGTCCTGTAAGTATGACTGTAGTTGTTGTTTGGCGTAGTGCAGACGCGAGCGAACGGTTCCCACAGAAACTTTGGTAATTTCCGCGATTTCGGAATGCTCCAAACCTTCGATTTCGTGTAAAATAACGACTGTGCGATGCTTTGGAGACAATTTTTGGAGCGAGTCGTTCAATTTTTCCTGCAATTCGCTGACTAACGCCCCTTTTTCGGAGCGATTTTTAGCAGTCAAGCGCTCGAAAATCTCCGTCGTCGAGACTTCTTCATCTATTTTTTCGTAGCTGATGAAGCGTCGCCGATTTCTTTTTTTGAGAAATGTCATCGTCGTATTGATCGCGATGCGGTAAATCCAAGTAAAGAATGAGGACTTTCCTTTGAACCGCGCGATCGCCTGAAAGGCTTTGATGAAAGTCTCTTGCGTAAGATCCGAGGCGTCTTCTCGATTACTCGTCATATTATAAATGACAGAGAAAATGTGTTCACGGTATTTCTGGACGAGCTGATCGAAGGCCCCCACGTTACCAGCCTGCACGCGCTGGACGATCGCCCAATCGAGATCACGCTCAACGACTGTTTTCTCTTGAGCTGGAAAAAGCGATTTAGTGACTGATCCTGAGTTGACCATTAATTATTTGAAATTCAAAACGATTTGTAGATGAAATGCAAAAGCTATTTCTGTACCTGAATTCACCTCTTTTAAGGCCGCACAGGACAGAATCCTGCCGATATCCAAATCCTAACCCGATCCGCGTTGGGGCCCTCAAAAAAAGAAGCCATCGATAGGCTTCTGGCACTATAGATAGCAAAAGACCCGATTCCTCTTTCGAAGAACCGGGTCATAAGACTGGCGATAACCTACTCTCGCACCCCAGCGTGGGGGCACTACC
>JACKQG010003117.1_pt1 | contig 20726 bp, 21 predicted proteins | sample 8237621 | NCBI WGS metagenome assembly JACKQG01 (sample SAMN15677084, study PRJNA649215) | marine metagenome | biome: marine; feature: Black Sea; material: saline water; isolation source: suspended particulate matter (SPM) from the Black Sea western gyre | collected 2013-06-09/2013-06-10 | depth... | reverse complement strand
CTCGGTGGGAGCCATCACCGCCACCTGATAACCATTCCCTACGGCAATAGCGGCCGTCAGCATTGCGACAATTGTCTTCCCCGAACCGACATCCCCCTGCAACAGACGATTCATGGCTACCGGCTGGCCCAGATCACTTCTAATTTCCTTCAGCACGCGTTTCTGAGCGTCTGTCAGCTCAAATTCCAGTTGCTCGTATACTTTCTGAAATCGTATTCCGGTCGCTGAAATGGCTGGGGCACCTGCTGTCTGCAGGCAGGCTTTTTTCAAGGCCATTAGTAATTGCAAAAAAAAATGTTCGTCAAATTTCAACCGGTGAACAGCTTTTGTCAGAATTTTTTCGTCAGCAGCAAAATGGATACTCCGCAGTGCTTCGTCACGGATGATCAGTCCCTGTTGTTTCAGAAAATTATCCGGGAATAAGTCCGGTATTAGCATTAATTGCTTCAGAACCGAATGAATAATTCGTCTGAAACCGCGATTTTCAATTTTAACCTGTTTCATGGCCTGGTTAAGCGGGTAAAGCGGTATTACGGCCCCCGTATTCAGGGGATCATCTTCTTCATTCAAAATATCAAATTCAGGGTGAACAATTTGATGCCCCTGATAGAATTCCACCTTCCCATTGACGGCAACCCGCACACCTTTTTTAAGAACTTGATTGATATACTTACCACCGTTGAACCAAACCAGGTTAAGTAGACCGGTGCCATCGGAAATGACGGCTTGGTAAAATTTTCTGTGCCGGGCACGTCGTTCTCCGCAAACTTGGACTGTACCCACAGCAGTGGCAACCGTATCGCGTTGCAGTGCTTTTATTGGTGAGATGGTGGTACGGTCTAAGTGACGACGAGGAAAATAATATAGTAAATCTTCAACCGTATTGATGCTAACCGTTTCCAGTGCTTTTGCACGGGCTGGACCTACGCCTCTTACATATTGGACGGTGGTATTCAGGTTAAGAGCGTGACCGGTATCCAAATAGTATTCAATTCCAGGCTTTACGATAAGTATAGGTCACGCGAGTAGTTTCACCGGCTGGAACGGTTAAAGGAAAATAGATCGTATTGGCATCAACCTTTATGTACATGCTGGATTCATCCCGGATGACCCATTCGCCCCTGATGGTTTCAATTAATCGCACAGAAATATTCTCTGACCGAGTGTTGGTTACAATTAATTCTATCGTGGCTTGTTCGCTCTTTCGCTGTCGGTCGTAATTGAGTACCTTGCGTTTACCGATCACGTCAAAAGAACGCCCGGCGATCAACACCACTTCTTCACCTTTGGGGACTTGTCTAATATGGTCTTCTCCGACAAATTCAATTCCACCCCGGCGGGTAACCTGATAAATTTCGACCTTGCCCTGCGGAAGTGGTTTATTCAGTTCATTTTCCTCGGAATTAGCAAATATATATTCTACGCTCAGCGGTTCTTCACGCTTACTTTGCTCCGAATTCTTAAACAGATAGGTCTTGATATAATTGATCCGGGACGGATTGTAAAGCCGGACGGTTACGCTTTCCTGTCCGTTCAGACCGATCCGTTCCGGCAGGGAATAGATATGATAGTCGCCCAGGCTCTCCCGTAACGGTGGAGCAGGAGCGCCAACAGCCCTGGCTGTTTCAAATTGGGCGGTCAAACCACCCCTTTTACTCAAACCGGTACCAGGTCCAACCCGATGCAGATTACCTTCTACCAATTGCAGTTCCAGATCAGAAAAATCAAGGCGACTACGATTGTTGATCACAGCTTCGGTAACTAATTCCGCCTGAGTGGTATCAGCATCCAGCACCAGTCGATAGATAGCATTCCAGGCAAATCCATTGCTTAAATAAATCAAGTTACCGTGAACGGTCTGGTTAGTCCGCGAATACAAATCCCAGCTTAGATAAGGTTTATACTGAGGGTCTTCAACCGAACCTTCAACAGTCAGCCACTCGATCTGTTTGCGCGCGAACAGCTTCAAATTGTTTTTCTGTTGCAATACAACCCGATTGGAATTGAATTGCTGTAATAGCCCTTCCGTTTCATCCCCGCTGACGGTCCGCAATTCCACTTCTTTACCGACCTGATCGGCAAAATAAGTCTCCCAGGAAAACACCTCCCGGTGCAGCCGCTGGTAGCCGACCCGGGCGCCCTCAATTGATAAAAAGGGTGAATCCTCCAGTAAACCGCTGGGAAATATGTCATATTTGACTCTGTTGATACCGGTTTGAATCGGCCATTCCACAGGCTGTTTGATCAAGGCTGTGCCATCCTTATAAAGAGTCATTGTGGCATCAGTTGATTGACCGGATAAAGGAATTAATGCTATTGCGAAAAAAATACCAATAAATTTAATTCGGCCAGTCTTTATCGAGTTAAAATATTGTAAACAGCTCATAGGTTCACCTTTTCATTACGACAACATATCAAGATTTGACTTTATTTTTTCCAGTTCTTGGGCAAAATCATCTATTTTTTGCCGCTCTTTATCCACCACTCGCTGGGGCGCCCGGTTAATAAAATTAACATTAGTTAGTTTATTTTTTACATCGGTTAAGTGACCTTCCAATTCAGCGTAGCGTTTCTCCAAACGGGCTCGCTCCAGTCCCAAATCAATCAGACCCTCCAGGGGTACAAAAAGTTCCAGTTTTCCCACTACAGTGGTGGCAGAATGAGCAGGCTTTGGTAAATCGTTACCCAAATTTACATTATCCAAACGGGCTAAAGTCTTGATGACGCCCACATGGCCGGCAATTTGTCCTGTGGCTGATTCAGGACCACGAATTACCAAATCAGCCCGTTTTGCCGGCGGTACATTCATGCGGCTGCGGATAGTACGTACAGCCACTATCACTTCTTGCAAAACGAACATCTCCGCTTCAATCGTATCATCGATTCGACTTTCTCTAACTTGCGGCCAGTGGGCAACGATCAGGTCCGGATCGCTGGTGTTGCGGAAGTGTTGCCATAACTCTTCAGTGATAAATGGTGCATAGGGATGTAATAAGCGCAGGATACCTTTCAATACAAGCACCGCAACTATTCTGGCAATTTGCGCTTGATCCGGATCGTTGCCATAGAAGCGCGTTTTGGCAATCTCGATATACCAATCACAAAAATCGCTCCAGGTAAAATCGTAAATAACTTTGGCGCCCTCATTGAAGCGGAATCGATCCATTTGCCGGTTTAGATTAGTAATTGCATGATTCAATCGACTAATAATCCAACGTTCCGGTAAATCCAGCTTATCCCACTGAAACTTTTCCAAAGCAGGAACGTCACCCTCCAGATTCATTTGTACAAAACGAGCGGCATTCCACAGCTTGTTCATGAAATTGCGTCCTACTTCCAGGCGCGAAGTAGTAAATAACACATCCAGTCCCTGGGGTGCCATGAGCATGATTCCAAAACGCACCGCATCGGTTCCATATTGGTCAAATAAATCAAGCGGATTGGGTGAATTACCCAGTGATTTACTGAACTTGCGGCCTTGTTCATCCCGCAGGATGCTGGTGAAATAGACATCTTTAAAGGGAATATTATTTAGAAATTCCTGTCCGGCAATTATCATCCGTGCCACCCAGAAGAAAATAATATCCGGACCGGTAATCAGGGTATTGGTAGGATAATAATAATTCAAGTCCTCTGAATCTTCAGGCCAGGTCTGGATACCGAACGGCCATAACCAGGAACTGGCCCAGGTATCCAGCACATCTGGATCTTGCGTCCAGTTTTCCGCATCGGCAGGGGGATCAACAGCCACATAGATTTCGCCGGTTTTGTTGTGCGTCCAGACCGGAATACGATGACCCCACCACAGTTGGCGGCTAATGCACCAGTCTTTGATATTACCCAGCCAGTGGTCATAGGTTTTAGTCCAGTGGACCGGGTGAAATTTTATTTTCCCCGATTTGACCGCTTCGATAGCGGGCTGGGTTAGTTCAGTCATTTTCAGGAACCACTGTTCCGATATATAACTTTCGATCGGAACATTGCCGCGCTCCGAATAACCGACTTTGTGGGTGTAATCTTCAATCTTTTCGATCAGACCCAGTGCTTCCAGATCCGCCACTACCGCCTCCCGGGCTGCTTCCCGCGCTAAGCCGCGATATTGCTCCGGTACGTTATCATTCAGGGAAGCATCCTGTTGCATAATATTAATGAATTCCAGACCATGAGTTTCACCTATGGCAAAATCATTGGGATCGTGGGCGGGAGTAACTTTCACGCAACCGGTGCCAAATTCCGGGTCCACAAACCGATCGGCAATTACCGGAATTTTACGACCTACAAGCGGCAGCTCCAGAGTTTTTCCAATCAGATGATTGAAACGCTGATCCTCAGGATTGACCGCTACGGCTGTGTCACCCAGCATGGTTTCGGGTCGTGTTGTGGCAACGGTTATGAATTCACCGGAACCATTGGCCACAGGATATTTGAAATACCATAGCTTCCCCTGTACTTCACGATATAGAACTTCTTCATCGGAAATGGCTGATTTAGACACGGGACACCAATTCACCATGCGATGACCGCGGTAAATCAAACCTTTATTATACAAACGCACAAAAGCTTCGAGCACCGCCCGTGTATAGCCTTCATCCATAGTGAAACGTTCCCGTTCCCAATCGCAGGAACAACCCAGTTTTTTAAGTTGCCGGATGATGATACCGCCGAATTTTTCCTTCCATTCCCAGGCATAGTTAAGAAATTCATCGCGGGTAAGCTGGTCCTTGGAAATCCCCCGCTCTTGCAGCATTTTAACTACTTTAGCCTCGGTGGCGATCGAGGCATGATCGGTACCGGGCACCCAGCAGGCTTCATAGCCTTCCATCCGCGCCTTACGAATCAGAATATCCTGCATGGTGTTATTCAAAACGTGTCCCATGGTCAACATGCCGGTTACATTGGGCGGTGGAATAACTATCGTGTACGGTTTTTTGTCCGGGTTGGGCATACTCCTAAAATAATTCTTCTCCAACCAGTAGGCGTACAAGCGGTCTTCCACTTGCGTGGGATCGTATACTTTTTCTAATTGCGTCTTCATCGGGAGATTCTCAATAATTCTGATTCAAATTCAACGTTCCAGTACCAGACTGAAGGCCGTTGTCAATTTCAATACATTGCGGTTGGCTTTAACCAGGTTGCCGCACAGGACGCCGCACATATTGCGCATTATCTTATAGCCGGTCTCCGAATGCCCGCCACAGATTCGAAATAAGTCACTTTTCAGTATTTTGGCCAGCCGGCAGTCGGTCAGTGCCTTTACGCTGGCGGAGCGACGATCCTCGTCGTGGAAAAGGGACATTTCACCAAACATGGGACGGATTTCACTGGACAGCTTGATAATTGCCTTTTCACGATTATCCACACTGCCTTTTCCCATCGGCAGGGTCAGGGCTTGGTTGACTTCAACTTCACCATCCAGCAGTAAAAAGATCGAATCACCAATTTCGCCTTCGGTGATGAAGTTTTTGCCGGAGGGAACCGTTATTTCACGTATTACACCTTTGAACTCAGCTAACTCATCATCACTAAGACCCTGGAATAATGTGAACTCTTTCAAATTTTTAGTATTCATAACCTAATCAAGGGATTATGATTGCCCGTTCATTTGGATTGATCAGGTAATCAGCGCCCGGATTAATTACCACAGATACGCGGCTTTCCTCCTGGAGCGATATGCCCCCTTCCTTCAGTTTGCGTTCGATAAATGCATCCAGGGCCGATGGATCAGCGGACAGGATTTCACCAATCCCCAGGTTTTCCTCTTCGGAATATACACCAATCAAAATCCAGCCGTTCTCTTCACGAAAATGAGCGAACAGATCGTTGAATGGTTTATTAATAAAATTGCTTGGGATATCCACCCGTTTAAAATGAGAACTGGATTTACTGTCCAGCAGCGTATTAACAGCCTGGGGGATTCCAGGATCCATAACGTGGGCCGCGACCATAAATGCGCCGAAATCATCGCTGAGCACCACTTCATCGACGTTGGCCCGTTTGATATGGGTCAGATTCTCGCGGTTGTTCAGGTAGGCCACTACCCGGATATTAGGCGACATTGCTTTGATGGTCAGGGTGGCAAAGATGGTCTTTTCATCGAGATTGCTACTAACATCTTCATTGGTTTGATTTGGAATAATCATCACCGTGTCGGCTTCCTTCAGGTTAGCCCGATCTAAAATTGTCTCACTGGTAAAGTCACCAGCTACAAAATAGAGAGTGATTTTATTATAACGACTTTTCAGGCGGTTAATTTCATCTTCTCCAAGATCATTAATCAGAACCAGTTGGTGATGCTTAGAGCCAGCCAGATTCTGGATAGAATCAACGATCTGTTCACCGGTTTTATTCCACCCACAAAGAATGATATGTTCACTAAGATCTAATTTTTCCAAGCCTTTATCCTCCCGAATTTTACGGGCTACAAAAATTGAAGAAATGGTAGCGGTCAGCAGGGCCGTCAAAGATATTCCGGCAAACATAACCACAACAGCAAACAAGCGGCCGGTTATAGTCGCCGGCGTATAGTCGCCATAACCTACTGTTGTCATGGTAACAATAGCCCACCAGAACGGGTTGCCTCCATCAGCAATCTCGCCCGTTTCCAACAGACCTAATATCAGCCCGCCGATCAGCATAACTATAAAAATACCACCAACGACCTGAATAAACCGATTATGAATTATGTATCGCAGCCAGCTCTGCATAACTAAAAATTTACGACGTATTTCAATAAAATTATATGGATGAGTTTATGGATTTAATCATGACTCTTTAGCCACGGATTACACCCTAAATATACGGAAAATAATTAATAGCCAATTCTCCGGAATCTTTTGAACCACAATTTGCCCGGTTGATTATCATTTGTCAGGGGAAACATCTCATGCAGGTAGGGGTATACTAACCCTTCTGGGCTACCTTGTTTTTAACAACCTGATTTCAGTAACCCTTAACCGAACATCAGATACATCTTCAATTATATTGTGAAAATTAATGTGATTCGTACAATTGGTGTTTAATTCAATTTTTAACAAAAACAGCCACCGTCTCGATATGTGGTGTGTGGGGAAACATATCCACCATCGTCATTTTTTCCAGCCGATAACCGCCTGCTAAAATAATTTCCGAATCGCGGGCCTGGGTAGTGGGATTGCAAGAAACATATATAATACGCTTGGCGCCCATTTCAGGTAGTTGTCGGGCCAGTTTTTCATGGATTCCCATCCGGGGAGGGTCGATTATCAACACATTCGGTTTTGGTAGTCTTTTTAGGATATCGGTTTTATGAAAATAAAAATCCAGATGAGCTGAATAAAAATAGGTGTTGGTTATCCGGTTGGTCAGGGCATTACGGGTCGCGTCTTCGACTGCCGATTGGACCAGTTCAAAACCATAGACTTCTTTAGCCTGCCGGGCTAAAAACAGAGAAATCGAACCAGTCCCGCAGAACAGGTCATACACCACTTCTTCACCGGTGAGTGCTGCACCGGAAAGGACAACGGCATATAATTTTTCCGCCTGTTTCGTGTTGGTCTGGAAAAAGGAATTAGCAGAAATCTCGAAAGCCAGGTCATTCACATGCTCCACGATAGTCGGGTCACCATGTAATAGAATTTCTTTCTCACCGTAAGCCGTGTCACCTTTACGAGTGTTAATATTATTTACGATTGACACAATTTGACTGAAACGCTCGGTTAATGCCCCTACAACCGGTTCCAAAGCTTCGGGGTTCTCCCAAGCTGTTACCATATTGACCATCACCTTTTCTGCACCATCGGTAAACCGTAGGGCTAAATAGCGCAGGAAACCAATATGCGTTTTAGGATCATAGGGTTTCAAGCCCTGTTCCAGAACTATTTTGCGAACAAGGTTAATTATTTCATTGCCGATCTGAGGCTGAAGGTGGCATTCATTGATATCTAAAATCTTATCGAAGCGCCCAGGGATATGCAAGCCCAACGCGAAATTTTTATTTTCCAGGTCCGGTGCACCGGCCACCTGCCAAGGGCGATTTGATATGGTGAATTCCATTTTATTACGATAATTAAATACTTGCTCAGCCGGAACTACTTCATCCAGAACGAAATCGGTCCAGCCGGCCTGCCGCCGGAAAGCTGCCACTACCTGCTGCCGTTTTTGTTCCACCTGTTGGTCGTAGGCCAGTTGCTGAACCTTGCAACCGCCACAGGTAGGGAAATGTTTGCAAGGTGGTTCCACGGCATGGGGAGATTCAGTAATTACTGCCAGCGCCCGCGCTTCGGCATAACCGCTCTTTTTGCGGTAAACCAGTGCTCTCACCGTCTGGCCGGGTATAGCCTTTTTAACAAAGATCACCAGATTACCGGCACGGGCTACACCCCGTCCGCCGTAGGCCAGGGAATCGATGGTCAACTCCAGTTCGTCACCCTTGCGAATGGTAGATTTCTCTTGCTCAGTCATGGGACAAGTCTACAGAGCAATTTGAGTCAATACCGAAGGACAAAATTTTACTTCAGCAATAACATTTTGCCGGTTTGACTGTAACTCCCGGCTTGCAGACGATAAAAATAGACTCCGGCCGTCACAGTTGCACCGGCTGCATTGGTGGCATCCCAGGTGATTGTTTTATTGCCGGTTGTCTGGTTATCATTTACCAGCGTTTTAATCTGGTTACCCAAAATGTCATAGATTATCAAGGAAACATTTGACTGCTCGGGAAGACTATAACTCATGGTAGTAACCGGATTAAAGGGGTTGGGATAATTCCGGTGCAGGGCAAATTCAGCCGGAATTGCCGCTCTGTTTTCATAATCCGTCGCGACTAATGTATTATAAACCGTAATCCCAATAACGGATTCCCATGGTACGCCAAAAGAATCAGAAGTGCTGATCCTTAAATCAAACTGATGCTGATCCGGACAATCGGTGGAGATATCAAAAATAAAAGCAGCCAATACTTCCTGGATTGAATCCGGTTCAATGGGTAGTAATGCTTGCACACTATCAACCAGCGTAATGTAGGGGTCATCGATTTGTACGTGCACATTTATTTCATTCGAAACCTGTACTCCGAAATTAGTCATTTCAAATCCCAGTTCGATCCGCTCACCGCTATTCCATTGTCCATTATCATTACCCAAACTGGCACCGATTGAATCGTCATCAATAATGAAAGTGGTGATAGGTAGGATTGAAAGCGGGTTCAGATTTACCTCTATTTCGGTCCACGCATCACCAACGACAACGTTATTTACCGTTGCGCTCACATAGCCCTCAGCATTGACCACCAGATTAAAATACCCATTTCCGGTAAAACGATTAAAGCGTCCAAAAGTGGGTTCGGTCAGGCGGGGAGCCATACCGGCGTCCCAGTATTCCAGTATTTTAACCTGCGCCCTTACGGCGGAGCTATCGAAGGCAGAAGTAACATGCCCCCGGATACCAGGACCATTCAGGCTACGCTCCAACACATACAGCGCGCCATTTAGATTGTCGTAGGCAACCTGCTGGGCTGTAGTAAATATCGGGACAAATTCGGTGCCGGTTTCCACCAGCATTTCAAAAATACCAGCCTTTTGATAGGCCCAGTAATAGCTCATGGGCGCTTCACCCCAGCTGGCACCCAGCGTGTAGCTGCCGGAGCCATCTAATTGTGGCAGGCGCTGGGCCATCTGCTGGGCAAAAGCATTTATCAAGCTCGTTTCCGGAACGCTGTGTCCGTTAATTCCACTTTTATAATAAATGATCTCTCCATAGGAATGATAAGTGATCCCGGCAATCGGGCGCAGGTATTCGACCCAATATTTTTTAGCCGTCACTTCACTTTCCGAAAAAGGATTCGGCCCCTTGTACACCCATGAAGTTGGATCGCTGGATCCGGACGATGAGTTCTGCCAGTTGCAATCATAATTACGATTCAGATCGACACCATCATAATTAAAATCAAATTGTCCGTTACTGTTGTTATCGCGCTGATTCTTGCGCCACCAGGGATAATAGCTGGTACTATCGATAAAATATTTGTAACCTTCCGTATTGAGGATTGGAATTATCCAGGTTTCCAATTCGTTTACCATACGAGTGCTGAGGGAGTCAATGCCATAATTGGCCAGAAGATGTTCGATCAGGACCATGCAGCTCATCATGCCCATTGGCTCACGGGCATGGTGCACTCCATCGATCCATACTACCGTTTCGTCTTCCCTGTCAACGGCATTATCAGAGATTTTTATGCCATAGATGGGCAATTCCATTTCAGTGCTTGTACCTATTGCGATGATCTTAGTTATGCTCGGATAATATGAATGCCACAGATTTAATAAATCATTAATATCATCATAGCTCTGATAATCAGGGATATTTCGCGTTGATAATTGTCTCACCACCCGGAATGGTATCCCTTCCTGCACTAAACGATCTATGTCAGCCTGATCAGCCACAATTTCGACCCGGCCAGCCAGGCCTTCATTTACAGCATCCAGGTTCAATTGACTGATTAACGATTGAACACGGCCGGCACCGGGATTGATTTCAACGATATAATATTGACCGGCATTGATCCCTGATATCAAACCCAGTAATAAAATCACCATCAGTAAAAAATTATTTTTCACGCAGACCTCGGTTTATGTAATAATTAAGCTATTTTCACGGTAGGTATTGATCATCGGTCTGCAATTTAAGCACTTTAGCTTAACTGCGCCTGAATTTTGATCGCACCCATCATTGCTCGTCATAATGCTCTGCGTTGTGACGCCTGTCCTCCAATCTAATTATACCGCAGAGTGATGTAACCAGTGGTAATTTCAAGCGGGGCAACGAAAGACCCTGGAACCGGTAAACGGGATTAATATCATATGGGAAAGCTGATTATATTTTTAATCTTGAGCATTCCGCTGATCGTAGTATCACGCCGGACACTGTTCAAGCCTCACAGCCATGGGTTCTACCGCTGGTTTGCCTGGGAGGGCATATTGTGGCTGACACTCAATAATTATGTCTACTGGTTTGACAATCCCCTGGGAACTAACCAGATCCTGGCCTGGATATGCCTGATCTATTCATTGGTACTGTTGGTCGGCGGATTCATGACCATGTATAAAGAGGGGCGGCAACAGCCAGCTCGAGAAGATTCCACCCTGTATCAATTCGAAAAGACCACCAAGCTGATTGAAACCGGAATATTCAAGTATGTCCGCCATCCTCTTTACGGTTCGCTATTATTTCTTAATTGGGGAATATATTTCAAAAATATGCAGCTGGATCTGATGATCGTTGCCATACTAGTCAGTGTCTTCCTGTATGTAACTGCCCGGATCGAGGAAAAGGAAAACATTACTTTTTTCGGCGGTCACTATAACGATTATATTAAACGCAGTAAGATGTTTGTACCGTTTCTTTTTTAAAACCAACTGAATAACAAATAAATTAATCCACTGCTCATCTCCGCCGCCGGCAGGGTCAGCAACCAGGATAAAAGAATATTCCTGATGACCAACACATCCGCCTGCCTGGTGACGGTTCATATACCAGGAACTTGTACTAACCGTTAGTTGTATATTCCATTAACTATTGCGGGGTAAAAATGAAGAAGAAAATCATTTTATGTATACTGTTCATCGGGTTGGTAATGATTCCAGCCACCCTGGCTGATAATCCACGCTTTGCCGATCTTACCGCCGATTCCCTGAACCACGTCACGATTTATACTTATAATACCACTGGAGAACCGGAGTCTAAAACAATTAATGACTGTAAGCAGATAAAACAGATCCTTGATTTTCTCCAGGGCATGGACTTAACCACCCTGGCCACATCTGATACCCTTTATCCGCCTGACCGCGACGCCTGGCTTTATCACATATCCCTGAATGACTATTTTGACAAAATCTACCTGTTCAAGAATAGGACATTTATCGCAAAATCAGTTTATGGAATCAAACCGGAAACAGTGGCAGAATTCAAGAAACTGTATAACGAACTAAAATAAATTTACAGGAGGAATCATGGCCAAAGGTCGCGATAAACATAAACCACCTGAAAAGAAAAAGGCAGCAAAGAGCCTGAAGGAAAAACGCAAGGCAAAAAAGGAAAAGACAACCTACAAGGATTAGGCTGATACGGTCTTAGAATCCACATCACCGCGCTCAGCGTTAGACTCGGATTCCCAGTTTCACTGTTGAACGCAGTACTTTCAACACATCTGATTTTACCAGTGGTACCTTGATGAATTCACGTTTACTATTTGTTGCCGCTGCCACCCTGTTGCTTACGATTGCTACAACACTGGCCCAACCGGAACCGGTGGTGCCAATCACTCGCAATCAGCATCCCCATTCCTGGTATGCCGAGCAATCACGCCTCTGGCAAGAAGTTGTCTCCAAAGAACCAACCAATGCCCCGGCCTGGTTTAATTATTTTTTGGCAACCCGTTATGTGCGGATCACCTCATGGAACCATTCCGAATACAACCAGGCCAATTACCAGGACCTGGGCAATATCGTGGCTCAAATGGAAAAACATATCCCGAACAGCTTCGAGTTCCACTACGCCAGCTTCTACTATGTGGATGATATAGCTCAGCATAACCGGCACCTGTTCCGTGCGCACCAAATTGCTCCTGACCGAGTAGATATCTACCCTCATCTGCTGGTGACCCACGAACTTAATCAAGACCAAAAAAGGGCGACTGTTATTGCTAAAAAATATGACCAATCCGGCCACGCATCCCCATCTTTACTGGATTGGAACTACAATATGCTGGCGCCCCTGGCTGAGGATGCTATCCTGTTTGTGAATGGCGATAACGATTCCTATCCCAAGTGGATTTTGCAATACGCCCGGGGAATGCGGCCTGACGTGGTCGTGATCGAAGTGGGAATGCTATACATCGATGATTTCCGCACCAAAGTGTTGAAGCGGATTGGTCTGCCATCCTTCCCTGGCGAGGAAACTTACCCGGACTTCACCGATTTTATTCGCGCCTTTTTCAGACATGCCATTCAGCATTCGAAGAGACCATTGTATTTTGCCACAACACTCTATCAGAAATACACCAGCAAAATATCCAATGACCTATACAATGAAGGACTGGCTCTGAGATACCGTGCCCAATCCTACGACAACCTCAAAGTGCAAGCAGACAATTTTGAAAAATACTTCCGGCTGGACTACCTGCAGGTTGATGATATCGATGACGTTTCAAAGGGGATCGTCAACCGCCTGGATTTAAATTATCTCTATTCCTTCGCCGATCTGTATAAATATTACCTAACAAACGGCAATTTGACGCAGGCAACTAAGGTGAAAAATCTATTGAATGCCATCGCCGGCCGAGGTGGCAATCCGGAAGCAGTCAATTTTGTGGAGGAGTGTCTAGCCGAACAACAGTAATTTAGCTTTGTCCAACAGATTATCATTTTTATTATTTTGGTAAAGCTGTACCAATCCGAAATTCCTGCCTCTATCTGTCTTAGAATCCAAACCAGAAATAATAAAATGAAGAAAAACAGTCCGGGTATTTTCCTGCTAATTCTGATAGTCATCGGCATATTACTGCTGTCCGGTTGCGACAAGCCCGACCGCTCCAGTCACTGGTATAAAGGGAATCTCCATACCCATTCATACTGGAGTGATGGCGACGATTACCCGGAAATGGTCATGGACTGGTATAAATCCCAAGGCTATCATTTTGTCGCCCTGTCCGATCACAATATCCTGGCAGAGGGTGAAAAATGGAAGCTGATCCCGGACCAAGAAATCCATCGTAGGGGATTTGAAAACTACCTGTCAAAATTCGGTGCGGAATTGGTCGAGTTCAACTGCGACTCGATCGGGCTGCATGTCAGACTTAAAACACTGGCTGAATATCGGCGGTTATTTGAAGAAGCGGATAAATTCCTGATCATTTCCGCGGAAGAGATCACTACCAGTTTTGAGAAAAAGCCACTGCATCTGAATGCCATCAATGTGCAGCGATTGATCCAACCTTGGCCAGGCAACAGCGTTGTGGAGGTTCTACAGAATAATATCGACGCCGTGCTGGCCCAGCGCGATTCAACCGGCGTGCCGATCCTGCCTCATATCAACCATCCTAACTATCTTTACGCCATCACTGTGGATGACTTCATACAACTCCGTGGTGAACACTTTTTTGAGGTTTACAACGGCCATCCGCTCGTCAATAATTACGGTGATTCTCTCCACATCAGCACCGAGCAGATGTGGGATGCTATCAATATCGCCTACGCCCGGAATGGCAACCCCCTGCTCTACGGTCTGGCTACCGACGACAGTCACAACTACCACCAATTCAGCCACGAACACATCAATCCCGGCCGGGGCTGGGTTATGGTGAATTCCGATTCACTTACGACCTCCGCCCTGATTACTGCCCTGGAGGCCGGACGGTTCTATGCTTCAACCGAAGTTACTTTAAAAACTGTAGAATTGCAGGATAATATTTTGCTAATTGCAATTGCGTCCGAACCGGGAATTGACTACTCTATTCAATTTATTGGCGCCACCAAAAATGATTCAGCCACTAGCGTGTTACAGTCCACCACCGGTATATCCGCACGATTCAAAGTGGACTCCGATCTGCTGTTCGTCCGTGCTAAAATCACTTCCACCAAAATCAAAACCAATCCCCATCAGGTGGGTGAATATGAGGTAGCCTGGACTCAGCCGGTGGTATTTCAGGATAAGTAATATTTCCCTTTTTGAAGTCGCAAAATGCGACCTCATTTTTTTCTCTCAATACTGCTGAAAGATTTAAAAAAACCACACAGTAACTACCAAAGGTTTTAAGATAATATTATACCCTATAAGGTATAATATCGGCAAATACACGAATTACATACCCCATAGGGTATAATATTTGTATATTCAATCACAATTAAACCCTATCGGGTGCACTAATGAGGAAAAACAAGACAATAATTGCCCAATTTATTAAAGAAAAACGGAAGCAGCTGAAAATTACCCAACCGGAATTAGCCGATAAAGCCGGAGTTGGCCTGCGTTTCATACGAGAATTGGAACAGAGTAAGGCAACCCTGCGGATCGATAAAATCAATCAGGTGCTGAAACTGTTCGGCTCCGAACTGGGACCGGTACCAATGAGCCGGGCAGAATACAATAATGCGCAGAGCTAAAGTATTTTACCGCGATCAACTGGCCGGCATTTTGGAAGAACTCGCTGACGGTTACCACTTCACTTACATCGCAGAGTACCTGAATTCAGATAATGCCCGACCGGTCAGTCTTACATTGCCGCTACGCCCCGAGCATTATCAAAGCACAACTATGTTCAGTTTTTTTGATGGACTGATCCCTGAAGGCTGGCTGCTGAATATCGCCGAACAAAACTGGAAACTGGATCGCCGCGACCGGATGGGCCTGTTGTTGGCCTGCTGCCAGGACTGCATTGGCGCGGTACGCTTAATTGACTATTCAGATGAGGGATAACCAATGAACCGCAATTGCCTGTTTTGTTATCAGCCTCTAGCACCGGGACAAATTGATTTTCACCCTGGTTGCAGTCGCAAAATATTTGGTAAGCCAGCCCCACCGGAATTACCTTATTCTGAAGACGACATGCTGAAACTGGCCGAAAAAGTTATTCAAAGCCGGGTCGCTGTGGCTGGTGTGCAACCCAAGTTATCTTTACATCTTGAAAAAGCTCACCGCGGGCAGAGTCCGGCAAGATTCACTATCGTGGGACTCTGGGGTCAGTATATACTAAAACCACCAGCCAACCAATACCCGTTTTTACCAGAACTGGAAGACCTGACTATGCACTTGGCTCAAAGTTGCCGGATGGCCACCGTTCCCCATTCTCTTGTACGATTGAAATCAGGTACCCTGGCCTACTTGACCAAACGGATTGATCGGGAAAGAGGCATTGAAATTCATATCGAAGATATGTGCCAGCTTTCCGGCCGGCTGACCGAACATAAGTACCACGGCTCCCATGAACAAATCGCCAAAATTATTTTACGGCATTCAGTGCATCCGGGTTTGGATTTAATTAATTTTTTCGAGCAGGTCCTGTTTTCGTTTATTAACGGCAATGCCGACATGCATCTGAAGAATTTCTCACTGATCGATCAACCCGAAATTGGCTGGATATTGGCTCCGGCCTACGATCTGGTTCCAACAGCTCTGGTAGTTAAGGGCGACCCTGAAGAATTAGCTCTGACACTGAACGGTAAAAAACGCAATTTTACTCGAAAGGATTTCGAAAATGTATTTACTGCTTTTGGACTTGAGCAGAAAACTATCAGTGGTTTGTTTAAAAAATTTGAACACGGCCAAGCAGAATGGCAAAAATGGATTGAAGCTGCTTTCATCCCCACCGGATTGAAATCCGCTTATAATGCATTAATTCAAAGCCGAATGAAACAGATCGGTATTACCTGAATTTTGAAGTCACATTTTGTGACCTCGAGTTCACTTCTCGTCACAATGCTCTGCGTTGTGACGGCTACCCGCCAATTCGGTTGAACCGCAGAGCGGTGAAACCAGGATTATGGTTAATTGGGTGTTCTTTCCAATGTTGAGGCGGCAATTTTTGCCAGGAGAACGGTAATATACATCATTAAATATCAATTTTCTCTGTCAGGAATTTTGAAGCAAAGAAGATAATCTCGTTATAGGTCGATGAATAGTTGATGTAACTTGAGGTATTTAGTTAGATTGCATCCACCTCATCTACCACTCCCACAATGATCGACCGGATCGGTCCCATGGGGTCGTCTACCACCTGGCGGGCGGAGTTGCCTTCATCGATCACCAGCACCGTTTCGCCAGCGCCGCTGTCCACCCAGTCCACAGCAATTACATAATCGCCGGTGGGCTGCCCGTCCAGACCCAGTTTATCTACCACCAGCAGGCGGCGGTTTTCATAGAATTCATGGTTGATCGTGGAATGGATCGTTCCGCAGACGCGCCCCAGAATCATCGCTCTTCCCCGTCGTAAAGCTGTACATCGTCCACGATGCCGACTACGGCATGGTCCACCGGCACGAACCAGGGATCCAGAGCCAGGGCGGCCTCGCGGATGCTTTCGTAATACACCAGTTCCCCCGGTCCTGCCATGCGGGTGCTGTCGGCGGCGATCACCGGCGATTTGACCGGCTGGCAATGTTTATCCAGTGGCTGCATCACCAACATCGGGACCCCTTCCAGTCCGTCATACACCACCGACGGCGTCAGCGTACCGATAATTCTGCCCAGTTTCATTCGCTCTCCACCAGTTTATCCAGGTTGGCCCGACCGAAATAAGTGGTGGCATCCACCTGGACCGCCATCTCCGGGTGCAGGTTGGGGATGATAGTTTCCCGCAGCCAGTTCTCTGCGCTGGTGCAGGCTTCCCGGGCGATTCGCACCGCCGCTTCCACTTCAAACAGGTTGCCGTTGAAAATCGTGAACGCCTTACCGCCGATATCGTCTGCCAGCCGGATTTCAACGATATTGACCACGGCTCCTTTCACGCCCGCATCAGCGGAGCGCAGGGTGGCTGCCACGGTAAAGGTCTCGCAGATTCCCAGAGCCTGCGGTTCGCATTTGCGTCGCTGACCCAGTATCGAATCATGGACCTGCTCGTGTACCACCGGCAGGATCACCGAATCCACTACCTGGGTACCGCCGACCTGCAATCCCTCGGCATAGGCTTCTTCCACGGCGCCGACACTGCCGCCGATCAGCACCAGATATTTACCGTTGTGGACGGTTCCTGACTTAATCACCGCAATCGGTGCCCGCTTGATCATGGCATCGCCACAGAGAATCCCGGTTGTTACGCTGGAATACTCGATCAGGGCAATCGCCGGGTAGCGGGGGTCAGGGGTCAGGGTTTGGGGATCAGGGATCAGGGAATCAGGTTCCGGGGGCCGGGGGTCAGGCTTTGAAGGTTGAGGCTCAACCTTTTCTATTAATCTTTCCAATTCGCCTGCTTTGGATGTTGGATCTGCCACCGTCGCGGACTCAGCAACAGCCTTTTTCCGGGCTGCCTTCATTCGCCGCAATTCACCGGGAGTTGGTTTTTTTTCACTCATAATATTCTCGTCATTGGTCAATGGTCATTTGTCATTGGGATATTACCATGACTGATTAAACAATTCGGAAATGATCCACCAGGACGCAGCGCCGTTCCCGCGAAAAACTCAAGGGGTTGGTGATGCCTTCGCCGGTGGGACTGGCAATCGAAAATGAACAATAGCCCTCACCGCCATAACCCAGCCCTGCCAGGGATGGGCCATTCTTGACGAAAATGCTGCAGTTCATCACCCGCGCCATCCGGCTCAGGTTGTCTAAGTTGCGAGAATGCATCACGGCCGTATGGCTAAATCCGTGTTCCGCCTCTTTGGCCAGATCGATAGCCTGATTGGCATCGGGCACGATCACGAAGGGAATCACCGGCATCATCTGTTCGGTCCATACCAATGGATGGTTGGCTTCCACCGGAGCCACGGCCAAACGGATGTAATCATTAACTTTAATACCGATTTTCGCCAGTATTTCCTGGACATTCTTCCCGATCAAATCTTTATTCATCACTGCCGGCCGCCGAGGACCACGGTTTTCGCTGAAAATCACAGACTCCAGTTCCTTGACCTGATGTTCCTTCAGTACGCAAGCATCATAACGCAGAAGGGCTGATAGCAGTTGCGGGGCTACCGCTTCCACCACGATGATTTCTTTTTCCAGGATACAGATCAGGTTGTTGTCCATGGAAGCGCCCTTGACAATGCTGCGAGCAGCCTTCTCGATATCGGCAGTCTCATCCACCACTACTGGAGGATTTCCCGGTCCGGCGCAGACAGCCCGTTTGCCGCTGGTCATGGCAGCCTGCACCACGGCGGCGCCACCGGTCACAACCAGCAGGTGCACCCCGGTATGCCGTATCAATTCCTGGGCGCTGGCAATGGTCGGCTGGGCAATTGTAGTCACCAGATTGGGTGGACCACCAGCCTCGACAATAGCGGCATTCAACAATTCCACATTGTACACCGAAACATTCTTTGCCGTGGGATGGACGTTAAACACCACTGAGTTACCGGCTGCCACCATTCCGATCGTGTTACAAATGATCGTAGAAGTGGGATTAGTACAGGGCGTGATCGCACCAATCACCCCGTAGGGCGCCAGTTCCATCAAAGTCAGACCATGATCACCGGTCTTAGCCCAGGGCTTGAGTATTTCCGTCCCCGGTGTTTTATCGATCACCAGTCGATTCTTTTCGATCTTGTCCACCACCCGCCCGAGACCGGTTTCAGCATGGGCGCGTTGTGCCAGGTCTTCGTTGTGTTCAGTCATCACCCGTCGGATCGACGCGATGATATCGTCCCGTTTGGAGAGGGACAGGGCATTAAGTTGATTGAAGGCCTTACCAGCGGCCGCCACCGCCAGATCAATGGTGGGGAAAATACCTACTCCCTCAGCGGCGACCGTGCTCCCGGATTGTTCCGGCGCCCCGGCTGCTACCGGGGTTTGAGTCACTCGTTCCACCAGCCGGGCGGCGATTCGTTCAACCTGTTCCTGGGTTAATTGTGCCATTATATATCCTTTGGTGTGAGATTAGCCAATAACCATCCAATTGTCATTCTGAATCGCTATACCAGTCGGGATGAAGAATCTCTGACAAATGTTTTCTACAAAGCGTCAGCTTAAGATTCTTCGTCCTGCGGACTCAGAATGACAACACTCCAATTATCAACTAATCGTTCACGCCTTTTTTGTACCGGATTTTTCCGCCCACTTCCCAGTTATCGACGATGGCCATTACGACGGCGTCACAGGGACGCTTGTCTGTCATGACCGTCTGGCGGGCGGAACTTCCGCTGGCATAGAGAACCATCTCACCAACTCCAGCCTGGACGGCATCAGCGGCGACCACGAAGCCGCCACTGGGTTTACCATCCAGATCAATATTCTGGAGCAGCAGGAATTTCAAGCCCTCCAAGCTCTGTTCTTTTTGCGTGGCTACCAAGGTACCCACTACTTGTGCCAGAACCATAATTTCCGAGCCTTAATCCTCGGTCATTTTGGCCTTGGGCTTGTCACCACGGCCGATCGGCATTACCTTATCCACGTTACTGTGGGGACGGGCAATCACATGCACAGCCACGATTTCACCGACACGGGCGGCACCGGCTTTACCGGCATCGCAGGCGGCCTTCACAGCGGCCACATCACCGCGGACGATCGCTGAAACATAACCGCCACCGGTCTTTTCGTAAGCTACCAGCTCGACTTTGGCCGCTTTGACCATGGCGTCGGCGGCTTCTACAACAGCCGGAAAACAGCGCGTTTCGATCATTCCAAGTGCTTCTGCCATTTTACTTCCTCCAGTGAATTAAGTGTTTACTTAAAACCACTAATTTCAAAGATTTCACAAATTGTTATCTTGAAATTATGGAAATACTTTCAAGTGGTTTTAATTGTCAAATAGTAATGTTAATCTGTCATACTGAGCTTGCCTGCCAATCGAAGCCATTGCACAGATTGGTCGAAGTATGACTTGTGTCTAACCCTTCGACATGCTCAGGGTGACACAATTTTTTATTTATCTTTTTCAACACCGGTCATTTCTTCGATGCATTTCACGGCGGCGTGCCAGCCTACATCGATATCCCGTTCGGCGCCACCAAGGTAAATCCGGCCGAAACTGCCGAAAGTCCGTACTTCGAGAATATTGATTTCAGCAGCCTTCTCCGCTTCGTTAGCAGCCAAGGCGGCATAGG
>JACKQG010003116.1_pt1 | contig 20727 bp, 21 predicted proteins | sample 8237621 | NCBI WGS metagenome assembly JACKQG01 (sample SAMN15677084, study PRJNA649215) | marine metagenome | biome: marine; feature: Black Sea; material: saline water; isolation source: suspended particulate matter (SPM) from the Black Sea western gyre | collected 2013-06-09/2013-06-10 | depth... | reverse complement strand
GCTATCGCTTTTATACTTGTAAATTCAGGCAACCATAACGTGGTGAAACTGGACAACTAATGTTACTTTAAATAATAACTCTGAGTTAGAAATTAGTGCTGGAGGCAATGCTGCTACAAAAACATTTGATTTTGGTGTAGAAAATGCAGGTAAAGCAATCACTGTTACATTTGTAACTAATATTCGTGCTAATAGATGGGATGATGGAGTTGATACTTTTAGGGTTACGGCAAACGGAGTAGAGAAATTTTCTTCTTCTAGTGAAGCTGTTTTAGATAATTGGAATAATACACATAGTTTCACAGCAATTTTAGATGCAAATGGTCAAGTTATTATTAATATGGAAAATAATAGTGATAATGATGGTAATCAAAATGAATATGTAAGAATTGATGATTTTAGCATTTCATACAATGGTTCTGATATATATGAGTATCCTATAACACTTAATTCAAGTCTTACAGATTTAAGTGAAAAATTATCTGATATAACATTGACAAACTTACCTGCTGGAACAAGTTTAAAAGACTCTGGCGGTAATACTATTGCTCCAAATGCAGACGGAAGCTATACCGTTGTTACAGATGATACAGTTGGGGATGCAACAGTTACACTGGTTTCGCCAACTAGCTTAACAGCAGCAGAGACAGGAACAATCACGGCTTCAGTTGAATCAATCGCAAACTCAGGAGATATTGCTAAAACAACTCTTGGCGGATCTGGCGATGATCTTATCGCTTTTGAAGCTGGCGATTCAGTAGATGGCGGTGCAGGAAATGATACGCTTACATTTGGTGGTGCAATTAACTTAGATTTCTCAGATGCTAATATGGCAAATATTTCAAACATTGAGAAAATTGATTTATCAGCCGGTGATCATGAGATCACTTTATCTCTGAGTGATGTGTTAGACATGACTGATCCTGCTCATAATCTAGTGATTACGGGTGATACAAATGACACGCTTCATTTTAGTAACGATCTTGCCGGTTCTGGCTGGGCTCAAACAAATGATGGGGCTGAAAGTAATGGTGATGGAACAGCAACATATAGTTATTCAGACGGTAGTGATACTTTAACATTAACAGTTGATGAAAATATCCAAAACACAGGACTATAAAAGTCAACAAATAGCTCAAAGATTTTTGGGCTATTCTTAAAAAAATAGCAATCTGTCATACTTTTTAAACTTGAATGTTTTTTAGGTTATATTTTTACTCTTAGGAGTGATTATGAGAGATTTTAGTGCTATTTTAAAAGAGTTGAAACTCCATTTAGCAAAGGGTGGTGAAAATACAAAAGTGTATGATAAAGAGGTGGCAGAGGCACTTGGGATTTCACCTATAAATTTGGCGACTTTAAAGAAAAGAAACTCCATCCCCTTTGAGCGTATTTTAAACTTTTGCTATAAAGAAGAGCTTTGCTGCAGTGAGATTTTTTTTGATTAAATCTTCATCTGAACAGTTCTTTTAGTGGCTTCAAAAAGTTCAGTGGCTTTTTGCACTATGGGGTCGTTTAGAATGTCTTCACCGTCTATTTCTTTTGCTGGATTAGTGTCCCCTGCACATCCACTCACACAACTTCCACTTCCTCCGATTTCTGCTTCTTCTATCATTGAAGCCGGTTCTTGGACTACTTGTTCTTTTTGGACAACTTCACGAACTTTGGTGCAGGCCATAGATTTTATCTTTGTATTAAAGCCATAGATTTCACGTACGAGTTGTTTTATAGCTGCATAACCATGAGTAAGAGCCTTTTTCTCTTCATCATTCACACAACTCTCCCAAGTGAGAACATTCTCTTCATAAGAGATGAAACTGATTGCATTTTCAAACACTTCACCGAGTTCATGACTTCTGTCTTTTATCTTTGCGATTAAGTCTTGAAATTCTTTGTTCACTTTTATTTGCACCGGTGCAGGCTCTATAAGTTCTTGAACTTGTTGCCCATTTTCTGTAAGCGCTGCTGTATTCACCTCTATAGAAACAGGTGCAACAGAAATCGGTTCAGGCATCTCCGGTGAAGAAGATTGTATCTTTATCGTGGAGAGTTCAGGTCGAGGTATCTCTTTTTGAAGAGATTCTATCATCTGGTCTATCTCTTTTATACGAAGAGCTTCCATCATTTTAAAAAAGATTAAAGAGAGTACAAAAGAACCGTCTGCATTGATGTTGAAAAGGTATTTTGCATCGGAGAGAATTCTAAAAAATCTATCGAGCACGAGAGTGGAAAAAAGTGCATCTTGGTTGTACATTTTGTCTTTAAGATAGGCTATAAGCTCATCAACAACCATTTCGGCTTCATAATCTTCAAGCATTTTTGTATGTGCAACAACTTGAGCATAATCTTTGGCAAAAACAGAGTTGAAAATATCTGTGATGCATTTTGGATCAACCAGACCGAGCATATCTGTGACAGTGGTGACATCGACATGGTTTTTAGAATAGATGATAGCCTGATCCAGCAAAGTCAAAGTGTCACGTAAACTTCCGCTTCCGCTACGTGCGAGTATCTCTAAAGCGTCCATCTCAAAAGACACATTCTCAAGATTTAAAATATGTGCCAAATGGTCTATGATCTTATTTGTGGCAATGGACTTAAATCTAAAGTGTTGTGTACGGCTGAGGATGGTGGCCGGAAGTTTCAGCGGATCTGTGGTGGCTAAAATAAACTTAACATAGGCAGGAGGTTCTTCAAGTGTTTTTAAAAGTGCGTTGAATGCGGGAGCGGTGAGCATGTGCACTTCATCTATGATAAAAATCTTATAGCGTGCGACAGCCGGTTTATATTTTGTTTGTTCGACTAAATCACGGATATCGTCTATCCCGCGATTAGACGCCCCATCCATCTCTATGATATCCATATGACGGCTCTCTACAGCCATAGTGCAGTTAGAACATTCGCCGCAAGGATGATGGCTCATTCCCTCTTCACAGATAAGGGCTTTGGCAAAGATACGCGCAGTTGAAGTTTTTCCACTTCCGCGAAGACCTGAAAAAAGATAGGCATGTGAGAGTCTGTTTGAATCAAGTGAAAGTGAAAGTGTTTGGGCAATAGTTTCTTGACCTATGAGCTCATCAAAGTTTGAAGGACGGTATTTTCTAGCTAAAACTTGAGAAGATTCTTTCACTGTATTGCTCCACTTTTAAGTAAGTGGATTTTAGCATTTTAAGTGTTAAAGTATTATCAAAAGGGAAAAATAATATTTAGAATGTGGGACAAATATCATAAAAAAGTGATATAATATAGTGTAAACTTATAACAGAAGGTGGGTGCATGTTGAGTGGAAGGAGTTCTAATTTTGAAATAGATATTGACACCATACCTATGAATGTGGCAGTTTACAGGTATGAAGAGGATGATTTTATTTTTGTTGATTTTAACTCTATGGCTCAAAAGACAGAGAAAATCACTAAAGATGAACTCATCGGAAAGAAAGTCACAGAAGTGTTTCCCGGTGTAAGGGAGCTTGGGCTTTTTGATGTATTGATTCGTGTGTATGAAAATAGTGCTGCAGAAGAGGTGGACTTTGGTTATTATGAAGATGAGCGAACCAAAGGCTGGAGAGAAAATAGGGTGAGCAAACTTCCAAATGGAGATATCATAGTATTTTACAGTGATTTGACTGCACGTAAAGAAAAGGAAGATAAGCTTAAATCATTCGGACGTATTATTGATAACAGCATTAATGAAGTGTATATATCTGATATTGACACTTTTAAGTTTAGTTATATAAATAAAGAAGCAGAAAAAAATATAGGCTACACACTTCAAGAGATGCAAGATATGACGCCTGTGGATATCAAACCCGACTATGATATGCACAGTTTAAAAAAATTAATTGAACCTATTATTAATGGCAAGGAGAAATCTTTACTTGTTGAGACTGTTCATCAAAGAAAAGATGGCAGTTTATATTATGCTGAGATTCGTTTAGAAATTATGACCATAGATAATAAAAATCAATTTGTAGTTTTTGCAAATGATATATCAGATAGAAAAAAGGCTCAACTACAGCTTCAAGAGAGTGAAGAGAAGTTCAGAGTCATAGCTGAGAATTCTGTGATGGGCATCTTTATTTATCAAGAGACTATTGTCTATGCAAATAAGGCTTTAGAAGAAATAAGTGAGTATGAGAGCGAAGAACTTCACACTATGAAACCATGGAAATATATTCAAGAATCCTATAAAGAAAAACTCAAGGAGATCAGTGTGAAGCGTTTGAGCGGTCAAAGTTTTCCACAAGAGTACAATGATATAGAGATAGTCACTAAATCCGGAAAGAAAAAGATTGTACGCGTTTCAACGCAAACTATTAAATATAAAGGTGAATATGCCGGCTTAGGCACTGTTGTGGACGTTACGGATATTATACAAACAAAACAACAACTCAAACTTTTAGCACAAGCAGTTGAGCAGATGGATGAGATGGTCCGTATAACAGACAAAGATGGGATAATCAGCTATGTGAATGAAGCGCTCATCTCTCATGCAGGTTATAAGCGTGCAGAATTGATTGATAAAAAAATAAGTATGTTTAAATCAGGTAAACACGATAAAGCTTTTTACAAAAATTTATGGGACACGATATTGTCCGGAGATACGTTTAAAGATGTTTTTATCAACAGAAAAAAAGATAAAAGTCTTTTTTATGAAGAAGAAACAATAACTCCAATCATGGATGAAAATAATCAAGTGCAGCATTTTGTTGCAACGAGCCATGATATCACCAAGCGTGTTCAAATGGAAAAAGAGTTGCACAAATTAGCAACAATAGACTCTCTCACTTGCACATACAATCGCCATAAGATCACCGAAGAATTAGAGATTGAGATTGCAAGAGTGAGTCGTTATGATGGTGTTTTTTCTATCATGATGTTTGATATTGATCATTTCAAAAAAATAAATGACACCTATGGGCATGATGTCGGAGACAGTGTTTTGATAGAATTATGTGATCTTGTATCAAAACTTATACGCGAAAGTGACCGTTTTGGGCGATGGGGCGGAGAGGAGTTTATGATTATATCTCCAAATATTGAAAAAGAAAAAGTCATTTTGTTGGCAAATAAATTAAAAGAAGCAATTGCCACACACATTTTTAAGGATGTTAAACAAGTTACAGTGAGTGTCGGTGTCACATGCTATGCTAAAGGTGATAGCAAGGAGAGCATTTTAAAACGGGCAGATGACTTGCTTTATGCAGCTAAAGATGCTGGTCGAAACACTGTGATTTATGGCTAGTTTAGCTATCTAACCATTTTTTTGCAAGAGCTTTGAGTGCATCTGGGTTTTCCGAAGCAAAAAATTTCATCTTTGGGTTATCGAATTTTTCTTTAAATGTAAACTCGTTTTCAAGGTACTCCACAATAGCTTCACCGGAGTGAATAAGCTTTGTATCTTCACCAAAATAGTTTTGAAGTGCATCTGAAATCAATGGAAAATGTGTGCATCCCAATATAACGGCATCCGGTGAAGTTATCTCTTTAAAGTAGTGTGTGAAGGTGGATTGAAGGATTGGGCCGTCATAAATCTCTTCTTCAACTATCGGGACAAAAAGTCCAGTGGCTTTTGTTTGAAGGTTTTTAAATCCAAGAGAGTGCAGTCTAAGCTCATATGCTTTTGACTTGATAGTGGCTTTTGTACCAAGAACCAAAATATTTGCATTTTTATCTTCAAGTGTATTGGATGCAGCCATTGCACCAGCTTCCACAACCCCATAGATTGGACACGAAGAAATTTCTCTCATCTCATTCAAGGCATAGGCACTGACAGTGTTGCAAGCAACTATGATAAGGTCAAGTTCAAAGTTTTTGAAAAATTCCACAGCTTCAAGACCGTAGCGGATGATAGTGTTTTTGTCTTTGATTCCATAGGGGACACGGGCAGTGTCCCCATAGTAGATAATCTCTTCGAAGAGTTGATGTTCTAGCAATGATTTTACAACAGTTAAACCGCCAATTCCAGAATCAAATACACCGACTTTCATTAATAATCCTTGTCTATCCTCAAAATGTTTACATTTTGTAGCTTTAGGGGGTTGTAGGGACTGATGTCCCTGCTAGTATAATGGACTTTGTCCATTAACGTATATATTTAGCTATCTGCATTCATGCTGTCTAGGAATTCGTCATTAGTGGCATTTTTCCCCATAGTGTTGTAGATAAATTGAAGTGCTTTGATTTCATTGTCTTGTTTATGAAGCATTTGACGTAAGATAAACACTTTTTGTAAGTTCTCTTTACCGATAAGTAAGTCATCTTTACGCGTTCCTGATTTAAGGATGTCGATAGCAGGAAAGATTCTTCTGTCTGCGATTTTTCTATCAAGAACAACTTCCATGTTTCCGGTTCCCTTAAACTCTTCAAAGATAACTTCATCCATACGGCTTCCGGTATCTACAAGTGCAGTTGCGATAATAGTTAAACTTCCGCCATTTTCAATATTTCTAGCAGCTCCAAAGAATCTTTTTGGACGGTGAAGTGCATTTGCATCCACACCGCCCGAGAGCACTTTACCGCTTGAAGGTGTCACAGTGTTATATGCACGTGCAAGACGAGTGATTGAGTCAAGAAGGATGACAACGTCACGACCGATCTCAACACGGCGTTTTGCTTTTTCTATAACCATCTCAGCCACTTTCACATGGTTTTTTGCAGGCATATCAAAAGTGGAACTATACACTTCACCTTTAACGCTACGCTCCATATCTGTAACCTCTTCAGGTCTCTCATCGACCAGTAAAACCATTAAGTCAATATCTGGTGAATTAGTTGAAATACCATGAGCAATCTCTTTTAAAAGCTCAGTTTTACCAGACCTTGGAGGTGCAACAATCAAACCGCGCTGACCTTTACCAATAGGTGAAAACAGATCCAGCATACGACCGGTTAAGTGTTTTTCTTTGTATTCTAGTTTGATTTTCTCAAGAGGATAAAGAGGAGTGAGGTTTTCAAATAAAGGACGTTTTTTACTCTCTTCAGGCGGAAGTGAGTTAACAGCCTCTATCTTGATAAGAGCATAGTAGCGCTCTTGATCTTTTGGTGGACGGACCTGACCGGTTACAACATCTCCGTTTCTAAGTGCAAATCTTTTTATCTGAGTGTTTGAAACGTAAGCATCATTTATACTTTCATTAAATGATTTATCGATAGAACGGATAAAACCATAACCATCTTGCATAATTTCTAAGATACCGGAGAAAAGGATAAAACCGCCTTGAGCAGTTTGTGCTTTTAAGATTTCAAAGATAATATCTTGACGTTTAAGTTCATTTGGCTGTTCAACATTCAGCTCTGTTGCCATAGCTACAAGCACTTCAATGTTTTGAGTGCGAAGCTCTTCTATAGTTGCACCTTTAACCGGTGTATGAGAACGACTTTTACTAGCGGCTTTGTTATTGGGTTTTGTTGTCTTGCGGGGTTGTTGTGAATTGTTTTCACTCATAAAGTAAGTACCTTAAAGTTTTGGGATTTGTCTGGTGAAGAAGTTTTGGATGTTTTAGTTAACACTCGTTTAATCCCGTAATTTTACACTAATACGCTCTTTTAGTCAAGTATGCTATTTTCACTAGATTTCAAGGCTGGAGATTCCATCCACAACAGTGGAGATATTCACTTTTGCTTCAGCGAGTGTTTTTTGTGTGCGTTCTGCAAGTTTTCTCACTTCATCGGCCACAACTGCAAAGCCTCGTCCATGTTCACCTGCACGTGCTGCTTCTATGGCAGCATTGAGAGCAAGAAGATTGGTTTGATCAGCGATATCTGAGATAGTGTCCAGCACATTAAAAATATCTTGACTTTGGTGCTGAAGACTTGTTAAGTCGCTATTGAAGAGTTGTGCTTTTTCATCATCCATATCTTGAGCCAGGATTTGTTTGTTTAGCATTTGTGTTTTTTCTTCGATGATTTTTATATTTGTTTGAAGTTGCTCTTGCAAAGAGTGAGCATTTTTTTCTAAGGCAGAGAGTTTTGTTTGTAAGTTTTCATTTTCCTGTATCAGGGCATTGTTTTTTGAATCAGTTTCTTCTTTGTATTTTACAGATGCAGTTTCTAAAGAATCTTTTGCATTTTGTAAAGCTTTCACTTCGTGTTTATAATTTGAATTTTCAGTTTCTATTGTCTGAATCTCTGATTTTAATATATCAATTTCCTTGTTATCTGAAGTGATGGGTTTCCTAAACATATAGTATCCCATACCGACACCGACAAATAAGGCAAGTGTTAAATAAATAACATTTAAAAGTGTTGATGGAGATTGAGCAAGTGAAGCTTCTAAATTTTTTTCTTGTATGAGCTGTGCACCATCTGTTTTCATATCTAAGTAGAGTTCTCTTATAGTTTCTATTTGAAGCGAACTTAGTTGTTCGTTGTTCTCATGAATCTCAGCAAGAGTCCTTAATGTTCTTTCTTCCAATGCATCAAGGTCATTCATCTTGGTTATATCAACTGAAAGTGATGTGGTGATTTTTTCATGCGTTAAGAGAACAAGATAAAAAAGCTTCACCTTTTCTTCGGGACTGAGACTAGGGGATGCTCTGTCTAGTTCAGAGTTTAGGAGTGCATAGTTGTGCTCTAAAGAGGATGCGAAAATGTGTAAGGATAATGCCAGTAATAAAAAAAATGTTTTCATTCCTGATTTAAAGCATTATCTATACCAAAGTGGGATATTAAGCGTAGAAACTTTTGTTAAGCTGATCAAACTCTTTAAGGGTCTTTTCCAATAGTTTTTGTGCATCTTTAAAGATTTTATCCATAACTTTTTCCATATCAAGAGTTTGTGTTTTTACATGCTTGTTATCTTTAGAGTCTTCTTTGTCAGTTTTTTCTGCATGGTGAAGTTTCTTCATCGAGTCATCAAACATATTTACAATACTTGATTTAGTATGGTTTTTATGGTTTTCGTCTCTTTGTCTGCTTGGCTCGAAAATATCAGCTATTTCACGTGCGAGTTTTGTAACTGGAGATTTCGGTGCATCTTCTTTGAGCTCTTTTAAAAAGTCGTCTATAAAAGGTTGCGCTGTTTTCATAAATGCATCAATCTCTTTTTGATCTTGCTTGCTTATTCCATTGCTCTCAAGCTTAAAAGAAAAAGACTGCATGGAAGAAAAACTCATAGAAGTGCTTGAACCTTTCTCACTGCTTTGGTAAGCTAAGGAAGAAGATTGTTGATTTGAAAAGTCCATCTCAATCGTGTCACCGCTTGATGTCCGCATGGAGATATTTAAATCATGTGCTCTGTATGTGTCCATTGAGTAAGAGGTGTCCATCATAGTGCCTTTGTTGATAAGTGAATATAAGATCGGATAATCTGTAATTATTTTAAGGTTCATTCAAATATTGGCATTTATAATCTCTAAAGTTATGTTTGTGTACACTTGCTCACAAAGATAAGGAGTTGCTTTGATTGTAAAATCAGTTTTATATATGATGACAGTGGCGATCATAGTTTCATCACTTCAAGCAACAGAAGATATGAGTAAGTGGCTACGCCCTGCAGAGGTGCCGCAGCCAAAAGATAATCAACTCACACCAGAGAGGATTGAACTTGGAAAACTGCTTTATTTTGATGTGAGACTTTCTTCATCAGAGAAAATTTCATGTGCAACGTGCCATCATCCTAAGCAAGGTTGGTCTGATGAAGTTCCAACTCCAAAAGCTGTTGGTCATGAAGGTGCAGTCGGATCTAGAAATTCACCGGTTATCTTAAACACTGCGTATCAAAATCGTCAATTTTGGGATGGCAGGGCAAGAACTCTTGAGGAACAAGCTCTTGGTCCCATGGAAAATGGTGTTGAGATGAATATGAGTTTAGATGAACTTATCCCCAAATTAAATGCAATCACAGGCTATGTGAAACTTTTTGAACAAGCGTATCCAGGTGAAGGTCTCACAGCGCTGACTCTTGCAAAAGCGATAGCTTCATTTGAGAGAACTGTAGTCTCGGGTGTTTCAGCGTTTGATAAATACGCTATGGGTGAAGAAGGTGCTATCAGTGACAAAGCTAAAAAAGGTTTTGAACTTTTTAAAGGAAAAGCACATTGTGTGGATTGTCATGATGGATTTAACTTTTCAGATGGAAGCTTTCATAACATCGGCTTAAAAGACGGTGAACTCAAAGGCAAGGAATTAGGTCGCTATCTGACAAAAAATCGTGCAGCTTGGTATGGTGTTATGAAAACTCCAACACTAAGAGATGTCACAAAATCTGCTCCGTATTTTCATGATGGCAGTGTGGCAACATTGCATGAAGCAACACATATCTGTGGAAATGGCGGACGGTTTAAACATAATGTCAGAAATAAATCAACATATATTGTCGATAGAGAATTGACAAAGCAAGAGATTAATGATCTTGTTTCATTTGTAGAGACTTTAACCGGACCGGATATGGAACTGACAATACCGATAAAATTCCCACAATAATCAGGAGACTAAAAATGGAAAAAATAATAGTGCTAAGTATAATACTCTCAAGTGCACTTTTTGGGGCAAATCATGTAATCGATCAAAAAGGAAAGACTTTCACCCCACATTCAATTTCAGTCGCAGTGGGTGACACCATCACTTTTAAAAACTCTGATCCTTTTGCTCACAATGCGTATACAGATGATGAAGCAAATGAATTTGATATCGGTATGCAAACTCCAGGTGAAGATGTCTCAGCAAAAATACTCAAAGCTGGAGTGTTCAATGTAGAGTGTGCAATTCACCCGAATATGCTTTTAGAGGTGATAGCGAAGTAGAAAATATAATTATTTTGAGCTAAAATCTCTCGCAAAACACATAAATAAGAAAATAAAGACAATGAAGTAATCTCTAATATGCTTTTGTATAAAATACTTTTATGAAAAAACCGTATAAAATATTAATTACAAATGATGATGGCTATGAAGCTAAAGGCTTGCTTTGCTTAGTCAAAGCTCTCAAAGAACTAGATGATGTCAAAGTGATGGTTGTTGCTCCTGCAAATGAAAAATCTGCTTGCGGACATTCTTTGACACTGGTCCGTCCTCTGCGTTTTGTCAGTGTGGATGATGATTTTTACAAACTCGATGATGGAACCCCCACAGACTGCGTGTATCTTTCCCTCTCCGCCATATATAATGATGAAAAACCGGATTTGCTTGTAAGCGGGATCAACCGTGGATCAAACATGGGTGAAGATATAACCTACTCAGGAACAGCAGCAGGAGCTATGGAAGGGGTGCTTCATGATATTCCTTCTATTGCGATTTCTCAAGTTATGGACTTCACCAACCCTGATGGAGATTTTTCTCTAGCGTCTAAAACGATTAAAGATTTAGTTCTTAAAATCAAAAATGGCTCCTTTCCTCTTCCCCCTCGTGAGTTTTTAAATATAAATATCCCTTTTGATGTTGAAGAAACAGAGATAAAAGTGACCTATGCCGGATATAGATTTTATGCAAACGATTCTCATATGCATCGTAACCCAAGAGGTGAAGAGCATTATTGGTTAGGGCTTCACCCGCTGAGTTTCACTCCAAGAGAGGGTGCCGCGGGTATGAGTGATTATGAAGCTATAGAAGCTGGGTACATTTCTATCACTCCGATTATGTTAGACTTAAGTGCGTATAAAAGCATGAAGACCTTAGAAGATTGGTGCGATTCGTAAATGAAACACGACCGTATCAAACTGCTTCTAAGAGAAGAGTTTTCTAAACTTGAAGATGCCAAGATTATTCTTTTGGGTGTTGGCGGTGTTGGAAGTTTTTGTTTAGACTGTTTATATAGAAGCGGAATCACTGACATTACGATAGTTGATTACGACAGCTATGATGAAACAAATCAAAACCGTCAGATGTGGTCTGAGTTGCATAGCGGTGAAGTGAAGGTGGAAGCCTTAAAAACACATTACCCAAATCTTAGACTCATAAATGTACGAGTGGATGAAGAGTGGGTTGCAAATTTTGACTTCACCTCGTATGATTTAGTTCTTGATGCGATAGATGACACCAAGGCAAAACTTGCCCTTGCTCAAAAATGCCACAAAAAACTTATATCCTCTTTTGGCTCAGCAAAACGGCTTGATCCCACAAAGATAAAAGTGGATGATATCTGGAAAAGCTATGGCGATAAATTCGGTTCAAAAATACGTTACGAACTCCGTCAACGCAGATTTAACAAAAAGTATAAAGTGATTTTTTCCAGTGAAGAAGCAGTGGTGAAAGAGAAGGGTAGCTTCATGGGAGTGACTGCATCCTTTGGACTGACAATGTGCGCCGAAGCTATAAAAGAGATACGAAAAGGAAAAAAATAGATGTTTGATTTTTTAGACAGCGATTGGTTTATTATTACATTAGAGATAGTATTTGTAATTTTAATTGCTTATGATATTAAGAAGTATATAGAAACGAAAAAGAAAGAGTATATTACAAACATAGTGCTTACTTTAGGTTTTGCAATTTGGACTTTGTATCCGATGTATACAAGCTATTTTGGTTGGGAAGATAAGCAAAAACAAGAGATGCTTTTAGCTTGTAATGAAATGAAAGATGTCAACGCAACAAAACTATGTAACTGTGTTGATGAAACAATCTTCAAAAATTTCACATATAAAGAGTTTAGCCAAAAAGATACAAACTCAAAAGAATATCAAGAGTTTATGAAAGAAGCTAAAGAGGATTGTCTAGACGATGGTTGGTTCTAGAGTAAGTAAACAAATTTCCTGCATGGGAATTATTGGAGACGGTTGTGGAGGTGGAAGAGAGTTTTTTGTAGAAGATGAAACTCTGTATTCATATGACCCATACACTAAACAAACCATGACTTTATTCACCCCTGTCTATAAAGCAAAAACAATCTCCAAGCATCGTTGCACTATAAGTATAGAGTGTGAAGATGAGACAATAAAAATTGATTTATCTGCTATAAAAGATTAAGTGTATATAATTTAAGTTTATAACTCACATTGACTTGATAAAATCATATCTAAGGATTTTATATGAGAAATTTGATTATATCACTGAGTGTATGCACTCTGATACATGCTTCACAAACTTCTGGCTCTTGGTTAAAAGATGGGAATGTTTCGGGTAATCTTAAATATTATTATATTGAAACAAATAAAAACTACATTACCGGGCAAGAAACTTCACATCATTCTAACGCTATTGGCGGTCAGTTAAAGTATAAAACCAAAAGAGTTTACAACATACTTTTTCAAGCTAGCTTTATGACAACACACGGTTTTTTACTTCCAGAGAATGTGGAGAGTTCCACACTAGGCCAAGATGAAGGAAAAAAAGGTTGGAGTGACGAAGATGCTTATTCAGTTCTCGGTGAAGTGAACCTTGATTATAAAAATAAATATTTTAATCTTTGGTATGGAAGAAAACTTGTCAATACTCCAATGATTGGTCCAAAGTCTGCAAGAATGTTGCCCTCGACCATAGAAGGTGGTGAAGTAAGTGCTTATGTAAGTAAAGATACAAGGGTTAGTTTGCTTTATGCGGATAAATTCAAGCAAAGAACTGCGAAGAACTTCACCAATATAATAAAACATGCTTTAGGTTCTGATACATATGCAGTAACAGGAAGTGATGAGGGAAGCACCTATACACTGCATTTACAACACTTACTCGATACGTCAGTTTTGAATATATATAATATGTACGCACCTGATTTTTTGAATGCGGCGTATGTCGATTTTAAATATACGAATGATTTTTACACACTTGCAGCGCAAGCTGTACAACAAGTAAGTGTTGGAAATGCCAACACAAATTTAGCAAAGACAAGTTCTATTACAAATGGAAAAAAAATCAATGCTACAGCATTTGGACTTCAGGTGATTCTAAAACATAAACAAAGCAGCTTGGATATAGTTTATAGAAATATACTGCGAGATAAAAATGCCTATGATTCAATAATAACGCCTTGGGATGGAAGTCTTTTATATGCATATAGTTCCACAACGAACAACCTTGGACAATCACTCTACGGCAATGCACTCACTGCCGGTGGAGCTTATGTTGGCGGTACACAAGGATTGAAATTTGGGTATACACAAAAGTATACTTTTTTAGGTCTTAAAGGTTTTAAAACACACCTTGCATACGCTGTATATAAAAATGATCTTTACAGAGAAGATCAAGAAGATTTAAAAGCTATCCTATTTTATGATAATGGTCCATTTTCAGTTGAGTTAAAAGGGATTTGGATTGATAATGACACCTATACTTTTAAAGACGGCACAGTCAATCAGTTAGATTCTTTAACACAGTATCATGCAATAGTAAATTATAATTTTTAATTATTAGCAAAAAATTTAAAATAAAAGAGTAGAATTAAAATATGAATTTATATATTATGAAAATATTTGTATTGGTTTTGGTTGTTATGCTTTCTTTTGGGTGTTCTTCGAGTGAAGAAAATTCTTATGAACCGCTGTATTCTAATGCGCCAATTTTTATGAAAAATAAGGTGTATATTTTTGGTGTTCACCCTTTGCATAATCCCAATCGTCTTTTTGAAGTGTACCAACCTATGGTTGATTATATAAATGCAAGACTCAAAGGAAGTGAACTTCGTCTTGAAGCCTCAAGAAATTATGCAGCCTATGATGAAAAACTTTTTTCAGGATACTTTCACTTTTCACTTCCAAACCCTTACCAAACAGTGACAGCAAGCTCTAAAGGATATAAAATATTTGGAAAAATGGCAGATGATGAGAATTTTAGAGGAATTATTTTAGTGAGAAAAGACAGCGGGATTGAGAAAGTTACAGACCTGCGCGGCAAATCTGTTTCTTATCCGGCTCCGACTGCACTAGCTGCAACGATGATGCCTCAATGGTTTATGCATGAACATGGTTTAAATATAAATACTGATGTAAAAAATTCTTATGTAGGTTCGCAAGAGTCTTCAATATTAAATGTATTTTTAGGTAAATCTGCAGCAGCTTCCACATGGCCGCCGCCATGGCGTGCTTTTATAAAAGAGAGACCTGAAATAGCTGAACAGGTAGAGATAAAGTGGGAGACGTCCCATCTTCCAAACAACGGTCTTGTTGTAAGAGAAGATGTACCAGCAGACGTAGTAGAGAGTGTTTGTAAGATAATCTTCTCTCTACATGAAAGCAAGGAAGGTAAAGCGATTCTTTCAAAAATGGAATTAAGTAAATATGAAAAAGCAGAGGATGCAACATATGACTCTGTACGCTTATTTTTAAAGCGATTTGAAAAAGAAGTACGTCCGATTCGTGGAGGAGACTTAAATGATAAATAAACATCTTAGTTCTCTTTGGAACAGAAGTTTTAAGTTTCAACTTATTTATGGTTTTGGAGTTATTTTAACTGTGCTTATTGTCAGTTTTGCATATATTAATCTGTCATTTCAAAAAGATTTTTTTCAACAAAGCGGGATGAAACAAATTTTAAACACCAGTTTATCTCTTGTACAAACTAGTAAAGTTTGGGTTATGGCAAATGACTATGTTGGACTTGAAGCAGTTGTGAATGATGTTAGTATGCACGATGATTTGGTCTTTGCAACTATTATAAATCCGGATGGAAAAATTATAGCGCACACTGATACTTCTTATATTGGAAAGTATGTAGCAGATGCAAAGCGTATAAAGTATCTACAAGAACATCAATCGAGTGCAGACAAAAATGATGATTCTATAGAAATACTTTTACACAATGATAAATCTATTGACATAATAAGAGCAATTCATGAAGCTGATAAAAATATTGGGTATGTGAATATACGTTTAGACCAAGGTCTTCGAACTGCGGCAATAGAAAATACAATAACTAAAGGGATTGCCTTTACGCTTTTATCTATCCTTATAGGTATTTCATTTGCTTATTTTGTTGCAAATGGTTTAACAAAGAGTTTGTCAAGTTTAATGTTGAGTGTTCGAAGATATAGTGATGGTAAACGTGATGAAGTGGCAAATGAAGATACAGTCAAAGAGATAGCAAAACTTGCTTCAGAATTTAATAATCTTACAAATAATCTTAATAAAGCAGAAGAATTAAATCAAAAGCTTACTGAACGATTAGAACTTGCTTTTATCGCTACGCAAGATGGACTTTGGGACTGGGATATAGTAAATGACACTATCTATTATTCACCAATATGGAAAAAGATGCTAGGTTATTCTGATGAGGACCTTTCTAGTGAGATCTCAGCATGGCAAGAACGTGTACACCCGGATGATTTGGAAGCGGCTTTGAAAGCTATTGATGAGCATATCGCGGGTAAGACGCAAGAATATACAAATATACACAGGTTACGTCATAAAGATGGAACTTGGGTTTGGACTTTGGATAGGGGTAAGGTTCTTTATGATGAAAATAAAAAAGCGATTCGTATGGTTGGAACACATACCGATATTACAAAAGAAACAAATGAAAGAGCAGCGCAGCAGCATACTTTAGAGCACCAGGCGCATCATGATGCGCTTACAAAACTACCAAATCGTCTTTTATTTCATGATAGATTAATCCAAGGGATTGAAAAAGCAAAAAGATACAAGACACATTTGGCAGTATTTTTTATTGATCTAGATAGATTTAAACAAATCAATGATTCATTGGGTCATGATGTTGGGGATAAGGTTCTAGAAGAGGTTTCAGATAGACTTATGGAAATCACACGTCAAAATGACACCCTCGCACGCTTAGGTGGAGATGAGTTCACCATTTTAATGGAAGATCTGCATAAGGCGCAAGATGCTTCACTTTTAGCAGAAAAAATATTAAAATCTCTCTTAGAACCTATAAATATTAAAGGACATATACTATATATATCAAGCAGTATAGGGATAGCTTTATATCCAGAAGATGCTGATGATGCTATGAGTCTTTTAAAGTATGCCGATGCAGCAATGTATAAAGCAAAAGATGAAGGACGTAACAAATTTGAGTTTTACTCAGCAGAGATGACAAGGGTGGCTTCAAAAAATCTACTTATTGAAGCATCTCTTAGAGAAGCCTTAGATAAAGAGCAACTTGAAGTGTATTATCAACCTCAGATAGACGGTGTTACGGATGAGCTCATTGGAATGGAAGCGCTTGTGCGATGGAACCATCCAAGAGATGGACTTGTCTCTCCGGGTGTATTTATCCCAATAGCAGAAGAAACAGGGCTTATAATTCTCATCGATAGATGGGTTATGCAAACTGCAATAAAACAGGTAGTCAAATGGCGTAAGGATGGGCTTAATCCTGGAAAATTGGCATTGAACCTTGCTATGAAGCAGTTGCAAAGTAAACAATGCACTCAGCTTATAACAGATATGTTAGAAGATGCCGGATGTAAACCAGAATGGATAGCACTTGAAGTTACAGAAGGTCAGATTATGAAAAATCCTGAGCAGGCGATTGTGATTTTAAAAGAGATATCTCAGATGGGGATAGAGTTGGCAGTGGATGACTTTGGAACTGGGTATTCTTCTTTGACTTACTTAAAAAGACTCCCTATAGATAAACTCAAAATTGATCAGTCTTTTGTCCGTGACTTACCTTTTGATGAAGAAGATATTGGGATTTCTAGAGCAATTATAGCTCTTTCGCAAGCTTTATATCTTGATGTAATTGCTGAGGGTGTTGAAACTAAAGAGCAAAGAGATTTCTTAGTGGAGAATGGCTGTAGAAATATTCAAGGCTATTTTTACTCTAAACCGATTCCTGCACTAGAGATGGAAATATTTTTAAAAGAGAAAAATATTTAGCTATAATCGCTTCAATAAAATATAAGAGAATAAATATGCAAACAATAGAACCAATGACACTTTTTGGATATGAAAAACTCCAAGCTGAAGTGAAAGATTTAAAAAAAGTAAAACGTCCACAGTGTGTTAAAGATATTGAAGAAGCACTAGAACATGGCGATTTAAAAGAAAATGCAGAGTACCATGCAGCTAAAGAGATGCAAAAAAATATAGACAACCGTTTAGATGAGTTGTCTGCGATCATAGCAAAGGCCAAGATAGTTGACCCTTCAGAACTTGAACACGCAAAAATCAGTTTTGGATCAACTGTAGTTATGACAGATATGGATACAGATATACAAGTCACATACACTATCGTAGGCGGTTGTGAATCTAATCCGGATATGGGTCTTATCTCTTTTGCTTCACCGCTTGCTAAACAGCTTCTTGGAAAAGAAGAAGGAGATGAAGTGAAAATGCGTCTTCCCGGCGGTGAAAAAGAGTTTGAAATTGATGAAGTGAAATATGTGGAGATAGTTTTTGAAACACATTAATGTTGGTGTGATTGGAGCTAGTGGGTACACCGGACTTGAACTGGTGAAGATACTTATAAAACATCCTCATTTTAATCTAAGCTATGTTGCAAATTCTGAGGGAAACATCTCTATGGGTGTACTTCACCCATCATTAAATGGTGTGTGTGATTTAGAAGTTCAAAAAGCTGATGTGGATGCAGCATCTGCATCTTGTGAACTTGTGTTTTTAGCGCTTCCGCATAAAACAGCTATGGCATACGTAAAACCTTTACTTGCAAATGGCACAAAGGTGGTTGATTTATCTGCTGATTACAGACTTCCTTTAGATATATACGAAGCATTTTATACAGATCATACAGATGTTGCAAATTTAGAACATGTTGTGTATGGACTTCCTGAGATGTTTAAAGAGGAGCTAAAGTCGGCAAAACTAGTTGCAAACCCTGGATGCTTCCCAACGTCTGCAATCCTTGGGTTACTTCCCTTTATGGATAAAAGAGTTCCGCATACTCCAATAATAGTGGATGCAAAAACAGGTGTGAGCGGTGCTGGAAAAAAACTAAGCGATGTTACACACTTTGTAAATGTAAACGATAATCTATTTGCGTATAATCCACTGATGCACAGACATGCACCTGAAATAGCGCAAAAACTTGGAGTTGATTTTGATGAGGTTCATTTTGTTCCACATCTCGTTCCCATCACACGTGGAATGTTGTCTTCTATATATATTCAAACAAGTGGCGCATTTGATGCATATGAAGTTTTAGCTGCTTTTTACAAAGCTTCACCGCATGTGAGAGTTTCAAAAAATCCAGTGGATATGAAAAATGTAGCGGGGACAAACTTTTGTGACATTTATGTAAAGCAAAGAGGAAATATGCTTTTTATCTCAAGTGCAATCGACAATCTCATGCGCGGAGCATCTTCGCAGGCAGTGGTGAATGCAAACCTTATGATGGGTTTTGAAGAAACAACAGGAATTCCAGATATAGCTTATGTCCCATAATAAAATAGAAATTAAAGAGGGCGCATACATCATAAGTGATGCGCATTACTCTTCTAAGCGCCCAGAACTTTATTCGCTTATAAAAGATATACATTCACAAAAAATTTTCCCCACACAACTTTTGCTCTTTGGTGATATCTTTGACGCTCTATTTGGAAATGTGACTCGTACTTGTGAAAATAATCAAGAGATGGTTACAATGATAAATGAGATATCACAAAGAATTGAAGTCATATATCTTGAAGGAAATCATGATTTTAATTTAAAAAAAATATTTCCATATGCACAAGTGTTTACCATTAAAGAGCAACCAATACAAGCGATGTATAAAGATAAAAATGTTTTACTCGCACATGGGGATTTTGGTGAAGATATTGGCTATAAAATTTACACAAGCTTGATTAGAAATAAATTTGTACTAGTTATATTTAATGCGATTAATACTCTTTTAGGAAATGTAATACTTAATAAATTAGATCATTACTTAAGTAAAAAAGATGATTGTAATGCATTTACAGGATTTGATAAATATATTTCTAAAAGATTAGAAAACAAATACACTTGTGATTACTTTATAGAAGGGCATTTTCACCAAAATAAGATAATAAATTTTGATAATTTTACCTATATAAACTTAGCAGCTTTTGCTTGCAATCAAAGATATTTTATAGTAGAATCGAGTAATGATAAAATGATTCTTCGAGAATACAGTTTTCATAAGGAGAAATAGTCAATGGATGATAATTCCCTAAAAGTTGGTTCCAATGAGATGGAACTCGTAGATTTTCGTATATTCAATGATGGTAAAGACGGAGTGTATGAAGGTATTTACGGTATCAATGTTTCTAAGGTGCGTGAGATTATTCGTGTGCCAAAATTAACAGAGTTACCAGGCACTCCTGATTTTATAGAGGGAATTTTTGATTTAAGAGATGTAGTGATCCCTGTTGTGAATCTTGCAAAGTGGATGGGTATCATCCCTCCTGAAGGTATAGAAAAAGATTTTAGAATTGTAATCACAGAGTTTAACAATGTTCTCATAGGATTTATCGTTCATGAAGCAAAAAGAATTCGACGAATCAATTGGAGTGATATAGAACCGGCAACTTTCACATCTGGTTCTTCCACTGTAGAGGGTAGTAAAATCACAGGTGTGACAAAGATAGAAGGGGATAATGTACTTCTTATTTTAGATCTTGAGAGTGTTGTGCAAGATCTTGGTCTTTATGAGCCGGATATGGACGCGATTCCTCACGAATTAGAGACTTTTTCTGGAATTGCACTTATTTTAGATGATAGTGTGACAGCAAGAAAAATAGTTAAAGACGCTCTTGTGAAAATGGGATTTCAAGTGGTTGAAGCTATTGACGGTCAAGAAGGTTTAGAAAAACTTGAAGAACTTTATGCCACATATGAAGATTCGATTTCTGAGCATTTAAAACTTATTCTTTCTGATGTTGAAATGCCGCGAATGGATGGGTTTCATTTTGCTGCAAATGT
>JACKQG010003115.1_pt1 | contig 20728 bp, 21 predicted proteins | sample 8237621 | NCBI WGS metagenome assembly JACKQG01 (sample SAMN15677084, study PRJNA649215) | marine metagenome | biome: marine; feature: Black Sea; material: saline water; isolation source: suspended particulate matter (SPM) from the Black Sea western gyre | collected 2013-06-09/2013-06-10 | depth... | reverse complement strand
AAGCTGTTCGGTGTAATGCTTGTCGATCTCTTCCTCGACGGCGGCGGTGCAAGCCATTGCCGCTTCCGGCCCGAGCAATGCCGTGCCCGCGCCCAGCGCGTAACCTGCGGCGGACCAAAACGGGTGCAGAGCCGTCGGGCGAACGCCGCGCTTGGCGAGCATTTCGTCGAAGCGGGCGCGGTGGCCTTCTTCCTGTTCGGCCATGTGGCGGATTTCCGCCGAATGCGGGCCGCGATCACCCATGACCGCCAACTGACCCTCATAAATGCGGGTGGCGCCGAATTCCCCGGCCTGGTCGACCCGGATCATGCGGTGAAGTTCGTGCGGGCAGGTCTTCCTCATCGCTTGTTTCATCTGTCTTGCTTTTGTAGTCACTGATCACACGAATGACGCCCGCCAAGAATGCTTGAACCGTACGATTTCTTTTTTTCTCTTTTTCAATTTTATGATTCAGCCAGAGAACGCAGACGAGCAGGACAAGAAAAAAAATTATCAGGATCATGGTATACATGATAAATTATCCTCCCATAACATGTATTAGTTGACATTAGTGAAAGATAGAAATTGACACTTTTTGACAACTAAATCAAAATTGAAAAAATGTTTTAATAGAAACAACTTGCTGAAATGTATATATTTAAATGTCTTTTTGGAACGTTTTTCGATATGGCTTATCTATCAAAAAATGTCAAATAAGCCGGAAAAGCTACATCAAAAAATCGTTGTGGTCTATATGCTGGATAGCCACAATTTGTGGCCATTTTTTTTGATAGTAATCAGGATCGGAGCCGTTTATTCGCCAATTCTTAAGCGACCGTTTTGTTAGACCCTGATTATCACATTATTTTAATGGTTGCAAATGGTTAATCTGTAATCATTCAATCCGGACCGCAAAATTAGATCGCATCTATTGGGCTGCGGACTCCGCGGCCGCCTTTACTTAAAACATGGGTATAAACCATAGTTGTAGAAACGTCTTTATGGCCCAGAAGCTCCTGAACCGTCCGTATGTCATAGCCGTCTTCTATCAGGTGGGTGGCAAAAGCGTGCCGAAAAGTATGACAACTCGCTGCTTTGTAAATTCTGCTTTGCTGAACAGCTGATTTTACTGCCCGGTGCAGGTATTGTTGATTCACATGGTGCCGCCTCATAACGCCCGAGCGGGGATCAACAGATATCTTTGATGAAGGGAAAACATACTGCCATATCCATGAATTTTCTGCACCGCGGTACTTTCTTGCCAACGCATTGGGAAGATACACGCTGCCGTATCCTTGCGCAAGATCGTGTTCATGCTGTATTTTTACCTTTTCCAGATGCTTTTTTAGATCATGAGCAACCGTTTGCGGCAGCATGGTTAGCCTGTCTTTATTACCTTTTCCATCCCTGACAACAATCTGGTTATACCCAAAATCAACATCTTTAACCCTCAGACGGACACATTCCATAAGGCGGAGCCCTGAGCCATACAGCAGGTTTGCCATAAGCCAATGTGTTCCGGACAGATTTTCGAGCACTTTTCTGGCTTCTTCTCGAGTGAAAACAACCGGCAGGTTCTTTTTCTTTCTCGCCCGGATTAAATTGTCAAGGGTTCCAATGTCTCTATCAAGTATTCGCTTGTATAAAAAAACAATGGCGCAAAGCGCCTGGGTCTGTGTAGCGGCAGCCACTTTTCTTTTAACTGCAAGATGGTTTAAAAAGGCGTTTACTTCTTTGGCACCCATATCCTTGGGATGCCGCTTGTTATGAAAAAGGATGAATTGTTTTATCCAGCGAATGTATGATTCCTCCGTCCGGATACTATAATGTTTAGTGCGAATCGCATTTCGGACCTGGTCCAGTAGCCGCGGCTTGCTGTTTTTGTAAAGATCCCGGTTCATGTTTGATGCCTGATACAAAAGGGTGAAAAGTGTAGTAAAGACTGTGGTTAAAATGCAAAGGGCGTGCCATATCAACATATTGATATCATGAGAATATTTATTTCCAGATATTCTTCTGCGCACATTTTTTCGGGCAGCATGCACAATTATATGTGCAATCTAAAATCTTTGCGTTTGCATGCGAGTACAAATTCCCTGGTTTTTGAATTGTTCAATTGGTATCAAGCTATTTTATCAAATGGGCTGCGGGTTACCCAGGCTTCGCCCTTTGGGCTGCGCCGGGCAGGCGGGATGTGGGAACTTGATACTGGATGCTTGATACTGGATACTGGATAATTGAATCAGACCGCAATGGTTTGTTCGGGTGTCGGAATTTTACTGAGAACCAGCTCGCTTAAATCCCCTGTCTGGAAATGCATTATGGATGGTAACTTTGTCATCAAGTTTTATTCCAAAATATTCATGAATAAGTTTATCACGCATACCTGCCATTTCTTTCCATGGAATTTTTGAATACTTTTTTCTAATTGTTTCAGGAATATGTTTTGAGGCCTCACCGATAATTTCGAAATTTCTGATTACAGCATCAATGGTTTTGTTATCCTTGGAAAACTCATCGACAGAGTATCCTTGGATGTAACCTTCTATCTTATCGATGGCCTCGATGATGTCATCGATATAAAGTCTGTAATCTCTCTTCATATATTAACAGCCTCCCTCAATATTCGATCCTTTATGCGCGGCTTCAAAGTATCCTTCATAACGAGGTCAACTTTAACGCCTAATATTTCACTTAAATAATTCTCTAATTTAATGAATTCAAATAAATCAACTGGATTGTGAAATTCTATCAGGATATCGATATCGCTTTGGCCGCTTTGTTCTCCTCTTAAATAGGAACCGAAAATACCCATGGATTTTACATTATATTTTTCTTCAAGATATAATTTGTGTTCGTTTATTGTTTTTTTTATTTCATCGAGGATTTTCATTAAATGTCTCCAATTATTAAACGCCTGCTTTTATCTAAGCCAACTTATCAATATCTATAGGAATTGTAAAGGCCTAAACTAAGCGTTATTGAAACCGGAGCTGAGCGTTTCAAATTTTAAAAGGGCATCAAATATCTTTTCTTTTTAATGAAATATCAGGGTTTGCCCGGATTTTTCACGATCCGAGGTTGCCGCAAGCGCAAGGCGCGGGCTATGAAGCTGTAGTTAAACTACCGCGAATGGCCCGCAACACCGCGATTGCGGTAAGATCGGATCGCCTGCAAGGTGAAAAATTTTCATGAAATATCCGGGCTACCAGCGGCCGGGTATCACCGTCTGACAATACTTGCAGCGGTCGCCGTCCAGATTGTAGGCCGGGATGATGTATCCGATGCGTTCGATCAGCAGCTTCTTACAGTTATGGCAGTAGGTGTTGTTGCCTTCGCGAAAAGAGACGTTGCCGACATAGACATAGCGGATGCCCGCTTCCATGGCCAGTTCCCGGAAGCGGATCAGGGTCGACAGCGGGGTGGGCGCCAGGCGGTCGAGTTTGTATTTGGGGAAAAAGCGCAAAAAATGCAAAGGATAATTCGGTCCCAGGTTGTCAAGGATCCACCGGCACATCTGTTTGACCATGTCGGCGTCATCCACATATCCGGGGACCACCAGGTTGGTCATTTCAAAATGGACCCCCTGTTCGTGCAGGGTTTTAAAGGTATTGAGCACCGGCTGGAGGCGTCCGCCGTTTAGTTTGCGATAGATGTCGTCGCTGAGCGATTTGAGGTTGACATTGGCGGCGTCCAGGACCTTGCACAGTTCCAGGAGCGGTTTGCGGTTGATGTATCCGTTTGAAATCAACACATTGTTTATTTTGTTTGCGCGGGCCAGGCGCGCGGTGTCGAGCATGTATTCAAAAAAGGTGATCGGTTCGCTGTAGGTGTAGGCGATGGATGGGGCGTCGGCGCGCTGGGCCGCCTTGACCACATCGGCCGGAAAAAGCTCGTATTGCCGGACTTCATGGGGTTTGGCCTGCGAAATTTCCCAGTTTTGACAGTTCAGGCAGCGAAAATTGCAGCCGGAGGTGGCGATGGAAAAGACTTGTGTGCGCGGTTGGAAATGAAACAGCGGCTTTTTTTCAATCGGATCGACATTGAGACTGCAAGGGTTGCCGTAGGTCAGCGTGTAAAGAACGCCGCCCATATTGACCTTGCTGCGGCAGATGCTGCGGTCGCCCGGCGACAGCATGCAGTGGTTGGGACAGATGCCGCACACCACTTTGTTGTTGTCCAGCTTGCGATACAGAAACCCTTCGTGGGACCATTTCCAAAGCTTTGCGGGCGCATCGCCTTTGAACACGGTGCCGCGGATATCGTCGGGCCCGGAGAGCGAACTTTTAGTGATGGAAAGCGGCCAGAAGGCCTGGGCTGTCGCGGCGCTGCAAAGGCAGGCCGCGCTGCAAAAAAGAAAATGTCGTCGGTTAATTTTTTTCATGACTTATCGCCAGCACTATCAGACTGGTCAGTTTCAGGCCGATCAAGGCCACCGCGGTCCAGATGATCCCGAAATAGGGGATCAGCACTACATTGGTGACCAGCGTACCGCCGGCCGCGCCCATGAGATCGGCCGAAAAAATCTGGGTCACCGCCGGAGCGTCGCCGCCTCGCAAATGGAGCGCCACCGGAAATTGAAAACCGCAGGCCAAAGACACCGCAAAACCGAAACCCAAAAAAAAGGCCGCCGGCAAGCGGTCGGCCCCGAACTTTATGGCCAGGATTAACAGTCCCAGCAGAACAATCAAAAAGGCATCAGCCAGCGCCAGGACCTGTTTTTCCCGGCGGCGCAGCCGGTGGCCGAACCAGGCGCCGGGCAAAAGGCCTGCCAGAAAAATAGTGACGATCAAACCGATTTGCAAATAAATATAGCCGAAAAAAATCTGAAATGCAAAAATAACCAGAACCTCGCTGCCCATGACCATGCAACCTGTCGAGAAAAGGACATATTCTTCCCGGGTTATCCGCAGAAGATAGATCGCCGACAGCACGGCCAAAACGATAATGAATCCGGCCGGTGAGGTGTCGAATTTGGCGAACCACTGCGAAAACATCAGGCGCATCAGCAGGGGGAAATCATCGCGGTTTTTGCCGGTGGTCGGATCCAGCAGCGCATTTAACCGCTCGATGCGTTCCGTGGTCATATTTCCGTAAAAATAAGCGCTGATGTAGCTGGTTTGGATTCCTTTGTGCTTCAGACGGGCCGGGATGTCGGTGTCAATCGGCTCGGAGCTGCACATAAAAATGATCTTTTCTCCCGGCAGCAGCAAAACATGGTCGAAATCTGCTTTGACGGTATTGTAAAGGGAAGAGAGTTTCTGGCGTTGCGGTTCGGCCAGGTAGTTGTCAAAGCCCTGCATGGAAAAGCTCAAAATCCCGTGGGCGGCCAGATGACGTTTGGCCAGCGCAAAAAAGCGGTCGGTAAAAAACCGGTTGATCTGAAAGGTGTCGGGTTCGCTCAGGCTGACGATGATGGCATCGTAGATTTTATCAGATTGCGCCAGATAGGCCCGGCCGTCCTGATGAATGACGTTCAGGTTCGGGATGGCTTTGATGAAATCGAACCGGAATTCGACCTCGGCGACTTCAGGATCGAGTTCCACGTAATCGACCGCATCCGGCCGGTACTTTTGCAATTCGCCGAGCATGCCGGCTTCGGCGGAGATCAACAGAATCTGCCCGGCCCGCGGCACCTGGGCCAGGGGATAATGGACGCTTTCTTCGGCCACAACCAGGTTTTGGCTGGAAAACAGGGGGGCACCGCCGACAAAGAGGGTATATTGCTCCTGATCCTGATGAACTTCAATCCGGCCGTAGCGGGATTCGCGGTAATGAACCAGTTTGCTTTCAGCCGGTGTCAGGGAAGCGGTTTCCAGGAACATGCACCCGAACAGCATCGCCAGGGTTATCCCGGTTGCCAGCACCGTCAGGGGCCGGCGGCGCGCAGACGATCCAAAAAGCAGATAGGTTGCGGCAACCAGCGGCAGGTTGGCCAGGAAGGCGGCCTGCAGCGGGGTGACCAGATACACCAGCGCAAAGGAGAACAGAGCGCCGCCGGACACATCTCCCAGGTTGTCGGTGATATAAATACCTGCGCCGGGGAAATCAGGGTTCTGGGTGCGGATGACAAACAGGCTGTACGGCAACACAAATCCGAGCACCAGGCCATAGGGTGCCAGCGTAAAAAACGTATAGGCCAGGGTGGGATAAAAGCCCACGGATGTGCCGTGAATAAAAAAAACATCGCGAAGCTCACGAACGGCCAGAATCTGGATGGCGGCAAGGCCGGCCAACAGCAGGGAAAGCCAGCCCAGGCGACCGGCAGTGGGTTGCCACCATCGCCGGGTGATCCGGTGGGCCAGGATGGTGCCGACGCCGCCCAAAAACAGCCAGTTGAAGAGAATCAGGGCGATAACAAACTCGTTGCCCTGAAACTGGGCCAAAAATTCGCGGATAATCAACAATTGGGTTACGACAGAAGAGATGCCCGTGGCAATGACCACCCGCAGTATGGCGCGTTCATTTTTTTTCTTCAAAGTATTGAACCTGGTAGGTCAGGATTTCCAGCCGGTCCTTTTGCCAGGTATCGCCCGGCAGGCCGGCCTTGCGGCAAAGATGGGAAAGAAACATTTCAGGTTGGGGCAACTGCTCCCAGACCTGAGGCAAAAAGGTGGCAACGGCCGATCCTTTACGCAGGATGACGCCGTCCACATGCGGGCGCAGCTTGGCGATAAGGTCCTGGCTGTCCCGGTATTCAAGGGACTGCGGATCGGTAAGAATACTGACTTCGATCTGGATTTTGTCGAGTTCCTTGGCATCCAGCTTGGAGAAACGGGGATCGTGAAAAGCGGCATTGACGGCATTGCGCCTGATCCCTTCCCGGATCGATTCAGAGGCCTCCAGGTTGCCGATACAACCACGCAACTGGCCGTCGATGGTGAGGGTTACGAAGGTGCCGCGGCGGGCCTGAAAATCCTTATCCGCCAGCAGGTCGGGGTCGATTTTGACCGGACTGCGGCCGAATTTTTCCGATAGGGTCTGTCGCGCCAGTTTTAGCAGTGTTTGCCCCTGTTGCGGATTCAAGCTCCGAGGGGAATCCGGGTTGCCTTGCATTGCTGAACCTCCATAAAAGGCGATGGCACTATAGCCGACAACCCGCTGGCGGCCGCCGGCGGTGTCTCCGCTGTTTTCATAATGAAGCAGCAGCGGCTGCCAGCCATGCCGTCTGGCCATGCTCATCGTCATCAGAATCGGTCGGATGCCGCAGGCGGCATTGTCGCGCCCACGCAAATGATCGCTGTCTAAATTTAAAATCATGCCGATGGTTTCCTGATCCCTGGCGACGGCTTCGGAATACGGCAGATAATGGGACAGGTCCGAACTCACCACCACCAGGGTGCGGTCATCCAGCAAGGGGTCGATTTGGGCCGTCATCCGGTCGATATCCCCTTGGCCCACAACAATGGGAACAAGTTCAAAATTCTTAAGATAGTATTGTAAAAAAGGGAGCACCACCTCCAGAGAGTGTTCGTAACGGTCCGAGTCCGGGATGGCTTGAAACAGGCTGGATTGGCGGCGCAGCCCGGCGGCAGCGTCATTAAGCTTGATCAGGCCCAGAGGGGTTTCATAGGCCACCACGTCGCTGACAGCCGCATTTGTAAAGCCGATCCTGTGGTCCGGCGCCAGTACGATGACCTTGTCATACTGGTTTTTATTTAATACCAGCGAGGCATAGGCCGCTGTTTGCCCGGAATAGACATAGCCCGCATGCGGCAGAATCAGGGCCTTTAAGGATGTTTGCGGAAGCTTTTGGGCCTGCCCGGTTTTGACCTGGCGGGTCAGACGCTCAATCATTTCTGCCAGATCAGAACGCTCCGCAGGATAGAAGGCGCCGGCATAGGCCGGTTTGCGGATAACTTCGGCGTTTGTTTTGCCGCCTGAAACAAAGAGTATCAGGCCGCAAGCCAGGATTGTCGGAATCAACAGTGGGCTGCGCTGTTTCATGATGTACCAGGTGATGTAAAGATTGGCATGAAAAACAATTAAACCCTAATTGAGCATAAACAAAATGAAGAAAGTCAATTTTTGCTCAATTAGGGTTAAAAATACAACGGGTGCCAAAAACTGTCAAACAAAAACACTTATCACTCTAATTCGTAAATTCGATTACGTATTTTTATCAAGACAATTAGCCCGTATAAGCTGAATTCTAAAAGTTTGAAGTTTGAAGTGCCTAAAGTGAGCTAAATCCGCCAAAGTTCGGTGGCGGATAAAGTTGAGGAACGCGCTTTCAGCGCGATCAATTATAATTAAAATTGATAGAATACCTTAACTTTAGGCACTTTAGAACACTTTAGGCACTTTAAACTTTTACATAGACAGAATAAATAAACCAAGTTATAAATACTTGATCATATTTATGAATATATGTACTTAGCTGACAGGATGCACAATCTCAGAAGCAGGCACCAAACGCACTTTTTTTTGCAAATCCGGCAGCATGTCGCTGAGCACATGATAGGTTTCCATATGCGGGTGGGCGATGCCGACGGCTTCGCCGTGAATGTTGGCGATCTGGACCAGACGATCGATTTGGCGGCGGATGAGATCGGGGTCCAGATTATGGTCTATGAATACGTCTCTTTGCGCAAAGGGAATCTGAAAAAGACGCGCCGACGGCCTGCAAACCGAGTCGAGGGTTGTGCGGCTGTCGATGAAAAAGAGCCCCTGTTGTTTCAGAACGGTAAAAATCTGGTATATCTGGCTGGAAACCGTTGTCATTTTTGAACCCATATGGTTGTTGACACCTTTAATTCCCGGGACGGCATCCAGATTTTTTTTAAGCTGGTTGATGAGTTCATCCGGAGACATGGACGTCAAAAGCGCGCCCGGGCCGGGATCGACCCTTGGAAATTCATTGGGCTCCATCGGCAAATGGAGCATGACTTCAAGGCCCTTTTGGGAGACTTTTTTGGCAAAACGTTTTTGGAACCGGGTGTACGGGAGCAGTGAAAACGTCAGATTGGCATCAAGTTGCAGAAATTTTTCAGCGATATCCCCATCAAATCCGATGTCGTCGATAATAATGGCGACTTTGGGCAGCTTTTCGGGCGGAGGCGGCCAGGGTTTTTCAGCCGGTTTCGGCGGAGGAATCTCTTCTTTCTCTTCTTCAGGATAGATTTCAAATTTAGGAGGCCAAACCGTCGGGGGTATTCCGCTGGGCTGTACGGACTGCTTGCGCGCTAACAGATGATGGGCAATGACGCCCGCGGCTACAACCAGAATGATCAGCAGAACGATGCCGGTGAACGCTCGTTTCAGATGGATTTTCAGGTTATCGTCTTTGCGAGGCTTAGCCTGTTTTTTCTTTTGATACCGCGCTTTTTGTTTCGCCATTTGAGCAAGGATCGTCCGCTGCGTTAACTTTTCAGGCCCTTGAAGATATCATAACTTAAAAGAATATCGAGTGCGCGTATGACTTGGCTGTCGGACCGCAGCTTCTCAAGCTCAAGGCGACCAAACCTGGATCCGCCGGTGTCAAATACAGAGTCTTTGTCGCTGTCGGGTTTATCTTTGGATTCGGTTTGCTGTTTCTTACCCTTGCCCGGCTCCGCTTCGAGATGATTTTTTAAATCTTTTTCTTTTGTCAGGCGTTGATCTTCATCCAAATCCGAGAGATCGATCTGTCTTTGTTTTACAAAGATATCCGGTTCAATCCCCTTGGCCTGGATCGAGCGTCCGCTGGGGGTGTAATATCTGGCGATGGTCAATTTGAGACCGTAACCGTTTCGCAGGGTTTCCACGGTCTGGACCGAACCCTTTCCAAAGGAGGTGGTCCCCAGGACCAGAGCCCGCTTATGATCCTGAAGTGCTCCGGCAACGATTTCCGAGGCGCTCGCACTGCCGCCGTTAATCAGCAGCACGATCGGATAGTTGTGCGGGATATTATTCGGCTTTGCTCTGTAAATCTTTGCGTTTCTTTTACTTCGTCCCTCAATGGAGAGAATTTTTCCTGTTTCCAGAAAAGTATCCGAGACTTCGATGGCCTGTTCAAGCAACCCGCCCGGGTTGTCGCGAAGATCCAGAACCAGTCCTTTTAACGGCGTGCCGCCGGCCTCGAGTTCTTCCAAAGCCTTAACCAGGTCATTGGTGGTGCTATCCCTGAAGTTGGTGATCCAGACATATCCGTAGCCGGGTTTCAAAGCCAGAAATTTAACACTCTCAATGGGGATAACATCCCGGACTAGCTTGATGTCCAGGGGCTCTTTCAACCCTTTGCGGACGATCGTCACCACGACCTCGGTCCCTTTGGGACCTCGTATTTTTTTGACGGCATCCCGCAGGTCGGAGGTCAGTTCACCATCCACCTTGATGACTTTATCACCGGCTTTGATGCCGGCTTTGTAGGCCGGGGTACCTTCAATGGGGGAAATTACCGTAACAAAACCGTCGCGCATGGTGATACTGATGCCGATTCCGGTGAACTCGCCCTGGGTATCGACCTGCAATTCTTTTAACTCATCCGGCAGCAGCAAGGATGAATGGGGATCCAGGCTGTGAACCATCCCCTGAATCGCCTTTTCGACCAATTCCTTGGGATTAACCGGATCCACATAACTTTTTTCAACCAGTTCGATGACATCGGAAAACAGTTTGAGGCCTTCATAGGCCTCTTCCCCGGTTGCTGAAAGGCTGTGGTAAAAACCGGACCCCATGGTCCCGAAAATAACAACGATTATCGCCCACAGCCATAATCTGACAGGTTGTTTTTTCTTAAGGCTCATATGGTTACTCCTTATAAAACTTATATGACGTTACATTTTATGCTCAAAATATTCAATCGCAATTTCTCGGCAATTTTTTCCGGCGGATAAATTCGTCTGGTCAACCGCTCGCTACCCATTTCAGCGGATTCATGGGTCTGCCGTGATGGCGCACTTCAAAATGGAGGTTGGGACCGGTCAGGGAATCTGTATCCCCGACCGTGGCGACCACCTCCCCATTTTCCACCTGATCGCCTTTTGAGACAAAAAGTTCTTCGGCATGGGCGTAAACCGTATAATAATTATCGTCGTGATCGATAATGATCATGTTGCCGTAACCTTTGAACCAGCTGGCATAGAGCACCTTGCCGTCAAACACGGCACGAATCGGTTCGCCTCTTTCAGCTTTTATCACGATACCGCTGCGAAAATTGACCACATTGAATTTGTCGTTTTTGTATGGACCAAAAAAATATGTCACTTTACCCTTTACGGGCATATTAAGCAATCCTTTTGAGGAGGTAAAGCTTTTTGGTGAAGTTTTTTGAATCTGTTCGGCCGGTTTGGCTACCGTAGTTAACGATTTTATCACCCGGTTCAGATCACCGGCCGCCTGTTTCAAAGATTCAATGGCCGCCAACTCCAGGGTTCGTTGATTGCGAATATCTTCCAACAGGTTCGTACGCTTGGCCCTGTTGTCGGACATGATTTTGATTTGCTTTTCCAGGTCTGTTTCTAAAGCAAGCTTTTCCGTTTTTTTGGCACTCAGTCGGGCCAGCAGCATTTGGAACTCGAGTTTATGCTTCAAAAGAGTTTCCCTGGCATTGCGGTCATATGACAGAATCAGTTCCAGGGCATTTCTGCGTTGAAAAAGATCATAGACCGATTGCGTCGATGCCAGAACACTCAACCGGCCCAGCCAGTTCAATTTATAAAGAGAAACCAGCCTTTTGGATACATATTCTTCGCTTTCTTCAATCTTTTTCGCCAGGTCCTTGGAGGCACTGATGGTTTCCGAGATCTGTTTTTCAAGGGCGATCAGTTCGGCTTTTAATTCCAGCGTCCGTTTCCTGGCATCGTTCAGCGAAAGATCAATATGATCCAAGCTGCTGATGATGTTTAACTCCTTTTGGGTAAACGTCAGGACTTTGGCCTTGCCGGTTTGTATTTTTTGGTTGATCGTTTCGGCTTTTTGTTTGTATTGTTTTATTTCACTGTTTGTTTCCGCCTCTATGCGGTAGTCTTCCGGTTGATTTTCTTGCGGGAGTTCTGTTTTGTTGAGGTCAACATACTGCGGCCGATTGCGAATATAGCCGATCTGTCCCTGGTGTGAAATCTTCAGCCAGCCGTCGACGTGTTCGAGAATTTGAATCTTGGCCCCTTTGCGGAGGATCTTTAGCAGAGGGTTGCCGACCCCCGGTTCCGAGCGCAGGTTCAGCCGATCGGCGGCTATGACTCCGATTTCATTGGGTTGCGCAGCCAATTTTTCGGCCGAATGGCATATGATCAAGGCAGCGGCAGCACCGAATATTAAGGTTTTAGAAACTGTTTGAGCGAAAGATAACATCCCAGCCATCCTACAAACATGCTGCATAGTATCATGGCGCCGAGAGCCTTGACGGGGAGAAATCGGATCGTAAAAAGGTCGGGGGAAAAACCCTGTTCGACATTTGAAGATACAACAACAAACGTAACAAACAATACGCCCAGGCCGATAGCTCCGCCCAAAGCTCCCTGGATAATGCCCTCGATGTAAAAAGGGGCCTTGATGAAACCGTCGGCAGCGCCCACCAGCCGCATGATTTCAACCTCTTCGCGCCGGGTGTAGAGCACCAGGCGGATCGTATTGGCCACGATGAACACAGCGGCCACAAAGAAAAGGCCGCCCAAAGCCAGGCCGGTAAATCTGAACAAATTGAAGATATTTGTAAATCGCGCCAGCCATCTTTGACCGTATTCGACATCCTCGATCTCGGGCAGCGACTCCAGACGGGTTGCCAGTGTCTCAATTTGGCCCTGATCTTGAGAATCCGCTATTATTTGGATTTCAAAAGCGTCCGGAAGCGGGTTTTCCTTAAGATCGGCAAAGAGCGAAGATTGATGTTTCATCTGGTCCTTGAGCATTTGCAGGGCTTGGTCTTTTGAAATGAACTTGACCTCCTGGACCCCGTAAAGTTTTTGAACGTTCAGTTTTAATTCCGAAATTTTTACGTAAGGAATGCCCGGCTTAAGGTAGGCCATCACCCGTATGCCCTTTTTCCAGGCGCTCATGATGTCGCTGGCGTTGATAAAAAAAAGCGCAAAAGCGCTGACAACAAGAACCGATACAGCGATGGTAATTATCGTCACTACATTCATAAACTTGTTGTCCAGGATGTCCCGGATCGCACGTTTATAGTGCAGAATCATCTGACTTGCTTTCAACTAGTTAGTGCCCATCCATAAATGGCATCTTTCGGCTCTATATGGACACAAGTTAAGGTTGCAAACACCCCTGTTTCAGATGGATTGTCCGGCCGCCGGTTTTGCGAATCAGCTCTTTATCGTGGGTTGCGACGACAATCGTGGTGCCACGGGTGTGAAACCGTTTAAGAAGTGTAATAATAATATCGGCGGAATCTGCGTCCAGGCTGCCGGTAGGTTCGTCGGCAAGGATAATTTTCGGATCGCCGACCACAGCCCTGGCAACCGCGACTCTTTGCTGTTCGCCACCGGACAGGCTTGGGGGAAATGAATTGATTTTTTCCTCCATTCCGACCGTTCTGAGCACACTGGTTACCTTTTTCTGGATCAGGCGCCTTTTTTTTCCCATGGCTTCAAGGACAACCGCAACGTTGTCAAAAACGGTTTTGGTAGGGATCAGTTTATAGTCCTGGAATATGATTCCATACTTGCGCCTCAAAAGCGGTATGCGCTTGCGGGGAATCCGCGCCAGATTCATGCCGTCTATCAATATCTGCCCTTCGGATACGGTTTCTCCAAGGTACAGAAGCCTCAGCAGCGTTGTTTTGCCTGCTCCGCTGGGACCGCTGATAAAAAGGAACTCGTTTTTGGGGATGTCAAGGGTGATGTCGGTCAGCGCATTCTTGCCGCCGTATTTTTTGTGAACATGGAAGATTCGAATTATTGAGCTTGTGTTTTGAGTGTTTTGAGCGTCGATCATTCAATCATTTCCCGACCCATGGCTCTGAACAGAGCGGCCTTTGATATTTTAAAAGTATATAACGCTTTGAAATAATTTGTCATTGTTTTTGACAGGAGTGTCTGGGCATCCAGTACATCGGTTGATGTTGCCACTTGTTCCTTGTAACGTTCCTGGTTAATTCTGAAATTTTCCTGGGCTTGCTCAACGGCCTTTTCAACCGTAACAATTGCATTTTGTGTTTCCTGGGTTCTCAGATATGCATTTTTTACCTCAAGTTGGATGTTGTCAAGAATATCTTTTTTTTGAAGCTGTGCCTGGGACAAGCGTGAATGTTTTTCTGATACGCCGTAGACGGTTCGGCCCCATTCCCAGAAATTCCATGACGCTGTCGCTAAAATGTTCCAGCCGCTGGGATCCGTAATCCCTTCACCGCCGTCTGCATCCCAATCGGTTCCGTTTTTGAAATAACTGCCCTTAAGATCGATCGCCGGATAATAATCTTTTTTGGCAAGCGTCAGCTCCTTTTGGGCAATTTCAACCTCCAGTTCGTTGATCTTGATTTCCAGACGATGTTTATTGGCTTCGGCCAGACAGTAATCAAGATCTTGCTCAAGTGAAACATAATCAAGAACATCCTCTATTTCGACCGGCGTATCCAGCGGTCTGCGAAGGAGAAGATTAAAATCGGATTCTGCATTCTCCAGGTTGTTTTTGGCAGCAATGAGGTCCTGCTCGGCATTGGCCAGTTCAACCTGTGCCTGCAGAAAATCATTTAGAGGGGTCATGCCGACCTGATAATAGTTTTGGGCTACCTCTTTATGGGCTTTGAGTTGTGTTACGGTTTTTTGGGCGATATCGAACAGCTTTTTTGCCTCCAGCAGGAAAAAGTATGTCTTCTGGGCGTTAAAGACAATATCCTGGCGAACCAGTTTTTCATTGATTTGGGCCATATCAAGGCCGAGGCTGGAAATTTTAAATTGGTTGACAAGAGAGAATCCTCTAAATATCGGCTGAGTGACGGTGGTGACAAAAGTGTATTCCTTTTTTGGACTCAATACAATTCCGCCGATCTTGGAAGCTTCATCATTCCGATTATACTGATAGGCAGCGTTAAATGTGGGGAAAAACCGGGTTCTTTGGGCTTTCTGAGTGGCCAAAGCTGCTTTGGTGTCCTCTTGGGATGATTGCAGTCCGAGATTGGCCGCTAGCGCACTTTCGATCGTCTGTTTGAGGGTGAAACCCTCAACGAGTTTTTCAGCAGCAAAAACGGAAAAGGCGCACACATGCCCCATAAGGAGGCAGATCATTAGACTCGGAAAGATTTTTTTAGATACCATCATTTTTTTCACCTGAAACCAATAATAAGTTAACGATAACATCTAATTGAGTTTTAGCTCAATCAGGGTGTTAATCTTTCGCGGGTTTGGGATTGACCCGCAGGGTTTTTATTGATATGCGTGGATCAAGTTGAAGGAGTGCTGTCACCAGTTTTCCTTCCTCAGAGCCTCCACTGAATCCCATTAAATATGCTTCTTCCATTTCGGTGGAGGCTTTTTTATATCGAATCAACAGCTTAAAATCAACAGTTTCTTGAATGAGTAAATGCCACCACCGGATACTATGAAACAGGAGCTTATCGAAATCATCTGTCGAAAATCGTTTAAATACAGCCATGAGCCGACCTTTAAACTGGTATCAGGCAAAATGAGCCATTTCTACGTGAACTGCAAGCCGACCACACTGAGTCCCAGAGGGATGTTTCTGGCCGGCCAGCTTGTATTTGATGCCATTAAAGATCTAAACATAGATGGCATCGGCGGGCTCACCTTCGGTGCCGATCCCATTGCGATTGCCACGGCGTTTGTTTCGGAGCTGAGCGGCAAGCCTGTCAACGCCTTTTCCATCCGCAAGACCCGCAAGGATCACGGAATTGTCCGGTGGGTCGAAGGGGATGTGAAGCCGGGCCAGCGGGTTGCCATCATCGATGATGTCGCCACAACGGGGGGCTCTACGATGAAGGCGATCGAACGGGCCCGGGCAGAAGGACTGGAGGTGGTCAAGGCGGTGATCTTGGTCGATCGGCAGGAAGGCGGTCTTAAGAATATCCGCCAACAGGTGGCCGATGTAACGGCCATTATCACCAGGGATGAACTGATGGCGCAGTGGAATTTAACCTTAAAATTTTAGTTTTTTACCCGACTTGCCGATAAATAATCCGAAGGGACCGGAATATGGGGATCAATCGATAGGACGCGACAACCGGACACGTCGATTTATTAACCGATGGAACAAGCTGAAATCATACGGCATAAAGGCAGACTCAAGATTTTTGAGCAACTGCAAAAAGACAGGACGTTAGTCAAGCTGCATGTGCTGGGCCACCAGTATGAACGCTTAACCGTCGTTACCGGCACACGCTTTAACAAAAACATGCCCTGTTTCCTTGTAGACTGCCCCAGTGGTTTCGCGCAAGTCATCGCTGCTGTTGATAACTGCCGCATGCATTTTGAATTTATCGGCAATGATAATCTTCAGTATGCGTTCAGAACAACTGCCAAAGAGATTGTACGTGATGATATTTGGATACGATTTCCAGAAGTTATCCAACGCTTTCAAAGAAGAAAGAATTTCAGAATATCCCCTCCCCTTGGGACGAAACTCTGCATTGGCGAGGACTCGGCCAGACATGAAATCAGTGTTATCAATGTCAGCCGGGGAGGAGTTCTCGGCAATCTTTTCGGCTTTAAAAATGAAATTCAAAGCGCCACGATATTTGCCGTCGGAAACAAGCTGAGAAATATTGAACTGGTATTTCCATCAGAAGAAAATATTTTAAGGGTGCAGGTTAAAGAGGCCTTGGTAAAAAGAGTGGGGAAAAACCCTGAAACAGACCAAAACACTTGTGCCCTTCAGTTCACCGACATCAAAAAAAGCCAGGAAAAGATACTGATGGAATTTATTTACAGGTTCCAGCGAGATCTTCTCCGAAGAAGACTATCAGACAAATCCTGATGTTCGGATATCGTTAATTGGTTGATTGGTTAAATGGCCGGCATCCTAACAACCAATCAATCGACCGTTTAACGAGATCTGAATTTTTTTACTTGTCGTCCAAAATCTTTCTGATTTTGCGCGAAAGCTGTTTCATGTTGAAAGGTTTCTGAATAAACTCATTACAGCCCCGCGCCAATATTTCATTAATCTGTCTATTGACGCCATATCCGCTTGACAGCAGAACCTTGACATCAACATTCAGCGCTTTCAAGCGGTCATAGGTTTCCCCGCCATTCATGCCGGGCATAATGACATCGAGAATGACAATGTCGATATCATCCTTATTTTCTTTGTAAATTTTAAGAGCTGCTTTTCCACTTTCGGCGGAATAGACCTTGTATCCCAGTTTCTCCAATAACTGGCTGCCCACATCAATGATCATCTGTTCATCATCCACCAAAAGGACAGTTTCAGATCCTTTTGACAATTCTTCGGCAAATTCCTCTTCTTTGATAAATACTTTTTCCGAAACGGGCAGATAAACGCTGAAAGTCGTTCCTTTACCTTTTTCACTATAGACAGTAATGATGCCGCCATGGTTTTTGACAATGTCATGTGCCGGGGCCAATCCTAATCCAATACCCAGGTCCGATGCTCTGGCGGAAAATAATGGCTCAAAGATGTTTTTTGAGGTTGCTTCATCCATACCGGCGCCCGTATCGGTAACGGATATTTTCACATATCCTCCGGGTTCCAGGCCGTGTTGATTGGCATAGGCTTCATCGAGCGTTACATTTTCCGTCTGAAGGTATAGTTCCCCGCCGTCCGGCATGGCCTGGCAAGCATTGATATAAAAATTTAAAAACACCTGCTCAATCTGGCCCTGGTCAACTTCCACCGTCCAGATATCCTTTTGGTATTTTGGATGGATACTGATATTATGTTCCATTCTGGCAAATATTTCCGAACTCCTGGCGATGATCGGGTTCAGGTCGGTCGGTTTGGCTTCATATTTGCCCTTTCTGGCAAAGCCCAGGAGTCGTTCGGTGAGATCGGCGCCATTTTGGATGTACTGTTCGATATTTTTCAATTTTTCATAAAAAGGATGAACGGCATCAATTCCCAGGAGCATCAGGGAGGTATTGCCCTGGATGCCCATAAGCAGATTATTAATATCGTGGACAATAGCCCCTATAAGCATACCCATAAACTCCATGGCCTCCAGGTACCCTCCGGTGCTTTTGCCTTTTGCCTGGTTCTCAACAACCTTCTTTTCTAATTCCCCGGCCCTTTGTTCTAATTCGTTGTAGGCTGGTTTTCCGTCCATCAAGGCGTTCTCCCTTCTTAAACCCCGATTGAGCGATCATGTTCAATGGGGTGTTATTTGTCAGGCGTTATTTGAAGGCAAAGGCATTCTCGCATTTCAGCGAAGCACTCCGCAAGCACAGCGCTCCTTTTAACGGGGTGGCCCCGCCACAACGATAAGATCGAATTCCGAAGGCCAGTTCAATGGTTTCAAAACAGGGTTTCTGTCCAGATCAGACCCTATGCGCTTGGCTTGAACTTCAAATTTAGCTGCAAAATATATGGTTGTTGTTTGAAAGTTCGACCGGGGAGCGTAATCGATCGATTTGATGGTATACCCAACTTTCCGGAGTTTCTTTGCCACCATTTTGGCAGAGTTCAAATCGCCATCCCCACTCAGCACTTTGATCTTTAATCTGCCGGCGCTTTTTGCGGCTTTAGGCGGCAGGGGAGCGGAAGTTTCAGCCTTTACCCGGATGCCTGCAAGTCTTTCTTTGAGGGTTTCATTTTCTGCAGCGATTCTCCGGTTGTCTTCTTTCAGTTTATCAAGCTCCTGATTCAAGACGCGATTGTGCTCACTGACAATTATCAGCTTTTTGGCGTTTTCAGCCCTAACGCTCTGGTTGATTTCTTCGGCAGCATCAATCTGCCTTTTCAGCTCATCATTTTCGGTTTTTAACTTTTGGATTTCATTTTTCATTTCATCCTTACTCATATCCAAGCCGGCCGCGTCTTTTTTTGAACCGCCATCGGCGGGTTTTAGGAAACTACAGCCATAAAAGGAAAAACCTAAAGAAAGGACAATGATGACCAAGACGTTTCGAAACATATTTCCCTCTAAAGTTGATATGTTATAGTTGACTGCCGGATTATGTTTGTATATCTTTATATCCAAGTTATGTCAAAATGTAATTATACCCCAAATGAGTTAAAACTCAATTGAGGTTATATTTTGGCAGATGAACTGTTTAAAGGGCTTTATATTAAGGAGCGAGCATTCATGCGAACGTGCCCTTTTTGCACAAAAGAAATAAAAGAAATAGTTATGGAATGCCCGTTTTGCGGCCAGGTCCTGCATACATCCGAAAAGCCAAAACCCAAATGGTATTTTTCTACCACGATTGTTGTGATTGCTTTACTGTCTGTCGGCCCGCTGGCCTTGCCGCTTGTATGGTTCAACCCGCGCTATAAAAGAATCACAAAGATTGTGGTTTCGGTCATCGTTGTTGCACTTACGATTTGGTCTTATTTTATTATGAAGGATCTGTACCTTCGGTTTAACGAAAAAGCCAAAGAACTGGGGATCATATAACGTTAAAAATTCCCGTTGCTGGTCTGAGCAAAGCCAGAATCCCGCTCGATCGCGCTCGATCGGGCCGGCGCGAATATTTTTAAATAAAAAAGGCCGTTTGTCAACAAACGGCCGAAAAAATTTTATCATTTTTAAATTAAATTGGAAAGCCGGGCTTTAGGAAATTTCGTCTATGAAGGAATCCACCATTTTATCGGCAACTGCTTGATGGTCTATTTGATATTCCCCGGATTCAATCTCTGCCTTTAGTTCGGCAACCTTTTCTGCTCTGACATCCGGTGCAGATGCAATCATTTCCTTGACGGCTTGAACCTCTTTCAAGGCCGGGGAAAGGTTAACAATAGTGTCCTGCGCGGATCGATCCACCCCTTCAAGCTTTTTATCATCAACAGGTGGTTTGGTCTCAAGCTGTTCCGCGGCCTTTTGGGTGGATTGAGACAGATGTTTGCTAATTTCATAATTTATAATCTTGTCGTTGATCTTCATGGGCTGACTCTCCGATTTATTACACCGTATTTTCGCCGGTAGTTTTCCTGGCGATTTCTGTTAACTTATAACTTAAAAATTCAGAATCTTCAATCGAAAGTGAATTAATGGTTTCGCCGTTTTTATCAATTTCCTTGAATAGGAGTTCGGCAGGGCTCTCTTTGGCTATGGTCAAATTATTGCCATATTCATTCTCAAGTTTTTCAAGATTGTCTTTAGGTCCGGGCTGTGTGATTTTATTTACAATATTAGAAGCGATCATATCTCCGATAGACTTCCGTCTGGCCCCTTCGGAGATGCTGACCTTGTCCGGTGAGGGCGTATTGGTATTCTTGGGCCGATTGGAAATCTTGCCTAGCCGCAGTTGATCTCCGTAAACCCGCAGAACATTATTTACCTGATAAGCAGATATAATCATACTTGACCCCTATGGATGACGCTTCAATGTGATCATCGGACTTTTGTTCCAAAAACTTTAGAGAAAAATAAATTTTTCCTAAATTGAGCGATATGGTTAAAACGATTATCTTTTTAATGATCTGTCACTATTTGAAACGCTCAGCTTAGGTATTTCTTTCGTCGGGCAAGGTCAAACGAGTAGCGATAAAACCTTTTTTAAAAATTAGGTGTCAATTTTCAAACAATCGATTCAAGGTTCGGCAATAATTGCCCACGTCCCTTGGCATCATCAGACATATCATATTCTTCAACACCCTGAAACCTCATAAAAAAAGTATCTCTTAATCAATTTGGCACATCTCTTGCTAATTTTACGTTAATGTAAAAGTTAAATTAAAGTTT
>JACKQG010003114.1_pt1 | contig 20731 bp, 18 predicted proteins | sample 8237621 | NCBI WGS metagenome assembly JACKQG01 (sample SAMN15677084, study PRJNA649215) | marine metagenome | biome: marine; feature: Black Sea; material: saline water; isolation source: suspended particulate matter (SPM) from the Black Sea western gyre | collected 2013-06-09/2013-06-10 | depth... | reverse complement strand
TATCCCAACCAAACATATTCAAAATACCACCGGCTAAATTCACACCGGATAGACTAAGGAATGCATCCAGTCGGCCATCTGGAAGTAAATAATAATCATAAATTAAATACCATATAATATAGATGGCCCCCGCTTTCATTAAAAAACGTGTTAAAGGGGAAAAGCTGTTTAGAAATTTAAATTTCATGATTATTATTGGCACAAGTTACATGGAATTTATGCACAGTAATGTTTGTTTTTTGAAATGATCTAAAAAGAAATTATTCGAATCCTTTTATTCGGATTTCTTTACAATTGACATAAACCATATCAAAAATCAGTTCTGCTTTTTTCTGATTGAGATTGCACAATTTTGCCACTTCCAGAATATCATTTTTAGCGGCCCGACCTTTCCCTAAAATTGTGGTGGAATGGTTTCCGTTATATCCATCACTGGGGACTAAATCATAAGCGGGAGACACCAACCATTGCCCCTTTTTGAAAATGAAGGAAAAGTTTTTTGCATGATCATCCTTATTGCCCGTTAAAATATTAAAAGCCATGAGCCGAAATAATTTATACGCTTCTTCAATATTTTTAGTTAATACAAAAGCGGCTTTAATGAGATCCACATAATCCAGGGATGGGAATCGATGATCTGCATAGAGCAACCCAGATGCGGAATGAATATGGATTTTTTGTTCGTCTTCCCTATCAAATCGTTTTACGCCAAAATACTTTCCCTCTAATAATTTTGTTTCCGGCATTTCTATTCCACATTTTTTCGCAACGATAGAGTATTGATATTCCACCTCACCCATATTATCCGGATCATGGGTTGACTTGAATTTAACAATCCATGGTTCTCCATTGATGTTGAGCATGACTTTGGGTCTCGCACCACCGGATGATCCACCCATTTCTACCAATTCAGATAAAATGCCACTTTCGTATTGGGTTTCAGCCAATATTTTTTCCACTTCGGCTGCGAGGATATTTAAATCATTAATTTCTGTTATTGAGTCGAATTTATATACCGGTTCATAGGTTAAAACGCCCATGCCGGATTGACCGACAATACTTAACCGATCTAAAATGGATAAGGAATTTGGGCGAATATTTTGACTGATTAAGAATCGGTCAATGAGAAGGTTTCCCCAACCATCGGGGAGACTGTCATTGAATACACCAAAACAGCCATTAAATGGATCTCGCCGCGCTGTAATGGCCCCAGGTCTAATGGGGAGATGAAATGGAGAAAGAGATTTGCCAGTACTTAAATAATCCGAATCATATTCAAAAACGCACACATTTTCATTCGTAATGACCATGCGCCCCATGGGTTGATCCCAGGCAAATATGTTTAGTATATTTACTTTTTCAACCATTTCTGGCGCGTTTTCTTTCTTTCACTTTATCGATCTGTAAAATATCATCAACCGTCTGATAAGTGTTTGTGGGAAAAAGTGAATGAAATTCGTCTAGACTTTCCAATACCAATGCTATTCTTAAAAGATGCTTTAATGATATTTCATTATGAATCTCAAATCGCTTCACACTCCCATAACTTACGCCCGATCGGTCGGCCAAGTCTTTTTGAGTCATATTAAAGAATAGCCGTTTAATCTTCATTTTTTTCGAAAGCTTCTCCGCAATACCTTGTGGATTAAAATCATCTAATTGAAAGTTTATTTCGTCTATCATTTTATCTTTTATCTTTATTATAATGGTTTATTGATAATATTTTATCTATTATAATTTACTATATTTATCTCTTTCTATCAATTAATTTTAAGGAAAAATAAAATGTTACCGAAAAGGAAAAAACGCCAGGAGACCAAACCTTCCTAACAATATGTTCCCCGACCAACAGGCATTCCCAAAAACGATCCCTGTACTACGGGGAGTTTTTTTGTTACACACCAGAAAATGTCTGTACTACGGGGAGGTTTGTTTGTCTCCACCGCAATAAATACAGGTGTCCCCTGCCTGAACATGAAACCCGCATTCGGGGCAATCCCATTCTTCCGTTTCGAGATCGTTGTATGTATCTTCTCCTCGATTGGAGCGGGCGATTAAAACGGCGAAACCAATGAACATAGTGATGATTAAAAAGATTAGATAAAGTGATGCACCCATGGAAGAATTTACTTCAGTCTCATTAAGGGGTTCACTTTAGAATTCCAGAATAATGCCGCCCACAGGAAATGTTTTATACTGCCATGCCATACCTGTTGAGCCATCTTCTTTATATACAGTTGCCCAAGGATTATCCCGGTTAAATACATTCATAATATCCCAAAAGGCTACCATATTCATCCGCTTAAAAAAGAAGCGCTGCTGCAGCAAAATATCAAACCGAATATAATCATCATATCGAGACGTATTCCATGGGTCTTTTGCATTTATACCCCACTCGCGAATTTGTGGGTCATAGGTATGGGGGGTATAGGGCCGCCCACCCATATATCTAAGTTTGAGTCCAATTTCAAATTCATCTGCCGGAGCGAAGGGCAACCAGGAGGTAGCTTTGGCCACCCACGTTTCTTTATACCTATTATACCAAGGGTAATCCATAAATCGGATTTTATATCCTCCCACGGCGGTGACCACATCTCCATAATCAAATTCGCTGGGGTACCCATCGCCAGACCTTGGATCAATTCCTTCGGTGGTAGAATGGGCCCACGCCAATGAACCATACCAATTATTGGAATATTTTTTCTGGATAAAAAATTCAATCCCCTGGGAACTGGATTCATACCCATTTATTAGTTTACTAAAATTTAAACTGTCTCGGCCTGCGCCATCAGACAACAATTCTAACCCAATCATATCCTTGTATTTTTTATCATAAATTTCAAAAGTGAACCGGGTATCATCCCTGAGGTAATATTCTATTCCCGTTACAATTTGGTCTGCATAATAATGCTTTAATTTTTTGGTTTCCGCTTGGCCCGAATTCAATTGAATATTGAAGGGAGCCTGATAATATCGTCCTGCCGCTAAGTTAAACTGCAAAGCTGGATTCACATGATAGGATAATCCAAATCTTGGGGACACAGTACTTTTGCCCGTATAACTTAGGGATTCAACTCGAATACCGGTCTTTAATTCTAATTTGGGAAGTGGTTGTAAATTCGCCTGAACATAAATACCCGACTTCGTATAATCTAAAATTGATTTGGTAATGACGGTATCATAGGTGCCAACGATTCCTATGGCTTCATACCTCAGGTTAGGATTCCCATAGTAATTTGTCCAAAATTCATCAGTAGAAATGGGTTGGACCGGTAAGGTATCATGGAGGGAATAACCATAAATTTTCCGGGGTTCGCCTTCATATCGATTATCATAATCCAGTGTGATGGCTTTGATATTAAACCCTGTACTTATTTCCAAGCCGGGTCTAATGCGATACACCCAATCCCCTTTTAATGTGGATTCCCATTCTCCATCATTATTATTAAAATAAACATCCCTTTCATTCTCAGAAGTCATGCGGTAAACATCGGTATTAAACCCAACCCTACTTGTGCTAAAAGACAAAATACTATATCCATTTTTAGAAAATAAGTTTTTATAGGTTATTCCTGCTGTTAACTGGTTTGAGTTTACATCTACATTTTCTGCACCGCGTAAATTGGGATTATCTTCCCCTTCAATATTAATAGCATCCAATCCGCCAATTACATTCAACATGAGTTTTTGAGTTGGGCTGATATGGTACGTTGCCTTCCCCTGCATGGTCCAATATTGGGGAATGGCCATTAGCCCAGACTGCTGAATGACAAAATCCAGAAATGATCGTTTTAATGAAAAGAGATAAGTCCCCTTTTTTGAAGCAGGACCTTCAAAGTTGAAACCAAACCCAGCCATACTAAAATTGAATTCCGAGAGATGTTTTTCTCGATTCCCTTCCCGAAGGGTGATATCCATCACCGAGGATAACTTGTCTCCATATCGTGCAGGAAACGATCCGGCAAAGAAGTCCACTCTTTCGATAAAATCGGTATCCAACATGGTAATGGGACCGCCCCCTTTCCCCTGTTCAGGATAATGATTCGGGAAAGGAATCTCTATATGGTCCATGACAAAAAGGTTTTCTCCCGCGTTGCCGCCGCGAACAATGATTTCATTGGATTGATCTGCCCCGGAAATTACCGAAGGCAGACTCTGCATCATGGCCATGATATCGTATGCCCCTACAGGATCTGATCGAATTTCTTCTATATCTACGGATCGACTGCTGGCAATGGCATCCCTTGCCCGTTCAAAATACCGTGCAGTTACTTCCACCCCATCCCCCTCAATAACCTGAGGAGTTAAAGAAAAGTTTGTATAAGTCGTTCGTTTGGGTACCACATGAATATTGGCACGAGAAATAGACTCATATCCAATCATAGTAACGGTGATGGTGTAGCTCCCCACCGATACATTTGGGATGACAAAATTTCCTTCCAAATCTGTGGCCGCCCCAAGATCCGTCCCTTTTAAGATTACATTTGCCCCAATGAGTGGCTGCTGGGTGGATGCATCTCGAATGACACCTCTGAGGGTACCAACGGCGCCCCAAACAAAACTGGGGATAATCAAAAAATATATTATCAGTTTCCGTTTCATTCTATAAGAATAAAAAGTAAACTACATTAATACACAATAACCAGTTGCAGAATAAAGATAACCAAATTTATGGTGTGGATGGTGATACAAATGGGGCAAACTGTTTTGAGTTTAAATAATCCATATATAAGATATAATCCAATAATAATAGTTAAGATACCCATAACAAAAGGAAGTGTGGACGGAACCCACCCCAATGCAGCACTGAAAAGAGTATAGGCATAAAAGATTAAGAATACAGATCCAGATAATGCATTGGGCATTCCAAATATTTGTCCATACTTGGTTTTGGTAATGGCCACACATTCCGGTAATTCGATTTGACATATTCTTGGGACCCACCATTGACTGTATAACATTCGATGGGTAGAAACGGCGTAAAAATAAAAAGAAAAAGCCCCACCGGCAATTGCCAACAGGGCTCCAATAAAATATAAAATAGAATTCATTATTATTGTTTCAAACGGTAAACACACCCTTCAACGGTACTCAAAAACTTATCCACCTGGGTATAGGTGTGGAATAAGAATTCCATTTCTTCATAGGAATCTACCGGATAGGATTCTTCATCATAATCTCGAAGGAAATTGGCTTCCAATTTTACAATCATATCACGCATGACCATTTTAGGTAATTCTTTTTCACGGAGAAAATTGATCTGCAGATTGAGTTGACCATCCGACTTCATATGAAATAGGGGCAACATGCCAAAATCGGAATTGCAACGAAATGTAAATGTACCATGGTCATCGCCCCGTCCCCATGACATCTCAGTGGCATTTTTTTCAGAAAATTCGATTATTCTTTCACCTATTTTTGCAATCTCTCTTGTACAATTATCCCGTAAATCATCCACGAACTTTTTCTTAGTCCATTTCGTCATCTATTCATACCCCAATGCTTAATAATATGGTGTTAAAAGTAAGTGGAATTTAATGCGCTTAATGTCCGTTGGAAAGAACTCGATTTTAAATATTGGACATATTTCAATTATCAGTAAGAATAATTAAAATGAAAAGCGTGCTAATTGTCCTAAATCAAAATTAAAGGTAAATCGCATCCGGTCTTTTACCCAAATCCAATTCTCGGCTGTTTTGCCTTCCATTTCCCAACTCTGGTATAAGGGTAAAATGATAGGACCAAACTTTAAACCAGCAACAGTGTAGGAGTCCTTAAACTCATCTCCACCTGCTATATCAATAAAAATGGGGAAACTGGGATCTACATTCACTCCCCAGGTAAATCCAGTCGATGCCAACGGAATTCCCTTTTCATCCATTACAACACCTCGCAATCCCGGCCCCTGCTGAAGGTATTGGTTTTGAATGATTGCCATTTGAGACTGGCCTGTCCGGTCAAAAATTAACGATGAAAAAGTGGGATCCACACCACCGCTTAAATAGGAACGAAAATGATTTGGGACCTTTTTATTATTAATAAATCCACCGGACCATATCCGAATACCTAATTTCAATTTTTTCGTAAACTTCAGTTTTATTTTTGTTTCAAAACTGGCTGTTGAGAAACCATCTCCAAATTTGATTTCCGTATTCGTATTTAATGAATACTTCTCTCCTTTGGGATGCCAATTCTGACTAAATCCCAATTCAATTATCGGGTGGGTACCGGTTGTATAAAGAGTGGAATCAAAAGCGGCCGAATCTAAATGTGCATATTGAATTCCCGAAAACATGGATCCACCGGATTCACTTTCCCCAAATGATCCTGTGTAAGAAATCGCACCTAAAGTTCTTCCTTCCATTTGTGATCCTCTGAAAATCAAATTTGCTTTTTTAAATTTTAAATTAGGATCTAATTTTTTTATGTGGGCTATATTCCCTATAATTTTTTCATTTTTAAAGTCCCACATTGTTTGAATGGAGGTTGTGGAATTATATCCCGGTGATCCCCCCTTATACATCATGAGTCCAGGCGACCACCCATTGTAATAATTATAACTGAATAGCCAGGGGAGATAATTAATATCCCGATCATAATAGGTAGGTTGATCCCACACAAAATGGAAATGGGTTTCAGCTCGGGTTGCATTATTGGTTCGATCCACATCGGGCATATGCTCATCCGGGTCTATGATGGCATACCAAACATTAACCGGTGCATTTATAACCGTACGCCATTCAAAATCTTCTAACCAGCGTCTTTCCAATTCTTCATGGTTATTTCCAAAAAAGACCACTTCTACCGGCGTTTTTAATTTCCCTTTATTTGATACAGTAAATCGATTCCCTTTCCTCTGAATTGAAAAATCCACATAGTCGGTTGTTTCAAAAACGCCATCGAAATACCATCTTAAATCTTTACCATAATGCTTTTCAAAAATGGTTTGAACATCCTCCGGGTAAGGATGTTTAAATTTCCATGTTTCATAATAATCCTGCATTATTTCATCCATTTTTTCTTCACCAAGATAATGCTGGAGAAAGCGTGTGAATACAGCCGTTTTTGAATAGTTCTGTCCGTAATTCCCATCTATAAACTCATCTGCTTTCAGATTTAATGGCTGCGCTTTAGGACTTTTTGCTGTGGCTGCATAACGGATATATTCAAACCAGCTGAATTTCATATTTCTGCCTATCCCCAATTTATTTTGGATAAAATCCACAACAACAAACCGCTCGTCCTGGTCTTTATATTTATCCTGCCAATATCGGATATTAGTGTAATCATTAAATCCTTCGTCCATCCATGTATGATATCGCTCATTACTCCCGAGGATGCCGTAAAACCAGTTATGACCAACTTCATGCATGATGACCATTTCCAGCATTTGTTTTCCCGGCATTTTTGAAATGACCGTAATATTGGGATATTCCATTCCACCCCCGGCAGAAAGATCTCCATCCACTGCCGTTATGTGATTATATGGATAATCTCCATAATAACGGCTATACCAATAGCCGGAATCATGAAGATATTCGATAGAGTTTTCCCACAATTTTGCATTTTTGGGTAGATAAAATGACCATAAGGTAACTTTCTGTGTGGAATCTGCTAAATAGAGTTCTCCTTTTTGAACCAACCATTTTTTGTCCGCAAACCAGGCAAAATCATGCACCTTTTCTTGATGAAAATGAAGTGTTTTCATTTCAATATCTGTGGAATCAATATCCGTTTCTTTATTATTCTTCTTTTGAGATTTTACCCATTTTTTAAAATCTTTTTTGGGAAGACTCTGAATAGAATCTGCCACCAATGTCAGGGAATCGAGCCAAGCATATTCGTCTTCTCCATTCACCAAATCGCCTGTAGCCATAATGCGGTAATCTTTTGGCAAGGTAATCTTTACATCAAATGAGCCAAATTCTGAATAGAATTCACCTTGATTTAAATATGGCATGGGGTGCCACCCTTTTCGATCGTAAACGGCTGGTTTCGGATACCATTGAGTCATTTCATAATGCTTCCCGGTATGACCCAACCTTGAGAATACTTCCGGAATTTTAACAAAAAATGGTGTTTCGATACGAATCGATTTGTTTGGCATTAATGGTGTAGGCAATCTCAGTTTTATTACATCAATCCAATCTGGATGATTTACCCAGTCAACTTTTTTTCCATCAATGGAAAAATCTAAACTATCAATAAATCCCCTTTGGGTGGAATCGGATTGACTAAATCGTGAGTCCACACCCGCCTGTTTTGCATAGGCTGTCGAATCATCTTTATAGGCATTTGGCCAAATATGAAACCAAATGAAGTTCAATGTGTCTGGTGAATTATTTTGATACGTTAATTTTTCATATGCCGAAATAGTATGATCATTATCATTAAGTAAAACTTGAATATCATAATTAACATGCTGTTGGAAATACGCTTTTTCCTGGGCGGAAAGAATGGTTAAGAATAAAAGAGAAAGAATAGTGAAACGCATATTAATACCTTGGTTTATTGACATTGAAATTACTGGGTTATTAAGACAAGGGCACAGGAAAAAGGTTGTCAGCCTCTTCCACCCTGAATTTTTGGTTTCACCAGACTTAACAAGGCTGGGAGAAATGTAAGGTCTGCGACTAAAGCAGATAAAATGGTAATGGCCGATAAAGTACCAAACTGAATGGTGGGTGTGAATTCTGATAAGGTGAGGACGAAAAATCCAGACACCAAAATAGTGGTGGTGGACATCATGGCGATACCGGTTCCCATGAGTGTGGCATCATTGGCCTGACGATAGTGCCGATCTGCTTCTGCCAATTCCATTCGATAGCGGGTGAGATAATGCAGTGTATCATCTACGGCAATACCAAAGGCAATGGCAAATGTCATAGCCGTACTTGGACGTAATGGAATTTGGAAAAATCCCAATACGGCTGCCATAATCATCATTGGGATAATATTGGGTAATACAGAAATCAATGCCATTTTAACCGACCGAAAAAGGAATGCCATCAACACAGTAATCACGCCAAAAGCAATCAGAAAACTGCCGGCTAAATTCTGAACCAAATAATTATTGGTCCGTAAGGCAAGAAAGGCAGTCCCTGTGACCTCAACAGTGAGTCCTTTTGGTACGATTGATAAAATATAATTATTGATTTCATTTTCCATTTCTGTACTTCGGCGGGAATCAATATCTTTTATCTGAGCTGCGATGCGCAATTTGGTATAATCCATATTCATAAGTGATTCAAATTCACTTTCATAAAGCAGCATATATTGGGCAATCATTTCTCGGGATTCAGGGATTTTATAAAACGCCGGATCCCCATCATTCATGGCACGGTGAATCTCTTTCATATAGTCCGACACAGATACCACTTTCCCTACTTTCATAATATTAGAAACATAATTTGATAGTCGATCCAAAAAAGTCAAGACTGCTACATCTTGGATATCTTCAAAAGGACCATCATCATCCACTTCAATAATTATTTCTATGGGCAAGACAGCGCCCATTCGTTCTTCCGCCACGTGCATATCATCTAATAGCACATTTCCCGGTCGTAAATCTTCTAATAGTTTTGAATGGGGATTCATTTGGACAGCACCAAAAGCACCAATAATTGAAATTAGAATACCCATTGTAATAATTTGCTTTGGATAAGCGCGAACAAAAAGAATCACACGATTAATAATTCGCATTCTGAATCCACTTGAATATGCTTCCAGTTTTGATTCAGGCGTTCGCTTGATAATCATAAGCATGGATGGAATAAAAAGAATCGTTATAATGAATGCAAAAAAGACACCAACCGCCGTATAAATTCCAAAATCTTTAACTATTTTTATATTCACAAAAGAAAGCGCACCAAAACCAATTCCCGTTGTAATGCTTGTAAGGAAAATAGCGGTGCCTATTTTTTTAACTGTTTGAAATAATGCTTTCTTTCGGTGGCCAACCTCCTTGAGAGTGTGAAAATATTTTACAAGAAAATGGACTGAGTCACTTACACCAATAATCATAAGTAAAGTTGGGATCATATAAGAAATAATATTGATAGTGACGCCGGAAGCCACCATAAATCCCAATGTCCAAACAATGGTCATTCCCACCACCATCAATGGCAGAACCAACCCCACAAGAGATCGGAACAAAAGTGATAGGAGAGCAATCAACATAAAAGTAACCGGGAGTAAAAATTTTACATTATCTGCAATCATGTATTGCACATATCGTGTACGAATGACCGGCAATCCTGCCTGATGCCAATCCCAATCCACGCTCATTTGAATTTGATCAATTTCTGATAGTATGCGTTCTCGGCCTTTATGCTCATTATAATCCCGGTCGATTTCAACAAGAATGGCTGCCACTTCACCATCTTCGGAAATCATATAATTTTTTATCAGTTCGGATGACATAATTCGACTTTTTGCATCTCTTAAGGAATCCTCTGAGAGTGGAATTTCATCATATACCGGCTGAAGGAGATATTCTCCTCCTTCCGTAAATAACTCAATATTCGCCAAACTTTTTACAGATTCAACACCTTCAATTTCCGCCAGAGCATCAACCATTTGTCTATTCTTTACCAAATTCGAACGAGAAAAGGGATCATCCGATTCATAGATGAGAAATACAATATTGTCCACGCCGGCAAACTCTTCTCGAAATGTCATGAATCTTTCAATAACAGGATCATCGTGGCTGAATAACTGTTCGATGGTAAAATCCATTTTTACGCCCGGCAGATAACTGCCGAGAATGATAGTCACTGCCGCCAAAAATGATAATGTATATTTGGGGTGATCCAGAAGTTTATGGATGAGCTTTTGCGTAGTTTTTAGCATCTGTGGATTTTAGGAATGAAAATAGGAGGCAAATTTATGGATTGAATGGGCATAAAAAAAGCCCCTCCGAATAATCGAAGGGGCTTTCTTATTGAACTTTAAATCAGATTATAGTTCGTTAGCGTGATCCGTTAAATAACTGGCCACACCATCTGATGTATCTTTCATACCATCGTCACCTTCTGTCCATCCAGCAGGACATACTTCCCCATGCTTTGTATGGAAATCAAGCGCATCTACCATGCGAAGCATTTCATCAATATTACGTCCCAATGGAAGATCATTGATAACAGCATGACGTACCGTGCCTTCTTCATCAATCAAAAAGGATCCACGCAGTGCAACACCACCGCCTACAGTTGTTTCATATTCTTCTTCTTCTGTGAATACGGTTGCTGATTCTGCACCAATTAATACATCATAATCACGAGCAATTGATTTATCAAGATCAGCTATGATTGGATATTGCACATTGCCGATTCCGCCATTATTCACATCTGTATTTTTCCAAGCCCAATGGCTGAACTGTGAGTCCACAGAACACCCCAATACTTGTACACCACGCTTTTCAAATTCGGCGAGTCGTTTATCAAATGCAATGAGTTCGGTTGGACAGACAAAAGTAAAATCTAAAGGATAAAAGAAAAGCACTACTTTTTTTCCTTTATAATCTGAAAGACTTACTTCTTGAAATGAGTTGTCCGGCATAATAGCTGTTGCCTTAAAGTCCGGAGCAGGTTTAGTTACTAACATATTAGTTCCTTTTTTTTGAGTGTGTTTTACAATTATCGCATAATCCAGATATTTGTATCTCCATGGATTCAGCAATGAAATTTTTAGGAAGTCCATTATGTAATGATGTGGAGATATCTTTAGGTTGGAAATCCATCATAAGATTACATTTGCGACAAATAAAGTGAGAATGGTCAGCCACATTTCCATCATACCGAATGGCTCCCTTCATTGAGAATGACTTAATAACACCTAAGTCTTCCAATTCGCCCAAGTTTCTGTACACAGTCCCCAAACTCACAAGAGGTAGGATTGATTTAACTTTATCATAAACCCAATCTGCCGATGGATGGCTTTGGGTTTCTTTTAAAATTTGAAAAACAGTTTCTCTTTGTTCACTATATCGCATATTGATAGACAAAATTTAAATATAATCAGGAATGATTCCTATTTATATATATAATTATTTAAATAAAAAAGCCAAGATTGTGTAAATTATTACTGCTGATTCTTGCAACCAAATAACGTAAATATAAAATGGCTGAATTCACATGTGAACATTGTGGTATGGGCGTCACTGGACTCAAATGCGCTAAATGCGGGAAGGACTTAGTGCATGATCATATCACAACCGATGCGGGCGTTCAAGTAGGGGTGGCAAAATGCCCTGATGGATGCGGTATGATTAAATCACCTCAATGTTGTGGCCACGATATGGCTTGTGCCGTCTAAATATTTTTAGACTCGTATATACAAAAAAGCCCGCCGTTTTCACGGAGGGCTTTTTTATAGAATTATTCTAAAAGTTTAGAATCCTTGAACTTTAGCTGATTTTTTATATAGTTGGAATACCAAATGCCAGCCTAAGGCAATCATAACCAACAATACACCATAACCCTCTAAATAGTGAGAAACACCAACGGTATGTTCATTAATCATTGTCCAAATCAATGGAACAGACATATAGGTATTATGCTTAGAGCGCAACCCAGCCATTCCAGCATCTGCAGGATCGGGAGCCTCTCCATTTTTAATCGCCGTAATAATCCGTTGTTGTGCGGGCCAGATTCTGTACCAAACATTAAAGGCCATGATGGAGCCAAACATCGTTCCCACATGAATATTGTATGCTCTATATTCAGTCATTTCAGCGACGAATACGAGGAAACATAGTACCCCGGCAATACCTAAAAAGCTGATGATGGTTGCGACACGTACATTCTTTACCAATGCACTTTTATAAAATGCATCATACACAAATACCATTAAGAATGGGATTAGATATGCCATATGTTTGAATTTACTGAATGATTCTCCAACACCTGGTTCTGTGAACATTGAATCATTCATGCTCATCCAATAAACAATAAGCAATAGGACTAATCCGGTTATCCAAGTCCAGGCGGCACCCCATCGAAAAAAGTAGAGTGTTCGCGGCATAATTTCCGGAATCACTTTCTTCTTGGTGTCACCATCCATGGTCGCCACAACATGGCCGTTAATCCAGTTGAAAAAATATAGTAAGCCGATCCATAGGACCCCGGCAATTACATGTAACCATTTAAAAATGGGTGTAATGAATTCCATTCTAATCTCCTTATTTGTAAATAAACTTTGGTTGCGAGTCGGTGAAAGTTACGGCAATATTAATTTCGGATTCAAGCATGAGCTTCGATCATGCGTTTGGGTATGGGAATAATTCCGCCAAGGATTTCACACGTCCAAATTCATCTTTATACATAACATGTTCCCGCGTGAATTGGGTATAATTACTCAACCCGGATGCAGCGGCCAGAGAGTTCAAACCATTTCTCATGGTAATCACATAGTTTAACACACGCCATTGTTTTTCATCCACCACCAACCCTTTCTGGTGATCTGCATCTGTGGTGGCCACACCCACTGGACATTTATTTGTATGACATTTTTCTGCACCAATACACCCTACAGAAATCATCATACCCCGGGCGATATTAATCAAATCTGCTCCCATGCCCATGGCGATTGCCACTTTATCGGGACTAAACAATTTTCCACTGGCAAATACTTTTACTTTATCCCGCACACCATATTTTCTCAGCGCATTATCCATATAGATTAAACCCGACTTTACTGGGAGTCCCATGGTGTCGGCCATTTCCTGATACGTTGCGCCGGAACCCCCTTCTCCCCCATCGACTATAATAGCATCCGGACCTCGCCCGGTTTCTGCCATGGCGTTGCATAATTCATTGGCGGAATCGGGACCACCCATAACTACTTTAATTCCAATGGGTTTACCACCTAAGTCCCGTAATAAATCAATGAAATCAAATAATGTAGCCGTATCGTGAAATTGTTTGTGTCGGTTGGGAGAATCTACATTTTTCCAAGGTGTTACCCCGCGAATTTCTGCAATTTCAGGATTCACTTTACTTCCTTCCACATGTCCTCCGCGGATTTTGGCCCCTTGAGCCAATTTCAACTCAAACATTTTCACCTGTGGATTCGTTGCCTTTTCTTTAAATCGATCGGGACAAAAGTCACCCGCCTCTGTTCGTACCCCAAATAATCCGGGACCGATTTGCATAATAACATCACCACCGCCAAGTAAATGGTATTTGGCTAATCCCCCTTCACCTGTATGCACCCAAGATCCTGTGGCCTTCCCCAATCCCAAACTCATAGCGCTGATGGCATTTTCGCCCAATGCGCCAAAACTCATAGCAGACATGCCAATTGGGCCACGTACAGACCAGGGATATTGACAATTTGATCCTACAATAACGGCATCTTCCTCTGTTAAACTCCACGGTTGAATTTCAATTTCTTCCAACGCTTCCTTCCGAGAAAATAATCCTTCGGTGCCTACATATCGTTTTGTTTTAATTTTGGGTGAACATACCACATTCATCTCTTCAGCTAACTTGGGAAACATGGCATTTTTTAAATACCAACCTGGTTGATTGAAATCTCGTTTCGATCCAAAGGCGATAAGCGTTTTCATATATTTACCGGATACTACAATGTTGGTAAAATCGGCACGGCTAAACGGTTTAGCTTCTGTATCTCCATCAAACATATACTGGCGCAACTCGGGACCCATCATTTCAAAAATATATCGTATCCGTCCTAAAAGTGGGAAGTTTCGCAGGATAGAATGCTGGCTCTGCCGCCTATCCTTCAAATATACATAAAGGAATAAAACCGGTGGAACGGATATCACAACAATAAATACGGTCAATAAAATATTAAGTGCTATATTTTGAAACATAATTGATCTCTATTTTACCAAAAGTTGGATACAATATATAATACAGAAACTGACATAATAAACATTTTCCATCCTGCGCGGAGATAGTCAGATTGCTGAACCAATCCACTGGAGTGAATAATCATACATGTTGGAGAAGCTACAACCGTTAAATAAGCAAAGGCAGATGCAATGGCCGTAGAAAAACCCATTTCAAGAGGATCCCCACCCATATTCAAGACGATAGGACCAATCACCGCCACTGTGGCAGCATTACTCAATAAATTAGTCAATAACCCAGTCAACACAACGGCCACAATCCATCTCAAAATGGAAACATCCTCGCTAATCATTTTCATCCAATCGATGGTTGTTTCTGCAACCCACAATGCTGCACCAGTATCTTTCATATGGAGGCCAATAGATACAGCGGCACCAAATAAAATGATAACACCCCAGTTTGTATTGCGATTCAAATCTTCCCAGCGTATTAACCCAAATGCCAAATACAAAAAAACGCCTATCAATGCGATAATGCCAAGCCCCACTTTAGCACTAAAGAAAACCCAACCGAGAAAAACGAAAACAAAGATGATAATTGTTAATATTTGATTACCCTTCAAGGTACCGCTTTTTGTCACGTGTACTTTTAATTTCCTGACGGCAGAATCCAATATTAATTGTTTTGGTTTAAACGTGAACCACAAAATAATTGCTGCCAATGGAATTTCGAGCAACAACATTGGGTATGCGTATTTCATCCATTGCAGATATGAAATATTTCCAACGCCAAACTCTTTCATATATCCCAGCATAATGACATTCCTTCCGCCACCGGACGGAGTACCGATTGAACCCATTGCACTGCCATAAGCGATGGAAAACAATAATAATGCAGCCAGTTTTGAGGTATCTCTCTTATCTACTCCTGAATTTTTAACCAATGTTAATCCCACAGGCATCATCATGGCTGTAACGGTATGTTCACCGATAAATGATGATAAAAATGCCGATATGGCAATAAAACCAATAATAATTTTCCAGGTTTTATTCCCAGTTAATTTAATAATCCCCAGCGCCAGACGACTATCCAATCCTTGACTGACAATAGCCACAGCCAACATCAGGGATCCCATAATAAAAAAAACGGCATCACTCATAAAAGATTGAGCCACGCCGTTTGATGTATCAATTCCCATTAAAACCTGCAAAATGAGCATCATCATTGCCACCGCCGGTAGTGGTACCGGTTCAAAAATAATCAGTATAATGGCCATCACCACTATAATCAGAGTCCTGTATCCCGCCACTGATAATCCGACAGGCGTTGGTAAATTAACCATAATAATGCCAACCATGATGGCAAACAAAAGCCATCGTTTTTGGGTCAGCCAATAAATAAAAGTATTCAGCAAAAGGCTGTTAGATATTTTATTTTACAATGAGGACAGGACACTGGCAGTCTTCCATTATTTTTATTGGTTTACTGCCTGTGAAAAATTTAAATAGAGGATTCTTCGTGGATGCGCCCATGACAATAATATGATCATTACCAGCCGCTTTTTTAATGACGGTTACGGGATCACCTGTTTCAAAACGATGCTCATGATTAATCCCGGCACGCCGCATCAATTTTGTGGCCCGTTTGGATGCCTGGGTATATCCTTCACCAAAGGTATCTGTTTTTGATACAGTGATGAGATTAACTTTTATGTCAAATGCCTGGGCAACCCTTGCCCCAAATTTCACTGCTTTTGGAGAGCGCATTGAATCATCAACTGGAAGCAATAGATTATAGGATTTATTTTTGTCATATTTATTGACAATGAAAATAGAACTGTCAATATACTGAACAAGATCATGAGCCATACGACGTTTTTGGCTTCCTCCAATGATGGTGACATCGTAACCGCCTCGCTGAACTTCGTCTCTCAATTCAGCAATAATATCTCCGTTTCGTAAAATCAAATTAACATTTTCACATACCGTTCCCTGCAAATACACTTCGCTCCGACTTCCACTGGTCTGAACTAAGGTGTTTTTTGGAAATCCTGTTTCAACCATTGTTGGGGTAATATAATTATTTTCCGCCAAAAAATTAAAAGCCCATTCCAATACCTCCACTCCGGGGCGATCAAACTCCCATTCCTCCATACGCTCTTGGGTAAACCGTACTTGGGAGGAAGAAAATTCACTGACTTTTGGTCCAACATATGCGATCGTCACAGCTGCCTTGAACGCTTTTGCCACTTGCAATCCTACACGGAGTGTTGGTTCAGAAAATTCTTTACTTCCGACTGCAATTAAAAACTTCATAACGATTCCAATTTAACGCTTTATTAAAAAAATAATGACCAAAAAGTATTCGCATATATAATGACCAATACGATGGAAACAGTCCCTACTTTCCATCCTGCTTTCAGGAAATCTTTTGCTCTGACAAAACCACTGGAATAAACGATTGTACATGCCGGGGCAGCAACCGCCGTAAAAAATCCAAAGGCAGATGCCAAGGCAGTTACCATACCTAAATGCAGCGTATCCGGACCCATGTTTAAGGTAATCGGCCCAAGAACAGCTACGGTTGCCGAACTGGAAAGTACATTCGCTAAAGTGGTCGTCAAAATGACTATAATTGCATCTGTGGCGAATGGAAACATTTCCATGATAGAGCCAAAAATATCTATAACCTGATTTGCTAACCACAAAGCAGCACCGGAACTTTTAATATTTGCTCCCAGCGAAATGGTCGCACCGAATAAAATAATAACACCCCAATGGGTGTTTCGGCTTATGTCTTCCCAATTGACAAATCCTGCGATCAAATACAATAATACACCTGATAATGCTATTGTGCCTAATCCTAATGTTTCACTTAAAAATACCCATCCTAAAAATACCAGAAGAAAAATGAAAGCCGCCACCGTATCCCGTCCAGATAAATTCGGCGCTTTTGCAACTTGAACAACTAATTTCCTAACACCCGTATCCAGGTGAACATATTCCGGTGTAAAACTCGTCATCAATATCCGGGAAACGATTGGGATCATAATTAAAACCAGTGGATAGGCCATGGCCATCCAGCCAAGATACGAAATAGAAATACCATATTCCCGGAGATATGACATGATAATCACATTCCGCCCGCCGCCGGATGGGGTACCAATGGATCCTATCAGCGCTCCATACGCAACTGCGAATAGGAGAACTGCGCTTAATCCCTGAACTTTATTTCTATCTTCCGAAGTGTATTTGATCAATGTCATCACAATTGGCAGCATTAAGGCAGCCACCGTATGTTCACCAATGAATGACGATAATATTGCTGATATTGCTGTAAAACCAAAAATAATATTTTTGGTTTTATTTCCTGTCAATCGGATAATACCAAGTGCGATTCGTTTATCCCAGCCTTGCTGGACAATCGTCACTGCCAACATCAACGACCCCATGATAAAAAAGACCGCATCATTCATAAATGATTTTGATATTTGTTCCGGACTCCCAATGCCTAAAACGACTTCCATAACAATAATATAAAATGCGATTCCCGGAAGTGGTATCGGTTCGGTAATGATCATCATTAAGGCAGTGATGACAATAATAATAATGCGATATCCTTCTATGGTGAGACCGGAAGGTGTCGGTAATAAAATGAGTATCGTTCCCACCAACATGGTGATAAGAAACCATTTCTTCTGGGTGGCCCAAAAAAGGAAATTGGTTAGAGAACGTTGTGAAAAACCTAACATTAAGGTTGAGAATTTAACCTTTATTATTTAATCGTGCGAACACTCACTCGGAATCCGAGAGCCATCTTCTAAAATGGCCCATTTCCAGATTGGAACACGTTTTTTTAATTCAATAATAAACCAAGACATTGCGTCAATCCCTTCTTGTCTATGTTTGGACCAAATAACAACATGAAGACTGGTTTCGCCTACATCCACTTTGCCGATGCGATGCTTACAAAACAAATCATGAATAGGAAATTTTTGGCACGTATCTTTTGCTAATTGAATGAGTTCTGCCTCGGCCATTCCTTCATATTGTTCGTATTCTAATGCGGTAATTGAATCGCCATGTTCTGTGGCTCTGACTCTTCCATTAAATATGAGTTCTGCACCATCTTGTTGGCGTGAATCGTCATTCAAAAAAAATGGTATTGGACCTTCGCTTATTTCAATTTTAATCATATTTAATAACCACAGAAATCACAGAGAAAAAATAAAATATTTTTTCATTATGCATTTTGTAAATCCACTCCATTTCTTAACCGCCTTGAACGGGGGGAATGAATGCCACTTCATCCCCATCTTTCAATTCAATCTCATTCGGAAGATATTTTTGATTCACGGCCACTCGCAAAGAAATATCATCCAACTTTCCTTTGGCTTTGGCACGAATCATTTTTTCTAATTCTGAAGTGCTGGTTCCAGCTTCTAATTCCATTTTGAGTTCGTCTTTGCCAAAAGCATATTTGACTTGAGAAAAACATTTTATTTTTATTTTCATTTATTTTGACCACAGAGTCACAGAGAACACGGAGAAAAAATAAAATATTTCTTCATTATGCATTTTGTAAATCCTGTCCATCCTATCCTATTTCAATTATTTCTGTTTGATGGCTTTTCCCATCATAAATTAATAATCTTCCTACCAAATTGGGTTTAATATCCACAATTAATTTAATAGCTTCCAAAGCTTGGATATTCCCAATAATTCCCGGGAGCATTCCCAATACACCCGCGTCCGCGCAGGTGTCTCCCCCGCTTGGCGAATCTGGGAATAAATCACTGTATCCGGGACTTCCATTTACGTTTAATACAGCAACCTGTCCTTCCCATCGAAATAATCCACCATAAATCATGGGTATATTTGACTCTTTGGAAAATTGGTCAATTAATTGGCGTGTTTTAATATTATCTGTTGCATCAATTACCACATCACTTTTTTGGATAATATCAAGACCATTAGATTCATCTAAATATCCGTCAATAATTTCAATCGCAGTATCTGAATTTATTTTTTCCAAACTTTTTTCTGCAGATTGAACTTTTTTTGTTCCCACATCATCAATGCCATGTAAAGGCTGGCGGTGGAGGTTTGATAATTCTACAATATCACCATCAACTAAAATTAATTTCCCAATCCCTGCGGTCACCAACGCTTGAGCGACTGGACACCCCAATCCACCCATCCCAATTATGGCAATTGTTGCATCCATTATTCTTTTTTGTCCATCCAACCCAATTTCAGGCAATACCGTTTGTCGTGACCATTGGCTCAAATCTTCCATTTTAGATTGAAATTCATTCCACGCTTGAGCGCCACCTAATAAACTGAATGTGTCTGTTAGGTTTTGTTCAATAATCATGCCTTCCGTTACAATTCCAAATTGACAAACTAATACTTTTAATCCTTCAATATTTGGGATTGGTCCATTTTCAGACATGATCGTATCTAAACCATCCATGGGAAATTCATTTCGCTGGTTTTCAGGACGCACATCAATTACAGTAAAATCGTTTCCTTCATTAATCCATTTTTGTAATTCTTTCGGTGTTATTATCATATTTTTTTTAAGTGTGAATGTGTTCATGTGTTAAAGACTTTAAGAACCTTAACACTCGAACGCTTGAATACTTTATGAATTTTTCCATGGCAATAAATGAATAGAAATGGATTCTCCTGGCTGTAAAGGGCCATCGCCCGGTTCCGCTCCAAGAATACAATTAGTCTGCAATGACGATGTTAACATATGCGACCCTACTTTTGGTGATGATTCACAGACCCATTGTCCATTCTCCATCCACGCCTTCCCAAATAAGAATCGATATTTCATTTTTTCTCTCGGGAATGGTTTTTTCAAAATCCCCGTTATTTTTTTGGATTCATTTTTCCCCATCATTGATT
>JACKQG010003113.1_pt1 | contig 20739 bp, 20 predicted proteins | sample 8237621 | NCBI WGS metagenome assembly JACKQG01 (sample SAMN15677084, study PRJNA649215) | marine metagenome | biome: marine; feature: Black Sea; material: saline water; isolation source: suspended particulate matter (SPM) from the Black Sea western gyre | collected 2013-06-09/2013-06-10 | depth... | reverse complement strand
CCACTCCCCTATTGGCCGTGCTCGCTACCAATCTCCAAAAAAATGAACCGCACCCATAAAGAAAATTCTACTTGACACAGAACGAATGTTCAAGTAATATTGCCTTAGCACAAATATTCTATCTATATATAAAGTGCTTTACACACAAGTATTCGTTCGGGAGAAAAGCTTATGATGGCGCGAAAAAAAGCAGCCGGGTTAAATGAAAAACATGTCAAAGTTCTCCAAATCATCGAGAGCTATTCCACCAAATTCGGATACCCACCCACCATCCGGGAAATTATGGAGCGTGCCGTTCTCTCGTCCACTTCAGTGGTCAACTATTATCTGGATCAACTCGAAGAAAAAGGCTATATTGAACGCGACCGCGGCGTTTCGCGCGGTTTGCGTATCATCAAACAATATGGCGAGGCGCTGGCTGCAACTGCTGAACACGTTGTAGACGCGATCAACGAATTATTACAAATTCCTCTGGTTGGTCGTATCGTGGCGAGCAAGCCGATCCCCTTCCCGGATAGTGACTTCAATCCTTATGATGCAGAGTCATCAATGATTAATATCGCCAGGGATATGCTCCCTGATCCAGGGAGAAATATTAGTGATCTTTTTGCTATGGAAGTCCGTGGGGATTCGATGATTGACGCTATGGTAAACGACGGCGATATTGTTATTCTTAAGAAAACGCAAGAAGCCCGTAATGGCGAAATGGTCGCTATCTGGCTCAACGACAATAATGAAACCACACTCAAATATTTCTTTGATGATGGAGATCATATCCGCTTGCAGCCTGCCAACCCCACTATGGAGCCAATCTATATCAATGATCGCAGTACCGTTGAAGTGCATGGTAAAGTTGTGATGGTAGTGCGTCAACTCGAAGCGCACTAGCGACATCTAAAGCACATCAAATAACATCCCCGCACTATTACGAGCGGGGATGTTCGCTTTCCGCAACTATAAGCGAGACGCTCGCAGCGTTTCATGTAAAGTTTGTCGTAAAGATTCGGGGAAATCATCCAAGACGCGGCGGATCAAAACACTCGTTTGCTTATCAACGGTGACATTTAGCGCCTGACGCAAAAAATATGCCGTCTCCTGAGGCGAGCGTTGGATCAGCAAACGAATTACATAAATCAGATCATTTTTATGGGCAGAATTAATCTCCCGCACTTGAGGCATCAACCAGCGAAATATCAACGGCAAATTTTCAAATGATTCAATTTTCAGCAACGCCGGGAGTGCGTGGATACCCAAATAAACCTTTGCAGAATCCGGTGAAAGCAACCAGCTTTCCAGTAAGGCCAGATACTCATCAAATGCGGTCAGACGTATATGCGCCAGACCTTTCGATAACAAGGATCGCAGTACCTTATCTTCCTTGCATTCCGTACCCCAGGCTGTGATCCGTGAAATAATCTCTTGTGTAAAATCTCCTGGAAGATTACCCACAATCGTTATCGCCAATAAACGAGTTTCCAACCATCGCTCTGACCAAAGCTGGTCGGCGAGGATCAGCGCTTGATCGGGGGCATCGTCAATACGCGCCTGAAGTGTCCTTTCAATTTGGCGCATTACAGGCGATGTTATGCGATAACTGTGAAGCAAGGGCGCCGCTTCGATTACTTGACTGGAACGCAAAGTACGATCTGCATAGAAATTTAACAATTCGTGCATGGCGCGTGAAAAAGCCAATGGGGCATCAAATGTTGATACCAACTCATCAATTTGAGCAGAAAGTCGTACAGGTTGAATAGCAGGCATAGGATTTATTCAAATAGTGTTGGCAAAAGACCAACCGCCTGGTATTCATCAACAGCATATGCAACCAGTTGACGATCCTTCTCAGCCATATACGCGCCAAGCGTTTCGGCCATGCGTTTGAAGACAGCTTGCCAACCGGCTCCAATTAACAATAGCGGACGCCGCGCAGAAGCTCCAGTTTGTAACTGGGACCACATGGCAGCGATTTCTGCTAATGTGCCAATCCCGCCGGGCAAGGCGATCGCAGCGTCACACGCATCAATCAGCGCGTAAAGACGCTGGCGCAATGTTGGATAGCGCATCTCTTCCAGCACCCACGGATTTGGCTTTACTGGACGCCAGGCTTCAATCTCGTCACAGGTTACACCAATCACATGGGCGCCCTTTTCGGCCGCGCCACGCGAAACAGCTTCCATCGTGCCAATATAGCCTCCGGTGATAACAGTATATCCCTGTTCACCAAGCAGTTGCCCTAGCGTATATGCCTGCTGATAGGCCGGTTCGCCCGGCTTTGGTTTTGACCCACCAAACACTGTAATTCGTTTCATCTACCAGTCTCGCTTATAATTCCGTTCTAATTTTGCCAGCATGGCTTGTTCAATATCAATCTCTGCAATACTCGCAATTTGCAACAAATACAAAGCCACGTCGGCTAATTCATCGGCCAGCCCATTCAGATTTTCGGCTTGATCATCCCATTGAAAATATTCTAATACTTCTGCCGCTTCAAGATTTAGCGAAATTGCCAAATTCCGCAACGTCTGCGGGCGCGGACTGTTACCATCATACCAGCCTTTGGCACGCACAAAATTATGCATATGTTCCGTAAGTTCGCGAATATCCATAGGTGACGATTATAACCGGGAATTTACGTTCCGAAGATCCCCCCGGCTACTAAAAATTACAGTACAATAAACACACTATGCGGATTATTCTTACCCACGAACAGACCGATTTCGACGGCATCGCCTCCTTGTTGGGCGCCAATCTGATCGACGAGAACGCCATCCCGGTACTACCGCGGCGTATCAACCGCAATGTGCGCGGCTTCCTCACGCTCTACGGCGCAGAACTCCCATTTATTGATCCGCGTGATATGCCAGCCAAGCCCATCGAGATGATCACCCTCGTGGATACGCAGTCTTTAGTCAGTGTAAAAGGCATGGGGGATGAGACACACATCAAGGTAGTGGACCACCACAACCCCAGGCCGAACCTCCCCCCGGAGTGGGAGTTTATCTCAGACCAGACCGGAGCCAATACCACAATTTTCGTTGAAGCCATCCAGGAAAGGTGTCAGCATCTCAACATGGTTCAAGCAACTTTATTGCTGCTGGGCATCTATGAGGATACCGGCTCATTAACGTATAGCCGCACCACCCCGCGCGATGTGCGCGCCGCAGCTTATTTATTGGATGAAGGCGCCAATTTATCCATTGCGAATGATTTTCTCAACCATCCACTCTCATTAGAGCAGCAAGCCATCTATCGCAATTTGCAGGCAAACGCAGAGAGTTTAGATGTGCATGGTTTGGCCGTACTTTTGGCTACCAGCGATGCGCAGGAATCCGAAGAGGAACTTTCCACAATTGCCCATAAATTGCGCGATCTGCTCGACCCCGAAGCGTTGATCCTAGTCATCCAGACCCGGGGCGGCATACAACTGATCTGCCGCTCTACCAGCGATAATATCGATGTGGCCCAGATTGCTGCTCACTTCGGCGGCGGCGGACACCCCCGTGCAGCCGCTGGGCTGATTAAGAATCGTACCCTCGAAGAGGTTTATGCCGAACTAAAAGCCATATTACCCCAACACGTCCAGCCGCCTGTGACGGTAGCCGAAATTATGTCGCGCGCGCCACAAGTACTCCCCCCCGAAACTCCGGTAGAAGAAGCCTCCCGGCGCATGCAACGCTATGGCTACGAGGGGTATCCGGTAGTCGAAAATAATACCATCGTAGGTTTGCTCACCCGCCGCGCTGTGGACCGCGCGCTTTCACACAAGCTCAACCTGCCTGCATCGAGTTTGATGAAAGCTGGCGATACGCACGTTCATCCCGATCATTCCATCGAATATCTGCAAAATATTATGACAGATACCGATTGGGGCCAAATCCCAGTTGTCGAGCGCGACAGCCATCAGATCATTGGCATCGTCACCCGTACCGATTTACTCAAGATACTCACCACCAAACCCACCCGCGCTGTACCACGTAATCTGAGCGAAAAACTCACCCAAGCGTTGCCCTCAGTGCGGTTAGATTTACTCCATACGATTGCCGAAATGGCTAAGAACCAGAACGCCGCACTCTTCATCGTTGGCGGCTTCGTGCGCGACTTGTTGCTCAACCGCCCCAGCCTCGATTTTGACCTGGTCGTGGAAGGCGACGCGATTGAATTGGCACAGGCATTGGGCAAACAATTTGGCGGGCGTGTTACCATGCATAAACGCTTTGGCACGGCCAAATGGCTGCTAGAAGAAAGTACCCTCCAACTAGGCAATCTGCCCGCCTCACTCGATTTCATCTCTGCACGCACTGAATTTTACACCCACCCCACCGCGCTACCCACCGTGGAACGCGGCAGTATCAAGCTCGATCTGCACCGCCGCGATTTCACCATCAACACGCTGGCGTTACGCCTCGACGGACATCATTACGGCGAACTCCATGATTACTGGGGCGGCCTGAAAGATCTGCAAGACGAAAAAATCCGCGTACTGCACTCGCTTTCGTTTGTCGATGACCCCACACGCATTTTGCGCGCCGTGCGTTACGAAAAACGCTATAACTTCGCCATCAGCGAGCGCAGTTATCAACTATTACTAGAAGCGCGCTCACTCATGAACCGCATCTCTGGCGATCGCATCCGGCATGAACTGGACAATATTCTAGACGAAGAAAATGCCATCCAAATGCTGGATCGTTTGAACGAACTGGACGTTCTCAGCGAAATTCACAAAGACTTGAAATGGGAACCTGAAATCGCAAAGCAGATTGCCACGCTCGAAGAACATACCCCCGACCCGATCTGGAATCTCTCACCAGACATGGAAGGGGCGCGCCTGAAACGAGCTTTGGCCTACATCCTGTGGTTGATTCCCATCCCCATCTACCGCATTCAGGGCGTGATCAAACGTTTGAAATTACCTGCTGCCCTCACCGGGACTATCCGCGCAGCATGCTTCATCTGGCATGATCTCCCCAATTTGGCAGACCAAAAACCCAGTGAAATTTCCCGCCGTTGTGCAAAAACCCCACCACTGGCAATTTACGGTCTCTACCGTGCAACCAACGACGAGAAAGTACATCAGTGCCTATTTCAATTCGCACAAAAATGGCGAGAGATCAAACCTGTTACCACAGGCCACGATCTCAAAGAAATGGGGCTGGCTCCCGGCCCAATTTACGCACAAATACTCGAAGACCTGCGCAGCGCCTGGTTGGATGAGGAAATCACCTGCGCGGAAGAAGAATTTCGCCTGCGCGACCACTTGATCGCAGCACAGAAATCGTTCGGATTGTCGCCATGAACTGAAACAATACCATAAGACTTACGCAAAACGATGAAAAATATATCGTGCTGATTTTTACGCTCACAGTCTTGCCACAAATAACAAAGCATGCTAGAATTTTGGCGCTATAGGGTGGTAGCAATACTGCTGTCAGCGAAAAGTGGGCAACCCCCACTTTTCTTTGTGTCTGATAGACAACCACCCAGTTATGATGGAGATATAGAGATATGAAGAATGATTTTGCTCTGGCCTTAAAACAAGTCCTCGATGATCGAGGATTACCCCAGGATGTTGTTATAGCTGCGATTGAGGATGCGATGGTATCTGCTTACCGACGCGCCGTTCGCGCTTCCACCGCGCAGCATGTTGAGGCAAAAATTGACCCGATTACTGGCGCGGTTTCGATTTCCGCGGAAAAAGAAGTCGTTGACGAAGTTCAAGACGACCGCACCGAGGTCATTCTGGCAGAAGCAAAACAGGTAAATCCTGAAGCTGAATATGGCGACATGGTCATTGTGGAAAGCACCCCAACTGATTTCGGGCGCGTGGCTGCCCAAACAGCCCGTCAGGTAATTCAACAACGCATTCGCGAAGCAGAGCGAGATGCCCAGCACGCCTATTATGCCAATCAAGCTGGCGATGTTATTAGTGGCGTTGTACAAGCCATCAATGCCAAACAAATCAGCCTGGGGCTGGATTTAAAAGCCGAGGGGATCATGCCGCGCCGCCACCAAATCCCCCGCGAATTCTTTCGCGTTCACGATCGGGTGCGTGCGCTCTTGCTTGAAGTGCAAGATTCCAACCGCGGCCCAAAGATCATTCTATCGCGCGCTCATCCCGATTTTTTGCGACGTTTACTTGAAAATGAAGTCCCAGAAATTTACCAGGGGCTGGTAGAAATTCGCTCCATTTCACGCGAACCAGGCCAACGTTCAAAAGTAGCTGTGGCGGCACTCCAGCCCGGCGTAGACCCGGTTGGAGCCTGTGTCGGCATTCGCGGTGTGCGTATTCAAACCATTGTGCGCGAGCTAAGTGATGAGAAAATCGATGTCATTGAGTGGAACTCAGATCCCCAAGCTTATATCGCCAAAGCGCTCAGCCCGGCGCGCGTTTTAAGCGTCTTTCTGGAAGAGTATAATGGGCCAAAGACGGCCACCGTTGTCGTACCTGAAGACCAACTCAGTTTGGCTATCGGGCGCGATGGGCAAAATGCCCGTCTCACTGCCAAACTCACTGGCTGGCGCATCGACATAAAGAGCCTGATTGAAGCCACATCTGAAACCCTTTTCAAACTCAAGAATAATGCCGCTTACGCTGAATACAGGGAAATTGAAAGCGAAAATATTCCGCGCGTTGAAGCCCTGATGAAAAAGAAGGCCGAGGGGCGGCCCATCACCCCCGAAGACTTCCAAGAAATGCACGCCTTTACCACGCGCATCGAGCGTGGACTCATTGACAGCACTCGAGAGCGCAAACAAGAATATGCCAACCGCCTAAAAAATGCCCGCAAAGATGTTCCCGCGGGGGCATACGAACTTCCCCTACCGACCCTTGGGTTTTCAGATCATCTCACATCATTATTAGAAGAAAATCTAGAAGTATCCAATGTTGGAGAGTTAATGTTTGCGTATAATTTCGATCCAGGGGCTATTCGAGAAGTTGATGGTATCGGCCCCAAAGCTATGGAAGAGATCGAAGCGGCATTGCAATTAATGGCAACCTCGCTTACTCCGGTTGAGATCACAGAAGAAGCCCCCGTTGAAGAAGTTGAAGCAATGCTGGCATCTGAAGAAACAGCCAGCGAAGATCAAGTGGCGACTGAAACGGAAGCCATTGCTGAAGTTGACGAGGCGACCGAAGACGAATCTGTTCAAGAAGTACCCGAAGAGACTGAAGACTCTGTTGAAGAAGTAACCAGCGATGAAGTAGAATCGGGTGAGGTTGTGGTCGAAGATACAGCAAAAGCCGAATCGCCCACCGAGAAAGCTGGCGTGCCCGATGAAGAGTTGCCTAAATCAATGGAAGAAATCTTCAAGCTCAAGCCCGAAATGCTCGACTTTGATGAGTTTTCCAGCAACGAAAGCACGGATGATGATAAAGGCAAGAAACGTAAAAAATACGTTGAAATCGAATACGATCCTGATCGCGACGTCACGATTTATCGCAAAAAACGCAAAAAATCAGGACAAGAATGGGATGAGTGGAACGATGATGAGTGGGATTTTTAAACTACCCGTCCCCGGCATCTCATCTAACTATTAATTACAGTGAGGAAGAAAAAACACGTACCCCAACGCACCTGTGTAGGCTGTCGGACTGTACTCCCCAAACGTTCGATGATCCGCATAGTGCGCACTGCTGAAGGTGTAAAAATTGACCCATCGGGCAAACTCACCGGACGCGGCGCTTATATACATCAGAAACGTGACTGTTGGGAAAAAGGGATAAAAGGCTCTTTGGCCCGCGCCCTTAAAACCACAATCAGCGCTGAAGATCATCAGTTACTCAAGGCGTTCATGGAAGAACTCCCCATAGAAACTGAACCAGCAACGAAATGAATCACAGCCACATAACCAAAAAACACCCAACTGGCCCGCGAGCCATCATCCTGTACTAACCGAAGTCAGCCTGCTCTCGCCAACTCATTAGGGTGTTCAACTCGACAACCTCTGCTCAAAGCAAGCGGTACCGATGGTTCACATCTACCAGCTGCAGTTGAGAACCTAGAAGGAGTGACCACAATGAGCGATAACGGCGAATTAAAACCAATTGAACTCCCCAGCAGCATAACCGTACGCGAATTATCTGAACACTTACAGGCCAGCCCTATCGATGTGATCAAAACATTGATGGCGAATGGCGTAATGGCAAATATTAATCAGGAGATCGACTTTGATACCGCTGCGATTATCGCGGCTGAACTGGGTTTTGATGCACAACTCGAAATCAGCGAGGCAGAAAGCGGTAAGGATATTTCCGAAATTCCGCTTTGGCGACAGTGGATTGCTAAAGAAACGCCTAAAAATCTGCAACCGCGCCCTCCCGTGATTGGCATTTTAGGCCATGTTGATCACGGGAAAACCACTCTGCTTGACGCCATCCGTGAGGCCAACGTCGCCGAAGGCGAAGTTGGTGGAATTACCCAACATATTGGCGCTTATCAAGTCAAACACAACGATCGCTTCATCAGTTTCATTGACACCCCCGGACACGCGGCCTTTACCGCCATGCGAGCGCGCGGCGCTCAAGGGGCAGATATTGTCGTTCTGGTAGTAGCCGCAGATGATGGCGTGATGCCGCAAACTCGCGAAGCTATTGCCCATGCTCAGGCTGCCCGGGTACCCATCATCGTTGCTTTGAACAAGATTGACCGCCCAAACGCGGTTCCCGACCAAGTAAAGCAACAGCTTGCTGAAATTGGTTTAGTACCCGATGAGTGGGATGGGGATACCCTGGTCATTCCGATATCGGCGAAAGAACAAAAGGGTCTGGATGACCTCCTCGAGGCGATTTTGTTGGTTGCCGACAATACCAAGATTTATGCTAACCCCAATGGGGAAGTATTCGGCACGGTTATTGAAGCCAGCCAAGAGCGCGGACGCGGCGCGGTCGCTACCTTGCTGGTGCAAAACGGCACCCTCAAAACTGGAGATGTAGTCGTTACGGGACAGTCCCATGGTCGTATCAAAGCTATGTTTGACTACCAGGGTGTCGCCATTAAGAAAGCGCCTCCATCATCTCCTATTTCCGTTATGGGTTTGGATGAAATTCCAGCGGCAGGTGAAATCTTCAAAGTTGTCGAGTCTACCAAAGTTGCGCGTACCATCGTTCATGACCGCCAACTTCAGGGTGAACAATCGGGCGCAGCCAAACACGCGGGCATGACCCTCGAACAGCTATTTGCCCGTGTACAATCTGGCGAAGCACAAGAACTACGCCTGATTATTAAAGCCGATGTACAGGGTTCATTGGAACCGATTATTTCCTCACTTGAAGAGATGCAGGTAGAAGACATTCGAGTCAATATTTTGCACGCCGATACCGGAAATGTTTCCGAAAATGATGTCATGCTGGCATCTTCATCCGACGCGATTATTATCGGCTTCAATGTCAACCCCGACCCGCCCGCACGGCGATTGGCCGACACCGAGAAAGTATCAATTCGCTCGTATAATATTATTTACCGGCTCACCGAAGACATCGATAAAGCGCTGAGGGGCTTGTTGGCACCGGAACAAAAAGAAGTGGTTTTGGGACGCGCAAATGTGCTGGCTGTATTTTCTGCCTCCAAAATTGGGAAAGCCGCCGGTTGCCGTGTGGTTGAAGGCACCTTATATCGTAATGCATTCATGCGAGTGATGCGCGGCGATGAGGCCGTTTTTGAAGGTGAGGCGGCTTCTCTCAAGCGGCATCAAGAAGATGTGCGTGAAGTGCGCGAAGGCTTTGAGTGTGGCATTGGCATGAAGGGCTTTAACGATTTTGAAGATGGCGATCAAGTCGTGTGCTACAAGATTGAAGAAGTAAAAGTATTCTAGTCGGGAATAAAACATGGTATCTGAATTACGCTCAAAACGGATCGCAGATCGAATTCACGAAGAGCTTTCCACCTTGCTTTTGATGGAAACAGCCGATCCGCGGTTATCAAATGTAAATATCTCCAAGGTCCGCGTGGACCGCGAAATCTCATTTGCCAATGTCTATGTCTCATCGTTGGCAGGCAGCCCAGAGGCTGATGAGATTCTTGCTGGTTTACAGCACGCTGGAGGCTATCTGCGCAGCGAATTAGCCCGGCGGGTTGAACTACGCCATTTTCCGCGCCTGCGCTTCTACTGGGACCCCAGCCCTGAACACGCTGACCGCATTGAACAACTTCTGGCTTCTTTGGATATTAGCGACGAGCCAGGTTCAGATATGGAAGAAAGTTCGCTCCATGACGACGACATTGAATAGAGATTTTAAAGAAATCAGAAGCCGTATTCAAAGCGCTCATCGCATCCTGATTACCTCGCACGTTCGCCCTGATGGCGATGCAGTTGGCTCAACACTTGCATTCGGCTTGGCGTTGCAAGAAGCCGGGAAAGATGTTCAAATGGTTCTGGCCGATGGTGTGCCGCGCGCGCTACGGCATCTCAAAAACAGCGAGAAAATTCAAAAAAAGCCTTCTGGCGTCTTTGATCTGATCGTTGTCGTAGATTGCTCAGGACTAGACCGGGTTGGCACGGCTCTTGATGAGTATCCAAAACCAGACCTGAATATCGACCACCATATCACCAATCTTAATTTTGCCCATATTAACCTGGTTGAAAGCACAACGCCATCAACGGCAGAAATGCTGGCACGTTACTTGCCCCAATGGGGATTGGAGATATCCCAAATCGTCGCCGAAGCCTTGCTTACCGGAATAATCACCGATACGCTCGGGTTTCGTACCTCCAACGTGCAACCACAAACATTACGCACCGCAGCGGCATTGATGGAATTAGATGTAGACATGCCCAAGTTGTACACAAAAGCACTGCATGAGCGATCTTTTGAAGCGGTGCGGTATTGGGGCGCTGGATTAAATCATATTGAGATGGAAAATCAGATCATCTGGACAACATTGAGCAACGCCGACCGGGAAGCTAGCAATTACCCCGGTAAGGATGATGCCGACCTGGTGAGCTTGCTGGCTTCAGTAGATGGCGCCGTTGTCGCGGTAATTTTTATTGAACAACCTAACGGGATGATCAAAGTAAGCTGGCGCGCCAGACCAGGCTACGATACTTCGAAAATTGCGGCTCAGTTTGACGGCGGCGGACACAAAGCTGCTTCTGGAGCCACGATCGAAGGGGCGCTCGATGATGTCAAGAAACAGGTAATTACAGCCACACAAATGCTGACACAGTAAAAGAATGATGGATTTGTCTTACAAAATATCGGAATTCAAGGGGGGAGCGGGTTGCAAGATAACCTGCTCCCCCCAGATTTTCAGGCTATTTCATGGCAAGTCTAAATAAAATTCACATGTAAATCTAAAGTTGAAATCCTATGAATCAAGTACAATTTACATATCTCACACAACCTATACCGGGGAGATGAACACTATGGAAGGTCATATAAAAAACGTCGTATCTGGAGCCTTGGTTATTGATAAACCCGTCGGTTTGACATCGCACGATGTCGTAAAAATTGTCCGGCGTGGTACCAATATTCGTCGCGCCGGGCACACCGGCACGCTTGATCCGCGTGCATCGGGTGTGCTGGTTGTACTGGTTGGCCCTGCTGTTCGCCTGAGCGAATTTATCGCCGCAGACGACAAACGGTATCAGGCCACCGTAAAACTGGGCGCATCAACAGACACATATGATGCTGAAGGGCGCATCACCCGTACAGCCCCTTTTGCACACATCACTGAGGATCAATTCCTCACACTGCTCAAAAGTTATGAGGGAAAAACTCTGCAAACCCCGCCTTCATACTCCGCAATCAAGGTTCAGGGCAAACCAGCCTACAAACGCACACGCGATGGCGAGGAAGTTGAACTCGAGCCGCGCGAGATTGATGTCTACACACTGGATTTACTCGAATGGGCGCCGCCCGAAGCCGTCCTCGATGTATATTGTTCATCGGGCACGTATGTGCGCTCACTCGCCAATGACATCGGCGAAGATCTGCAAACCGGCGCCCACCTGATTGGCTTGCGGCGTACCAAAAGCGGATTTTTCACCCTGCGTCATGCCGTGCGTTTGCGCGAACTTCAAGATGCTTTTCTCACCGGCGATTGGTATCGGCACCTGATCCCAGCTGCGGAATTACTCCCCGATTGGCCAACGGTTGAACTAGACTACGAAACTGTTGAAAAAGTTGCTTTTGGTCATCGCATCCCAGCAGGACCAAACCCTGAAATGACTGAGGAAGGCATGACCCGCGCAGTCAGCGAACAAGGCGATTTGGTTGCTTTGATGAGCTTCGACGAGAAGAAGCGCGAGTGGTTCCCGAAGAAAGTATTCTTCCAAACCTAAATCATATGTCTATTGGGAGTAATGGACGAGGCCGCATCCTCCCCATTACTCCCAATGGTATTTCAACGATCGCTAATGCAGCATTTCTGGTCTCTCGATGAAATCCGGTTGGATAACGCATGGTTAACCATCGGTTCTTTTGATGGTGTCCACATCGGACACCAGAAAGTATTGCGCGAATTGGCGGCTGGCGCACATCAACAAGGTATGCCAGCCGTTGTGCTTACTTTCTACCCTCACCCGGCAATCGTCCTGCGCGGGCATGATTACCCCTTTTACCTCTCCCCACCCAACGAAAAAGCACATCTGCTCGGCGAACTCGGCATTGATGTTGTCATTACGCATCCTTTCAATAAAGCTATCGCCGCCACTGCCGCGCAAGATTTTATGAACAAGCTGCACCAACACCTGCATATTCAACATTTGCAAATTGGGTACGACTTTGCGCTGGGCAAAAACCGGGATGGAAATTTTGAAACCCTCAGCAGTATGGGGGCGACAATGGGTTTCTCTGTACGGCGCACGAACCCGCTCAACTCCGATGGCCAGGTAGTTTCATCCAGCCGCATCCGCTTTTTACTGGGGGCCGGGCAGGTAGCTGAAGCCGCCACCCTGCTCAGTAGAAATTTCGCTATTGAGGGCAAGGTTGTGCTTGGCGATCAGCGCGGCGCCAGTCTCGGCTTTCCAACGGCAAATCTGGATATTTGGGCAGAGCAAGCAATCCCTGCGGCGGGCGTTTATGTGTGCCGCGCCCATTTTGGTAGTCAAACCTGGGGTGCAGTTACCAATATCGGTGTGCGCCCCACCTTCGAGAGCAGCCCCGTGCGTCCCCGCGTGGAAGCACACCTGCTCGATTTCGCCGATGATATCTATGGCGAATCCATCCAGCTTGAATTTATCCAGCGGCTGCGCGGCGAGCAACGCTTCTCAGATGTTGCTGCGCTCATTCTTCAAATCGGCCAAGATAGCCAGCAGGCCCGTAAAATCCTGGCGGCTTGACAGGTTGCCGCGCTGTCGTTATACTCCTGAACACAATTGATATTCTGCACGGGGAGCCTGGTATTGCCGGGCTGAGAGGAGCGCCGAAAGCGCTCGACCCGTTTACCTGATCCGGATCATACCGGCGGAGGGATGGCAGCCCACAAGAAAATAACCCTCCGCTCCTGGCGGAGGGTTTTCTTATGCGTGTGATTATTTTTACCAATGGGGATTTTTCATCCCCTCAGGATATTTTGCCCTGGGATGTGCTGATTGCCGCCGACGGGGGCGCCCGTCACTTGATGAAACTCGGACTCACCCCGGGGTGGGTCATCGGCGACATGGACTCACTAACCGCCCCTGAACGCGTTGCGCTCAAAGATGCTGGGGCAAAACTGATCACCTACCCCGCCCGCAAAGATGAAACAGACCTTGAGCTGGCCCTGCACAAAGCCAGGGAATTCCAGCCCGATGAAATCGTAATTTACGCCGCGCTGGGCGCGCGCTGGGATATGACCTTCTCCAATCTATTAATACTGGCGCACCCGGCGTTGAGCGAATTAAACGCTCGCCTGATAGATGGCACGCAAGAATTACGCGTATTGCAGAACCATAAAACCATGCAGATTGATGGCGCGCCTGGCGATACAGTTTCGCTGATCCCATTGGCCGGCGATGCAGTTGGCATTAGCACCTATGGTTTGGAATACATTTTGAAAGATGATACGCTGATATTTGGCGCGGCGCGGGGGGTGAGCAATGTGTTATCGGATACACGGGCAACAATAACGCTGCGCGGGGGGTTGCTGCTGGTGGTACATATTCGGCAGGGTGAAGCCCTTGTACAGGCGATAAAATTGGCTACTTTGTAGGGATTCCTCGCTTCACTCGGAATGACAGGATTGGCTGTACCATTCAAGTTTTTGTTGATGCTTATAATATTTGGAGAAATTGATGAAACACAACTTCTATTTGCTACTTATTCTCGCAGCCCTGCTGGCGGCCTGCGTCCCAGAAAAAGGCCCGCAAACGCTAACGGTGATGACCCACGATTCATTTGCCATATCTGAGGAGTTGGTGCTGGCGTTTGAAACTGAACATAAGGTTGATGTTCAATTTGTCGGCGCGGGCGATACCGGCACAGCCGTTAACAAAGCCATCCTGGCAGGCGACAAACCTTTGGCAGATGTCTTCTACGGCGTAGATAACACTTTCTTGAGCCGCGCACTGGAGGCAGGTATTTTCGAATCGTATGCTTCGCCCTTGCTGGCCGACATCCCCGATGAATTTGAACTAGACCCCGAGCAACGCGCCCTACCGGTAGATTATGGCGACGTCTGTCTGAATTATGAAATTGCCTACTTTGAACAGAATAATCTCGCCCCGCCGGAAACGCTCGAAGATTTGCTCAAGCCCGAATACCGCGGGCTAATGGTGGTTGAAAACCCGGCCACATCTTCACCAGGATTGGCGTTTCTTTTCGCCACCGTCGGGCATTTTGGTGAAGATGGCTATCTTGATTTCTGGCGGGGGTTGGTCGATAATGATGTAAAAGTCGTCAATGATTGGGAATCAGCCTATTACAGCGAGTTCAGTCAATGGGGCGGCACATACCCGATTGTAGTTTCGTATGGCTCCAGTCCGGTTTTCGAGTATTTATTTGCTGAAGAACCCCTGGATGCACCACCTACAGCAGCCGTGATCGGCGCGGGGAGCTGCTTCCGCCAAATTGAATTTGTCGGTATTCTGCGCGGCACAGAGCAACGCCAACTGGCCGAAAAATGGATCGATTTCATGCTCTCCCCGGAATTTCAGGCCGATATTCCCTTACAAATGTACGTTTTCCCGGTCAATGCCAACACCCAATTAGATGAAACTTTCGAGCAATATCTCTACACACCCGATGCGCCCGCGTCGCTCGCGCCAGAAAATATCAGCGCCCGGCGCGAGCAATGGATTGCCGATTGGACAGCAATGGTTCTCAGGTAATTCGGTGTCAAGTATCGGCTAACTGAACACGTCACTGCCGAATTCATCCAAACCATGCTCCCCAAAACTCGTCCCACCCTCCTCTGGCTCTTGCCGCTTACATTCCTGGCGATATTCTATTTTTATCCCCTGGGGAGAATGCTGCAATTAAGTTTGACACGTTCCCCAATTTTCAGCGCGCCTTTTATCGCGGCGTTGACTTCCCCGGCTATCCGCGGGGTAATTGGCTTCACCTTTTGGCAAGCGGGTCTTTCTACTTTGCTAACGCTGCTCATCGGGCTACCCGGGGCCTACCTGCTGGCGCGCTTCGAGTTTCGCGGCAAATCACTGCTGCGCGCCCTGACGGGTGTCCCTTTTGTGATGCCAACCCTGGTCGTTGCGGCAGCCTTCAGCGCGTTATTAGGGCCGCGCGGTTGGGTCAATCTCCTGCTCATGCGTGTTCTGGCGCTGGATGCGCCACCCATCACATTTCTCCACACCTTCACCGCTATTCTCTGCGCGCATGTTTTTTATAATCTGACGATTGTGCTGCGCATGGTGGGCGATTTTTGGGGACATCTGGATGCCCATCTAAGCGATGCGGCTCGGGTGCTGGGCGCTAACCGGAGTCAGGCATTTTTGCGCATTACCCTGCCGCTGCTGGCGCCTGCAATCAGTGCAGCGGCGTTGTTGGTATTCATTTTTAATTTCACTTCCTTTGGCGTGATCCTGGTACTCGGCGGGCCAACCTTTGCCACATTAGAAGTCGAGATTTTCTATCAGACGATCAGCTTATTCAACCTGCCATTGGCCGCGGTGCTTTCGATTATTCAATTGCTGATTTCACTGGCGATGACCCTGCTCTACTCGCGGCTCGCGGCGCAACTAAGCCAACCACTAAATTTGCGCGCCAGCCAACAAATTCAAACTCCAATCCGTGGGCACAAGACGCGGCTGTTCGCTACTCTATGGATTGGCTTGCTGCTGACAATCACGATTGTGCCCTTATTGGCGCTGGCTACCCAATCGGTGGTTTCATTCCAGGGGCAAGGGCTGCGCGTCTTTACACTGGCCTTTTATCGTGAGTTATGGCTCAACCGTCAAGGCTCCCTCTTTTACGCATCCCCATCGACAGCGATGGGGATTTCATTGGCCTACGCCAGCCTGACTGTACTGCTCGCACTGGGATTGGGCTTCCCGGCGGCCTGGGCGCTCGCGCGCGACCGTACGGCCCCACTCAACCGTTTGCTGGATGCGATGCTAATGCTGCCCCTGGGCACATCATCTGTAACACTGGGATTAGGATTTTTGATTGCCCTGGCACAGCCCCCGCTGGATTTGCGCGCCTCACCGCTCTTGATTCCCCTGGCGCATACCCTGGTTGCCTTTCCCTTCGTCGTGCGCAGCCTGGTTCCAGCCCTGCAGAGCATTCAGCCGCGTCTGCGGCAGGCTGCGGCTATGCTAGGAGCAACCCCCGCACAGGTCATCCGTCACGTTGATCTGCCGCTGATCGGGCGCGCCGCGCTGGTAGCGGCCACCTTCGCTTTCACAATTTCCATTGGCGAGTTCGGGGCCACCTCCCTGCTCTCGCGACCCGAATATCCCACACTGCCCACCACGATCTACCGCCTGCTCTCGCGCCCCGGCGCGCTGAATTACGGTCAGGCGTTGGCTTTAAGTACCATCCTGATGTTGACCAGCATTGGCGGAATGCTAGCGATTGAAAAATTGCGCGTAGCTGAAATTGGCGAGTTTTAGCTTTTCACCACAAAGAGACAAAGGCACAAAGTATTGTTCCGGGTATTTTTGTGCCTTCATAACATCTATTTTCTCTCAATGGCAATAATTAGCGTCCATAACATTCATAAAACTTTCGAGAAAACTTGCGCGCTGTGCGGAGTTACATTTGGCATTAACGCAGGCGAGATCGTGGCCTTGCTCGGCCCCAGCGGCTGCGGAAAATCCACGCTGCTTGACATCATCGCCGGGCTGCAAGCGCCTGATCAGGGCGAAGTTCGCTGGCAGGGCAAATCGCTCGGCAATACGCCCGCGCACCAGCGCAATTTTGGCCTCATGTTCCAGAATTACGCCCTCTTCCCGCATAAAAACGTCTTCTCAAATATCGCTTTTGGGCTGCAAATGGCAAAGGCAACTCCGGATAAAATCCAGACGCGGGTGAATGAATTATTGGCGCTCACCGGGCTGGATGGCTATGCGCGAAGAAATATCGCCACCCTCTCCGGGGGGGAACAGCAGCGCGTGGCTCTGGCGCGTTCTCTGGCGCCCACGCCGCGCCTGCTGATGCTCGATGAGCCACTGGGATCACTCGACCGGACGTTGCGTGAGCAATTGCTCGGCGAACTTAAACACATCTTGCGAAAAACGCGTCAAACTACACTTTATGTGACCCACGATCAGGAAGAGGCTTTCGCCCTGGCAAACCGTGTGGTGATTATGCAAAAAGGTCAAGTCGCCCAGATAGGCGAACCGGAGACAATCTACCGCCAGCCGGATTCTCCCTTCGTGGCGCGCTTTCTGGGATTTGATAATCTCTACGCGGCGCGCGCGCGGGGAGGGGTGATCCAGACCGAATTTGGGAAATTCCCAGCCCCGGGGCAAATTGAGGGCAAGGTCACTTTACTCATCCGCTCTGACAGGTTTGAAATCGGCATTTCGGGACCTCACCAGCTTAGGGGCCGCGTCACCGGGCGCTCTTTCCGGGGCAGTGTTTGCCGCCTCGAACTGACGATCCATGAAACTACGTTACACGCCGATTTCCCATCTCAGCAGGGTAATATCCCCCTGATAGGAGAAAACATCATCCTGAGCTATGCCCCCGGGGAAAGCCTTCAGGTTTTTGACGATGAACATAACGCAATCGATAATCATCATCAAACAAGACCATAGCGGAGCTGAAGTCTGGCGCTACGATGGCAAAGTTATCACCCGCGCCGAAGACCGCCTGGTGGTGGAAGCTTTCTTTGACCGCGAGGATATGCTCTTTCACGGTATGTGGCTGCGCCGCGGAGACCGTTTTATAGAGACGTATTATTTTGAGCGCTGGTACAATATTTTTGAAATTCGTGCTCGTGAAAATGATCAGCTACGCGGCTGGTATTGCAATATCGCTTCCCCGGCAGAATTTGATGGACGCTATATGAGTTACCGCGATCTGGCTTTGGATCTGCTGGTTTTCCCCGATGGGCGGCAATTGGTGCTGGATGAAGATGAATTTGACGATCTACCGCTGACACAAGCCCAAAGGCACAAAGCGCAAAGAGCGTTATTAGAATTACAGACGCGCTTTCGTTAAACAAAGACCTCCGAGACTTTCATCGGAAAATCTCGGAGGTCCAGAGCAAAGTGGTTTTTAAAGCAAGTTAAACACAAGCTTGGATGTCAGGCCAAAAATTTCATCGCCATTATTCCATAGATACATACCAGCAGCCCCTGCGACAACACAGCAACAGCACAGCACGACCGCAACAACAGCCAGGATGATCCATAGCTTGTTATTTTTTTCTGCACCAGTTTCTTCCAGGGATGCGTCTACAAACGTTTGTTCTTCCATCATAACCTCCAAATAATTTAGAAAAATGGTAACTGCTCAGGCTAACGCCTTCGCAGCGAGAATTCCGAGAAAAGGGGTGTGCGTGCGAGCGTATGTTCGCACGCACACCCCTTTTTTCGGCCTATTTCTGTTCGATGCTGAGCAGTGCAATACCTGACGACCTTTATATCAAGCTATGCAACAGGGGGAAAAGTGAACTCCATTCCCCTGAGCTAAAGGCGATACAAAACGGCACAGCGATCAGCACGCCACCAATACACACCCCTAACACCGAAAGGCCAACACCGATCCAACCCAGGATTATTCCGGCCTGAGCCAAGCCCTCGCCACCCAATGTGCCCGCGCTGGCAGCAATTTCTTTCTTTGCCATTGGGCCGGTAATCACCGCCGCAATGCTCCCCAAAACGGGGAACAGCGTCAGGCCCAGAATCCCGGCGATCAGGCTGATCACAGCCATCGAGCTATTTTGTGCAGAGGCAGGCGGCCCATAATAATCAGACATTATTCATTCTCCTTCTTTATTGATACGCTTTGCGATACATACGCCAAATGATCCACGATACCACCAAAATCACAACGGCGGCGATCAACACAGGAATCAGGATTGCCAGAATAGATAATACCGTAGAAACTACATCTTCTAAAATACTTACCGGAACATTCCCCGCGCCGCCGGTGGTGGCCGTAACCATTGGGCGAGCAACAACCGATTTAGCGGCGTGTATCGTGCCAGCGACCAACAACCCGGCAGCCATTGCCAACACCGGATGAACTTCAGCAACATTGGAACTGGCCGCAAAGACGATTGCTCCTGCCGCCGGGCGAATAACAGTTTGAATAATATCGTTGACGTGGTTGACGGCAGGGATTTTATCGGCGAAGAACTCGACCAGCGAGAGGGCAATCAATATGCCAATCACCCACCAACTCTCCAGGGTGTTCCAGGGGTCACTGAGGTTTATTACGTCCGTAAAGCGAGCCACAAATGCAACCACTAACAAGGGGATATAGGCGTTCAATCCAGCGCTGGCTGATAATCCAAATGCGGTAAAAATATCCATAATTGATCTCTACTCAAAACAGGTTGTTTCTTGACAAGAATATCACTTCTTCAGCCAAAATGGAAGCCTTCCCAGGTGCCCGTCCACCAGTAACGTAAAAAGTCGATAGCCGCAATTTGCAGCAGGGCGATGATAAAACCAGATGCCAGGGGGAAGGTTAAATCCGCGAAGCGTTCAAACCGATTCTCCAGGCGGAAAAGCATTACAAAAACCATTGTGTATACCAGGGTGAGCACAATCAACACTCCCGCTGCGCTGAGCAATGCCAGAGGATACAGAATCAGCGGGTTTTCGCTCAGCACCAGGATGTCCAGTAACAAGCCCAGGAGCAGCAGGCCGCCAAATTGCAGCCACCCACCCAGAGCCGGGCGACGATCTTGCGCCTTCCACATCGTCTGATGAAAAGCCGGCAAAACCATCACGCTGAGGCCAATTCCCAGACCGGTTCCAGTCAACACTCGTAAGGTATTACTTGGCTCATAAAAATGGATCAGATTGCCGGGCAAGAGATGCAGATACGAGTGAAAGCCATCCAAACCATAGGCCAGCGCCAACACACCCAAAACGGCAATTTGCCCCCACGAGGGCCGTCCACTCCGGCGTCGGCCAAGCACAAGCTGATAGATCATGCCCAAAACCACACCCAGATATTGCCCGGTGCAGCGCGCACAGAATGAAAACTGACGTATCCCAATGTGGAAAGAGCGCGCATCAATGCGATGGCAAACCGCATAGCCAACCGCATCGGCTTTGCCAAGCAGCCCTGCCGGGGTGTTGAACAACCACACCAGAATGATAATCCCTAAAACCAGATATGTGATTTTTTGCCAGGAGATCAAGCGTAACCATTGCGAATCTAGAATTTTTCGGATACCGATCATG
>JACKQG010003112.1_pt1 | contig 20752 bp, 23 predicted proteins | sample 8237621 | NCBI WGS metagenome assembly JACKQG01 (sample SAMN15677084, study PRJNA649215) | marine metagenome | biome: marine; feature: Black Sea; material: saline water; isolation source: suspended particulate matter (SPM) from the Black Sea western gyre | collected 2013-06-09/2013-06-10 | depth... | reverse complement strand
AAAACGGAGAGAAAAAAGTCCTTTCAGTCCCATTCCAGCCGACTTCTCACCCACCCACCACACCTGAGAAACAATACCCCTTCCCCGAACCCCCATTCGATAGATACCCCCCAGCAAATCTGCAAAAAGCCCGATAGAGCCCGTAGTTAGCAGCCCCCACAGAATCATCTCTTTGTAGGTGAGTGTTGTCAACCCCCCTCCATCTGTTATCCCCCGCACCAATATGAGGACAAAAAGAGCTGAGGTAGGACCCGAGGCAGCCATTCCCCACGCATGGAAAGGTCGGAGGTGCTTCCTCATTGATGTATATGCCCTTTGAGTGACACGCCATCCCACCCCCACAAATGAGACGAGGAGTGCTTCCCACGGGAAAAAGAGTGGAATCCCCTCTTTCCATAGTAAGAGCATCAAGACCCCATCGCCCAAGGCGTGTAAAGCATTAAAGAGTTCCCTCTTCATGCCTCTTCAATCACTCCAGCCAAGGCGGGTAGAAACTTCTCTATAGAAAAGCACAACGCCCTCTCTCTACAAGCCTGTTGGTCCCACTCTTGGTCTTCAAAATTATCAAGAGCCTCCCTCAAAGCCTCGGGTGAATCCTGACCATAAAAGAGACCTGTTTCATTCTGAACGACCGTCTCCAAAGCGCCTCCCTTTCCTAATGCGATGACAGGTGTACCACACGCCATAGCTTCTAAAGGCACAAGACCGAAATCCTCCACACTTGTGAAGATGAGGGCTTTTGCTCGCCTGTATAGATCTCTGAGTGCGATATCTGAAACCGAATCCAAAAGGCGGAGTTTACCCCGAAAAGTGCGCGCTAGTGCCCCACCATCACCCTTTCCCACCACCGTCAACGCTCTTTGGGATTGGGAAAACGCCTCCACCGCAGTTCCCACCCTCTTATAAGGAACCAATCGACTAACGAGCAAATAACCAAGGTCCCTCTTTCTCTCTTTCTTGGGTGTGAAGAAAGAGGTGTTCACGGGGGGTGTAATCACTTCTGATTCAAAGCCAAACCGCCTCTTGATGCGTCTTGCAACGAACTGAGAGATCGCAATCCACTGGTCCACCCCAGCCGCTGCTCGGTCCTCCCAAGCAGCAACCCGCGGAGAGACTTTGTCAAAAAGCTGTCGTTTCCAAGAAGGAAGGCTCTTTCTGTATTCTCCTTTTTGATCCGAAAGCCAACGAATAGGACTGTAACAATAACAGATATGTTTGCTCCCCTCCCAAAGAATGGCTCCTTTGGCAAATCCATGGCAGTTTGATAAGACTGTCTTGACAGGTGGCACAGGAAGGCGTGATACTGCCCATGGTCCTAGAAAGGGAATCAATGCTCTATAGTTTTTCTGGATCAAGGGTATATTCTGTAGGGGGCTGTGGAGAACGCGTCTCTTACCCAAAACCTCCGTCCAAACCCTCTTCTCATGCCACAAGAGAGAGAGAGGCGCATCGGGATAGGCATCCAATATCTCCAGCAAGACACGCTCGCTTCCTGCTTTCTCTCCCAACCAGGGGTGAACAACGGCAAGATCAGAAACGATACTCATAAAACTCCCTATGTTGCTTGACCACAATGCTCCACCCCCCCTGCACACTCTTGTTCTGTCTCGAAACCCACCCCACATAATCACCTTCTATGATGGAGAATGCATCTCCTCCCCACGGTGGAAAGTCTGTTGCCCTAAATGGAGGTTGGTAGGGGGGAGGGGATAGGACTGGTATCCCAGAGGAGAGAAGCCCCAAGAGTGTCGTTCTCCGAGGAGAGGTCCCATCCCTAAAGGGAAGAATCCCGACATCGCCCCATTGCAACGAGGAGGAGATTTCTGATGCAGACAATCTCTCTCGAACCTCCAATGTGGGAACGTTCTGAACAAGTTGAGCAATACGGCTATCCCCACCCTCATTCCCCACAAAGGCAAGGGGGGCATCCCACCCCCTGACGATGGAGCGCTGGAACCACAGTGCCAAGTCCTCTAGATCTTTACTCTTTGAAAGAAATCCAAAAAAGACGAGGCGAAACCGTTTGGGTGTGCCACTCCCTAAGACGCCCCCCGTCAATGCGGGACCTACAGGAAGAATCTCCTGCGTACCAAAGGGGAATGATGCCGCTTCAGCAGGATCCACGAAAACGAGTTGAGAGGAGAGCGAAGACAAGAATAGAGATTGGACTTTCCTAAGGGGGTGAGAGAGGCGCCATTCATGGAGCGTGAGAACGCGCTGATTTCTTGGTGCTTTACAAAAGAGACTCCACGGCTCTCCCGTTGACCACCCCACTGAAGGCATATGGAGATGGATAATCTCTTCCTTGTCCAAATGTAGAGACTCCCCTCCTGGTGACCAAGCACGGACACCTTCGCCCATCTCTAAAGCCAACCGACGGACAAAATCGCCCACGCCACAACGACCTGGCTCCAATGTACCCACACATAATACGACCTTCATCACCCTATCCTTCCAATACTTCCTGAGCCAAGGTGACAAACGCCGCTCCTTGGGTTTCCCACTTATAGGGTAAAGTCTGTTGGCGGGCAGTTTCTAGCCATTCTTCATCTTCAGCAAGTGAATCTGCACTCAGAATCTCTTCCAAGAGAGAGGGGATATTCGCTTGGGCATACCTACCAGCCTGCCCACCCACTTCACGGGCAACGGGTGTATCTAGAGCAACTACGGGCGTTCCCGATGCCAATGCTTCAGCCATCGGCAAGCCGAAACCCTCCATTTCGGAGGGATATACAACGACTGCTGCTTCTGCCATCCACAAAGCGACCTCCTTTAGTGAAGCGTTTGATACCCACTGGAGACCTTCCTCCTCGGCATCTTGGAGAGGCGCTGCCTTGAGTAGGCGTTCCGCATCTCTTCCTGGATACCCAACCCATTTCATGGTGTACCCCATATCACGCAAGACAGGATACGCACCCAATAGCAGGTCCAGTCTCTTTCGCGGTGTGATGGCACCCACATAAAGAATCTCCTTTTTCTTCGGCACGGGGCGAGGATGAAAGTGAGGAGAAATCCCTGGATAAAAGGGAACGAACTTATCGCTAGAACGAGGAAAAATCTCACCCAACCGTGACGCCGCCCACTGAGAATCCGTCAAAATACGAGCCGCTTGCACCACGGCCCGGGGCGTAAAAAGCGTGTACCAAAGCCTCGCACTCAACCCCAAATCGGATGGGCGATCCCATGGTACGGGGTCATGAACGGTCAAGAGAGCGGGGCAGGGTATCCGTTGAGGGAGGGTGAAGTCGGGGCAGAAGAAGATATCGGGATCGCTTTCTTCTAGGAGGCGAGGGAGGTGTGCAAACTCCCAAGCAAGCCGACTACTCTTTTCCACCTTGACACCCTCAAAGGGCACTTCTCTCCGAGCAAAGGGGAGGAGCTCTACACCCCTTCGTTTTCTCAATACACCAGCCAATCCGCGGGCGTAAACACCGATGCCCCCCGGTCGCCCTGCTGAAGAAAGATCAATAGCAATTCTCATTCGGTTTTCTGGTAGATGACGCCTTCCCAACAAGCGGTCTGTGGCTCCTCTCCCTTCAACAAGTCTAAGGCGTCCAGAATACGCTTGTGCGAAGCGGGTCTTATCTGGATCCACTCTCTCCCTTGGAGAGAATACCCTCTGCTTTTCAAATCCTCCTCTGTCTCTTTCCAAACGGGTGCTCGATCTCTGCGAAGCTCCTGAACGAGGACAAGCCTATCCTTGAGAGGTATGTGGAATGCCCCCCATCCATAATCCCTCTCCATCACCCAAAACCCACGGAGTTCGGTGGGCTCTTTCGTGTGGGGTGTTTCGTATCCACAATGGAATGGACCCCATTCTAGGAATGTAGCAACCTGCCCCAAGAGGGCACTAGATAAGAGAAAGAAAAGAGCGAGGGGACGGAGTTTCCACCCCTTGGAACGCTCCCAAAGGAATGCCAAAACTAGAGCAACAGGGACAACCATGAAAGAGAGACGAGTGGGCAGAAAGGGAATACCTATACGAATGCCCCATGTCAAACCGAGCGCCAAAATAAGTAGAGCAATCTTAAATATTGATATCAACCTAAATCCTTCACCCCGCCCCCCTTTCCAGAATAAGAGACCGAGTCCTACAGCGAAGAGGACGAAGGGTGTAAGGGGATCTGGCCAGGTGTAGTGTCCCACCGAAAGAGTATATCCCGTGTAAGCATACTTGACCAGAGCCTCTAAGAACGAACCCCTATCAGACCCCCCTTCCATAGCCAGAGCTTGAGATAACAGAAGGAGAAGACCAGGCAACCACAATAGAGACGAAAACAGAGCATCCCGTCTTGCACTTCGGGTGCTCCTATTAGGAACAAAAAAAGTGGAAATCCATAGGGCGATGGGACCAAGATGACTTGAATAACAGAGGAGAGCCCCAACGGTTTTCCGCAAGGGGCTGCTTCCTTGATGATCACCCAACCTAATGAGCCACGCAAAAAAGAAAACCAAGAGAGAATAATACCTTAGGTGGGTTCCTGAAAAGAAAGTAAAGGGGAGTAGCCACAACATCCAGCCCGCTGTTCTACTTACCCCCTCATGCGCCCTTAGGAGGATTCGTCCTGCCCCCCAAGAGAGTGTGATGGGGAATAGAGTGAAAACCAAAGGAGATAGGTGGTATAGGAGCCAACAAATCAAGAAAAAGAGGGGAGGGTGAACATCCCCCAAGACCGTTGTCCACAAAGAGGACCAACTTCCCTGTGCACCCCTCACGGTGAAGAGTTCATCTGGCCAATACGCACTTCTGGAGGTCTGGGTCATCATCACCCATAGAGGAATCAAGAGAAGCCACCCCCACCTGCTCCACCCCACTAACGGTCTCATCACTCTTTCCTGCCCCCACCTCAGTAACGCATCCAGCCCCATCCCTCTCTTTCCCCATTGAGGTGCAAACCAAGATTGAATCTCTCTGTCGGAAATCACTTTACCTCCTCTCCATTCCTTCCACTTCCCTCTTAGGTAACGCCAAGAAAAAGAGATATGCACAAACGCCTTCCCTTGTGCCCAAGCACGCCCCGTCTTGAGCCCCACAAGAAACCTGCCCACTTCGTGGGCAATGAACCATAGTGCATACCCCCATCGGGTATGCCACGATTGGAGACATTTATAGTTGATCAACCGATTTCGTTCCTGATAAAACCAGACTTTCTTCGTGGGCATCATCTGAACACTCTCTTGACCCACATGGGACGCTTTTGCTTGGGGACACCTTCTTACTTGCCAGCCCCCCAACCGTAGCCGCCACCCCAGATTAACATCTTCTCCGTAAAGGAAAAAATCCTCATCCATTCCACCGATACTCTCCCAAGCTTCTCTTCGAACCATGAACGCTGCGCCAGAAGGGTAAAAGGTCTGTATGGGGTCCGCAAACCAGTTGGGAACTGTGGTACCAAAGGGGTTTAGGGTTCCGCCCTTTCGTTCATGGATGCCCTCTTCATCAATCGTCGCCGAAACCGCCGCGACATTCTGGTGATTGCCAAGAACAGCCACCATCTCTTCCACAGCAGACTGCTCTAGGGAGATGTCTGCATTGAGACAGAGTACGAACGGTTCACCCGTCTCTCTTATGCCCTTGTTGATGCCCGCTCCGTACCCAGGATTCATGGGGTTATGTAAGTATCCCGACTTCCATCTCTTGGCGACCCCCATGCTATCTGGTTGGGGCGAATGGTCCACGACAACCACAGATGAAAGGGGGTGACTTTGTTGGGAAAGCGAATCAAGTAGACCTTCTAAGCAATCCCCCGAGTTGAAGGATACGATTACAGCTGCGACTTTGGGGCGCAAGGTCATCTCCTCTTTCTCCAAGGATTCAATCTGAATCCAGAAATCCATTTTGCGATTTCCCTATCTGTTGCAGTTCTCCTTTCTCGAATCTCATTTCGGGAAAAAAAGAGTCTCTCCGTTTCACCCAAACCCAGTGTCGCTGCCAGGGGGTCTCGGAAGAACCCCCACAGATGACCTACTGCACATGGGAATGCGGCGCGCCTACGCTCGGCTTCAGAGAGATTTTTCACCAAGTATCTCAAATAGTTTCTACCCCCTTGCCTTCTAATCGCCAACGCCTTCCTTGCCCCTGTGGAGCCTCGATCATGCACGGCAGGCTTTCCCGGGAATAGCCAGCTCTGCCACCCTAAGTGTCGGAGTCGAATATTGAGATCTACATCCTCTAGGTAAGAACCAAAACTCTCATCAAAGATCATCCCCTCAATGGCAACGGCGTCCAACGCTTCTCTGCGAAAAACGGGTGCCGTTGCCGAAAGCCCAAAGACCTCTTGAGGCTCATCGCACTTGTTGGGCTCTAGCCCCTCTCCCTTTTCAGTGCAAACCCAATCGCTCCACAACAGATGACCTTCACTATCCACTCGTCCATCCTTGCGAATCAAGGCCCCACTCGTCGCTGCGGCTCTCTTCTTCTCAAAAAGGAGGTTCTGGGCTCGTCCAAGCCAATCGACGGGCAAACGGCAATCTTGATTCAGAAGGCATAGAGTAGGCGCCTCTGTTGCCCTTATCCCATCGTTCGCAGATCGGGCAAATCCCTCTGTATCATTATGGGAAACAAGAGTCGCTTGGGGAAGTTTTTCCTTGACAAGATCACTACCCCTGTCTTTAGAGCCATCATCCACCACCACCCACTCTGTGGGTGCAGGATTCAAAGACAACAGGCAATCCATCACCCCTTCTCTTAGCTCTCTCTCTCCATCCTTTAGTAAGAGGACGAGTGCCGTCATAGTATGCTCTCTAATGCGATAGCGGTCTCATGGCCCGCATCTTCCCATCTTCTAGGAACCCAATCTGGTGGAGCCAAGAAAGGTGTGGTATCCCTTAGGGCGCTCCTTAGGGCACGGGGCAGACTTTCACTACTATGGGGTATACCATACGGCTCTACTCCGGGTAGCGCTTCTCGATGGGTTGGGATATCACTCATAAGTACCGCTGATCCACACGCTGCCCCCTCTAGGGGGACAAAGCCAAAACCTTCCCCCAGTGAAGGTGCTAATACAAGGTGAGCTCCCCGATAAAGAGAAGGCATCCTCTCTCTTTCCACATACCCCAAGAACTTTATCCTCTCTCCTAAAAACTTCTCAATACTCTCTCTCAGAGCAGGTGGAACAGCACCCACCACCCAAAGGGGGGGCGATTCGGGAACTGTGGAGATTGCATGAACAGCGGCTAAGAGGTTTTTCCGTCGGGGCCACCCCCCTACCATCAAGAGGTAGTCCTCCTCTTCACGCTCTCCTTCCCTTGAAAACAAGGGGTCCACACCATGCGAAACGACGACACTTTTCTTGATTTCGGGGAAGACCCTATTTAACCTGCGCTCCGTTTCTTGGCTCACACAGATACAGAGGTCTGCTTTCTTCCAAGACCAAGGAACGACATGACGCCAATACCAGCGATTCCACCGCCCCAGTTCTTCAGGATGTTCCCACGCCAATAGATCATGGACAGTAATCGCCAAAGGCATTACGGGCACTCTCTGTGCAGAAAACCCCGGGCTAAAGAGGATATCTGCTTTGCTTTCAGTAGCGTAGGCGGGCATTTGAACCCATTCCCACCACACCCGCTCAATCGCACCACCAATCGGAGCATCTCCACGACGCCTTATCTCCACAACGCCGGTTTTAGGTGCTGTGGGCAAGACCCTCCGTATCGCTTCTGTATACTGACCCACCCCCGTATTCCTACCCCCAATCGCCGTCTGAATATCCAGAGCAACTCTCACTCAAGCCACCCCCAACGAATCATCAGCCGTCGCCATTTTCCCGTGGCGAAATCTTTCCCTTGGCTAAGAAGTTCTGAACCCCACCACCACCAAGGCAACCCGAGTGCCTGAGCGTGTCTGGCGGCAAACCGCCTTTGCCCTCTTAGAAATCGCCCCGTTAGAACGCTCTTGTTCCATGTTGAAGTCGTCGTTCCACGATGGTGGTATAGATGTATTTCCCCTGTTTGCCAAGTTGCCCACCCTTTTTTCCATGCCCGCAATCCCAAGTCAGCATCCTCCCAATACGCAGGATGAAAATCACCCGAAAAACCCCCCAATTCTTCCCACTTATCTCGCCGCACAAGGAACGCAGCACCCGTGGGGTAGGCAGACAATCCTGGTAAAGGACGGAGTTGGGGTCTGGGCCAAGGTCGTCCTCGTTTTCGAATAAACCCCATTCCACCTTCCTCACCTTCAGGACCCATGAGTTGTGGCACGATGGCAAAGAGTTCTTCCCTCTCTTCAAGAGCGGTAATCCAATCCTGAATCTCTCCCTGTAAAACCTCTACATCATCGTTCAAAAAGAGAAGATAGGTCGTCTTTGCCACAACGGCCCCACCATTCGCCGCTACGCCAAACCCCGCTGGTGTTTCCTCCCGTTCCCAATCTTCATAACCTTGGTTTGGAGGGGTTCCGCAGAGGATTCGCTGGTCCACATCTTGGGTTTCAACCCAACGGCAAATACCCTCCAACAACGGGCTTTGCCCCAGAGTGGGAATAATGACGGCAAGTGTGCGCCGGGTCAACAAGAGGTGAGTCTACCTAATTGCTGGGGCTGGGGGTCAAAATGATATCCCCCACATCAACACTCAGACCATCAACGATAATGACACCCTTTGAGTTGGGGAGGTAGTTGTTGGCAGAGACATCAATCGTTTTCGCTCCGGCAACGATACCTGTAATAAAGAAGCGCCCCCCAGAATCTGTAATATCAAAATCACCCGTTTCGGCAATCGTCACAATCGCATTAGGAATCACGTTTCCGGTATGTTCGTCCCGGACGCGCCCTGAAACACCCCCAAACTGGGCATTCCCAATCGGAGTAATCGATATTGATCCCGAACCCACCGAATCTTCCACAAAGACAGTCTCTCCCGAAGAGATAGAGAATCCGATGGTGGTTGAAGAATAACCTTGAGTTGTAACGGTCATGGATCGTTGACCCGGAGGTACCGAAGGGAAGGTCAGTCGTCCTTGTTGGTCGGTAAAACCGATAATCGTCGTTGAAAAGAGGGGGAGAACGACTTGAGCACCTTCAATGGGTGCACCCGTTTCGCTATCTAAGACCCTCACCTCTGCAGAACCCGCGGTCGGGGTGGGGCAGTTCTGTCGAAGAAGAACAAGGATATCTGCTGTCTCAGTGCCATCAGAGGCTAATCTTTGGTCAAGTATGAAGATACGACAGAAGTCGTCAAAGGCAATATCCATCGGTCCTTGGAACGCCACCGACGGAATATCTGATTGATGAATATCTCTTAGGTAGTTTCCTTGATCGTCAAAAACCCGAATGCGTGCATTCCCAAAGTCAGCGACATAGACTTCATTTGTTACACCCATATCTGTTACTACTTTGTCTACAGAAACACCCCAAGGGCTGATAAAGTGAATGTTGTCGGCCCCTGCATTGGTGCCAAAGTCACCACGAACAAACTGAACCTCAAGGGGGGAAGGGGGGTCGTAGGCACCCACTGGATTCCCAAAAGGATGAGCATCGAAGTGGTCTGGAATGGGCGATGTAAACCCCACATAGTCTTGGAACCCCTGGGTGTAAACCATACGGTTATCACTGGTAAAGTCGAAATCGGTGACAGCACCCATATTGATATTCGTAGCAATGCCCCACGGACCTGAAGGGGTATTTGCACTCGTAAAGATATGAACATTACATTGCCCTACATTCTGGTTTGGCAACTGAGAAGCAGGAGCCTCCATCGGGCAAGCATCGCCACCAAAAGCTTGGCTCGTTCGACTTCGAGGTAAACCACGCTCCCAAACGACGAACATAGGCTGAATGGCTGTGCCTCGAGAATCGGGGTTTTCATCACCGGGGGTTTCACAAGCAAAGTCATCGACCGCATCAGGCCAAGTAGGCGTGGCCGCGGATCGTTGCCATAGGTTGCCGTAAGCATCCCACTCTAAACCGATGTTTCCTGCTCCACCTGGACGAGGGGTAAATGAAGAACTTGTCGCTTCACATAACCACTCGCTTGGACCCCCACAATATATTTGGTCGCCGCCACCATTAATCCAAAAGTCCCGAGGGCCCTCAGCCGTACCCGGTGCCGTAGCCGATTCGGTAATGGCACAGGTGAAGAAATAATCTCCCACAGCACCATCATCCCCGTCGCCCACATACCCTCGTTCAAAGTTCCAATAACCCATGGCGCCGTCGTTATATGCAACGATAAAGTCTAGCGGTCCTCTTACCCCGTTCAAGTCTTGGATAAAGTCCAAGGCTGGGGGATCCGATGCGGTGCTGGGTGTCCATAGGAAGTTTGCCCCTGTCACGTTGCAATCACCATCGAACGAAAGGGGTTTCGCTAGGGGTCTACCCAAACTGTCATAAATGAGGATACCGTCCTGATAAAGAACCATCAAGACACGCCCCACTTCTGGAAACTCTGCTGTCGCCATTGAAGTCAACCCGGGGAAATCTCCAGCCCCACTTGAATCGGGATCCAACAAGGAAGTCGTCAAGGGGTTTCTGAAGGGAGTCATTCCATTGTAGAAAGGCGTTACACAATCTGTGAGTGTCCCTGCTGCCTGAGAGCTACTTCCACTTCCACCGCCACCCGTATCCTCACCGATAGGTGCTCCAGGAGGTCCTCCTCCACTACTGGGAGGAACTGATGGTAAGAAACTCGAGTTTTGACACCCGACCACTAAGAATGCCAGACCCAAAATGCCCAAAAAGAATCTGTTTTTCATTACGCTCCTCCACCACCACTCCCGAACGGATCAGATATCTGCATGCGGAACGTACCCAAATCCCAAACACCTGGCCCCATCAAGACACCCCCTACAGAAATCGTCTTATGGGTTTCTGACGAAAGGACGACCGTAATAAATCCTCCCACCGGGACCTGCAAAACAAACTGTCCTGTTTCTCCCGATGTCAAATCAACGGTATCTTGAAAAGCCGTAATGCCCTGCGAATCCACGGTAACCGTAACATCTGTGGGAAGGTTGTCACCGAAAGGCTGATTGGGGTCAGAAAGGAGAACCGTACCAGTAATCGTAGCCAACCCCGGTTCTACGAGTACGCCATCAATATCGAAAAGCTCGGTTGCCATAGTAGCACGCACATGCATTCCGTTGACGGCCCATTGAGCCAATTGAAGGTCCCTGATGACCACCAACACCTCATCATTCCCATTCATTCCGCTTTCTGTTAGATTCGCTGATAGAACAGCCAAGAAGGGATTGAATGCATTTGCCTCTGGGTCTCCCACAAAGTACCGCAAATTGTGACCACGGAAAGGTTGGGGAATTGAGCCCGCGGTACCCCCTAAAAAGTCGATAACGACTCCAGGAGTACCGAATATATCTGCATGAGTGCACGCCGCTGTTTCGGCACAATGGATATCCATATTCCCTAAAGCCGTTCCGCCGTTTTGGTCGGCTCCATTCACCATACCGGAAAAAACCGCCCCACTACCCTGAACTCCCTGTAAAGAAGAAGAAAGGAAGGTGTCCGAAAGAGAAGAGTTAGACCAATACAGAGAGAGATCAATCTCTCCTAGGAGGTCCGTAATCTCTTGGCGAATCTGACTATCATGGGGACCAAAAAAGACATCCACACCATAACGCCCATCAATAATCATACCTGTGCATCGCTTCGCACTGGCATCTTTTTGATCTTGGAATCTGTTGCTGACGAACATCTGATCAAAATCCACCCGAAAACAAGAAGCGAACGTGGTGTCGCGGACGCGCATGGTGATGGCAGATGTCGCAAAAAAGGAGTTGCTCGCAAAATTCCCGGACGAGAAGATTACCTCATCATTATCAATAATCATGTATTTGGAATTGACCAAAGTGTTCAAGTCATTCTTATCCGTTACGACGACAGCCCCCGCAGCTTCAAGGTTGTCAAAGACAAATGTATTCTGGCTCCGATAAAAGTCTTCTACAACGAGATTGACTGAAACACCTCTACCCATGGCAGCAACCAATGCACTCTCAATATCGGGGCGTACAGCGATGTTAGGAACGACCAACTGAATGGAGGATGTGGCAGAATCAATGAAATCGGAAGGGTCAAAGATAGAAAGACTACGGGCAGGAAAAAGGGATTGCATGCCCGAAAGGAGACTAAAGAAATCGTTCCCACCAGCTGTTACACACCCCGAAGGAAAATGGTTGGAGAGTGGCTCCGTTACATAAATCTCAACCTTGTCAGAACCTGAAACACCTTCTGGTTGCCCATCAAAATAGTTTCCAGTCCCCCTGCCCGTTGGGACACAAGCATTCTGCCCTTCTCCAAAGAAAGTATCCCTGTAAGAGTTTCCTCCACCACATCCGACCAAAAGTGCCAAGTAGAGTGCAGATAGGAGACCTCCTTTTTGGAGATGCGAAAGATGTCTTATAGAGAACATAAACCCAACCATTCTATGCCCCACAAAGAAAAAGTCAATGTTTGGCGGGAATCAACCTAGTATTGTGTCGTTTCCTCTCTTATCTCTCTCCCAAAAAAAGAATCTAAATCCTCTTCCCAAACAGGTGGTGGCGTAATTCCCCATATCTCCCAACGGTTCTCACAAAGTTGGGAAAATATCGGTCTTCTGGCTGGGAGGGCAAGGGAGGGAGTGTTCAGGAATCCGACTTCGCCCGAATACCCCACACGCAACAAGAGCTGTTGCGCAAAGGTATGCCACGAACATTTGCCCTTTGCCGAAGCATGGACAATCCCCTCAACCTCAACGGCTGCCAAGTCAAGAACAAGGCGTGCAAATGTACCTACCCACGTCGGCGTTGAAAACTGGTCATCTACCACAGCTACTTCTCCCTTTCGTGCACGGTTTATCACCTTGAAAGGAAACGAAGATGGTCCCAGCCCATAAAGCCAAGACGTGCGCGCCACCAGAGTTCCCGGTGCAGAGAGGGCAGCTTGTTCTCCCCACCACTTTGAAGATCCATACGCTGAAAGAGGGTTGGGGAGATCATCAAACCAGTATCCAGATCGTTTCTCTCCATCAAAGACATAATCGGTTGAGGGGTAAAGGAGACGAACGCCCTCCTCCTTGCACCACGTGGCGATCCTTGCTGTTGAAAGGGCATTGACAGCAAACGCCTTGCCCGGCTCAAGTTCTGCCTTATCCACGGCGGTATAGGCCGCGGCTAGAAGAAGGTGGGTAGGTGCAAATCGAATCAGGTTGCTTGGAATAGGAAACACCTTTTCAAGGGGCCACTCCTTCCTAGAGAAACTGATTACAGAGAGTCCTCGGCGTTCTGCTAGAGCCAAAGTAGCTTGTGCCAGTTGTCCCTTTCTTCCAATGATCGCTAATCTCATCTCATCTATCCTATTCTTTGGAGTATTGTGGTATCCTGTCCCTATGGCTGGTGACCTGTGGACACTTCTATCAGAATTATCTTGGGGGTGGCCCCGAGAGTGGGAGGAGCTAATCCTTATTGTCGGTATTGCTCTCCTAGCTACGCTCATCTTTCACTTCATCGTCTTTTTTGTGAAGATTACGGTAAAACTCGTTGTAGTCGCTTTGGTTGCCCTCTTGATCTATTCGGCGATGACATCAAGCACCAATCCTCTCGTTATGACACCAGACCCCGTTTTGCCCCCCACCGATACGGTGGAAACGGGGTGACAAAAAGTGAGTTAGCGGCTGCGTTGGCAACTCGGCTTGAGATAACAGCTGCCCAAGCAAACGCCTTTATTGACGCCTTTTCCTCTACGGTTGAGAACAACTTAGCCCGGGGCGACACCATCTCCATTCGAGGATTTGGGGCTTTTCGTACAAGGCGACGAAAACGACGGTTTTCGATCCACCCTGTCACGAAAGAAAAGGTGACTATTTCGGCCCGACGCATCGTTCTGTTTACGCCCTCCCGTGCCCTCAAGGAGAGGATAAGACGCTCTCGTCCTCGCCGCCACGTGACGTGAAGCGCACCACAGTTGACCGTACCGTATCCCTAGAGGGCGTTGCTGTTTTTTCGGGCGAGAAGACGACTGTATCAGTCGCCCCAGGAAAGGAAGGTATCCACTTCCAAACCCCTGAAGGTCGTGTCCGGTTAGGAGAGGGATGGGTCTCTGCACCCCGATGTTCGGCAATCCCATTGGGTTCGTCCCAACTCCTCTTGACAGAACATTTTCTTGGTGCTGCCGTTCTTTGGGGGCTAACGGATGGAGAGATTACCCTTAGTGGCGGCGAGTTTCCCCTACTGGATGGGGGTGGAAGAATGTGGTTTGACCTCTTTGAGGCGGGAGGGAGACGCACCTTAGACGGAGACGTATCAACTCTGTCACCCACCAAACCTCTTGTAGCTGGAAAAGGCGCATCGTTGGTGGCTTGGTTTCCTGGGCAGGGGTTAGAGGCGACTGTTTTATACCACCACCCCGACCCATTACTACCTCTGCGCATGGACCACTTTGACCTATCAAAGACGCCCCATAAGTCTCTTCTCTTAGATGGAAGAACTTTTCTATTGGAGGAAGAAGCGGTTGCATTGGTTGAATCGGGGGTGCTTCCCCCCCAAGCTAGAGAAGCCGAAGGATCAGCTATTGTCGTTGGAAAAACAGCGTTTGATCCGATTGAACTGACATCACATAAAGCGCTCGACTTATTGGGAGACCTTTACCTTTCGGGGATGATGCCAAGAGGAAAATGTCTTTCTGTTCGTGGAGGTCATACTTTGAACAGAGAGTTATTATCAGCTGCGATGCCCCTAACGACTCCCGAATAGAATCTTCTTCTATGGAGCAACTCTTAGCACCTACGATTGCCCTTTTTGTGGTTGTGGTGATTCTCTTTGTAGTCGTAAAATCGTTACGACCCCGAACCACATACACACTAAAATCTAAAGGCGCGATTCGTCACGAGATTGAGGAAATCCTCGCAAGAAGTGGAAATAGGGAGAAAGAGAGATGATTGGAATCATTCTCGGTTCGCCATCCGACCTCCCGGTCGCCCAAAAGGGATTGGATTTGTTAGAGGAGTTGGGGATTCCACACAAGATGTGGACTCTCTCTGCCCACCGCACACCCGACCGCCTTCGAGAAGTGATTGAGAAAAGCCCCCAAATCAAAGCGTGGGTGGGATTTGCGGGGTTAGCAGCTCATCTTTGTGGTGCGATGGCAGCCCACACAATCGTTCCCGTGTTGGGCGTCCCCGTCCCTGCTGGACCCTTACAAGGAGAGGATGCACTCCTTTCCATGGTTCAAATGCCCCCCGGGATTCCTGTTGGGGTTGTAGGGATTGGAAACGCCCGTAACGGCGTTCTCTTGGCAGCGCAGATACTCGCTATTACCGACCCCCATGTAGCAGCGACTCTCCAAGAGCATCGAAAAGCGGGACAAGAGAAATATGGCTAAATCCGATCGGTTGCCTTTGCGGATTGCCGCTCTCATTTCTGGTCTGCCCCCTGTTCCCGATTCAACTCTCCTTATTTTAGAATCTCCAAGAGACCCTGGTTTTGTCCTTCCCGTTCTCATTGGAAACGGCGAAGGGAAAGCGATTCGTGATGCCCATGAGGGAATGCCCCAACAATTCTCTGATCGTCCCACGCCTTATGACCTTCTTGTCAATCTATTAGAAGTGGGTCAACTGGAGGTCCAAGAAGTCTTTGTAGATAAAATCAAGAAAGGAACGTACCACGCAAAGCTTGTGATTGCCGCTGAAGAGAGAACGGTCGTCTTAGACTGTCGGACGAGTGATGGCGTTGCACTAGCCCTTAGAACCCATGCCCCTATCTTTGTAGAGCATGCCGTTTTTGAGGAGTCAAAGAGACCCCGCGAAGAATTTCAAGCTGTGATGATAGATGAACCAGAGAAAAGTGGTGCAGAAGATGAGGAGCGGGCCTTCAAGGAGGCACTTGAAGGGATGAGTCAGTTGGATTTGGATGAGTTAGAAGAGGCGTAGATGGTTCTCCTTGTCGGGTGGAAGGAATGAACCAACTGGCAACCCAAGGAGACCTGTTGTTGGCTCATCCTAGAATGAGCGACCCCCATTTTGCTGGATCGGTGGTTCTCTTGGTAGAACATGGTGAGGATGGGGCTTTTGGATTGGTGCTCAACAAACCTTATGAACTTCTCGTAAATGAAGAAGGAGTAAAACCTCCTTTCGTTTTCCATGGGGGACCTGTTGATTCGGAGAGTATCTGGGGCGTTTCGACCCAAGAAGGGAACGAGACTCGCAAAGTATTGGAGGGGGTCCATTGGGGAAACGGCGAACAGGTGGCAGGTGCAGGTAAGAACCGCCTTTTTCTTGGATATTCTGGGTGGGATCCAGGTCAGTTAGAGAGAGAGCTGGTAGAGGATGTGTGGATCGTCGTTCCTGCAACTCCGACCCTAGTTTTTGATTGTACGCCCGAATCGTTGTGGGCACGATTGGTTTCTGAAACTTCAGCCGAGTTTGCTTGGGTCAAGAGCTTATCTGGAGACAGCAAACAGAACTAATCCCCACTAGAATCGTCCCCCTATAGGAGGGTTGCCGGAGTGGACGAACGGGCACGATTGGAAATCGTGTAGGCGGGGATAACCTGTCTCGAGGGTTCGAATCCCTCACCCTCCGAGGTGAGACTTCTGTCAAGCGCAGCGCAGACAGACTCTAACATCATCCCGAAGCGTGCATCCTCGTTATCTTTGGGTGTGTTGGTTATGCCCTTGGGTTGTTTCTAGCTTTGCGCCTTATCCTCTTATCAAAGAGGCTGGGCAGTTTTGTGGTCTTCCGAATACTCTTGGTCCTATCGGAGTCATTTCTTGCCTATCCTTCTCCACACCTAGTTGCACCTCACATTCAAATGGGTGTTTGTTCTTTAGAATCCAACCATGACCAAAGTTCTATATATTACAGAAGATGGGCAAACTGAGGTGGAGGTCGGTTTGGGGGTATCCTTAGCCGAGGCGGGGGTTGAAGCGGATGTGGACATTCAACACAACTGCGCTTTTAATGGGAAGTGCACTACCTGTAGGGGACGCATACTGGAAGGAGAGAACTTACTCTCTCCTTTTTCAGACACAGAAGATCAGCAATTCAAGAAGAAAGGCATAGAACCAGGTTATAGGCTTACTTGCCAATGTAAAGTTATCGGTCAAGGGGAGATTGTGGTGGAGGTCTTCATATGACACGCATCCTGACTGTATCAACCTCTCTTCACCCCGAAAGCCGTAGCCGTGCCATTCTCCAGATGGTTGGAAGTGGATTGAAGAGAATAGATGGGGTAGAAACAGACCACGCAGACCTCTTGGATATTCCATTACCTTTTTGTGATGGGCGCCACCCAGTAGAAGCGTACGGAGAGAACGCAAAGCGGTTATCTGAACAAGTTGGTCAAGCCGACGCTCTCGTTTTTGGGATGGCAGTTTACTGCTACTCGGTCAGTGGTGTTTTGAAGAACTTCTTAGATATCTGTTGTGGAGGGATGACTGAAAAACCTTTCGGGATTATCTGTGCGAGTGGGGGTAGTCTTTCATATATGGCTGTAGAAGATCTCCAGAAAATCCTGATGTTTGAAGTTCGGGGCATTCCCTTCCCTCGGGTCGTCTTTGCTGCTAACGAAGATTGGAGCGAAGAAGGGGAAAGGGCAGAGGGCCTCTTACCTCCCATCCCTGAAAGAGTGAAGGGATTTGTTCAGGAGTTTGTCCCCTTTGTGCGGCGATTGAGCCACAAACCCAAAGCGTAGAATCCCCTCAGTTAAGAGTGGAGAGATGCCGGAGTGGACGAACGGGCTCGCCTGCTAAGCGAGTAAGCGGGGATGACCCGCTTCGAGGGTTCGAATCCCTCTCTCTCCGCCAATCCGTCAATGGGGCGCTTTGCACCAACACTCCCCCTCCCATTTTGGTTTCAAATCAGAGTTCTTTACCTGTCAAAAGAAACGGGGCGGCATTCTTAGAGTTGATAAGCTTTCTTGATTATTCATAAGACTAAAGTGCAATGTACTATGAATGAGGGGTCTTGGCTTCTTGGCGTTCTCCAACGTTCAAAAAGAGTACGTCTCTCATGATACCGATGCTAAGGGGCGTCTGTCCATTTGAGTAGAACGTTGAATCACCGTGCCTCCATGACAGGGGGGCAAGGGTAGACTTCCCCTTTAGCCGATGACTTCTTTTTCCCGATACCTTTTTTCACTCTCTTTGAAGAGCTTTCTACCCTCACTTTATTGGGGAATCATATGCCTCATCGTTGTGACATTCCTTGTCGCGATTTTGAGTCCTTCCCTTCCTGAATGGGGGTACGGTTGGCCTTGGCACTTCCTTGAAGTACGCGGGGGTGAACCTGATTATCTAGGGTCAACTTTTTCGTGGCCTGCCCTTCTTCTGGATCTTCTCTTTTGGTCTTATGTCGTTATCGGTTTTGCTTTCTTCAAGTCTCGAAAGGTCTCCTAAGAGCGGGTATCCCAAAATGGACCTTGAAGGAAAAACCGCTCTAGTAACAGGAGCGTCCCGCCGAATCGGTGCCGAAATCGTTCGGTGTTTGGCGAGGGCAGGAATGCGCGTAGCGATTCATTATCGCAGCCATGGAAGGGAGGCAAAGGCGTTGGCTCAAGAGACAAAAGGGTGGGCTTTGTCTTCTGATTTATCCTTAGGGCGCGATGCCGAACTTCTCTTGGCAAGGGTAGATAGGAAGATGGGTCCCGTCCAACTCCTCATCCACAACGCAAGTGTCTTCCACCAAGGGGGATTAGATCTTTCACAGGTAGATTTGGGAGAGACTGCCAAGGTAAACTTTCGAGCTCCCTTCCTCTTGACGCGTTCGTTCGTAAATCTCCTCCCTAAAGATAGAGAGGGTGTCGTCATTGGATTGGTGGACTACCGAGCATTTTCCCCAGGCAAAGAGAATTTGGTCTATACCGCCTACGAATCCGCTTTGGTCTCTTTGTTGAAGGGTGTTCAGAACGCACACACCCCCCTAGTAAGGACCGGTATCGTGGCGTTGGGGCCAATCCTCCCCCCAGAAAAAGGACCCACATGCTCTTTTGAGAAAGCTGTTTCACTTGCTCCGGGGGGGGTAGCAGGAACCCCAAGGGCAGTGGGAGAGGGTGTGATTGCACTGGCGTCTGGACAGAAGAAGAGCCCCCTCTCCATTGCATGTAGGCTACCCCAATGAACGACGCTATCCTTGTCAAGGGTTTGGTCCTGAACATGGTGCTTGGCATTGAGGAGTGGGAGAGAGAATCTCCTCAAGATGTCTTGGTGGATTACAGGATTGAAGTGGACCTTTCAAGGGTAGGTGAAACGGACCTAATGGAGGATACGCTGAACTACCGCACCGTCAACAAGTCCCTCCTCTCTTTGGCTGATGAGCCTGAGGTTTATACGATAGAACGGTTAGCCAGCCTGATTGCCAGAAAGATACTCTCATTTGACCGAGCCCTAGCCACCACTGTGCGCATCACAAAGTCTGGTGCTCTACGCCATGCGGAATCTGTAGCCGTAGAAATCGTCCGCCAGAAATGACAGAGGTGATGATTCTGTTGGGGACGAATATCAACCCCGACCATTGGGCTAAGGAAGGTCCCCGTCTTTTGGCTGAACGCGTAGAGATTCTCTCTTTGGGAAGGGGATGGCGAACGAAAGCCGAGGGCGAGGGACCTCACTTCGTAAATAGGGCAATCCGAGCCAAAGCCCCCCTAAACAAGTGGGAGTGGCGATCGCTATTGAAGGGTTTGGAGAGCGAAGCAGGGCGTCCTTCCAGCCACGAACCTGACGCACCACGAACATTGGACCTTGATTTGGTTTGGGTGGAAGGAGTTTGGGAAAAGCATCCCGGGCTTCGTCGCCCCTATGCGGTATTGCCCCTAGCAGATGTAGTTGGAGAGAACCTTGGGCCTGATGGTGAATCCCTCAAAGTGGTCGCTTCCCGCCTCCGGCACCACCCCACGATACTGGGTCTACTCTAAAAGCAAGGCGCCATCATCTTTGCAAGAAAGCCCCTTATCTCCCTTCATCATCCCCGCCCATACCCTGAAGTGGTCCTCCCATTGCAAAGGGAAGGGATTGGCCAAAGGCTCCCCTTCCCCGTTCAAAGGAACGACGCGAAAAAGGGCAAGGGGTTCCTCTATATTCTCCAAAGAGAACGACGCACCCTTGACAGACGCCCACCCCTTACGAGTAAGAGTCCCCCCTTTCTTCTTCATGGGGGCATCTCCCCACCACCATTCCACACGATACGTTATCGCCCCTGGGTAGGCATCCCAAACGAGACCACTTTCCGAACAACGAAGGGCAAGGGGTTCTTGATCCACAATCCGAAACTCTCTTGTCGTCCGCTCACCTGACCAAACCTGGATTCCTTCTTGAGGTCCCTCAACGAGGGTGGGATGTTTCCCAGAACCACCATCGCGGTAAGCGATTGATAATGCATACGCACCAGGTGGCATCTGTGGAAAGAAGAGTTTCCCTCTGTCGTCTAGGGGGTAAAGTGCCGGATAAAGAATCGTTCCTTTTTTTCCTTCTGCGCCCACCGGAGAAAGCCCCACCCATACTTTACCGATAATTTCTGGCGGCAAGGAAAAACTGAGGAGGATCTCCCCAGGCAGTCCTTCGGCATAGAGAGGCGTAGTGAATGCGTCTGCTATGCGAATGCCTGCTCGGACTTTGGGGTCATTTCCTACCCAAGGCGTTCCTCGTGCTCGCTCTACGATCTGCATTCCTCTTTCAAGACGAGGAAGTAGTTGGTCCCAAACGACACCTGCTTGTTGTCCTTCTCCCAACCGAGCCAGAGCCTCTACAACGCGTACTTGGGTCCATGCATCAAGGTATAGAGTAGGTAGCTCTTTAAGGAATTGGCGTTCACTTATCGTGATTGTGGA
>JACKQG010003111.1_pt1 | contig 20755 bp, 20 predicted proteins | sample 8237621 | NCBI WGS metagenome assembly JACKQG01 (sample SAMN15677084, study PRJNA649215) | marine metagenome | biome: marine; feature: Black Sea; material: saline water; isolation source: suspended particulate matter (SPM) from the Black Sea western gyre | collected 2013-06-09/2013-06-10 | depth... | reverse complement strand
ATTCCGTTTTTGATTGCGCCACAAAATGCGGAAGATATGGCGAGCGCTACATTCGTCCGGAAGCGCATATCCAAATGATGGCTGCGGCACAACCTTTTCTTTCAGGGGCTATCTCTAAAACCATCAATATGCCTAACGATGCAACCATTGAAGATGTAGAAAAAGCTCATATGCTCAGCTGGAAGCTCATGTTGAAGGGAACGGCAGTCTATCGAGATGGATCAAAACTCAGCCAACCTCTAAACAGCGTTGCGATTGAAAGTTTTAAACAATTGCAAATGGAAGAGGTTGAGGTTGCGGCTGCCCCTGTAGCACCGGCTATGAAAGCTGCTGAACAGGTGATCAAAATCATTCAACACAAACGCAAAGCGCTACCGCATAGACGAAAAGGCTACACACAAAAAGCCTCTATTGGCGGACACAAAGTTTATCTTAGAACGGGAGAATATGAGGATGGCACACTCGGTGAAATTTTCATCGACATGCATAAAGAAGGGGCAGCCTATCGAAGTTTGATGAACTGCTTTGCCATCGCCATTTCATTGGGACTTCAACACGGAGTTCCTCTGGAAGAATTTGCGGATGCTTTTGTGTTTACACGCTTTGAACCCAATGGACTGGTTACCGGAAATAAATCTATCAGCATGTCCACTTCTACGATTGATTATATTTTCCGCGAACTGGCAATCAGTTATTTAGGTCGCGACGATCTGGCCCAGGTTACTCCAGATGATTTGAGGTCCGACTCGATTGGAAAGAAAGACCAACAGTCCAGTGATGATGAAGATGAAGGAAATACTTTGCCCCTCGTTTTAGACAGTGAAGAAAAACAATCTTCCGATACCCAGGTTCAAGTTGCTCCCGTCATTCAGGCCGTTCCCACGAACGGAAACGGTCATGGAAATGGCAATGGCAATGGCCACGGGAACGGCAACGGCAATGGCGCTGCTAAATTGAGCAGTCAGCAGGGCAGCACAGCGGTCGCTACCACAGCGGTGATTGCCAAGCTGAAAGGATATGAAGGAGATGCGTGCCAGGAATGCGGTAGTCTGACGCTGGTGCGAAATGGCACGTGTTTAAAATGCATGACCTGCGGAGCGACTTCAGGTTGCTCCTGATTCAAACCCGCCTAGTTTGAATGAAATGTTTGCAGGAGTTCGGCCGGCGAGTTCTTCGCCGGCCTCTCTGCCCACTCGGCGTGGGGCCCGTGATATTTTTCCTTAGCTTTCGTGCCCCGGAGGGGTAAATAGGTAGATTCTCATCGAGCTTACAGATATCTTCAAGCCTTTTACTATAAGTTCGCTTAAACTTCTTCCCCTGTAAGAAGGACTTAGCGTGAGACCCTAAACTCAATGGTCGTCCCGTTACAGATCCCACCGATTGTCTTAAAACTAAATATATAATGTGATCGGACAACTTCGGCTTTCGACGGTGTTCTCAACCGGTCAACGCAACACTATAATCTTAAATAAAAAGATGGAGTGTTGTAAATGGCCTACAGAACCCGAATTAAATATACTTATTCACAGAAGCAAGAGATATGGGATCGCTGGAAAAAAGGCGAGTCTCTAAAGTCAATCGGTCGATTATTTGATCGTCCATCCTCTTCTATTTTTAATATATTGGCACCAACGGGTGGCATTCGCCCACCCCTTCGCAAACGATCTAAGCGGGCCCTTACCCTGTCTGAGCGAGAAGAAATTTCAAGAAGTACTGTTGCTGATATATCCATTCGCTCAATCGCTAAACATTTAAATCGTTCCCCTTCAACGATCAGTCGTGAAATCAATCGCAATGGTGGTTATGATAACTACCGAGCGACACAAGCTGATCTTTCTGCATGGGATCGAGCGCATCGCCCAAAGCAATGTAAATTGGCTTGCAATCGATCCTTGAGTCGAACTGTGGCCACAAAACTTCAATTAAATTGGTCACCAGAGCAAATCGCCGGATGGCTTAAAACGGAATACCCTAACGCTGAGAATAATCAAGTGTCACACGAAACCATTTACCGCAGTCTATTTGTGCAAGCACGGGGCGTGCTTAAAAAAGAACTACAACAATACCTTAGGTCACAGCGTGCAATCCGACGTTCCAAGCATGCTAGTTTAAAAAGAGATGGGTTGGGACAAATAACCAATGCTGTATCAATCAGTGAACGCCCCGCATCGGTAGAGGATCGTGCTGTGCATGGGCATTGGGAAGGCGATCTTATTGCAGGTTCAAATAACAGTTACATTGCGACATTGGTGGAGCGACACACACGGTATGTCATGCTGGCCAAAGTTAAAAACAAAGATACAGGAAGTGTCGTGTCAGCGCTGATAAAGCAATCAAAGAAGCTACCGGATGAATTGTATAAATCACTTACCTGGGATAGAGGAAAAGAATTGGCAGACCATGAGCGATTTACATTAGAAACTGATATAAACGTTTATTTTTGTGATCCTCGCAGCCCATGGCAACGAGGATCAAACGAAAACACGAATGGTTTACTTAGACAATATTTTCCAAAAGGGACTGACTTGTCAGTACACTCTCAAACTAAGCTGAATGCTGTGGCCAGACAGTTAAATGAGCGGCCACGTAAAACATTAGAATTTGAAACACCCGCTCAACGTTTTAACGCATGTGTTGCGTTGACCGGTTGAGAACGCCGCCGGATGCGGACAGGTCTGTAAACAACCCAAAGTGGGCATGACGTCTATGATAAGAGAACATTTCAAGGGGATGGTAATGAAGAATAACAAATGAATAAAGAACAAAAGCAAAAGATGGGACAAGATTTAGTGAATTTCATGTTGGAGGACTTATCATTAGATGAAATAGCTGAAACATTCGAGATGAAAGTGGATACTAAATTCTACTCTTGCGAAGAAGATAAGGAAAATCTTGTTAAAGATTGGAAAATAAAATTTCCAAAATGGGATATATGGATTCGACGGGCCTATAAAGAAACAGGGAGCGGAGACATAAACTATGAGGAGATAAGATTCAGTGGTGATGGTGAGGACTTCAACGAATGGTTAAAGACAAAATGGTTTGAAAGATATAGAAACCTAGATTGGGACGAATAAAAGTAGGGTAAAAATCAATAATGTTAAAGTCGGAGTTTGTTAAGAAAGCCTGAGATGAAAGCCAAGCCCTCCGAAAATCGAGTTGTCTACTCCACTGAACAAGGTAGAATTTGCCCCAACTGTGGTAATCCCGTTAACCAATGCAGCTGTCGCAAACAGACATCACCCACCGGTGATGGTAACGTTCGAGTCTCCCGTGAGACCAAGGGTAGAAAAGGTAAAGGTGTTACGTTGATCAAAGGGCTCGCTATGGATGCTGCTACCCTGGCATCGATGGGCAAGAAACTCAAGGTGATGTGCGGTTCCGGCGGTACGGTCAAAGAAGGGGGCATCGAGATACAAGGCGACCATATTGAACGTGTTCTTGACTATTTGCAGAAGCAAGGCGTGAAAGCCAAACGCTCGGGTGGGTGAAGGCCTACCCCCATCAGGTTCAGGAGGCGCAACAGATTGAGGTTCCTCACCAGGTTTTGGATGAGTTAAATCAGTGCATAGAAATAGATATAGTCGTGTAGCGTTTGTTGGAGAAAACTAATCGGGATGGTTCAGAGGTTTAAATTTTAAGATCCAATAATTGACTTCGGGCGATCAATAACGATCCGAGATATTCTTTTTTACAATCTTTTTCCTCAACCATTTTCTGCGGCACATTCCACAAACCTAAAGCACTGACGAGATAGGACATATTTGAAGAAAGAGCATATAGACTGCAATCTGGACTTACCTTGAGGTTGAACTCTATTTCGGTCAGCGAGCGGGATCCGATCCGCCGTGAAAAAATATGGCGTTTTTTCTCTTTATCCAATTCGCCATCATAAATTTTAGCAAAAGGTTTGCCGATCAATTCGTCGACTTCATAACCCAAGGTCTTAATTGACTCATTGACGAATTCAATGTTTCCATTTGGATCGATTTGGAAAACCAGATCCGATACCGCATCCACGATCCGACGAAGCTTTTCTTCACTCCGTTTTAACTTCAGGTAGCTAGATTCAAGCTCATTGGTATCTTCCCGGGTTCTTTGTGACAGGGTTTTGGAAATGTCCCAAACGATTTTTGGGTTAGAACCTATGAAACGATTAAAACTATCTTTATCAATTTCCAGCAATATTGAATCAGTTGCCCCTTTGACATTGGCGGAACGGCGTTTGGATTCCAGCAGGGACATTTCACCAATAAATTCACCCACCCCCCTGTAAGCGATATGTTTGTGTTGTTTGTAGACTTCCAGCTCTCCGTCAAGAATGATGAACATGCTTTCCTTAAATGAATTTTCCTCAAAAAGAATTTGACCCGTTGTCAGTGAAATACACTGGCATGAAGATAGGAGGTTCGACAGGTCATCCTCTAGAAGATACTTGGAGAAGGAGACCTGCCTTAAGGCAGAGAGATATTGCTCAGGGTTGATAGTCGGCATAAGGATATCATATTTTGGGTATTGAATTATGATAATGCAATTAGACAATATTGACAACTCAAAGAAGTTTTGTGGAGATGTATGAAATTGTAAGTGCTCTTTTTTGTAGATGTAATTTGACCAGAATGTTCCCAGAAAAAGTTGTAATAAAAGGAACGACATCTCATATCTTAAAACCATACGAGAAATGATAACCCTACTTAGTGGGCGTCGCGCTGGCAGCGGAAACCGAAGGTTGGGTTTTTTAATTTAGGGTCCACTGCATTTCGGAATGATATTTTTGACTGGTTTTTATAACTGGTCCAACCCCCTCCTTTGACGACACGTAAACCTTTGCTTGGTGTCTCAATCCATTCCCAAACATTGCCTGTCATATCCATCACTCCATAAGGGCTGGTACCTTTAGGAAAAGAGGCTACGGGAGAGACCCCTGAATATCCGTCGTCTTCTCCAAACAGGTTGGCGCGTTGTGGTAGATATTCATTTCCCCAGGGCCAGGTTAAGGCGGAAGTACCTCGAGCGGCTGCTTCCCATTCTGCTTCACTCGGTAAACGCTTGCCGGCCCATTTGCAATAGTTTTGAGCTTGATTCCAATTGATTCCCATAGCGGGACATTGCGGGCAGGGTTTGCCGTCTGTGAAAGGTTTTTCGTTATATCGAGGTTGGAACTTTTTATAGTTCGCCACGGTCACTTCTGTTCTGTCTATATAGAATGCGGATAGTGTGACGAGTTGAGCGCCATTTTTTTCGGGATTCAGCGTTCCTCGGGCAGCTATTTTATTCACCCCTACCAGATACTTCCCCGGATTGATCAGAATCATCAAGGTTTGATCTTTTTCGTTTAAAATGGTGGGGAGCGGGGAACTGCTCCTTGTAACATGGGGTGGGCTGGATAGTTTGGGAGCTTCTTTTTTTCTAGCTCGAACGGGTTTTTTGCGTGATTTTTTTTTGTAGCGCTCAGAGTAGTCAGGGTTGGGGTAACGCTTTCGATTTTTCTTGGCGGGCGCACAGGCATTGACCCAGAAAAAAATAAGGATGAATATAATAACGAGTCTCAATTTTTTTCCTGGTTCATGAGCGAATCCATTTCCCCTTTGAGACGGCGATGTTTTTTATAACTTTCTTCCGCCTCGTCTTTTCTCCCCATCAATTCGTAAGTATAACCCAGGCTGTACCAGGCGTTATGATGAGTTGGGTCGATTTTCAACACAGATTTAAATGCTTTTTCAGCGTCCTGATATTTTTTCTGGTAATTATAGATGCCGCCGAGACCATAATAACTGTCAGCATTATTGGCATCTTTCTCTATGGCTTTCAAAAAGGATGTGCGGGCGGAGTTATATTGCTCTTTACTCAATTGATCCAATCCTTCTTGAACATATTCAGCGCTATTTTTATCGCTGCATTGGGTTAAAATCAACACAAGCATTATTAGTGAAAAAAGTTTAAGGAAGCGGTGAGTCATCTTCATAGACCTTTGAAAGGTTTGCTAGCTGCTTCTCAAGTACTGGAAGCATATAGAAAGAATATAATACCAATGTTTCTTCTCCATCACATTATAAACGGAATGCTATGACACCCATTGATATTTTTCTAGTTCTTCTTCTGGGTATCCTGGCGTTGGCGATAAGTTTTTCTGTGATTTTGCGTAACGAGATTGCCGGAATGAATCGGCTTTTTTCATGGATGAATGGGCAATTGGATTCGTTCACCGCACGCGGTAGCGCAACGACTTCTGAAAAGGAGAAACAGGCCATTCAAGAAACGTTGAGCGCTTGTGAAAAACTAAAGAAAGTTAGTTTGGAAGAATGGGATTTAAAATCGGAAACATTTTCATTGATTGAAAAAATCGCTTTCATTTACCATCCCAATGCCACCTCGCCCATGGAACAAGCACGATTAGGGGATGTTCTTGATGCCGTTCAGCAAGCGAACCAAAAAGTTTTGAAGATTATCCATTTGCCCCGGATAAATTATGTAACCCAGTTTCGGGTGATTCAGGTTTTCGAGAGTTTCAATACATCGTCCAACACTAAAAATAAAGTGAGACAAAAAAATCGGGGAATAGGAAGTTATCTGCTCAAGCCGATTTTCGAAATCGGGCAAACTCGAGTAGTCCGACTTCTTCTTATTCAGTGGCTGTTATTGGTGGGGGAAGCGGCACTCAAGGTGTATGGAAGTAATCTGGATGAGGGGGAAGTGGAAGCCGAAGCTATTTTGGATGAATTGGACAGCTTGAAAGATGAACCCGATGTGCTTCTGCCGGAAAACGTGAATCAGATTGTCCAGTCTTCCAAGAAAAAGATTCTTTATTCTGCAACATCCATTTCCTGGAGAAAAGCGGGACAGGTTTATTTAGCCCTGTCCGAGGAAATCGCCCGGCACTACCATCCTGAATCCTCTCATCCCTCTTACGAAGTATGCATTTCTGACTTACTGAAGTCTGTTTCAGATTCTCTGGAAGGCATAGGAAGACTAGGACAAAAACCAGTATTGAACAAAGTATTAAAAATTCGTATCTCTCAATTGACGCAAGCAAGAGACATGGCACTGCCCCTGGGGCAAAATAAGATTCTCGAGTGGGCCAACAAATTCGAAGTAGGACGTGTCGCGAAATGGTCGCATACCTTGTACCGAACCCTGCAAAAAAAACAGCCGGGAATTCTTTTGCGCGATGTGGTTTTTGGCCTGGTCAAGGAAGGCGGCAAGCGCTGGCTGGTTTTATATTTTCACGGCAAAATTGCTGCCGAAGCAAATAAGCTTTATGGTCGGCAATCTGGTATATAAAATTATTTTTGCAATAAATAGGAAGTGCGGACACCGCTTGTATAAACATCAGCCCAATGGGAAGACTTTTTCTGTTCGGGGGTGAGCAGGTCGTGATAGGTACACGGTCGGGTTGTATAACCGGACCAATCCAGTTTTTTAAAGTTTGCGTTCAAGGATTGAAACCAGATTTCGAGTAGCTCTTCACTCGGTAATGTGATGAGGCTGAGGTCTTTGCTGTTATAGTCAAAAGAATGCGGCAGGGTATAATCCTTTTTTTCGGGTTGTGTCAATGCCGTAAGCAGTATCGGCAGCTTTAGGGTTTCTTCTGTTATATTTTTATAAACCTGCGGAGCATCTTTTCCCTGAATGGCAGCGTAGGCTGCTGTGAACGTATCGAGTATCACTGTTTCTTTTGCTGCTCGTAACATGAGTTTGAGCAATCGATAAGGTTCTGTTGTGTAATAAAGAATTCCCAAGCAGAGCACCGTATCAAAACTATCTTCTTCTACGCTCTCCAAATATTGCAAGGCGTCGCAAACAGCCATAGAATATTTTTCCTTCGCAACGTTTAGTTCTTGAAATAAATCCCTTCCCAGCAAAACCATTTTTTCTTCTGTATCGATTCCATGAATAAAGTCCGCTCCGGATTCCAGGGCCGCATAAGCAAACGTTCCCATATGTGATCCGACATCGAGAATTTTTTTCCCTTTAATGAATTTATGATTTTGGGTCAACAGCAGATCGAGCCGGGCATTCAGGCATTCGGGATGGTAGGGGATGGCCCACCGACTTTTCCGGGTTTCATGAGCGAGAAAAGGAGAATCGTCAGGAATGAGAGGATTTTTCATTGAGGGGAAATAGATATAAATTTTAAGGCTATTCAGGTTGTTGATGTTGCACTCTTCAATGTATCAGAAAATCTGGAACTATCCAATTTTAAAGGAGTTTTGGCATTTTAGGTGGCAGGTTTTTAGCCTTAAATGTAAGCTATTGATTTTATTGGTTTAATCTGTTTTAATAGTCGAAGTTATTTGATTTATTTGAAGTTACGGTCATTGATTTTAATCGTAAAAAAGCAGAATTATTTATGCTGCAGCCTTTGAATCTGAGCCAATTTTCATCCCTATTAATTGATAACACCCTTGTTTTAATGAGCGGAACGCCCGATAATAAATTATTCCCAGTTAAAAAAATTGTGAGTGAGCGATGTCATCTGTTGTCCAGATATTAAGTCCTCAAGCTGAAGAGTTGCAGGCCAAGCGCCGCGAATTGGTACAGTTGCGCAAAAATTTGGCTGAAATGGAATTGCAACTTTCTACTGAAAAAGCCGAACTGAACCTTTTCGAAATTCGCTATCAGCAAGTGGTCGGAGCGATGTACGCCGAATTGGATATTGTTAAGGCTCAGGTGTTGGGTCTGGCTTCCAAACTTTATCCAAACGCGGAAACATTTCGCGAAGAGGCGGAATCGGCTCGCGAACACGCCAAAGAATATTCAGAAAAAAAAGAAGAGACTAAGAGCTCACAAAAAGAATTCAGTCCTCCTGAGAGCCTCAAAAAATTATTTCGCCGTGTCGCCAAAAAAATTCATCCTGACTTGAGTTCTTCGGCGGAAGAAAGAAAAAAGAGAAACGAATTAATGGCCAAACTCAATCAAGCTTACGACAAGCTCGATGAAGAAGCCATCCGTTCTGTTTTAGTGGAGTGGGAAACAGAAGGTTTTTCTGAGGATTCATTGGAGTTGGGAGAACAACTGGAGCGTGCTGTTCTTCAGCTTGCACAGATACGAAATCGTCTCAACCATATTTCCGATGAACTGGAAGAATTGCAGTTGTCGGAGATGCACCAGTTGAAACTAAATATTGAATCTGCAGAACTGGAAGGGCGAGACCTTTTGCAGGAAATCGCCGATGACATCGAAGAAAAAATCAATAAGTCCAAGTCGCGAATCCGTGATCTGGCACATGAATTTATTTGAGCTGACGAATTATGCAGGAATTAAAACTACCCATAAAACAAGCCCGCTCTGAAAGCCAGTCGATTTCTTTTCCCTGGAACTCTTCGGTTGCTACGGATTCATTGCCAGAAGTTTTTTATAAAACCGTTGCAGGTGGTTTGGGAAAACTAAAACGCAAAAAAATAGAAAACTGGTTCAAAGAGGCGAGAGAAGGGGAAACTCAGGCGCAATACAATTTAGGCGTGGTCTATTTTAAAGGAGTAGGCGTTTCCCGAAACCATGAAGAGGCGTTTAAATGGTTTGAAAAGGCTGCAGAAAAAGGTTCTGCGAAGGGACAAGGTTTTCTGGCATTGATGTATGAAAAAGGATTAGGGGTAAAAGAAGACCTCGAATTAAGTTTGCAGTGGTATCAGAAAGCAGCCGAACAAGATGATGATGCGGCGCAATTTAATTTAGCCCGGATGTACTATCAGGGTAAAGGAACAGAAAAATCTTCGAGCCAGGCGGCTAAATGGTTTGAAAAAGCCGCAGACAAAAATAACGACACGGCGCAGAATATGTTGGGGGTTCTTTTTGAAAAAGGAGAAGGGGTTCCGCAAGATATGGATCGGGCTATCTCCTGGTATCGAAAAGCGGCGTTGAATGGAAATGAAGCTGGACTTTATAATCTCGGCGACTTGTATGATCGCGGAGAAGGTGTAGGGAAAGATTCGGTCAAGGCAGCGCGGTGGTTTAAGAAAGCGGCTTTGAATGGATTGGATCTTGCACAATTTAAATTGGGCACACTTTATTATTGTGGCGAAGGGGTTGCCCAAGCTCCACAAAAGGCTTTGCAATGGATTTGTCGCGCGGCGGAGCAGGGTCATGCCCATGCACGACATTTCTTAAAGACGACTGCTCCCGATTTTGTCCCGACAGGGTAAGACCTCTACCAAAAAGGCAAATACTTTTTCGAACAGAAAGAATATGAGGAAGCCTTCTTGTGGTTGCAACGGTCCGCAAATGAAGGCCATGCTGAAGCTCAAAACTCCCTGGGTCTGCTTTGTGACTACGGCAAAGGGTGCGAGAGAAATCCTTTACAGGCTTTTCATTGGTACCAGAAAGCGAAAGACCATCCTCAGGCACTTTTTAATATTGGGATGCTTTATTTTCTGGGAGAAGGAGTGGAGCAAGATGATCAGCAGTCCTTTAATTATTTTGAACGCTCCGCCAAAGAAAATGAAACGAAGTCTCAAGTGTTTTTAGGAATCCTTTACGAAAATGGAAAAGGTATTGAACAGGATTTAACGAAGGCGGTGACGTGTTATCGCAAGGCGGCCTGGCAGGGAGATGTCTTTGGTCGTTTCCATCTTGCAAGAATGTATTACCACGGCAAAGGAGTTCCCGTAGATCATTCCCAAGCTTTGAACTGGTACCACAAAGCGGAGGGGTATGTGCTGGCGCAATATAATCTGGGTCGGATGTATCTCAACGGTGATGGAGTAAAACCCAATCTACAACAAGCCATTCATTGGTTTGAAAAAGCTGCGGGGCAGGGTCACGATTACGCTCAATTCAGTCTGGGCAAAATTTATTACAACGACAAAAATTTTGACGAAGCTAAAAATTGGTTTCTATTGGCTGCTGAACAAGGCAATCATTTGGCACAGTTTCATCTTGGAATTTTGTGCGAAAACCAGGGCTCAGACAAGGAAAGTGCCCATTGGTACAAACAATCGGCTGAGCAGGGCAATCTGCAAGCAGGCCAGGATCTGGGACGAATGTATTTTGTCGGCAAGGGCGTGGAGAAAGATTTTGAAGAAGCCGCAAAATGGTATCGCAAAGCATCACAAATGGAATCGCAAGCTGACACGATGGAATCCAGCGATATTTTGTGGCTAAGAAAAGCGGCGGGACAAGGTCATGCCCGGGCACAAAATCATCTTGCCGGACTTTATGAGCGTGGCGAAGGAGTTTCTATCAGTCAGCATGAATGTTTAAAATGGTATCGTCGTGCGGCGGAGAAAGGCAATGATCTGGCTCAGTACAATCTCGCTCGGATGCTCAATGGATCTGACGAGGCGATGGACTGGTTTCACAAATCTGCAGATCAGGGGAACATGTTGGCGCAAGCGGAACTGGGATATCGTTATCAAACAGAAAATGAAGCTGCGGCTTTTAAGTGGTTTCGGCTTGCTGCCGAGCACGGTCACAGTGACGCACAATATCAACTTGGATTGATGTACCGCAATGGACGAGGCACCGAAATCCATTTTATCGAAGCCATCCACTGGCTGAGGCGCGCCGCAGAGCAGGACCACCTTTCTGCCATCGGCGCACTGCAAAAACTGGAACATGCCTTGCAGGTTTAGTCTTTCTTCTCTAAAGGATTGATTTTTTTAGACTTTCTCCTTGACGATTCGTAACTAATTGATTATATTGACTTTTAGATAGCGGAAACGAGTGTTCCGGTATCCTGCTTAAATAGATGTCTAAAAATCAATTAGTTATCTTGCAATTGAAAAACGCGTTTCTTATCCCATTTGAATCTTCAATCCCTCATGTTCAGCATAAAGTAGGAGAATCCATCATGAACAATGTCACCACTCATCCCTTATCATTATCGCGATTATTCAGCGCCATTCAGGGCAACCTGGAGCAGCGTGCTTACAGTCCACAAACGATCAAAGCTTATTTAGGGCAACTGCGAAATTTTGTTCGCAACAAAAATATAAAGAATCCGCGCGAAGTAACGGATGTAGAAATTCGTCAATATCTAGCTGACCTCATTACACAAGGGAAGTCACGGTCTACGGTAGATCAGGCTTACAACGCGCTCAGCTATTTTCATAAGGCGGTCTATAATCAAGATCTGGTTTTGGAAGGATTCAAAAGACCGGGGAAGAAAAAATTAAAGCCGGTGGTTCTCACCATCAGCGAAGTTAAAAAGATTGCTATTTCAGCGGAAAACCTGAAGCATCGATTGATGATCGAGTTGGCTTACACAGCGGGACTCCGAGTCTCTGAGTTGGTGGCGGTGAAAGTAAAACATTTAAATCTTGAGAACTTGAAAATGTTTGTTCCGGGGATTGGTAAGTTTGGAGCTCGAACTACGATTTTCTCTCAGGGACTCAAAGATGCTTTGCAACGTCAGATTGGTAATAAGGGGCCTGATGACTATCTTTTTCCAAGTGAGAGAGGTGGAAATTTGACCACACGAAGTGTCACTAAATTTTTTAAGGCTGCTTTACAATCTTCAGGTGTTGAAAAAGAAGCGACTCCGCATTCGTTGCGTCAGTCTTTCACCGCTTTCATGCTGGCTAAAGGCAACGATAAGACTTCTGTTAAAACCCTGTTAGGCAGACGCGCTCTCTAACCTTCTAGCGAGGGCGACAAATAGAAAACAAAAATAGAACCCCCGACCTTTTTAAAAGGGTTGGGGGTTTTCTTTTTCTACCTGATTTTAATCTACGGGTTGGTATTGCATGTTGCGGCGCTGTGGGGTGAAACCACCGTCGGTGATAAGTCTTTTAATTTCTTCTTCATCGAGACAATAGACAGTGCCTGCCGCGGCTACTACATTTTCTTCCATCATCGTACTCCCCATATCATTGGCTCCGTAATATAGAGAAACCTGACCGATTTTGGGTCCTTGCGTTACCCAGGAAGATTGCAGATTATCAAAGTTATCGAGAAAAATTCTGCTGATGGCCAAAGTCTTTAAGTAATCGAATCCACTCACTGCTGTTTTTATTCCTGTCTGGCCTTGTAGCTCGGTGTTCCCTGGCTGGAATCCCCATGCGATGAAAGCGGTGAATCCTCCGGTTTTATCTTGTAGTTGGCGTAGTCGGTGCAAGTGTTCGATACGTTCTTCCAAGGTTTCCACATGCCCAAACATCATGGTCGCGGTTGTTGGTATGTCCATTTGGTGCGCCTGTTCCATGACCTCCAACCACTCATCGCTGCTGCATTTTTTAGGACTGATGATTTTTCGTACGCGATCTACAAGAATTTCTGCTCCGCCACCGGGTATGGAATCAAGTCCCGCTGCTTTCATCCTTTTTAAAGTTTCATTCAAGGATATTTTAGAAATCCGACTGGTATGGAGAATTTCAGAGGGGGAGAGGGCATGTAGATGAATATTATATTTTGCTTTAATATTTTTAAACAGGTCTTCAAAATAATCGATTTTCAAGTTGTTGTTGTGGCCCCCTTGCAGCAATATTTGTCGTCCTCCAACTTCCAGAGTTTCTTCGATTTTTTTGGCAATGGTTTCAAAGGGAAGGACATAGGCATCTTGATCCTGTTCTTTACGATAAAAAGCACAGAAGGAACAGTCGGTGACGCAGACATTGGTGTAGTTGATATTGCGGTCTACGATATAAGTTACGGTTTTATTTTCTTTAAGTTTTTTCCGAGTCAGTCGCGATGCCACGTTTCCGAGTAATAGAATATCGGTGGTGGCAAACAGGGCCACTGCTTCAGAATTTTCGAGGCGTTGCCCAGCGATGGCCTTTTCAAGAATGGGTTCTATCATTGGGGATTGTCGCAATGCATTTCCAGATGATTGTCATCGGGGTCATTGAAATAAATGGACTCTCCATCGCCTCGTTTTACCGGGCCGCTATCAATGGAAACGTTTTTGGTTTGCAGTTCTTCTACGATACTTTTAAAGTCTGTCGAATCGGCTTCGAATGCTAGATGAAGATAACCTTCTTCGCTTAAAAGATTCATGGCTTCGTGGACTTCGAGATCCGGGGCTTCAAAAAGTGCGATGGCTGCATTTCCGGTTTCCAGCATTAAATGTCGCAACCCTTTTGAAAACCGATGGGTCACATGAAAACCCAGGACATCGGTGTAGAACCTTTCGGCTCGATCCAGATCTTTTACATTTAGAGCAATGTGGTGGATGCCTTTGAGTTGCATAATAAGTCGGGAGAGATGGGGATTAGAGAGTGCCGTCTCCAGCACCAAAACCAGTAGTAGTCAATCCATCTATTCCCATATCTGTCATTTGCTCTTCTTCGGTGACAATGAAGATATGGTAGCCAAACTTACTTTTTATCGGGCCACGTACTTCTCCCACCGGGGCTGCCATTGCAGCTTTTTCAAGTTCCGGCGCAGCGGTATTAAATTCGAGCAGACCTAGGTCGCCACCTTTATTGCGGGTTCCACAGGCGCTGTACTTTTTTGCCAGTTTCGCAAACATTTTAAACAGCATATCTTTTTCTTTGTATTCATCTTCTTTAAGATGATCCAGCAGAACATTTGCAAGCTCTTCTGTGGATAAAACGATGTGACTGACTCGAATAGATCTTATTGACATAATGTCATCCTCGTCCGGAAATGGAGTTGTTATTGTTTCTAAATTATACGGGAACCGACGTTTAAAATGAAGAAAATTAAGCCTGATAATGGTCTTCAATAGCATCCAGAAGGGATGCGACGGTAAATTCTTTAGGAAGAATATCGACGGTGAGCCCTGCATCTTCTGCTGTTTTGGCAGTGATGGGACCAATACAGGCGATGCGGGTTTTCTTTATTTCGGGAAGGAGACCTTCGCCGGTCATATTGAGAAAATTTTTGACGGTGGATGAGGACGTGAATGTCAGGACATCAATACTTCCTGATTGCAGCCTTTTTACCAATGCGTCGGATTTGCGTTTCGGCAGGACGGTTTGGTAAGCCGGAGCCACATCTACCGTCGCTCCCATTTCCCGAAGTTTTTCAGGAAGCACTTCCCGGGCTACGGCAGCACGAGGAATCAGGAAACGTTGGCCGCTGATTTTTTCTTTGCCGATGTTTTCAATCAGGGATTCAGCAACAAAATCTTCAGGAACAACATCAACACAAATTCCAAGGTTTCGTACTGCTTCGGCAGTTTTGGGTCCAATGGTATAGACCCGAATATCTTTTAAATTGCGAATGTCCTGTTGAATTTCTTTGAGCCGTTGGAAAAAAAAGCGAACCCCATTCACACTGGTAAAGATAAGACCGTCATAAAGGGAAAGATGGTTTAAGGCTTCATCCAACGGTGCCCAGTCATTGGGTGCAATGGTTTCGATGACGGGGAAGAAAAAAGGCTCGGCTCCGAGTTCCTGCAGTCGGTCAATCATGCCTTCGGCCTGATCGCCTTTTCGCGTTACTACAACGGTTTTACCGAATAGAGGTAACCGTTCATACCATTCTATTTCGGGTTTTAGATTGACCACTTCGCCGATGATGGTGAGTGCGGGAGGAGAGATTTTTTCTTTTGAGGAAATTTTCACAATCGTAGAAAGGGTTCCTTTCCAGGTCTTCTGCCGCGCGGTGGTTCCCCATTGAATCACGGCAATGGGTGTGTCGGGGGTTTTGCCGTACTTCATTAGTTTTTCGACTATCAATGGAAGTTTGCGGGCGCCCATGAGAAATACCAAAGTGCCAGATCGGGAAGCTATTTTTTCCCAGTCAATGTGGATGTCGCCTTGATTCTTTTCATTGCTTCCTGTAATGACTGAAAATGTGGAAGAGAGGTTGCGATGGGTCAGCGGAATACCGGCATAAGCTGCGACCCCGGTTACCGATGTGATACCGGGGACTACAAGAAATGGAATATTGGATTGATTGGCCGCTTGAATTTCTTCGCCACCACGCCCGAAAATGAAAGGGTCCCCCCCTTTGAGTCGGACGACAATTTTTCCTTCCTTTGCTTTTTCAACCAGTAGCGAGTTGATTTTTTCCTGTTCCATGCTGGGAACACCCTCTTTTTTCCCGACGTAAATAATTTCTGTTTCTCTTTGGGTAAAACGTAGCAGGTCTTCATTCACTAAATGATCGAAAAGAATGACTTCGGCTTTCTGCAACCAGTGTTTCCCCTGAAGGGTTAAAAGTCCCACATCTCCGGGACCTGCACCGATGAGGATTATTTTTCCTGATTTGTTTTTTGAATTATTCATTGGGGGAATAAAGGTGATTCGCTAAATTTGCAAAGTCGGACATGGTCAGGGTTTCTCCACGCCGCGAAAGATCAATGCCTGCAAGGCGTGTTTGGCCTTGTTCGTTTGTAAAATTATTTTCCCAAGTTTTTAAATTATTTTTGAGCATTTTTCGCTTATGGAAAAATGCTGCATTGACTATTTTAAAAAACAGTTGTGGGTCTTCCACCTGCACTTTTGGCCGCGGCAATGGTTTCAATGAAAACAAGGTGGAATCTATTTTTGGTTTGGGTGAAAAAGCGGTGTTGGGTATTTCTAATAATCGTTCAACCTGGCAATGATATTGGACATAGACCGATAAGGAGCTATATTCTTTGTTCCCTGGCTCGGCGGTAAGCCTATCGACCACTTCCTTTTGCATCATCAGGGTCATGGACTGAATTCGGCTACGAAAGTGAATCAATTTTTTCATTATATGTGTGGCGGCATAATAAGGAAGATTGGATACGACCTTGAACCCTGGCTTGAGAGAAGAGTAGTCAAATTTTGCGGCATCTCCTTCAACGATCCTAAATGAATCGGTGTGATTTTTAAATCGGCTTTCCAGTTCCCGGCACAACTTGGGATCCAATTCTATCGCTGTTAAGGATTGGGATAAGGGGAGCAACCGCTGTGTGAGAACGGCTTTTCCGGGGCCGATTTCGACAACATCGTCTTCGGATTGGATATCTGCAAGTTTGACGATGCTATTGGCTATTTCAGAATCGACCAGAAAGTTTTGACCGAGAGGCCTTTTTCTCATTGCATGGATAGAGTGGATTGCGACAACCGGCCCGCAGTTTTCAAGGCCAATTTAAGATTGTCGGCGGAAGCTTTATTGCGGCCAACAATATCATAGGCCGTGCCATGGTCTACAGAGGTTCGTAAAATGGGAAGACCCAGGGTTATATTGACCCCCATACCGTCCATCTTAACAGGAATCATTCCCTGATCATGATACATGCAAATGACCGCATCATATTTTTCGGAAGCGGCTCTTCCGAATAGTGCATCCGCCGGATGCGGACCACTTGCCTGAATACCTTCTTTTTGAGCTGTCTTCAAAGCGGGTAGAATAAACTCTGTTTCTTCTTCACCAAAGATTCCCTCATCTCCGCAATGGGGGTTGAGTCCTACCACAGCAATACGGGGAATATCTGTGACGTACTTTTGCAGCCAGTCGTGAGTCACGCGAATGGTTTGCAATATTTTTTCCTCGGAAATTTGTGATTTGACCTGCTCCAATGGAAGGTGAGTAGTTACTAAAACCACTCGTAAAGAATTGCCTTCCATCAACAGTGTGGGTTCTTTTGAGTTCGTTAGTTTTCCTAAAAGTTCGGTGTGTCCCGGAAATGGATAACCGGCTAAATGTAAACTTTTTTTGTTGATGGGGCAGGTTGTAATCGCGGCGACCTCGTCGTTGAGGGCTAATGTGACGGCTTTTTGAATGGCTTCATAACTGGCCCTGCCACCTTCTGCGGAGGCCTTACCCAAAGGAAGTGTTTCTGGAACGTTATTGAGATCGATAATGTCTATGGTGCAGGGTTGGTACCATCCTTCGTCTGGGGAGGCGACTGAATGAATCAGAATTTCCGGAGCAATTTGTTTGGCTGTTCTTTTAAGCAGTTGGGCATCGCCAATAACCAGAATCCGGGTGTCGATTGACAGGACTTCATCCTGAAAAGCTTTTACAATTACTTCAGGTCCGATTCCTGCAGGATCTCCCTGAGTTAAAGCAATGATGGGGGATGCTTCCATTTTTTGTTTTTTTTAATTTAGATAAATATACCCGCTCTTGGATTTAAAGAGCGGGTATAGGGAAAAGAATATTCTTTGGAATCTGCTATTTTCTCAACTCATGAATTTTTCCGGCAGCTTTGCTCTTTTTGGCAACGGGCCTTGGGCTCGCGTCGAGAATTTTTTTGTCAACGTTGCTTTCATATTCTTTGAAATTTTCAATAAACTGATTTGCCAGCTCATTGGCTTTTTCATCATAGGCTTCCGGATTCTTCCATGTGTTTCTTGGAAGCAAGCATTCTTTCGGAACTCCTTTGACAGCCAGTGGAATATGAATCCCGAATACGGGATCTACTTCAGTTTTTACACTTTCCAGTTGACCTTCCAAAATAGCTTTGATCATGGCACGTGTATATTTGATTTCGATTCTTTTTCCAACTCCGTAAGCACCACCTGTCCAACCGGTGTTGACCAGCCAGCAGCGGACCTTATGTTTTGCGATTTTTTCGCCTAACATGTCTGCATAGACGGAAGGATGTAGCGACATGAAGGGGGCACCGAAACAAGTGCTGAATATGGCTGTCGGTTCGCGGCTCAATCCCTTTTCCGTTCCAGCTACTTTTGCTGTGTAGCCAGAAATAAAATGATACATGGCTTGTTCGGGTGTCAGTTTGGATACAGGAGGCATGACACCGTAGGCATCGCAGGTGAGCATGATAACGTTATCTGGATGTCCCCCCATCCCCTCGAGAACAGCATTGTTGATATGAGTGATGGGGTAGCTGGCACGAGTGTTTTCCGTCAAACTGGAATCATCAAGATCAAGCCTTCTTCCCGATGGACTTAAAACAACGTTTTCCAGCAGGGTTCCGAATCGACGTGTGCATTCATAAATTTCCGGTTCTGATTTTTGAGAGAGGCGGATTACTTTGGCGTAACAACCGCCTTCAAAGTTAAAAACACCGCGGTCACTCCATCCATGCTCGTCATCTCCAATGAGCTTTCTTTGTGGATCGGCGGATAATGTGGTTTTGCCGGTACCGGAAAGTCCAAAAAATATTGCAGAATCGCCTTTTTTACCTATGTTGGCGGAACAATGCATGGAGAGGACGGATTGTTTCTGCGGTAGCAGGTAATTCAATATGGAGAATACGGATTTCTTGATCTCTCCTGCGTAACTCGTACCTCCGATAAGAACCAGTTGCTTGCCAAAGTCAACGATGACAAAAACCTCTGAGTTGGTACCGTCAATGGCTGGCACGGCCTTGAAATCAGGCACATGCATAATGGTGAATGCAGGCTCGTGGTTCTCCAGTTTAGCCATATCCTTAATCTGAATAAACATATTGCGTGCGAATAAACTGTGCCACGCGTGTTCGGTAATAACACGGATATGAGTCTGATGGTTGGGGTCGCATCCGGCACAACAATCCTGAACATAGACTTCCTTGCCTTGCAAATAAGCCAATACACGCGAATAGAGGGCTTCAAATTGTTCTACAGAAAAAGGGCGATTTACTTTTCCCCACCAGATATTTTCCTGGCTGGAGGGTTCTTGAACGATAAATTTATCGTTAGGTGCTCTTCCTGTGTGCTCTCCTGTTGTGACGCATACCGGACCCAAATGCGATAATTGACCTTCTTCATTGGAGATGATGTGCTCATACAACTCAGGAGTGGATAGATTCCAGTGTATTTTCTTCAGGTTTTTGAGGCCGTGAGTCTCCAAACCTACTTTATGCTTTAAAACGTTTTGCGGCATGGACTAGATTCCTTTATGATAAGGCGGTGAGTGACCGTAAACCCTTGAAGGGGAACAGTTTTCCGCTTCCGGCAGGGTCAGCTAATGAACCATAAATTATTTTATCATAATAAGCATAGATAAAAATAGGTTTTTGGTGTAAACACACGACATTTTTCGGATAAAAAACGGGAAATCTTAAAATGTTCAAGTTTCTGGATAAAAAAGCGGAAGAACCGGAAATCAAGGTGCTGGCCAGGGAGCGTAGTCCCTACAACGACATTTATGTCATTCGAAATGGCGACTACCGGGAACTTTGGTTCAAAGGCAATGGCGATTATTTTCTGCAAAGCCGGGTGAATATAGAGCAGCAAAGGCAATTGGCTCTGGTTTATTCGAATATGATGATGGCATCCTTACTTTTTTGCCCTAATCCCAGAAGGTTGTTAATGGTTGGATTGGGGGGAGCGGCGGTCACCAATTTTCTCAGCGAATGGTTCCCTAATTTACATATTGATGTCGTAGAAATTGATGAGAAAGTCATTGAAGTTTCCAAAAAGTATTTTTTTCTGCGGGAATCCAATCGCTATCGAATTTTTCCAGAAGATGGAAGGGTGTTCATTCAAAAGCGAAAAGGCCAGGAAAAGTATGACTGGATTATTCTTGATGCGTTTAAAAGTGGTTCCATTCCCTACCATTTAAAAACTCATGAATTTTACAAAGAAATCCGTGACATTTTAAAACCCGATGGGGTTGTGGGCTCAAATTTGTATGGCAAGGGTAACTCTTTAAAACCTCGCGATACGAAAACGTTTATGTCGATTTTCCCAAATATATATTGCTTTGAGGATGCGGAGCGTGTTGCGACAGTGCTTATCGCCAATGGTGGATCACGTTGGAGCGAAGAAAAAATTCATGAAAGCGCGAAAATATTTAACAAAATGCCATAATCTTTTGCGTTGTAAGAGTGCGCCATAAACTATCGTCGAGGAAAATTTATCGAAGTTTCTGTGTCGAGGTTCGGTGATCACTGTTCAGATGGAGGTTATCTTCATGTTTTGGAAAAAGAAAATCGCCAAAGCGTGAAACCTCGACGTAACCCGAGAAAAAGTGTCCACGTAGAATC
>JACKQG010003110.1_pt1 | contig 20759 bp, 19 predicted proteins | sample 8237621 | NCBI WGS metagenome assembly JACKQG01 (sample SAMN15677084, study PRJNA649215) | marine metagenome | biome: marine; feature: Black Sea; material: saline water; isolation source: suspended particulate matter (SPM) from the Black Sea western gyre | collected 2013-06-09/2013-06-10 | depth... | reverse complement strand
GTAATGCAAAATCGGTCGAACCGAGGGTCGGGAAAACCCGTTTGGGTCAGGGCGCTTCCAAGCGCGTGTTAATGATTGGGACCCGATCCGCGAATCGCATTAGGGCCAGCGGCCAAGTATGCCGCATAAACAGGCCGGACACATGACTGCACCCGACCAATTGCAAAGCGTCAAATTAATCCTTGCCAAAAGGGAGCCGTCCACACATGACCCAAAGCGGACATCGGTGCGGTGGCTGTGTCCAATTTCGACGTCATTTATGGGCGTATGGCGGAACACGTTGTTTCCGTGATCGTTTAACGGCTTAACACGTTACGGTGTGCTGATGCCCGCCCGCGTGGTCCGCCCATCGAATTAAGACGGAGGGATAACGGGCTTTCATGAGGGCTTTCAAGGTTGGGGGAAAGTGACTATATAAGCCCCCAAAATCAGAAAACAAAAACCAAAGAACGAAAAGCAAAAATTCCCGAGCTTGAGGAGCCAAACGTGGCCGAAATCGAAATCTACACCTCGCCGTTCTGCGGCTTCTGCAATGCAGCCAAGCGCCTGCTCGACAAAAAAGGCGTTGCCTATACGGAAATCGACGTAATGATGAATTCCGCTAAGCGTGAGGAAATGACCAAACGCAGCGGCGGCAGCCGCACCGTGCCGCAGATTTTCGTCGACGGCGAGCACCTGGGCGACTGCGAGGAAATCATGGAGATGGACGCCGACGACGAACTCGACGCCCGGCTCGGACTGTAGGGAGAGGCCCGGCCCGTGAGCACGTTCAACGTTGCCTGCATTCAGACCACATCCAGCCGCGAGGTCGCGGCCAATATCGAGGCCGCGGGGACTCTTATCCGCCAGGCCGCGGACGGCGGCGCGGACTTCGTCCTGCTGCCGGAAACCGTCAACCTGATGGAACCGAAGAGCGCCCTGATGCGGGAAAAGGCGGTGCCGGAAGCCGACGACCCCTGCCTCAAAGCCTTCCAGGACCTTGCCCGCGAAACCGGTATCTGGCTGTTGGCCGGCTCGCTGGTCATCGTCGGCGAAGAGGGCAAGACCGTCAACCGGTCGATCCTGATCGGCCCCGACGGCGGCGTCCAGGCGCGCTACGACAAAATCCACATGTTCGATGTCGATCTCGGCGATGGTGAATATTACCGGGAATCGAAAAATTACGAGCCGGGCTCAAAAGCCGTCACCGCCGAGTTGCCGTGGGGACGGTTGGGCATGTCGGTGTGTTACGACCTGCGCTTCCCGCATCTTTATCGCGGCCTGGCCAAGGCGGGCGCGGATTTCCTGTCGATCCCGGCGGCGTTCACCCGGCCCACCGGCGAGGCCCACTGGCATGTCCTGCAGCGCGCGCGGGCCATTGAAAACGGCTGTTACGTGTTCGCGGCGGCGCAGTGCGGCGTTCACGACAGCGGCCGCAAGACCTACGGCCATTCGCTGATTATCGACCCGTGGGGCCAGGTGCTGGCCGACGGCGGCGACGAGGTCGGCATCATCAGCGCCGACATCGACTTAGGTAAGGTCGCAGACGCGCGGGCGAAGATTCCGTCGCTGACCCATGACCGGGATATCGCCTAACGGTACAGACGTTTCAAACTTGAGGCTAAGGCATGTTTCTTCCACTGACCGGCGATGACGGTCTGTCCTATGAATACCGGGCGCCTGAAAGCGCCGACGGCTTCACCTTCGTCTGTTTCAATCCGCTGACCGGCGACAAGGCGATGTGGGAAGGCGGCATCGGGCCGGCGCTGACGGAGCAGGGCCACGGCCTGTTGACCTGGAACCTGCGCGGCCAGGCGGACAGCCCGTTCACGGCTGGAGAGATTACCCCCGGTAATGTCGTCGCCGATGCGCTTGCCTTGCTGCAAACGGTCCAGCCGCAAAACCCGGTCTATGTCGGCCTGTCGGTCGGCGGGCTGTTTGCCGCCAAGCTGCATCTTGGCGATTTCGGGGAGGGCGGCGGAGACGCCTGGCCCTGCCGGGGCTTCGTCTTCATCAACACCCTTCGCGAAATCGGCCCCAGGCTCGCCTGGGTCAACGCCGCCCTGGTGCGGCTGGCGGAAACCGGCGGGCTGGACTTGCTGCGCGATGCCTATTCGCCGTTGCTGCTGGGCGAGGGCTGGCAGGCCGAAAACCGCGAAAACTTTCTGAAACCCGGCAGCTATGAGCCGCTGTCCGAAGCCGACGGCGCATGGCATCTGCTGAAGGCCGGCGAGGAAACGGTGTGGGATGTGGACTGGTCCCGGCTAACGGTTCCGGTGCTCAATATCACCGGGCTTCAGGACCAAATTTTCCGCGACGACGCGGTGATCGAACGGCTGCTGGCGGACTTTCAGGACGTCCAGGCCGTCGCCTATGACGACGCCGGGCACATGGTTCCCGCCGAAACCCCGGAGCGCCTGGCCGGGGATCTGCTGAAATTCGTGGCAGGCCTGTGATGGCGCCCGAAACGGATACCGGGGACTCGAAACAAAGCCTGTGGCATCGGTACGCCTGGGTCGCCTATCTGGCGGTGTTCATCGGCGTGCTCGGCCATGCCAGTTCCGAATTCGTTTCCAAGGTCATCTCCGCCAATGCCGCCATTTCCGGGCCGGAGGTTTCGGTATGGCGGTTTTTCCTAGGCGGGCTGGGGCTGGTCGTGGTCTCCCTTTTGATCCCGGCGTCGCGGAACCTGGCCCAACCGATCAGGAAGCACGGCATGGCGCTGGTGCTGTTTTCGGTGTTCGGGCTGGCGGGCGCCTACCTGTTTTTCCACTGGTCGCTGGATTACGCCACGGTGCCGCAGGTGGCGACCGTGGTGACGACGGCGCCGATCTTCGTCGGCCTGATCAACCTCTATGCCAACAAGGTTCCCATCGGGGCGGCGAAAATTATCTCCGGCCTGGGCGCGGTGACGGGTGTCGCCTTCCTGGTTACCGACGGCGCGTTGCTGGCGCTGGCGGGCGACGCGTCCAACCTGATCGGCATTTTCATGGCCATCATGTGCGCGCTTTTGATGTCGGTCTATCTGGTGCTGATCAAACCCTACATCGCCGAGTTCGGGGCGCTTCGCATCACCGCCATCACGCTGTTCCTGGGCGGGTTGGCGCTGTGGCTGGGGGTCGGGCTTCTGTTCGGGCGCTGGGTGGCGTTCTGGACCATCGGGAGTCTTGCCACACCGGCGATCATCGCGATTACCGTTTTGGTGCTCTACAACACCACCCTGACCCAATGGCTGTGGATCGGCGGGCTGGCGGCGGTGCCCGATATCACGCGCGGAACCTATCTGTTTTTCCTAAAGCCCGTGCTGGCGGCGGGCCTCGCGGTGCTGTTTCTCGATACCCGGCTCAGCCTCTGGCAGGTGCTGGCGATCGGAGTGATCTGCAGCGCCGTCGCGGCGGAAGCCCTGATCGGCCATTACCAGTCGAAAAAAGAAAGCACCTCCTAGAGCATTTCCAGTTCACTTGCGTTCACTGCAAATGCTCTACGCCTTTGTTTTTGATGCAAATTCGTCGTCGCGGATGATTCCATCCGCTCGGGATTTGCTCTAGCGATCTTAAGCGGGATCGGGCACCGGATGCGGGGCGGGGTCGCCGTCGTCGCGTGTGCTTAAGCCCAGATTGTTGACGGCGCACAGGCGCTGTTTGACGCCTTCGATGTCGGCCGCCTTGATGATGCCGTGCTCATAGGCGACGACCTGTAATTTGCCCCGCGCCAGTTCCAGCAGTTCGCCGCTTTTCAGCAGATGGTCGGGGTTGCGCGGGCGGACAAAGTCTTCGTTGCCGCGCGCGAAGGTTTCATAAATCAGCACCCCGCCGGGCTCCAGCGCGCCGACCAGAACATCCATCAATGGCCGGTGCAGGTAATTGATGACGACGATGCCGGCGAACGTGCGCCTCGACAAAACGTCCTTCGCGTTGGTGCCCTCTTCCAGGTCGGTCTCGATCACCGTGACGCCGTCTTCATCGGCGAAATCGGCTAAAGACGACACATCGCGGTCGATCGCCGTGATCGGGTGGCCCAACGCGTGAAAATACCTCCCGTGCCGCCCGCCGCCCGCCGCCAGGTCAAGGATTGCGCCCTTTGTGGGGCCGCCTTTCGGCACCAGCGGCGCAAACCGGGCGACCCACGGCGACGGCGCGGTGATCCTGAGATGACGGCTTCGGGTTTTTTCCGGGTCGGGGTTTGCCATTCGTTAACCGTTTTGTTCTATGTCATTAAGCAATATAAACGCTAAGATATAAAACCAAGACAAATAACAATATCTATAACCCACGCGAGGATGGCGGTTTCGCTATGATTCTCTACCAACTGAAATGCCAGCGCGGCCATAATTTCGAGGCCTGGTTCCTCAACAGCGCCACCTACGACAGCCAGCAGTCGTCGGATGACGTGTCGTGCCCGCATTGCGGCACCACGGAGGTCGCCAAGGCCCCGATGGCGCCCAATATCGCGCGCCGCCGGAGCGAGGCGGGTTCCGACATGGGGCATGACCGGGGGCATGACCGGGCGGCTGGCAGGGGATCGGAAGACCGCGCCCAAGAAGTGGCGGAGAAAATTCTCGAGGCCGTGGACGGCCTGCGCCAGGATGTCGAGGACAACTGCGACTATGTCGGGGACGAATTCGCCGAGGAAGCCCGGCGCATCCACTACGGCGAGACCGAGGAACACGGTATCTACGGCGAGGCCTCCGACGAGGAAGCCAAGGAACTGGACGAAGAAGGCGTCGATTTCTTCCGCCTGCCGTATCCGCGCCGCCGTAACGACTGACCACCCTTTCTTTGTCTGAATTTCCGGTCCATTCCCCGGTTCGCCGTATCCTCGGCGAGGTCTTCGGCTATGCCTCGTTCCGGCCCGGCCAGGAAGAGGTCATCGCCACCATCCTGGATGGCCGAAACGTTCTGACCGTCATGCCGACGGGGTCCGGCAAGTCGCTGTGCTATCAAATTCCGGCTTTGGTCCGGGTCGGTTTAAGCGTCGTCGTCTCGCCGCTGGTCGCCCTGATGGAAGATCAGGTGGCGGCTCTCAAGCTCAACGGCATCGCGGCCGAAACCATCAATTCGTCGCGCGATAGAGACGCCAACGTGGACGCCTGGCGGCGTGTCCAGTCCGGCGCTGTCCGCCTGCTCTATATCTCGCCGGAACGGCTGATGACGGACCGCATGCTGGCCGCGCTCAAACGCCTCGACGTGGTGCAGATCGCCATCGACGAGGCCCATTGCATCTCGCGCTGGGGGCCGTCCTTCCGGCCCGACTACGAAGCCCTGAGCAGGCTGGGAGACCTGTTCCCCGGCGTCCCGCTGTCCGCGTTCACGGCGACCGCCGACGAGGCGACGCGCAGCGATATTTCGGCGAAGCTTTTCAATGGCCGGGGGCAAATCTTCGTCAGCGGGTTCGACCGGCCCAATATTCGCCTCGCCGTGGAAACGCGGGGCGACTGGAAACGCCAGCTTCTTGATTTCGTCAACGCGCGGCCCGGCGACAGCGGCATCGTCTACTGCCTGTCGCGCAAAAAAACCGAAACCACGGCGGCCCTGCTGGTCAAGAACGGCTTTCGCGCGCTGGCCTACCACGCGGGCCTGGCCAGCGCCGACCGTGCCTCGGCCCAGGATATCTTCATGACCGAGCCGGGCGTGATTATCGTCGCCACCATCGCCTTCGGCATGGGCATCGACAAACCCGACGTGCGCTATGTCTTTCACGCCAACCTGCCCGGCACCATGGAAGCCTATTACCAGGAACTGGGCCGCGCCGGGCGCGATGGCGCACCCGCCGACGCCTTCATGCTGTATGGCCTCGACGATATCCGCCAGCGCCGCATTTTCATCGAAGGCGATGCCGCCGCCGGGGGCAAAGACGTGAACGATGACGGGAACGATGACGGGCACAAGCGGCGCGAACACAAGCGCCTGGACGCCCTGATCGCCTATTGCGAGACGCCCCAGTGCCGCCGCCGCGCGTTGCTGGCCTATTTCGACGAGACCTCGGAGCCTTGCGGCAATTGCGACATTTGCCTCGACCCGCCGGACATGGAAGACGGCCGGGCGCATGCCAAAAACGTGCTCGGCGCCGTCGCCCAGACGGGCCAGCGGTTCGGCGCCGTTCATATCATCGACGTGCTGCTGGGGGCGGATACGGAAAAAATCCGAGGCCTCGGCCACGATCGGCTGGCCGCCTACGGGTCGGGCAGGGCGGAGGACAAGGACACCTGGCGCTCGATCATCCGCCAACTGGTCGCCGCTGGCTATCTGCGCCTCGACATCACCGGCTACGGCGGTCTCAACCTGACGGAAAACGGAAACGCGTTGCTGGAGGATCTGCTGGAAGACGGCGGCGCGTTCGCCTTCCGCCGGGATGCGGCACGCCGGAAAAGCGCCTCGGTCTCGAAAAGCGGCAAGTCCCGGGGGGCGGGGAAGGGGCCGGCGCACGCCGAGCTTTCCGTGGAAGACGAAGACCTGTTCGCGGCGCTCAAGGAACTTCGCCTGGAACTGGCGCGCGAACGCGGCGTGCCGGCCTATGTCATTTTCTCCGACCGCACCCTGATCGACATGGCGGCGAAAAAGCCGACGGACGATATCGACTTCGCCGGAGTCTTCGGTATCGGCGAGGCCAAGCTCAGGGACTTCGCCCAGCCGTTCATGGCCGTGGTCTCGGATTTTACGAAATAGCGCCGCCGACTTTGCCCCCCACAGCCTTGGCGTTGCAAAAGCTGCCCTGATGGGGCAAAAAGCGCGATGCTTGACAGAAAACCCTTTTATTTCCTGCGCCACGGGCAGACCGACTGGAACGCGGAGAGACTTTGCCAGGGGCGAATCGATATTCCCCTCAACGCGGCCGGTGTGAAACAGGCGGGGGAGGCGAAAGCGCACCTGGCGGGCACAGCGATCACGACCATTTGCTCAAGCCCCCTCGGGCGGGCCCTGGAGACGGCGAAGATGGTCAACGGGGTCCTGAAAAGCCGGCTTGTTATCATCGATGAACTTCAGGAATGTTCTTTTGGCGAGGCAGAGGGCAAACCGATAAACGCGGAGCCTTATGACGCGATCATTCGCAATGCCGGAAATTTTGGCGGCGAGCCGTTCGAGGCCTTTGTCGCGCGGGCCATCGCGGGCATCAACCAGGCCCTGAGTCATCCGGGACCGGTTTTGATCGTCTCCCATGGCGGTATTTTCCATGCCATGAAAAGCCTCGTCCGCCTTCGTTACGAAGGGGATATCCCGAACTGCGTTCCGCTGCGCCTGACGCCGTCGGAGGACGAGCCTTCGGGTTGGACAATGGAAATGGTAAGGAACATTTCTGATCTTTGAGGAAGGGTCTCTTAGGGGTCTGGATTACGTCCCGCGTGGCCGGGAGGACATGATGAACCCGATCACTTCATCGGTCACGGCCCGGGTGCCCATGTCGCCGCCGAATTCCTCGGGATTCAGGCTGCCGGCGGCAAAACCGCCGGAAACGGCCTCTTCGATAACGTGCGCGGCATCGCCCGGCGGGCGGTGGCCGGATGTGTCGGCCAGATAGTCGAGCATCATGGCGGCGCTGAGGATCGCGGCCAGCGGATTGGCCTTGTCCTGGCCCATAATATCCGGGGCGCTGCCGTGGGCCGGCTGGAACAGCGCGTGTTCGTCGCCGATTTCCGCGCAAGCCGCCATGCCCATTCCGCCGACAAGGCCACCGGCCAGGTCGGACAGGATGTCGCCGAACATATTTTCCATGACCAGGACGTCGAAGTCCCAGGGCTTGCGGATTAAATCCAGGGCCTGGGCATCCACGTAGTTATAGGTCTTTTCCACGTCGGGGAATTTTTCGGCCCGTTCATCGAAGATTTTCCGGAACAACGCCATGGAGCGGAACACGTTGGCCTTGTCGACGCAGGTCACCATGCCTTTATGGCCACGCGCCTTGCGCCTTTGGGCGAGGCGGAAGGCGAAGTCGTGCAGTTTTTCGGTTGTCACCCGCGTTATGCGCAGGATGTCCTGGACCTCGTCGTCGGTGTCGACCGGGCTTCGGTCGTGGACGGCGGCGCTATAAAACAGGCCTTCCGTGGATTCCCGCAGGATTACCAGATCGATATCGGCGGCGCGCGGATCGGCGAGGCGGCGGGGCGTGTTGGGGTAGGCCCGGACCGGGCGCACGCCGGCATAGAGCTGAAATTTTTCGCGCAGCCGGAGATGCGGCGAGATTTCCGTGCCGTCGGCATGGCGCACCTCGGGCAGGCCGATGGCGCCGAGGAAGATGGCATCCGCCGCGCCGGCGGCCTCTTCGGCGCCCGGGGCCATGTCGCGCCCGGTTTCCCGGAAATATCCCGCGCCTCCGTCCAGGGCCCGGATGTCCAGTTCGAACCCGCCGACCCGCGTTCGCGCGGCGTCCAGGACGGCGAGGGCCGCGTCGGTGACATCGACGCCGATGCCGTCGCCCTTTATCACGGCAATTTCAAAACGGGAATTCCTCATCGGCTTTTGGGCTTTGCGTTTCGCTAGCCCTTCACTCCGAAGGCCAGATAATTGACGGCAAGGTCGGCGCTTAACCGCCATTCCCCGTCAATCGGGTTATAGGACATACCCTTAAGGTCGGTGAGTCTGACGCCATGGGGCTCCAGCCCGGCGGCCAGTTCCGACGGACGGACGAATTTCTTCCAGTCGTGGGTTCCCGGCGGCAGCCAACGCAGCAAGTATTCCGCGCCGACCTTGGCCAGGGCCAGGGATTTCAAAGTCCGGTTGAGGGTCGACAGCGCCATCACGCCACCCGGTTTGACCAGCCCCGCCGCGGCGCCGAGAAACCTATCCAGGTCGGCGACGTGTTCGACGACCTCCATGTTGAGCACCAGGTCGTAGCGGTTTTTTTCGGATTCCAGCTCTTCCGGAAGCTGGTGGCGGTATTCGATATCGAGCCCCATGAGGCCCGCGTGGAGGCTGGCGATGTCGATGTTTTCCAGGCCTGCGTCGATGCCGGTGACGGTGCCGCCGAGCCGGCACATGGGTTCGGCGAGCAGCCCGCCGCCGCAGCCGATGTCGATAACATCCAATCCCTGCAACGGCTTGTCGGCCATCGGATCGCGTCCGAAATGGCCGCACACATGGTCGCGGATGAATTCCAGCCGTATCGGGTTGAGCCGGTGCAGCGGCGCGAAATCGCCGTTCGGATCCCACCACGCCTCGGCGATGGCGGTGAAGCGTGCGACCTCGTCTTTCGATGCGGTCGATAAAATAGCCGGGGAAGGGCTCATGCTTGGGTTGCCTCCGTTTGCCTTAATAGAGTATGTATGCGCCGCCGACACATCAACCTATTGAACAGAAAACACCTTTGGCCTGCCGGCTGCTCCGCGATTGAATGAAGCGGACGCCGTGGCCGGCCGGAACAAGCGATATGGCTATTATTGTACAAAAATTCGGCGGCACCTCCGTCGCCGACGTCAACCGGATCAGGGCCGTGGCCGAAACCGTCAAGCGCGAGCGCGACGCCGGCAACCAGGTCGCCGTGGTGCTGTCGGCCATGGCCGGCGTCACCGATCAACTGGTCGGCTATGTGGCGGACGCCGGCGGGCGCAGCCATTCGCCGGAACACGACACCGTGGTGGCGACCGGCGAACAGGTCACCGTCGGCCTGTTGGCGTTGTGCCTGGAGAATATCGGCGTGCCTGCGCGGTCCTGGCTGGGCTGGCAGATTCCGGTTCACACCGACGGTGTGCACGGCAAGGCGCGGATCGAAAAGATCGACACGGACGCTTTGGAACAATGTCTCAATGCCGGTCAGGTGCCCGTGATTCCGGGCTTTCAGGGGATCAGCCCCGAAGGCCGGATCACCACGCTGGGCCGTGGCGGGTCGGACACCAGCGCCGTCGCCGTGGCCGCCGCCCTCGGCGCGGAGCGTTGCGACATCTACACCGACGTCGACGGGGTCTACACCACCGATCCCCGCATCGTGTCGTCGGCGCGCAAAATGGAAAAAATTACGTATGAGGAAATGCTGGAAATGGCGTCGTTGGGCGCCAAGGTCCTGCAGACTCGGGCGGTGGAGCTGGCGATGAAGTCGAACCAGCGCCTCCAGGTCCGGTCCAGCTATTCCGACGTCCCTGGAACCCTTGTTGTCGATGAGGATGAAATCGTGGAACAGGAAATGGTAAGCGGCATCGCCTACAGCCGTGACGAAGCGAAGATTACCCTTGTGCAGGTAGCCGATAAGCCGGGCGTGGCGGCGGCCATCTTCGGTCCCCTGGCTGAGGCCAGCATTAATGTGGATATGATCGTCCAGAACGTATCCGCCGACGGGCAGACGACGGATCTGACGTTCACCGTCACCGAAGCGGACCTCGAGCGCGCCGTGGAAACCATCGCGGCGAAAAGGGACGAACTGGAATACGCCGACCTGGTGTCGGATTCCAAGGTCGTCAAGGTTTCGGTGATCGGCGTCGGCATGCGCAGCCACGCCGGCGTGGCGCAGCGCATGTTCGAGACATTGGCCGAAAAGGGCATCAACATTCAGGTGATTTCGACCTCCGAGATCAAGGTCAGTGTCCTGGTCGCCGAGGAATACACCGAATTGGCGTTGCGCGCGTTGCACACGGCTTATGGGTTGGACGCCGAATAGGCCCATTTTCGTGGCTTCGCGCTTGAAGTCCTTTATCGTATCGTGAGATCATCCCGCACGCTTTAAGTCGGAATTTCCGGGAAATTCCGGAACATTGGTGAATCGGATATATGGCTTCTTCTGAACAACCGGAAACGGACGAACAACCGAACGTCACCGGTGTCGGCGCGCTGCTGAAAGCCTCGCGCCTGCGCCTCGGCGAGAATTTGCAGGACATCGCCGGTGTTCTCAAGATTCGCTATGTCTATCTGGAAGCGATCGAGGATGGCCGTTTCGAGGATTTGCCCGGTCCCACCTATACGCACGGCTTTATCCGCGCCTATGCCGAACATCTGGGGCTCGACAGCGGTGAAGTTCTGCGCCGCTTCAAGTCCCATGAACTGCCCCTGGAAAAGCGCGCCGAACTGGACTTCCCCGAACCGATGCCGGAAACGGCGGTGCCCGGCGGAGCCGTCATCCTCTTGGGCGTCGTGCTTGTGCTTTTGGCCTACGGGGGATTGCAGATATACAACGCCGAGGACGGTTTCTTCGCTGACCTGATTTCGCCATTGCCCGAACGCCTGGCCAGGATGTCGGGAAATCAGCCGGCGCCGGCGCCGGCTCCTGCCGCGGCTTCTGAAAACGCCGAAAAGGCCGAAAAGGCCGATGAGACGGTAGAAAAACCGGAATCCTCTGCCCCCGCTGCTTCCGCTCCGGCCGAGACGGCGGGCATGCCCCTGGAAAACAAAACGGAAGGGAAACCAAAAACGGAACCGGAAGCCTCCACCATGGAGGAACCGGCGGCGAAGCCCGAGCCCGAAGCGGCGGCAACCGAACAAGCGGTGGAGCAAGCCGAACCGGACCCGAAACCGAATACGCCGCCAAGCGGACAAGAGACCGAACAAACCACGGCGGCATCCGAGCCGGCGCCAACCGAAGCGCCGAAGCCGGTGGAAACGCCGAAGCCCGCGGACGAAATGGCAAAACCGGAACAACCGGTGGAACCCGCCCCGGCCCCTGCGCCCGAAGCGAAGCCTGAAGACAAGGAACCGGTTACGGCGTCCGCGCCCACTCCCGAACCCGCCCCGGCCCCCGCCCCCGCGCCGGAACCCACGCGTCCGGCCGCCCAGGTGCCCATGGATATGATTCCCTCTTCTGCGCGGGCGCCATCGGCTGCCACGGTATCGGAAGCCGCCACCGCGACTCCTGCGCCCGAGCCCGCTTCCGAAGCGAAAGCCCAAACCGCATCCGTGCCGGAAAGCCCCGCGCCCGAAACCACACCCGAAACCACACCCGTATCCGCCGCCCCCGTATCCGCCCCCAAAGACCCCCAGCCCTCGCCTGAAGACGGCCGCATTGTCGTGCGCGCCAAAACCAATAGCTGGATTCAGGTCCGCGACGACAACGCCAACGAACTCCTGTTGACCCGTTTGCTGCGCGCGGGCGACAGTTACGCCGTGCCCGGGCGTTCCGGGCTGACGCTGTCCACCGGCAACGCAGGGGCGCTGGAAATTCTCGTGGACGGTTCCGCCGTGCCGCCGATCGGAGGCGAAGGCGACGTTAAGCGCAAGGTGCGGCTGGACGCCGAAAAGCTCAAGGCCGGTACGGCGGCGAGCGAATAAAAGGGAAAGACTTACAACGTGACGCGCAACTCTCACATCCCCGGCGCACGCCGCAAAACCGTTCCCGTCACCATCGGCGGCGTCACCATCGGCGGCGGCGCTCCGGTCGTGGTGCAGTCCATGACCAATACCGACACCGCCGACGTGGACGGTACCGTGGAACAGGTCGCGGCCCTGGCGCGGGCCGGTTCGGAACTGGTGCGCATCACCGTCGACCGTCCGGCGGCGGCGAAGGCGGTTGCGCATATCCGGGACGGGCTGGACAAGCGGGGCGTGGATGTGCCGCTGGTCGGCGATTTTCATTATATCGGCCACAAGCTGCTCGACGCCCACCCGGCGTGCGCCGAAGCGCTGGCCAAATACCGCATCAATCCGGGCAACGTCGGCTTCAAGGAAAAACGCGACACGCAGTTTTCGTCGATGATCGAAACGGCGCTGAAATATGGCCGCCCGGTGCGCATCGGCGTCAACTGGGGCAGCCTGGACCAGGAACTGGTGGCCCGCATGATGGATGAAAACGCCGCCCTGCCGGAGCCGAAGGACGCCGCCGACGTTACCCGCGACGCCCTGGTGCGCTCCGCGCTCGACAACGCGGCGCGCGCCGAAGAATTGGGTATGGACCGCAACCAGATCGTGCTGTCGTGCAAGGTGTCCGACGTGCAAAGCCTGATCCAAGTCTATACGGACCTCTCCGCCGCCGGCGATTACGCCCTGCATCTGGGCCTGACCGAGGCCGGCATGGGGTCCAAGGGCATCGTCGCCTCGACGGCAGCGATGGCGGTGCTGCTGCAGAACGGCATCGGCGACACCATTCGCGTATCGCTGACGCCGGAACCCGGCGGCGACCGCACCCGTGAGGTCATTGTCGCCCAGGAAATCCTGCAAACCATGGGGCTGCGCTCGTTCACGCCGCTGGTCACGTCGTGCCCCGGCTGCGGGCGCACCACGTCGACCGTGTTCCAGGACCTGGCGGAAAAAATTCAGACCCATGTGCGCGAGCGCATGCCCGAATGGCGTGAAATCTACGAAGGCGTGGAGACCATGACCCTCGCGGTCATGGGCTGCATCGTCAACGGGCCGGGCGAGAGCAAACACGCCGACATCGGCATCAGCCTGCCGGGCACCGGCGAGGAACCGGCGGCGCCTGTTTTCATCGACGGCGAGAAAACGGTGACGCTGCGCGGCCCCGCCATCGCCGAGGAATTTCAGACAATCGTCGATGATTACGTCGACAGTCACTACAAACGCCGCGACGGAAAGCCCGCCGACGCTTCCCCGTCCGCCGCGGCCCAATAGCTGGACCCGGAGTCCATGTCCAATCTTCAGCCGCCCCGCGGCACCGCCGATATTCTGCCCCAGGACCAGCGCCGCCACCGCCATGTCACGGACACGGCCCAGGCCATCGCCGGGCGCTACGGATTCGAGGAAATGTCGACGCCGATCTTCGAGGCCACCGAAGTATTCAAGCGCACGCTGGGCGAAACGTCGGACATCGTGACTAAGGAAATGTATGTCTTCGACGACAAGAAGGGGCGCTCCATCACGCTCAGGCCCGAGGGCACGGCCGGTGTGGCGCGCGCGTTCATCACGCACCTGCGCTCGGAGCCTTTACCGCTCAAGTTCTTCTACCGCGGGCCGATGTTCCGCTACGAACGTATGCAGAAAGGCCGCCAGCGCCAGTTCCACCAGTTCGGCGTCGAACTGCTGGGCGTGCCGCAGCCTTTGGGCGACGTCGAGGCGATTGCCATGGGCGCGCACATTCTTGAAGCGCTGGGCGTCGCCGACAAGGTCACGTTGCAGATCAACACGCTGGGCGACGCGGAATGCCGCGAAGCCTACCGGGAGAAACTGGTGACGTATCTCGAGGGCTTCCGGAGCGATCTTTCCGAAGACAGCCTGGAACGGCTGGGCCGCAATCCTTTAAGGATTTTCGATTCCAAGGACGAAAGCGACCGGGCGGTGGTCAAAAACGCGCCCCGGCTGATCGATCACCTCAACCAGGCCTCGACGGATTTCTTCGATGCCGTCAAGGGCGGCCTGGACGCCGCCGGCGTCGCCTACGAGATCAACCCCGGCCTGGTGCGGGGGCTGGATTATTACGGCCACACGGCGTTTGAATTCGTCACCAAAACCTTGGGCGCACAGGGCACGGTGCTCGCCGGCGGGCGCTATGACGGCCTGATCCAGCTTATGGGCGGTCCGCCGACGCCGGGCATCGGCTGGGCGGCGGGTGTCGAACGCCTCGCCCTGATGACCGCCGAAGCGCCGCCTGCGCCTCGTCCCGTCACCATCATTCCCAGGGACCCGGCGGCCCAAACCCAGGCCCTGGTCCTGGCCCAGCAGTTGCGCCGGGGCGGATTGGCCGTGGACCTCGGCTATTCGGGAAATCTCAAGAAACGCCTGGACCGGGCCAACAAGGCCGGAGCAACCGCCGCCGTTATTCTTGACGGGGATAGCGCGACGGTGCGCGACATGGAAACGGGCGAGCAGACAGACGTCGCTCTCGCGGGGCTGGAAGACCACCTCCAGCGGTACAGGTAGCGGGATTATGTCCGAGAACACAAACAACACACCCAAGCCTTTCGTGGTCGGTGCCAACCACAAATCCAGCGCCATGAGCATCCGCGACCGCCTGTTCGTGGAGGACGACCAGGTGCCGGGCGTTCTGGAAAAGCTGCGCGGCCGCGGCGTCGGCGAGGCCATGGTGCTGTCCACCTGCGACCGGGTCGAGGTCCAGGGCATCCACGATGCCCCGGACGAGGCCGCCCGCCATATCGTAGAAGTTCTGGCCGAACACGGGGAGCTTAAGGTCTCGGACCTGGAGGGGCAGACCTACGCGCTCACCGGCGACGAAGCGGTGCGCCAGATCTTCCGCGTCGCCGCCTCACTGGACAGCCTGGTCGTCGGCGAACCACAGGTGCTGGGTCAGGTCAAATCCTGCCATCGTCTGGCAACGGAGGCCGGCATGGCCGGCAACGGGCTGGAAGCGATCCTGCAAGCCGCGTACACGGCGGCCAAGCGGGCGCGCAATGAAACCGCCATCGGCGAGCGTCCGGTCACCATCGCCGCCGCCGCGGCCCGGCTGGCGCAGGATCTGCACGGCGATCTCGGCAAGCGCTCGGGGCTGTTGATCGGCACCGGGGAAATGGGCGAACTGGTGGCCGAAGCCATGCAGGCGGAAGGGCTGGGCGACCTCATCGTCGTTCATTCGATCGTCGCCCGGGCCGAGGCGCTGGCCCGTGAACTGAACTGTCATGTCGCCGATTACGAGGATTTAAGCGGGCTGCTGGACGATGCCGACATCGTGCTGACGGCGCAGGGCGCCCGGCGCCATGTGGTGACGGCGGACATGATGCAGGTTGCCATTCACCGCCGCCGCCGGCGTCCGGTGTTCCTGGTCGATACCTCACTGCCGGGAGACGTGGACCCGTCCGTCAACCGTATCGAAGAGGCTTTTCTGTACGACCTAGCCGATCTCGAAGGCGTGGTCATGGATGGCCGCGCGTCGCGCGAAGGCGAAGCCGCCAAGGCGTCCGACATCGTCGACGCCGAGGTCGACGCCTTCCTGCGCGGACGTGCCGAGAGGGTGGCGGTGCCGGCGCTGGGCGACCTGCGCGGTCACTTCGAGGGGGTGCGCCAACAGGTTATGAAGGAAGCCGGTGATGACGCGGAAAAAGCGACCCGGCTGCTGGTCAATCGCCTGCTGCATACGCCGTCCGAAGCCATGCGCGACGAGGCGGCCCGTGGTAGCGCTGGGGGCGGCGGCTGGCAGGCGGCGGAAGACGTCATCCGGCGTTTGTTCGGCCTGTCCTCGCGAACGTCCGGTGACGGCGGCAAAAACGAGGATGAAAACACGTGAGTCTGGAAGAAAACCTGGACAAGGTTTTATCGCGCCACCGGGAACTGGAAGCCCTGATGTCCAGTTCCTCCCCTCCGGCGGCGGAGGACTTCGCCAAGCTGTCGAAGGAATATTCCGAACTGGGCCCGGTGGTGGCGGCGATCTCCTCTCTCCGCGCGGCGAAGGATGAAATCGCCGATCTGGCCGCAATGATCGCCGATCCGGACACCGACGCCGAAATGAAGGGCATGGCGGAAGAGGAATTTTCCGGCCTGAAGGAAAGCATTCCCGAACTGGAGCAACGCCTGCAGGTGATGCTGCTGCCGCGGGACGCGGCTGATTCCAAGAACGCGATTCTGGAAGTGCGCGCCGGCACCGGCGGCGAGGAAGCTGGCCTGTTCGCCGCCGATCTGTTCCGCATGTACCAGCGCTTTGCCGAGGCGCGGAACTGGAAGTTCGAGATCATGAGCCTGAGCGAGACCGGCGTCGGCGGCTACAAGGAAGCCTTCGCCTCGATCTCAGGGTCCGGCGTGTTCGCCAAGATGAAGTTCGAATCCGGCGTGCACCGGGTGCAGCGCGTGCCGGCCACGGAATCCAGCGGGCGCATCCACACGTCGGCTGCGACCGTGGCGGTGATGCCGGAAGCCGAGGAAGTCGATATCAAAATCGAGGAAAAGGATCTCCGCATCGACGTGTTCCGGGCGTCCGGCCCCGGCGGGCAGTCGGTCAACACCACCGATTCCGCCGTTCGCATCACCCACCTTCCGACCGGGGTCGTGGTTTCCCAGCAGGACGAAAAATCGCAGCACAAGAACAAGGCCAAGGCGATGCGGGTGCTGCGGTCTAGAATCTACGAAGCCGAACGCCAGAAGGCGGACGACGAGCGCGCTCAGAACCGCAAGGCCCAGGTCGGCTCCGGCGACCGCTCAGAGCGCATCCGCACCTACAATTACCCCGAACGCCGGGTTACCGACCACCGCATCAATCTGACCATGCACAAGCTCGATGCGGTGATGAACGGCGATCTCGATGAAATGATCGACGCCCTGACCGCCGATGACGAAGCCCGGCGGTTGGCGGAGATGACATGAGCGACGGAGTCACCGGGCATGGGTAGGGTCGAGACCCTCGGCACCCTTCTGGACGAGGCGGTCCTGCGTTTTGAGGCCGCCGGTATCGACAGCGCCCGGCTTGATGCCCGCCTTCTGGCCGCGCACGCCTTCGGCTGGGATGCGTCCAGGGTCATCGCCCACCCCGATCACATGCTGGAACCCGGCCAGAGGGAAGCCTTCGAGGCCTTGCTGGTCCGCCGCGAGGGCCGGGAGTCGGTGGCCCATATCGTCGGCCAGTGCGAATTCTGGAGCCTCGATTTTACCGTCACCGGGGATGTCCTGGCGCCGAGGCCGGATTCGGAAACCCTCATCGAGGTGGCGCTGAAGGCTTTTGATAAGGATGCCGCCCCCTCGATCCTCGATTTCGGCACCGGCACCGGCTGCCTGCTGCTGGCGTTGTTGAGTGAATGGCCGGAGGCCCGGGGGCTGGGCGTCGATATCTCAGAAGCGGCGCTGGCCGTGGCTAAAAATAACGCCCGCCGCCTCGGGCTGGAGGACCGGGTCCGGTTCCAGATGTCGGATTGGGACGGGACGGTTGACGGGCAATTCGATCTGATTATCTCCAACCCGCCCTATATCGCGGATGGGGATTTTCCGGCCTTAGCCCCCGAAGTCGCCAGGCATGAGCCGCGTCTGGCGCTGTCCGGCGGCGCCGATGGGCTGGACTGTTACCGCGCCCTCGGCCCGGCCATCGCCCGCAGGCTGGCGCCCGGTGCCCGGGCCTTTGTCGAGATCGGTTTCGATCAGGGTGAAACCGCCGCCGCCGTGCTCACATCCGCCGGGCTTGAGGTGTTGGCCGTTCACCGCGACCTGGCCGGCAATGCCCGGGTGATCGAGGCAGGGGCTTCGAAGGAAACGTGATGGGAATTTGGAAAAAAATCGAGAAAAAGGTTGGAATAAAGGCTCTGAGCGATTACGGTGCTGATGTTGAGCGACCCGTTGGGTTGCCACGGGGGAGCGGCCAAAGGGTGGTTGCCCCCACTTAAATTTTCCCACGCTTAGGCCGTTTCGTTAAGCCCATCAACGGGTCGGTTGTGTCGGTTCGGGACGTTGTCCGAACCAGTGAAGGCGGGGAGTGTGCGTTACCCTAAAAAGTCAGGTGACATGAAACAAGGTTCCAATAACAGACGTTCGCGGTCCCGAAGCGGTGGTGGCGGCGGAAAACGCCAGTCCGGCGGTGGCCGAAACTCATTCGAAAGCAACGGTCCCGATGTGAAAATCCGCGGCACCGCGCAGCAGGTTCAGGAAAAATATCTGTCCCTGGCGCGCGATGCGTCGTCATCCGGCGACTGGATTTCGGCGGAAGCCTATTTCCAATTCGCCGAGCACTACTACCGGGTGGCGAACGCCAGTTCCAATAACGGCACCGCCAAGACTCCGCAACAAGACCAAGGCCAAGGCCAGGATCAAAACAGGGGTGGACGCAACCCCCGTCCCCAGGCGTCTCAGGACACCTCTGCCACTGATACTCAGGGCAATGCGCCAGAAACCCAGACCGAAACCCAGACTGAAACCACAGGCAAAGCTCCGGCCAAAACCAGGGCTGTCAGGGACAAGGTTGCCAAGGACGCTGTGGTAGAAGGCGAGGCGGAGGTCATCGACACGTCTCCGGCCGCGCTGGCGGCTGCCGTCGCCAAGCGTGAATCGGCGGATGCCGAGAATTCTTCCCAGGCGGATATCGAGGCTGATTCCGTTCCGGAAAAAGCCGCCTCCTAGGGGACGCTAAGGCTGTCTCCGGCGGCGATGTCTCCGGCCATCGTGACGGCGGCGTAAATCCCCATGTCGATGTGGCCGAAGCCCCGTTTCAAGTCTTTCACCAGGTTAAGGTCTCTTTTTCCCGTGCCCGGGTTGACGCCGGTCGCCGCACAGCGGTCGATGCGCTTGGTGACGGTGAGGGTTGCACCATCCCCCGACTTGCCCAGCGTTATGTCTTTGCCGATCCAGTCGAATTCGGCCCAGGGCTCCAGCCCTTGCAGATAGACATTGGCACGAAAGCGCAGCGGGTCGATCTCTGTCCCGGACACCCGTTCCAGGTCTTTGATGCTGGCCAGATTGATGATGGAGAGCAGCGGGTCGGCAACGTCCGACAGCATGGCGCCGGGCTCGCATTCCACCAGTTTTGGGCGGCCATGGGCGTCGTCGCCCATGTAGGCGGCGAAAAACTCCTCGATCATGGCGCGGCCGACGGGCGTGGTGACGTTGCCTTTCGCCACCGGTTTCCCCTCTCGCTCGACACTTAAAATTCCCGTATCGTCTTCGAAACATACCGTCAGCTTGGCCAGTTTTTCGTGCCTGAGCAGCGACAAAAACGCGGTTTTCGGCATCCATGGGATTGTCGGGCCGCTGGCCGGCGTGGTGCCGAGCGTCAGGGCGAACCGGCGGTCATTGGGCAGTCCCCGGCCTGCGCTCAGGGGTACGCGGGATAATGCCTCCGCCGTCAGCCCCTTGACCGGATAACGATAGATTTTTACAGCCGTGATGGTCATGGGCGAAAGAGTGCGCAGAGTTTTCATTTTCGTCAACGGGGCAAACGCTAGCGATCCTTGGTATAAACCATATCAAGGAAGAAGCTTAGGACCGGTTGAGCCATGTTGCCTCTGTTTACCGCCACCATTTTTCTTAATGCCCTGTTGCTGTTCTGGGTGCAGCCATTATTCGTGCGTATGGTGTTGCCGTTGCTGGGTGGCGCACCGATGGTGTGGAACACGGCCATGGTGTTTTTCCAGTGCGGCCTGCTGGCGGGGTACGCCTATGCCCATTTCCTCAACGCCCGCCTGCCCGCCCGGGCGCAGGCGCCGGTGCATATGCTGGTCATGCTGGCGCCGCTCGTTGTCCTGCCGGTAGCGGTGGCAGGCATAGGTCCGCCGCCCGTGGACGCCAATCCTATCCCGTGGCTGATCGGGTTGATGGCGGTATCGGTGGGGCTGCCGTTTTTCGCCGTCGCCACCAACGGGGCGTTGCTGCAACGCTGGTTTTCCTTCACCGGGCACGCGGACGCGGACAATCCCTATTTTCTCTACAGCGCCAGCAATCTGGGCAGCCTGATCGCGCTTTTGGCGTATCCCTTCGTGTTCGAGCCGATGATGGGGCTGGACCGGCAAAGCAGCGTGTGGGCGGTGGTCTATGTGGCGCTGGTCGGCCTGATCGGCTGGTGCGGCTGGCGGGCGAACCGGGGGATTGTTTCGGCGCCTGCGCCCGTTTCAGAGCCCGTGCGGGAGGAGCCGTCCGCCGCTACGTCCGTTTCCTGGAAAACAAAAGCCCTCTGGGTCGTGTTGAGCTTCGTGCCGTCCAGTCTTCTGCTAGGCGTGACCGCCCATATCTCTGCCGAGGTCGCGGTCGCGCCGTTGTTGTGGGTGGTGCCGTTGGCGTTGTATCTGCTGACCTTCGTCAACGTGTTCGCGCGCCGCCCGATGATTTCCCATTCCCGGGCGATCGCTTTACAGGCGGTGCTGGCGATCGTGCTGGCGCTCACGTTCAATCTGCGCATCGGCGCGTTGGGCGGGGGGGTCGCCCCGCCTCTGGCGGCCTTTTTTTTTTCCGCGCTGGTTTGTCACGGTGGACTGGGGAAACGCAAACCGCCGGGGCGCGGAATGGCGTCGGTTTATCTGTGGCTCGCCGTGGGGGGGGCACTGGGCGGGGGGTTCACCG
>JACKQG010003109.1_pt1 | contig 20759 bp, 21 predicted proteins | sample 8237621 | NCBI WGS metagenome assembly JACKQG01 (sample SAMN15677084, study PRJNA649215) | marine metagenome | biome: marine; feature: Black Sea; material: saline water; isolation source: suspended particulate matter (SPM) from the Black Sea western gyre | collected 2013-06-09/2013-06-10 | depth... | reverse complement strand
GCCGGCCCGGGCCACGTCGCCACCCCGGGGCCCGGCCGGCTGCCGCAGCCGCCCCCCGAGAACCTGCAAGCCCTGGGCGAGGAGGCCCGCCCCCATGACCCTGCCGCAGTCTGAAGCCCCCGCCGAGCTGGTCGCCAAGTACGACCGCTCCGGCCCGCGCTACACCTCCTACCCGACCGCGCCGGTGTGGACCGACGCCTTCGGCCAGGCCGAGTGGGTCGCTGCCCTGCGCCAGGCCGACGAGCGCGCCGACCAGCCGATCGCGGTCTACGTCCACCTGCCCTTCTGCCAGAGGCGCTGCCTGTTCTGCGCCTGCAACGTGGTCATCACCAAGCGCGAGGACGTGGTCGAGGAGTACCTCGCGCGGCTGTTCCTCGAGATCGACCGCACCGCGGCCGAGATGCCCAAGCGGCGCCGGCTCAGCGGCCTGCACTGGGGCGGCGGCACGCCGACGCACCTGACCAGCGATCAGATCACGCGGCTGTTCCGCAAGATCGAGCAGCACTGGACCATCCTGCCCGACGCCGAGCTGTCGATCGAGGTCCACCCTCCGGTGACCTCGCGCGAGCAGCTCGAGACCCTGCGCGGCCTCGGCTTCAACCGCATCAGCTTCGGCGTGCAGGACATGGACGGCGAGGTCCAGGAGCTGATCGGCCGCGACCAGACCGTCGACCAGACCGAGGGCACGCTGGCGGTCTGCCGCGAGCTGGGCTTCTCGAGCGTCAACTTCGACCTGGTCTACGGCCTGCCGGGGCAGACCGCCGCCACCTGGGACTTCACCCTCGACAACGTGCTGCGGCTGCGGCCCGACCGGCTGGCGATCTACAGCTACGCCCACGTGCCGTGGCTGCACTCGCACCAGAAGCGCATGCCGATGGAGCGCATGCCCGAGCCGGAGCTGAAGCTGGAGCTGCTGCGCACCGCCGCGCGGCGCCTGTGCGGCGAGGGCGGTTACGCCGAGATCGGCTTCGACCACTTCGCCGTGAAGGAGGACGAGCTGGCGCGGGCGGTGGACGAGAAGCGCCTCTACCGCAACTTCATGGGCTACACGGTGCGGCCGGCCTCCGACTACGTCGGCTTCGGCGTCACCGCGATCTCGGAGGTCGGCAGCGCCTTCGCCCAGACCCACGGCAAGCTCAACCGCTGGAACGAGGCCGTCGACGACGGGGAGTTCGCGGTCGCCCGCGGCCACCAGCTCAGCCTCGACGACCGGGTGCGCAAGCTGATCATCGAGCGCGTCATGTGCAACCAGTGGCTGGGCTTCGACGAGGTCGAGGCGCTGGCCGGGCGGCCCTTCCAGGAGCTGTTCGCCGGCCAGTGGCAGGCCCTGGCCGAGATGGAGGCCGACGGACTGGTCGAGCGCGGGCCGCGCCACCTCGGCATCACCGAGATGGGCCGGCTGTTCCTGCGGAACGTTTGCATGTTGTTCGACGCCTACCTGCCCGAGGAGGAGGTCGAGGGCAGGTTCTCGCGCACGGTGTAGCTAGACTGGGGCCATGGCCGACCGCACCGGGATCCTCCTGCTGCAGATGGGAGGGCCGCGCGAGCTGGCCGAGATCGAGGACTACATCCGGAAGCTGTTCCTCGACCCCGACCTGGTGCGGCTGCCGGTGGTGGTGAACTGGTTCCGCCGGTCGCTGGCCGACAAGGTGGCCCGCAAGCGGGCGCCCGTGGTCCGCCGGCAGTATGAGTTGATCGGCGGCGGCTCGCCCAACAACGAGATCACCGGGCGGCAGGCGCGGCTGCTGCAGGAGGCCTTGGCGGCCGACGGCCCGTTCCGCTGTTACGCCGCCATGACCTACACGCCGCCGCTGATCGACGAGGCGGTGCTGCGGGCGCACGCCGACGGCTGCCAGCGGATCGTCGGCCTGTCGATGTTCCCGCACTACTCGACCGCCACCACCCGCTCCTCCTTCCGGCTGTTCGACGACAAGGTGCGCGAGCACGGCTACTCCGCCGCCCGCGTCGGGCGGATCGAGCGCTGGGGAGCGCGGCCCGACTTCCTGGACGCCCTCGCCGAGCGCGCGCGGACCACCCTCGCCGAGGCCCGCGCCGCCCACTCCGAGGAGCCGCAGCTGGTGGTCAGCGCCCACGGCGTCCCGGTCAGCTACGTCAAGCGGGGCGATCCCTACGTCTCGGAGGTCGAGGCCAGCGTCGCCGGGCTGCGCCAGCGCCTGCCGGGGACGGCGATCCACCTGGCCTACCAGAGCCGCGCGACGCCGGTGAAGTGGGTGCCGCCCGCGACCCTCGACGAGCTGGCGCGGCTCGGTGCCGCCGGGGCGCGCAACCTGGTGGTGCTGCCGATCTCCTTCGTCAGCGACCACGTCGAGACCCTGTTCGAGATCGACATCCAGCTCGCCGAGGTGGCGCGCGCGGCCGGCGTCGAGGCCTACCGGCGCGTCCCGGTCTTCAACGACGCTCCCGACCTGACCGCCATCCTGCGCCGGCTGGTGCTGGAGACCTGTTCCCCGGCTTGACCCGGCTCGACCGCCTGCCCGCTCCGACATGTCCATGCCCACCTACGACGTCGCCATCGTCGGCGGAGGCTACTCCGGCCTCGCCGTGGCCCACTTCGCCCGCAAGCGCGGTTTGAGCGCCGTGGTGCTCGAGAAGGAGGAGCGGCCCGGCGGCAAGGTGCAGACCGTGCGGGAGGCCGGCAACGTCGTCGAGCTCGGGCCGCTCGGCTGGCTCGACAAGGAGCCGGCGGTGACCGAGATGGCCGCCGACCTCGGGCTGGTGCCGGTGCCGGCGGCGCCGGCCGAGAAGGTCCGCTACCTGCTGCGGCGGGGCAGGATCACGGCGCTGCCGAGCGGCCCGGGCAGCTTCCTGACCACGCCCTTCCTGACGGTGGGCGGCAAGCTGCGGGTGATGGCCGAGCCCTTCATCAAGGCCAAGCGCGACGGCGGCGACGAGAGCGCGCGCAGCTTCGCCCGGCGGCGGCTCGGCCAGCAGATGGCCGACGCCTTCTTCGAGCCCTTCGTCAGCGGCATCTACGCCGGGGATCCGGGGCGGTTGTCGGCGCCCGGCGCCTTCCCGCTGCTGGCTGGCTGGGAGCGCGACAGCGGCTCGCTGGTGCGCGGCGCCGTGAAGTACATGCGCGCCAAGGCCAAGCGGCGCAAGGCCGGCGAGCCGGTCGGAACGGGCAGCCTGTGCAGCTTCGCCGGCGGCCTGGCGGCGCTGGCCGAGGCCGGCACCCAGGCGCTCGGGGACGACTGCCGTCTGGGCGTCGCGCCGGACCGCGCTCGCAAGGACGGCGACTGCTGGGTGCTCGAGCGCGGCGGCCAGGAAGTGGCGCGCGCCCGGCAACTGGTGATGGCCTGCCCGGCGCCGGCCACTGCGGGGATCCTGCGCGCGGAGGCGCCCGACCTGGTAGACGCCGCCGAGGGCATCCGCGGCGACCCCTTGTGCGTCGTCGCCGCGACCTTCCGCCGCGAGCAGATCCGCGAGCGGGTCGATGACGGCTTCGGCTTCCTGGCGGCCCGCAGCGAGGGTTTCCGCCCCCTCGGCGTGCAATTCGCCCACGCCATCTTCCCCGGCCAGACCGCCGCCGGCCTGGCCCAGATCCGGGTGCTGATCGGCGGCAGCTTCGACGCCCAGGCCCACGCCCTCGACGACGCCGGCCTCTACCAGGCCTGCTTCGGCCCGCTCGAGGGCCTGCTAGGCATCACCGGCGAGCCGCTCCAGACCTGGACCCGCCGCGTGATGGGGGGCGTGCCGCAGTACGAGATGGGCCACCTGGTCCGCGTCGCCCGCATCGAGGCCTCGGCGGCCCGCCTCGGCGGCCTGCACTTCGCCGGGGACAGCTTCAGCGGCGTCGGCGTCGTCAAAGCCTTCGCCCGCGCCAAGGAAGTGGCCCTGGCGCTTTAACCCGGGGTCGTACGTCGATTGATATTCGGGGTCGTACCTCGAATATCAATCGACGTACGACCCCGGGTTTTCACGGGTTTTCAGCTCTTCCGTGCCTGGAACTTGGCGCTCCAGACCTTGCCGACGACCGCGGCGACGCCGGCCTCGAGCTGCTCGCGCGGCACGCCGAGGGCGTCGAGGTCGGAGCCGACCACGCCCTGGAGCTGGCACTCGTCGTAGACCAGGCGTTCGCTGACCTCGACCTCGGTCAGGCCGGCGGCTTCGAGCCCGGCGACGTACTCCTGCTCCGAGATCGCGCCGCCGATGCAGGCGGAGTAGGCGGCGGCGTGCTCGCGCACCCACTGCGGCAGCTCCTCGGCGACGATGTCCGACACCGACACCCGGCCGCCGGGCTTGAGCACGCGGGCGATCTCGCGGAACACCGCCGGCTTGTCGGGGGACAGGTTGATGACGCAGTTCGAGATCAGCAGGTCCACCGAGGCGTCCTCGACCGGCAGCGCTTCGATCACGCCCTTGCGCAGCTCGACGTTGTCGTAGCCAGCTTCAGTCACGTTGCGGCGCGCGGCCTCGATCATCTCGTCGGTCATGTCGACGCCGATCACCTTGCCGCTGGCGCCGACCTTCTGGCGCGCGAGCAGCAGGTCGAGGCCGGCGCCGGAGCCGAGGTCGAGCACGGTCTGGCCCTCCTCGACCTCGGCGAAGGCCAGCGGGTTGCCGCAGCCGAAGCTGCTCTTGGCGGCGCCTTCGGGCACCGAATCGAGCTCGGCTTCATAACCGGCCAGCTTGGCGGCCATGCCGGCGGGCACGGTCTTCTTCGAGCCGCAGCAGCTGCCGCCCTCCTCAGAGGCCTTCAGCGCGGTGGCGTAGGCGCGCGACACCTGGTCGCGCACGTCGTTCGGGTTCTTGGTATCGCTCATGATTCTGATTCCGTGGATGCGGTGTTCTAGGCGGGGGCGGGGCAGCACGCTTCGAGCGCGTCCGCCAGCCCGCGCAGGGTGGAGGAGAGCTCCTCCCGGTTGAGCCGGTAGCGGACCTCGCGGCCGTCCTTCTCGGCGCCGATGACACCGGCGTCGCGCAGCTTGGCGAGGTGCCGCGACACCCCCGAGAGGTGCACGCCGCAGCAGCTCGACAACTCGGTGACGGTGCGCGGTCCGTCGGCGACCGCCATTCGGCACAGCAGGACCAGCCGGGTGGGGTCGGCCAGCGCCGCGAACAGCTCGGGGCGGAGCTGTTCGAGGAAACTCGTGGCGCAGGTCGGGGCCGGTTGGCTCATGCAAGAACAATAGCGCATATGCGCAAAGATGCAAGAATGGATTTGAGGCCCTTGCTGGGCTCGAGAAGCCAGGTAAAACTGTTGTTGTAGACAGAAAAAACTGTCGATAATAGTGCCTATGAAAGACCTCGCTCGCAGCAAGGCTCTGGGGAGCAGGCGGCGGACCCAGGTCCTCCTGCTCCTCGCTCTCCTCGGCGACAGTTACGTCGCCGAGTTGGCGCGTTTGCTCGGCGTGCGCCCCTTCACGATCACCGGGATCGTCGACGGACTCGAGCATGAGGGGCTCATCGGAAGCCGCCTGATGGGCCGACAGCGGCTCTTCCGCCTGGAGCCTCGCTACTTCGCCGCCCGTGAGCTGAAGGCGCTGCTCCTGAAGCTGGCGGAAGGGGAGCCTGAGCTCATGGACCAGCTCGCTTCGCTGCGTCGGCGGCCGCGCCGCCGCGGCAAGCCGCTCCGCGAGGGTGACCTGTGATCCAGGCGGATTCCACGCTCGAGGAGGTGGCATTCCACGTCTGCTCGGCGCTGGAGGATGCCGGAATCACCGCGGTCCTCACCGGAGGTAGCGCCGCCACGGTCCATTCGCAGGGCGGCTACAGCTCCCTCGACCTCGACTTCGTGATGACCAGGCTCCGCGGCGCGGAAGGGGCCGGGGAGGCGGCGCTCCAGCGCTTGGGCTATCGGCGAGACGGCGGGCAATTCGCGCACGAGGCCTGTCCGCTGGCCCTGGACTTCCTTCGGGGTCCTCTGGCCGTCGGAGCAGAGGTCCTCACGGTCTGGGAGACCCGCCAGCGCCGGGGGCTGACGCTGCATCTGTTGCGCGCCGCGGACTCGATCAAGGACCGGCTCGCCGCCTTCCTGCACTGGGGCGACGTCCGCGGACTCGACCAGGCCGCCGCGGTCTGGCGGCGGACGATTCAGGACGTCGACCTCGAGGAGCTGCGCGCCTGGGTCGCGGCGGAAGGCGGGACCGAGCGCTGGTCTCTCATCCTTGCCCGCTTGGCCTAAACTGCTCGCATGCCCACCAAGCTGACCCGCGACGGAGCCTGGGACTTCCTCTGCTCCTGGACCGAGACCGACGCCCTGCGGCGCCACGCCCGCGCCGTCGAGGTCGCCATGCGCGCCGCCGCCCACCGCTACGGCGCTGGCGCCGAGGATGAGGAGGAGTGGGGCATCGCCGGCATGCTGCACGACGCCGACTACGAGAAGTGGCCCGAGGAGCACCCCAACCGGGTCGTCGCCTGGCTGCGCGAGCGCGGCGAGGAGCCGATCGCCCACGCCGTCTCGGCCCACTACACGAAGTGGGGGGTGAGCTACGACAGCCTGCTCGACAAGGCCCTGCTCGCCTGCGACGAGATCACCGGCCTGATCATGGCCTCGTGCTACGTCCGCCCGGAGGGCATCGCCACGCAGCAGGCCAAGAGCGTGATGAAGAAGTTCAAGGACAAGAGCTTCGCCGCCGGGGTCGACCGCGCCGAGTGCCGCGCCGGCGCCGAGATGCTGGGAGTCGAGCTGCGCGACCACGTCGAGTTCCTGATCGAGGCGCTGCGGCCCTTCGCTGCCGAGCTGGGGATCGAGGGCACGGGAGTGGTGGCTTAGGCCGGCGGCGGCGAATCCTCGAGCAGGCCGCGGTGGAGCTCGGAGACCGGCAGGCCGCCGTCGAGTTCGCCGTCCTGCAGGTCGAACCGGACCATGGTCCGGCGCAGCTCCTGGTGGCTCAGCAGGCCCTTCTCGACGCACAGCTCCGCCAGGGCGAAGGCGAACAGGCTGACCCGCTCCAGGTCGCGGCGGACCTCGTCGTTCTTCTTGGAAGTCCGCGCGCGGCGGAGCGCTGCCGCTCCTCGATGTCGTTGAGCTCCTTGGCGGTGAAGAAGTCGTGGAGGAGATAGCGTCCGAGGCCCATGGTCAGATCTTAAGGGAGGCGAACCACTGGCCTGGCTGCCGAGGGGAGGGCAGTGTGCCGACTGGAGCGCGGGGTCCGTTTCCGCGGCTACGGCAGCACCTCGATCGTCCGCGCCGCCGAGCTCAGCCGCCCGGTCTGCGGATCGCTGCCGCTGAGCGCGGCCAGGTAGAGGCTGCGGCCGATGAGCGGCGTCAAGACGCCGGGGCCGAAGCTCAGGGTCAGCGCGGCGTCGCCGTCGGCGTCGAGGCGGCCTTGGTGGCCGGGCAGGTAGGCGGCGGCGGCGGACGTGCTGGAGAGCCGGAACATCCGGTCCTGCGTCAGCGGTATCACGACGCCGGCGACCGTAGTCGGACTGGCGCCGGTTGCGGAGGCGAGGACGGCATAGAGCATCGAGGCTTCGGTGTCCGGGAAGGCGAGGCCCACCGATACCGCACCGCCCAGGGCCGAGGAGAGCGCCTTGGGGGAGATCTCCAGGAAGGGATCGAAGCGCAGGCGCAGCAGCTTGCCCAGGCTGCCATTGGCGTAGGAGTCGCCGATCACCAGGTCGGGGATGTCGTCGCGATTGAGGTCGCTCTCCAGGAAGAAATTCCAGGCATGGGTCCCTTCGGTCTCCAGGAGCCGGAGCGTGCCGCCGGTGGCGCCGGAGAGCAGGTGGACCGCTCCCGCGGTCTCGCTCCACTTCGGCGAGGAGACCCCGAAATCGGGAGTGCCGTCGAGGTCGAGGTCGCCCATACTGCGGACCGCCTGCCCGAGCCTCTCGAAGCCCCGCGAGCCGAAGCGTCGGAACAACATCCGCCCGGTCCTGCCCGAGAACAGGTACACGGCGCCGGCCTGCCATTCCGGGACGACGGCGCCCGGGGAGCCGGCGGCGAAGTCGGCGTTGCCGTCTCCGTCCAGGTCTCCGATCCAGGCCACGGACCAGCCGAACTGCTCCTGGTTGCCAGCCCCCGGACTCGGGACCGACTGGATCAGGTTGCCGGTGGCGCCGGACCGGACCTCCACCCGCCCGCCGTGGTCGTCCGGCGCCCCGATCAGGAGATCGGGGACGCCGTCGCCGTTGGCGTCGTGGCCGACGGAGAGGCAGTGCCCGAAACCGTCGATGGTGGAGCTGACCAAGCGGTGGAGGACGGCGCCGGTCCGCGCCGAGTGGATGGTGACCTTCGACGGACCGTAGAGGGCGGATGCGCCGGGAGCGCCGACCGCCAGGTCCCGGAGGCCGTCCCGGTCGAGGTCCCCGAGCAGCGCCAGGGAGTGGCCGAAGGAGCCGAGGGTGTTGGTGCCTTCCCAGCGCTGGAGCTGGGCCGCGCCGGCGCTGCCGAACAGGAGAACCGCGCCGACCTTGGCCCCTTGAGCGTTCCTCGCGGTTCGCGCCCCGACGAACAGGTCGGCCACACCATCTCCGTCGTGGTCGCTGGCGGCGGCCAGGCTCCAGCCGAAGGAGTCGCGGTCTCCGGTGCCCTCCCAGCGGTGAATCAGGCTGAAATCCCGTCCGGACCGAACTTCGACCGCGCCGGTGGAGGGGAGCCCGGGGAGGCTCGCGTCCGGCAGACCGACGGCGAAGTCGGCGGTCCCGTCCTGGTCCCAGTCCCCGACCCGGACGAAGGAGGAGCCGGCTCGGGCCGTCTCGGCCGATCCGGGGAAGAAGTGCAGCCGCGCGAAGCTGGCGCCGGAGTAGCTCCGAAGCGCCCCGGAGCCCACTCCGAGGGCGTCCTCGGCCCAGGAGAGGACGGCCCAGTCCGGGACTCCGTCGTGGTCGAAGGCGGCGCCGGCGAGGACCTGCTGTCCGAAGTACGAGCCCGGAGGGCCATCGGTCGACCGATGGAGCAACTGGCCGGTGGCGTCGAACAGGAACACGGCGTCCTCTCTCGGGGCCCCGACCAGGATCTCGCTGGTCGGGGATCCCTGCAGATCCCCGGCGAAGGCCACCGACCAGCCGAAGCGGTTATTGGGACCGCCTTGAAGGGCCAGCAAGGTGCTGCCGGTGGCGCCGGAGACGGCGAAGGCCCAATTCTCGCTGTACCCGGGCGAGCCGACCAGGAGGTCCGGGACCAGGTCGCCATCCAAGTCCTGGCCGGCGTCAAGCGAGCTGCCGAAGCCGATCACCCCGGGCGGCGGGAGGAGCTGCCGGATGGTGGCGCCGGTGGCACCGGAATGAAGCCGGATCAGCCCGACCGAGGAGATGTACCCCGGCCGAACCGAGGCGATCGCGTAGTCGGGGAGGCCGTCGGAGTCCAGATCTCCCAGGTCGGCGAAGGTGGAGCCCATCCAGTAGTCGGCTCCGGCGGTGCCGAGGTGGGTCCGGAGCAGGGTCCTGGTAGCCCCGGAGTACAGGAAGGCGGCTCCCAGATCGTCGTTGCTCCCCGTCGGCCCGCTGCGGGGGGCGCCGATCAGGAGGTCCCGGACTCCATCGCCATCCTGGTCGGTGACCGAGCCGAGACCCCAACCGAAATGGACGATGTCCCAGCCGTTCACGCTCGGCGCCGCCAGGTCGACGATCCGGGCGCCGGTCCGGCCGGAATGGAGGCTGACCCGGTCCTCACCCGCCACGATGTGGAAGTACAGCAGGTCGGCCGCCCCGTCGAGGTCAAGGTCACCCGGGCAATGGACATGCATGCCGAGCTGCTCCGAGGAGGCGGTTCCCTCGAAGAGGTGGAGCAGGCTGCCGTCGGCTCCAGAGAGGACCATGGCCGCGCCGGCCCCGTCGAGGCCCAGGGCGACGGCCCGATCGGAGCCGATCAGGAACTCGTCGAGGCCATCCCCGTCCAGGTCGGGGACCAGGTCGGCCGCGCCGAAGGGGCGGTGTAGCCCGTTGGGGGAGAAGTTGAATCCTGGTTCCCAGGAGCCGCCGACCTGGGGCGTGGGGACTAGGGAAAGGAATAGAGCGAGCAGGGAGCAGATCATGGGTCGGTGGGTTGGACCGGGTCGGTGGGGGGCAGATACGAGGGAACGTGGGGCGCTTCCATCTGAAAACGCACCTCAGACCGGGAGGACCGTCCTCCGCGCCTGAGGATTAGCTGCAACTACAGTGCCGGTAATGGAATCCTCATGGGTGCCCGCCACCGTTCGAATCCGCTCACCGATCCAGCGGGTCCGCACCGCTAGAATTCCCGGCTGCCTCGCCTCCAGGAGCATCCTCAAGACATGACCGACGTCTACCTCGTCTCCGCCTGCCGCAGCGGTATCGGCCGCTTCCAAGGCAGCCTCTCCGGCTTCACCGCCCCCCAGCTCGGCTCGCTGGCCGTCAAGGAGGCGCTGGCGCGAGCCGGGATCGGCGGCGACGCCGTCGACGAGGTGATCCTCGGCAACGTGCTGCAAGCCGGCGTCGGCCAGAACCCGGCCCGCCAGGCTGCGCGCGCCGCCGGCATCCCGGACACGGTGCCGCCCTTCACGGTCAACAAGGTCTGCGGCAGCGGCCTCAAGTCGGTCATGCTCGCGGCCCAGTCGATCAAGGCCGGCGACAACCAGCTCGTGGTCGCCGGCGGCATGGAGAGCATGTCGCGCGCGCCCTACCTGGTGCCCGCGGCGCGCGAGGGCGCCCGGCTCGGCCACGCCAAGCTGATCGACGCCATGATCTGGGACGGCCTGTGGGACGTCTACAGCGACCAGCACATGGGGCTGACCGGCGAGCTGGTGGCCGACGAGCACGGCATCACGCGCGAGATGCAGGACGAGTACTCGGCCCGCTCGCACAACCGCGCCGAGGCCGCCTGGGCCGGCGGCAAATTCGACGCTGAGACCTTCACCGTCGAGGTGCCGCAGCGCAAGAAGGACCCGATCGCCTTCCGCGCCGACGAGGGCGTGCGCGCCGGCGCCGACGCCGCCGGCTTCACCAAGCTGCGCCCGGCCTTCAAGAAGGACGGCTCGGTCACCGCCGGCAACGCCTCGCAGATCTCCGACGGCGCCGCGGCGCTGGTGGTCGCCTCCGCCGAGGCCTGCGACAAGCACGGCCTTAAACCGATCGCGAAGGTCACCGGCTACGCCGCCGGCGGCATGGCCCCCGAGTGGGTGATGATGGCCCCCAAGGCCGCGGTCGAGAACCTGGAAGCCCGGACCGGCCTGAGCCGCCACGACTTCGACCTGATCGAGATCAACGAGGCCTTCGCCTCCGGCGCCTGCGCGCTCTTGAAGAGCCTCGAGCTCGACGGCGACAAGGTCAACGTCCACGGCGGCGCGGTCGCCATCGGCCACCCGATCGGCGCCAGCGGCGCCCGCATCCTGGTGACGCTCCTGCACGCGCTGCAGGACCGCGGCGGCTCGAAGGGCCTCGCCACCCTGTGCCTCGGCGGCGGCAACGCCGTGGCGCTGTCGGTCGAGATGGTCTAGGCGGACCCTCTCGAGGCCTCGTCCGCGGTCCTGGTCCTTCCCTCGGGGCGGCGAGCGTGGATGATGGAGCGCCGCCCCCGGTCCCAGCTCCCCGGTGCGTCCTTCCATGCGCAGCTCCTCCCTGGCCCTGCTCCTGCTCCTCCTCCTCGCCGCCCCGCTGGCGGCGTCCCCGCAGGGCGATCCGCGCCTGGACGAAGCCCGCTCGCTGTTCGGCCAGAACCGCGAGCCGGTCATGCGCCAGGCCGCCGACCTGTGCCTCGCCGTCGGCGACGCCGAGGCGATGGAGGTGCTGATGAGGGAGCTCAAGGGCCCCAACCCGCACTCCCGGGACATCGTCTGGGAGGCGATGAAGCGTTTCACCGATCCCTACGCCTGGCAGGTGGTCGAGCACGAGCTCAAGACCAACAAGCAGCAGCCGCGGGTGCGCCAGTGGTGCGCGCAGCTGCTCGGCATCTACGGCGAGGACTCGATGGGGGGGACGCTGGCCAAGGCGATGAAGGACAAGGAGAGCTCGGTCCGCTACGCCGCGGCGCGCTCCCTCGGCCAGCTCGGCTTCGCCCCCGGCGTCAAGGCGCTCGCCAGCGCCGCCGGCGACAAGGCGCCGATGCTGCGCGCCAACGCCCTCGAGGCGCTGGTGCGGATCGAGCCGGAGAACTACGCCAAGCGCTTCCTCGCCGCCCTCGCCGACAAGGACGGCGGGGTCCGCTGCGCCCTGCTCGGCTTGACCCCCGAGCTGTTCCCGGCCGAGGCCGAAGCGCTCGCCACCACGGGGCTCACGGACGAGGACTGGCGGCCGCGGCTGCAGGCGGTCGAGAACCTCGGCGCGATCAAGACCAAGACCTCGGTCGACGGCTTGATCGAAGCCACCGGCGACGGCCGGCCGCGCGTCGCCCAGGCGGCCGGGGACCGGCTGCGCGCGATGACCGGCATGGCCTACGCCCGCCAGGAGCAGTGGCGGGCCTGGTGGGCCAAGGCCCGGGAGAGCTTCGAGTTCCCGGAGGGGACCGGCCAGGGCCAGGCGTCGGCCGCCGACACCGTCGCCACCTACAACGGCATCCGCGTCTCGAGCGACCACATCGCCTTCCTGCTGGACATCTCCAAGGACATGGTGGACCCGCGCACCAGCGACCAGGTGCGCAAGATCGACGCCGCCGTCGCGGAGCTGCAGCGGGTGCTGGAGATGCTGGAGGGGGAGATGGTGTTCAACGCCCACCTCTACTCCGACCAGGTCGAGGCGATCTTCAAGGAGCCCGAGGAGCTGAGCAAGCGCAGCCGCAAGAAGGCCTTGGCGGAGCTCGAGGACGCCTCCCTCAAGGGCTACAAGAACATCTGGGGGGCGCTGGAGGCGGTGGTCTCCGATCCGCAGCTCGACACGGTCTACCTGCTCTCCGCCGGGGAGCCCGAGGTCGGGCTCTACGTCCACTGGAACCGGGTCACCGAGCACCTGATGGACCTCAACCGCTTCCACAAGGTCGTCGTCCACACGGTCGCCTACTCGGGCAACGACTGGTACCGCGAGCAGCTCAAGAAGATCGCCGAGGTCACCGGCGGCGACTACGCCTGGTTCGACTGACCGGCGGCGGCGGTGGGAAGGGCCGCCCTCGGGCGCAGGCCGCCGACCCTCAGCCGGCAAAAGGAAGCCGCCGGACCTTGCGGGCGGGCCGGCAGCTGGCCAAGTCGTGGGCGGCCTGGAGCCTCATCCAGAATTCTGGGGTGGTGCCGAAGGCCTGGGACAGCAACCAGGCGGTCTCCGCGGAGACGCCTCGCTTGCCCTTCACGATCTCGTTGACCCGCTGGGTCGGGATCTCCAGATGGCGGGCGAGCACGGCTTGGGAGATCCCCAAGGGCCGGAGGAACTCGATCAGCAACACCTCGCCGGGGTGAGTCGGGACGCGGTTCTTGGGGCGCATGATCAGCGGTGGTAGTCGAGGATGGCGACGTCCCAGGTGTCCTCTCCGTCGAAGCGGAAGACCAGGCGCCATCGGCGGTTGATCCGGATGGAGAAGAAGCCTGCGAGATCTCCAGCGAGGGACTCCAAACGGTTGGAGGGAGGGACTCGGAGGTCGGAGAGGGAGCAAGCTGCTTCCAACATGTCGAGCTTGCGCAGAGCGGTTCGCCGGATCTCTGGCGGGAGGCGCCGGAGGCGGGCGGTCCGCTCGCGGTGGAACAAGTCGGCAGTCGCGCGATCCGCGAAGGACCGGATCATGCCGAGGTTTTTCGATTATACATGAGTTCCGGGTATTCAGGAATTCCATGCGGCCGCCCGCCGTGCTGCCGACGATTCCGCAGTCCAACGGTTACACGGAACCGCGCCGCTAGAATCCGCGGCGACCCCGCCCCGCGCAGCCTGAGAGAACCCGATGAGCGACAAGATCAACCTGACCGTGATCGGTGCCGGAACCATGGGCAACGGCATCGTCCAGACCTTCGCCATGCACGGCCACGCCGTGACCATGATCGACGTCGACGACAAGGCCCTCGAGCGGGGGAAGGGGGCCATCCAGAAGTCCCTGGGCCGCTTCGTCAAGAAGGAGCAGCTCCGCCAGGAGCAGGTCGACGAGATCCTCGGCGCCATCGCCACCTCGACCCAGCTCGACCGGGCGGTGGCCGGCGCCGACCTGGTGATCGAGGCGGTGTTCGAGAACGAGGCGGTCAAGACCGAGATCTTCCACAAGATCGACGCCGCGGCGCCGGCCCACGCGGTGCTGGCCTCCAACACCAGCTCGATCTCGATCACCCGCATCGCCAACGCGACCAAGCGCCCCGAGCAGGTCATCGGCATGCACTTCATGAACCCGGTGCCGCTGATGAAGCTGGTGGAGATCATCCGCGGCGAGCGCACCAGCGAGGAGACCCTGGCGAAGACCGTCGCCTGGTCCGAGGGGCTCGGCAAGGTCGTCGGCGTCGCCCAGGACTACCCCGGCTTCATCGCCAACCGCATCTTGATGCCGATGATCAACGAGGCCGCCTTCGCCCTGATGGAGGGCGTCGGCACCCGCGAGGCGATCGACACCACCATGAAGTTCGGCTGCAACTTCCCGATGGGGCCGCTGACCCTGGCGGACTTCATCGGCCTGGACATCTGCGTCAACATCCTCGACGTGCTGCACCAGGGATTGGGCGACCCGAAGTACCGCTGCTGCCCGATGCTGCGGCGCCTGGTGGAAGCCGGCAAGCTGGGCCGCAAGAGCGGCGAGGGCTTCTACTCCTACGAATAGGGCCGGGGACCGAAGCCCGCCCCGATGGCCGCCAGCTCGAAGACCGCCGTCCTCGCCGCCCTGGTCGGGAATTCCGTCCTGACGGTGCTGAAGTTCGGCGCCTTCCTGGTGTCGGGGTCGGGCGCCATGCTGTCGGAGGCGATCCACACCGCCGCCGACGCCGCCAACCAGGCCCTGCTGTTCATCGGCCTGAAGCGCTCGCTCCGCCCGGGGGACCGGCGCCACCCCTACGGCTACGGCGGCGAGCGCTTCCTGTTCGCGCTGCTGTCGGCGGTCGGCATCTTCGTCTTCGGCTGCGGCGTCACGGTCTACCACGGCGTCCACATCTGGTTCCACCCGCCCGAGCTCAGCCTGAGCTGGCACGTCTTCGCCGTGCTGCTCCTGAGCCTGCTGGTCGATGGCTTGGTGCTGGTGGTGGCCGCCCGCGCCGTGTGGGCGCAGAAGGGGGAGAAGTCGCTGTTCGAGTACCTGCACACCGCAACCGACCCGTCGGCGATCGCGGTGCTGCTCGAGGACGCGGTCGCCTGCCTCGGTGTCCTGATCGCGCTCGGCTGCATCGGCCTCGCCCACCTCACCGGCGAGCCGCGCTGGGACGCCCTCGGCTCGATCCTGATCGGCCTGCTGATGGGCGGCATCGCGATCTGGCTGGGGGTCAAGAACCGCGAGCTGCTGCTCGGCCGGGCCGCGTCGCCCGAGCTGGTCGAGGCGGCCGTCGACTTCCTGCGCTCGCAGCCGTCGGTGCTGCGGGTCTCGCGGGTGCGCTCGCGGGTGGTGTCGGCCGACGACGTCAAGCTGCAGGTCGACCTCGACTTCAACGGCGCCTGGTTCGGCCGCCAGCTCGACGGCTGGGCGCGGGCGCGGCTGCCGCAACCGGAGGACCGGCCGGCCGCCGAGCAGTTCGCCGAGGACTTCGGCCGCGAGCTCATCGACCGCCTCGGCCTCGAGGTCGACCGGCTCGAGCGCGAGCTGACGGCGCGCTTCCCGCGGCTGCGCTTCATCGAGCTGGAAGCCGACTGAGCCCGTGCCGCGAATTCTGGTCGCGCCTCGGCGAGTATGCGATAATGCGCCGTCCATAAGCTGGTCAGAAACGATGCAAGTCCTTCTCTCAGAAGAACATGAGATGATCCGAGACTCCGCCCGCGAGTTCGCGGAGCGGACCCTCAAGCCCAACGCCGCGACCTGGGACCGGGAGGAGCGCTTTCCCACCGAAGCGATCCAGGAGGCGGCCGAGAACGGTTTCCTCGGCCTGACGGTTCCCGAGCAGTACGGCGGCGCCGGCCTCGGCAGCCTCCACGCCGTGATCCTGCTGGAGGAGGTCAACCGTTGGTGCGCCGGCACCGGCGTGACCTTGTCGGTGCACAACTCGCTGATCTGCGGGCCGATCGCGAAGTACGGCAGCGATGACCAGAAGCAGCGCTGGCTGCCGCAGCTGGCCGCCGGCGAGCGCATCGGCGCCTACTGCCTGACCGAGCCGCAGGCCGGCTCCGACGCCGCCTCGATCCGCACCCGCGCCGACCGCGTCGACGGCGGCTGGAGGCTCACCGGCACCAAGTCCTGGATCACCACCGGCCCCGACGCGGGGCTGTTCGTGGTCTACGCCGTCACCGACCCCGAGGGCAAGCGCGGCAACAACATCGGCTGCTTCCTGGTGCCGGCGGAGGCCGACGGCCTGACCGTGGGCAAGAAGGAGCAGAAGCTCGGCATCCGCGCCAGCTCGACCTCGGAGATGATCTTCGAGGAGGTCTTCGTGCCCGACGCCGACGTCATCGGCGACTCCAGCCAGGGCTTCAAGATCGCCCTCGAGACCCTCGACGCCGGGCGCATCGGCATCGCCGCGCAGGCGGTCGGGATCCACCGCGCCTGCCTCGAGGACTCGGTGCTCTACGCCAACCAGCGCGAGCAGTTCGGCAAGAGCATCGGCCGCTTCCAGGCGGTGGCCTGGAAGCTCGCCGACATGGCGACCGAGCTGGAGGCCTCGCGGCTGCTGGTGCACCAGGCGGCGGCCCTGCGCGACGCCGGCCAGCCGTGCACCAAGGCGGCGGCGATGGCCAAGCTCCACGCCTCGAAGGCCTGCAACCTCGCCGCCCAGGACGCGGTGCAGATCCACGGCGGCGCCGGCTACACCAAGGAATTCCAGGTCGAGCGCTACTACCGCGACGCCCGCATCACCGAGATCTACGAGGGCGCCACCGACATCCAGCGGCTGGTGATCTCGCGCCACCTGCTGGGCTGACCTTGGGCCCCGCCGACCCCGCCCTGGCCGAGCTGCTGGCGCGTTTCCGCGCCGGCGGGGTGGGGGCGCTGGCGCGCGCGATCTCCTGGGCCGAGGACGGGCATCCGTCGGTCGCGGCCCTGCTCGAGGCGCTCCACGGCGAGACCGGGAACGCCTGGCGGACCGGCATCACCGGGCCGCCCGGCGCCGGCAAATCGACCCTGGTCGACGGCCTGGCGCGCCACTGGGTGGCCGACGGTCGGTGCCTCGGGCTGCTGGCCGTCGACCCCTCCTCGCCCTTCACCGGCGGCGCCCTGCTCGGCGACCGCGTCCGCATGGACCGCAGCACCGGCGAGGGCGTCTTCGTGCGCTCGATGGCCAGCCGCGGCAGCCTCGGCGGCCTGAGCCTGGCGACCGGCGCCGCCGCCGACCTGATGGACGCCTTCGGCTTCGACGAGCTGCTGCTGGAGACGGTCGGCGTCGGCCAGGCCGAGATCGACGTCGCGGCCGCCGCTGACACCACCGTGGTGGTGCTGACGCCGGCCAGCGGCGACGGCATCCAGGCCATGAAGGCCGGGCTGATGGAGGCCGCCGACCTGTTCGTGGTCAACAAGGCCGACACCGCCGGCGCCGAGCGGCTGGCCAACGAGCTCGAGATGACGCTCGAGCTGCGGCCGTCCGGCGCGCCGCGGCCGCCGGTGCTGCGCTGCGTCGCCCGCGACGACCAGGGCGTCGCCGAACTGGCCGCGGCGATCGAGGCCCGGCGCGAGGACGACCGCGCCAGCGGCCGCCTGGACCGGCGCCGCCAGGCCCGCGACCTGGCGCGCGTGCGCCGGGTGTTCAGCGAGAGCCTGCGCGCCCGCCTGTGGGACGGCGACGGCCTGCAGGACCGCGCCCGCGAGGCCCTGGCGGCCGGCGAGCGCCCCGATTCCGTCGCGCTGAAGCTGGCAGCCAGGGTGCTGCAGCGCCTCCAGGAGCGAGCCTCATGACTCAACGCAAGATCCGCGTGCTGGTCGGCAAGCCCGGCCTCGATGGACACGACCGCGGCGCCAAGGTGGTCGCCGCCGCGCTGCGCGACCGCGGCATGGAGGTGATCTACACCGGCCTCCACCGCACCCCGGAGCAGATCGTCGACGCCGCCGAGCAGGAGGACGTCGACGTCGTCGGCCTGTCGATCCTGTCCGGCTCGCACATGGAGCTGCTGCCGCGGGTGCTGCGGCTGCTGCGCCAGCGCGGCATGCAGCGGGTGCTGCTGGTGGGCGGCGGCATCATCCCCGACGAGGACGCCGCGGCGCTGCGCGACGACGGCTTCGCCCGCATCTTCGGCCCCGGCGCCACCACCGCCGAGATCGCCGACTTCATCGAACAGAACATCCCCCTAGAGCGATGAACCCGACCCTCGAGATGGACCACACCGTCACCAATTTCGACCTCACCGACGAGCAGCAGATGATCCGCGAGACGGTGCAGCGCTTCGCCAACGAAGTGATCGCGCCGGGGGCGCGGCAGGCGGACGAGGAGTGCGCCTTCCCGCTCGACGTCTGGAAGCAGATGTGCGAGCTCGGGCTGGCCGGCCTGCCTTTCGAGGAGAAGTGGGGTGGCGCCGGGCTCGACAACCTGTCCTACATCATCGCCGTCGAGGAGGTCTCGCGGGTTTGCGGCAGCACCGGCCTGGCCTACGCCGCGCACGTCTCGCTCGGCACCTGGCCGATCTACGCCTTCGGCAGCGAGGCGCTCAAGCAGCGCTACCTGCCGGGGCTTTGCGCCGGCGAGTACATGGGCGCCTACGGCCTGACCGAGCCCAACGCCGGCTCCGACTCGGGCGGCACCCAGACCACCGCGCGGCTCGACGGCGACCACTACGTCGTCAACGGCGCCAAGTGCTTCATCACCAACGGCAGCTACGCCAAGCCCTTCGTGATCACGGCCCAGACCGACAAGTCGAAGGGGCCGAAGGGCATCGTGGCGCTGGTGGTCGACCGCGACAGCGACGGCTTCCAGGTCGACAAGGGCGAGGTCAAGCTCGGCATGCGCGGCTCGGACTGGACCAACCTGGTGTTCCAGGACTGCCTGGTGCCGGCCGACAACCTGCTCGGCAAGCCCGAGACCGGCTTCGCCACCTTCATGAAGACGCTGGAGGGCGGCCGGATCTCGATCGGGGCGCTGTCGCTGGGCATCGCCCAGGGGGCGCTCGACCAGGCGCTGCGCTACGCCACCGAGCGCGAGCAGTTCGGCAAGCCGCTGGCGCAGCACCAGGCGGTGGCCTTCAAGCTGGCCGACATGCGCACCGAGATCACCGCCGCCCGGCACCTGGTCTACCACGCGGCGCGGCTCAAGGACGCCGGCCGCGACTACGGCGTGGCGGCGGCGATGGCCAAGTACTTCGCGTCGGAGGTGAGCGTGCGGGCCACCTACGAGGCGATCCAGGTCTTCGGCGGCAACGGCTACTCGCGCGAGTACCCGGTCGAGCGCATGTACCGCGACTCCAAGCTCAACACCATCGGCGAGGGCACCAGCGAGGTGCAGAAGCTGATCATCTCACGCGACCTGCTGCGGCAGGTCCGGCGATGAGCGGGGCCGAGGGCCGCCGCGTGGTCCAGGTCGGCCGCTGGACCGTCACGGCCCTGCGCGACGGCGTCTTCGCCCTCGACGGCGGGGCCATGTTCGGCGTCGTGCCGCGGGTGATCTGGGAGAAGCTGACGCCGGTCAACCCCGACCACACGGTGCCGCTGGCGACCAACCCCTTCCTGCTCGAGAACGGCGGCACCAAGATCGTGGTGGAGCCGGGCATCGGCCATCGCTGGGACGAGAAGGCTCGGGCGATGTTCCACCTCGAGTGGCCGGACGGCGGGCTGCTGGCGTCCTTGCGCGCCGCCGGCGTCGCGCCGGAGCAGGTGACGCACTGCCTGATGACGCACGGCCACTGGGACCACATCGGCGCCGTCTGCGGGGAGGACGGCGCGCCGGTGTTCCCGGCGGCGGCCCACTGGATCCCGGAGTCGGAGAAGCGCGCGGCGCTGAACCCCGACCACCTGCGCCGCGCCAGCTACCGCGCCGAGGACCTGCAGCCGGTGGTGGACGCCGGCCTGCTCCGCACCTTCCGCGGCGAGCAGGAGATCCTGCCCGGCCTGCGCATGGTCGAGCTCGGCGGTCACAGCGACGGCGTCTCGCTGGTGATCCTCGAGGACGGCGGCGACACCGCCTGCTTCTGGGCCGACGTCGTGCCGACCGCCAACCACGTCCACCTGCCCTTCATCATGGCCTACGACATGAACGCCGAGAAGTCCTGGCAGGTCCGCAGCGAGTGGATCCCCCGCGCCGCCGCCGGCCGCTGGTGGAACCTCCTCTACCACGACCTCCACCACCCCATCCTCAAGTTCGCGAAGGAAGGCAACCGCTTTTCGGGGTCGTACGTCGATTGATATTGGAGGTCGTACCTCGATTAATAATCGACGTACGACCCCGTCTCGGGCTCGGCGAGGAGCTGGACGGAGAGGACTAGGCCGCCTAGGGCGGCGGTGGCGGCGGCGAGGGGCCACCAGAGGCCGTTTCCGAGGTCGTACTGGGCGCGGGCGATCATGCGGCCCCAGCTCGGCTGGTCGAGCAGGCCGACGCCGAGGAAGGAGACCAGGACCTCGGCCTTGACGGCGTAGACGAAGCGCAGCGAGAACTGGACCGACAGCAGGCCCCGCAGGTTGGGGAGCAGGTGGCGCAGCAGGATGCGGCCGGCGCCGGCGCCGCTGGCGCGCGCGGCGGCGACGAATTCGAGCTGCTTGAGCTTCAGCACCTCGGCCCGCACCAGGCGGAAGACCCCGACCCAGGTGGCCACGGCGATCGCCAGGCACACCGAGGCCAGCCCGCGCTCGAGCACGAAGCCGACCGCCAGGATCAGCAGGATGCCCGGCACCGCCGCCACCACCCCCCCGAGCCACACCACCGCCTCGCCCGCCCCACCGCCGGGCCCCC
>JACKQG010003108.1_pt1 | contig 20759 bp, 17 predicted proteins | sample 8237621 | NCBI WGS metagenome assembly JACKQG01 (sample SAMN15677084, study PRJNA649215) | marine metagenome | biome: marine; feature: Black Sea; material: saline water; isolation source: suspended particulate matter (SPM) from the Black Sea western gyre | collected 2013-06-09/2013-06-10 | depth... | reverse complement strand
TGTGTGTATTGGTGTGTGTACGAATTACAACAGAACCAGGGCGCATAACTTAACCAATTGACAATAGGTAAAATAATTACATAGTTTGATTCCGACCTCCGCACCATTTGACACATCCATCCTTATCCAAGGATGTCCAAAAACCCGCAGCCCATAAAGGCTTGCGGGTTTTTTCTTGTCCATTCGTTGTCGGTCAGGCCAGAGAGCGAATTGGGCACATAAGGTAAGCCTCAAACGCAAAAAGTCCGCTCCTCTAAAGAGAAGCGGACTTTTTAGTGTCTCTCACCGTTTTCAGTAGTAACGATTCAAGACTGCAAACAAAAGATGCAGCAGAGACTACTCTCCATAAATAGGAACCAGCCCCCCCTTTTCATCTTTGACCTGCATGGCATCCACAAGCGCGCTCAAGCCATCTTCGAGCTGCAGAAGGTGACCATCACCCAAACGTCCAAACGCACTGGAGAGGGTGCCCTGAGCCGGCCCTGGGGCCTTAGCCAACAACTTCACGCCCGCGTCGGTCAGATAAAGATGAACTGCACGCTGGTCAGCACGACTCCTGTCCCGGCGAACTAGCCCTTTATCCTCCAACTGATCCAGCATATTACTGCAGGTGGACGCGTGAATCATCAAGGCCCTGGCAAGCTCCGAAACCTTGAGGCCAGGATTGACGGAAAGTTCCGACATCATCCACAATTTTGCGCTGCTGAGTCCACACGTACGCTCCACAGTTTTTGAGTGGGACTGAATCGCGCGAAAAACAACACGCAGCTGCCTGGTGATGTTTTGCACTCTTTCTGGACGACCTTCCATGGGACACCCTGGTACACATTCATTATTCAAAAGGTCAGTCTCATGATCAGGAAACAGACACGACCGTATTTTCGGGTATATAAAACAGTTCATGTCCCTACTGTCAATAACTGAATACAGTCAGGGCCTCATTGAAAAGGTTGATCTCCTCAAATCATCTCAAAAGATCAATACAGCAAACACCCCGGATCATTTACAGAGACAATCCGGGGTGTTGAGAAAGGCACGTATCCTAATTATTTGGCTGCAGCACGGGCCGCTTCCAACCAACCATTCCAGGTATCGGTATTGGCTGCAATCCACTCGTCCACATGACCTGCGATATGCTTATCAGACTTCTCCCCTTCATTCATCTTGGTATTCTGCTCATTAATATCACCAAGGGGCAAGGTGAACAGCTCAAAGAAGGTCTGAGCGGCAGGATTCTCATCGGTAAACTTCTTGTTGGCAACAATCTGAATGTCGGAGACGACAAAGCCAAGCTTGATGGGGTCGCTGACCGCACCTTCAATACCGGAAACAGTCATCCGATCCTCAGCTACCTTCTGTGCCTCTGTAGCCATGATTTCAGGAACATTGATCCACACGACATCCTGGCCTGGCTTGAGCTTGAAGATAGTCCAGTTGGGTGCCCAGGTGTAAAAAAAGATCGGTGCACCACTCTTATAGTTTGCCATTGCAGAGGCCATACCCGCCTCATAGGAAGCCTTGACCGGATTGATGGAGTCATCCAGGTCATAAACATCCATGTGGTGGGTAATAATTCCCTCACAGCCCCAGCCGGGAGGACAGGCGGTCAAATCAGCCTTACCGTCTCCGTTGCTGTCAAAGGCCTTTTGCACCTCAGGACGTTTGAAATCATCAAGAGATTGAATATTGTATTTGTCGGCTTCCTTTTTGGAAACCAGGTAGCCCTGCAGCCCACCGGCCTTAACTACATACCCATGCTTACCGGCCTTCTCGTAAAAGTTTTTGGGCAGCTGACTGTCATGATTTGGAAACCAGCCATTGGTCCAGTAATCAACATCACCAAGCGCCACTGACTTGTAGAAAATAGGATTTGCCAGATCTTTTGGCTTTTTCACCTTGTATCCCAACTCTTCCAGACCACGACGAACCAGGGCTTCCTGGAAAAAGCCGGTGTTCCACGTTGCACGCGCTGGATTCACGGTTGTACCGGCACCCGGTTTATCCACGGCCATGGCCGGTCCTACGGACAGAACCAGGCCCATCGCTGCTACAGCAATCATTTGTTTAAGTCCTTTCATCAAAGTCTCCTTTGTTTTGTGTTTATATTGTAAGTCACGATGAAAAATTGTTTTTTCATCGTTGTTTCCTTCATTACGTTTTCATTTTACTGGACAAAATATTGACGAGACCAGCCGATCTCAATCTGCAAAACGTTGAATCAATCATGACAGTACCCGAGAGAAGTTGAAGGCTATTCCCCCAAGGCAAATCGATATGAATTCTGACGACGGCCTCAGCTTTTCTGGGCCATCCCCTGGGTAATGCGATCCAAAATAATTGCCATAAGAACAATACCGAGACCACCGATCACTGCCTGACCGATATCCAGAGTGTTCAGGCCCCGTGTAACAGGCGACCCCAGTCCACCCGCACCAATGAGGGAGGCAATAACCACCATGGAAAGCGCCATCATGATGGTCTGATTCAGCCCGGCCATAATAGTTGGCATGGCCAAGGGAATCTGGACCCTGCGTAAAACCTGTCCGCGGGTCGCGCCAAAGGCCTGGGCGGCCTCGATCAGTTCCGGATGCACCTGACGAATTCCCAGACTGGTCAGGCGAATAACAGGTGGTATGGCAAAGATAATCGTTGCCAGAACACCAGCCACATTACCCACAGAAAAAAGCATGACAATGGGAACCAGATAAACAAAGGCAGGTGTGGTCTGCATGGCATCAAGCACGGGACGCAGCGAGGCCTCAAAGCGGTTACTTCGACCAGAACAGATGCCCACCGGTACCCCCACCAGACCACAAAAAACCACAGAAGAGAGGACCATGGCCAGGGTCGTCATGGTGTCCTCCCAAAGGCCCAACGTACCAATCAGAACCATGGAAAGGACTGTGAAAACAGCCAGCCCCTTATTGGAAAAACGATACGCGGCAAAGGCAACCAAAGCAATAACAATCAGAGGATGGAGGGCGTTGAAACCTGCATCAAGCCCATTCAGGGTCTGTTCCACTGGCCACTTAATAGCCTGAAAGAAATCTCTGTGATTTTCAACCAGCCAGTCAACCGCCACTGAAACCCATGAGTCCAACGGGAAAATTTTATCTTCAAACATAAATAAATCCTGTTAATCCTTAGTTATTTAAGTCTCACTCAAAACATAACGTTTTGTACGGCCAAAGAGACTGTTTAAAATGAGGTTTTTGTATAAATTTGCCATTGTACCCCGTGAATCCAATCGTATGATTAAATCAATCGGATTCCTGCTCGGTGCGATGCAATGTCTGCAAAAATCTGTTTTTGGAAACCACTCCTTTGTAAACTCCCTCCTCGTCAACCACCGGTACCGGCCAGGCGCGCGAAGCGACCTCCGGCAATATTTCCTGCATGGAATCAGTAAGTTGAACAGAGGTGACCTCGGCCATAAAGGCCTGATCAATTGGGTTATCAGGGGCCCCGCTTTCCAGGAGTTCCTTGATTTTTTCTGCGGTCACCAGGCCCAAGAAATGACGATCTGAATCAAGCACGTAAGCAAAGTCTTTATCCTTAATACTCAACATCTCATGGGCTGCCCTCAGGCTACCCACGCGAGCCTTGATGATCGTCAGCTGAGTCCCGGAAGTCACAATATCGCCGGCTGATATAACATTTGTGGGATCGACACCACGAAAAAAAGCACGGACATAATCGTCTGCCGGATTCTGGAGAATCTCTTCAGGAGTGCCCACCTGCACCACGTTGCCACCTTCCATGATGGCAATCCTGTCCCCAATCCTCAGGGCCTCATCCAGATCATGGGAGATGAAAATAATGGTTCGTTGATGACGCTTCTGCAATTTGAGCAGTTCATCCTGCATCTCCGTACGGATAAGGGGGTCGAGCGCTGAAAAAGCTTCATCCATGAGCAGGATGTCGGGGTCAACCGCCAGGCCACGGGCCAGACCAACACGCTGCTGCATACCGCCACTGAGCTGTTTCGGGTAGGAATCTTCCCAGCCGGTCAATCCCACTTGATCCAATGCCTCCTGGGCCCGTTCTCTCATGGTTTGTTTGTCAATTTTTGCCAAATCAAGACCAAAAGAAACATTTTCAAGAACTGTGAGATGGGGCATCAAGGCAAATGACTGAAAAACCATGCTCATATTGTGCAGTCGAAACTTAACCAGTTCATCCTGATCCATCTGAATCACGTCTTGACCGTCAACCACAACCTGCCCGGCAGTTGGCTCAATGAGTCGATTCAACATACGCACCAAGGTTGATTTACCTGACCCTGAAAGCCCCATAATGACGAAGATTTCGCCGCTGTTCACGACAAAGCTTGCCCCCTGCACACCTACGGTCATACCGGTTTCATCAAGTATGGTGTCCTTGTCTTTCCCCTGTTGCAGAAGCCTCAGAGCCTTGTCCGGTTTTTCTCCAAAAATTTTATAAAGGTCTTTAACGACTATTTTTTCCATAAATATTCCGTAAACGATGAGCCTGTTAAGGCTGGATCTTGATTGAAGTACAGGTCAGATGGCTTGACGCGACTCGCCCCGTTCCGTGCGTACAAAGCCACATAAAACAGAGAGGGCAAAACGGATTGCCCAACGACAGAGAGTAAGAATTTGAATTCTGGTCAGAAAAAGTCCAAGAAACCGGGGCCAGAACGAACATGTTAAAACAATTCCTTACTATTGAACAATACTATATTGAAGCAAAATAATATTGTTCAATAGTAAGTTGAAGAACCATACCAACAAGATATCAAATGTCAAGAAAAAGCAGAGTGTTCATAATAAGTTGTTCATCAATCAGTGCTGTTTTTACCTGTAATAATTATTATTTTTTAGATATTGAAGAAATTTGCAGGCAGACAGGATCAGGCCTGCATATTAACAGGAGCAGAGAACGAACCCAAACCAGAGACCCTGAACTCCAGCCTGAACCCACAGAGAAAGCTGGAGAAGGCGAAGAAACCAGGGCTGACGACATTGGTCAGGATGCTGACGCTGTCTAATCACCATCAGCCATTGAGCCGGCAGTAGCACATTTGGGGCGGCCAGCGAGCACACTGACCGCCCCAGACTATCTCTTCATAATCACCCCTCCCAACGTCCTTCACACCTGGCAAACCCCACCAGAACACATCCCACTGTGTGGTATTTTGCCTATATTATTGCGTTTTTTTTTCAAAAAGCACTGAAAAAATTTTGATTCCCTTACGAAAAAGTGCTAAAACTTTTCTCACAGTTCAGCTATTTAAGTAAAATCTTACATTGTTGCTGTTTGTTTTATTATAATTTTTTCAAGGGGAGGGAAGAGTACAATGAAGAAAACCATGTTAACCATCGCGCTGAGCGGTGCAGCCCTGATGCTCTGTCAGACTGCACTGGCCAGCAACGAGTATCACCAGGAGATTGAAGGACCTTTTGATGATCCAATGCAGGTCACTCAGACCTGTCTTGAGTGTCATGAAGACGCGTCCATGGAGGTCATGCAGACCACTCACTGGACCTGGGAAACCGAACAGGAGGTTGACGGCAAGGGCACCCAGATGCTGGGTAAAAAAAATGCCATCAACAATTTCTGTATCTCTGTTGAAAGTAACTGGCCGCGCTGCACCAGTTGTCATGTGGGATACGGCTGGGAAGATGCCAACTTCGACTTTAAAGATGAGAGCCGGGTAGACTGCCTGGTCTGTCATGACACCACCGGTACCTATACAAAACCCAGTGCGGGCGCTGGCCTTCCGGCCGGATACACCGGGATTGCCAAATTTGATGAGAAAAAACTTGATCTGGTCAAGATTGCCCAGAGTGCAGGTAAACCGGAGCGTGCCAACTGTGTTGTCTGTCACGGTTTCGGTGGCGGTGGCGACAATGTCAAGCACGGTGATATCGACTCCACCATTGCCAACCCCACTATGGACATCGACTTCCACATGGGTACCGACAGCCTCGATTTCAGCTGCCAGGAATGTCATACCACAGAGGCCCACAGCATCAAAGGCAATGCCATGGTTGTCTCGCCCGGTGGTACAAATCATGTCAGCTGTACCGACTGTCATGACCCTGAGCCCCATGCGAAAAAAAGCCTGAACAAACATGCCGCAGCCATTGCCTGCCAGACCTGCCACATTCCCACCTACGCCAAGGGCGAACCAACCAAAATGGACTGGGATTGGTCCACCGCCGGTCAGGACATCCATCTGCCGGATGACGAGTATGGCCTGCACACCTATGTCAAAAAGAAAGGGACCTTTGTCTGGAAGAAAGACGTCCAGCCGGAATACGCATGGTACAATGGAAAAGGTGGTGCTTACCTGCGCGGTGAGAAGATGGATCCCAGCACGGTCACCAAAATCAACTACCCTGTGGGCAGCAAGGATGACATGACCGCTAAAATTTACCCCTTCAAGGTCCACAGAGGGAAACAGATCTACGACAAGAAGTACGAATACTTCCTGACTCCGAAGGTCTGGCCGGCAGGTACAGACAAAGATGCCGGTTACTGGAAGAGCTTTGACTGGGATGCCGCCGTCAAGGCTGGCGTGAAGGACACCGGTCTCAAGTACAGCGGTGACTACGACTTCGCTGCCACCGAGATGTACTGGCGCCTGAACCATATGGTCGCTCCGGCCAGCGAGGCACTGCAGTGTCGCGACTGCCACGGCAAGAAAGGACGTTTGGACTGGAATGCCCTGGGATATGAGGGTGATCCTATGAAGGTTAGGGGAGCCGCCCGGGCAAGCAAAAAGTAAGACACTTCTTGCCCCTTAAACCATAAGCCCCCTTGCCGCATCTGCGGGAAGGGGGCTTTTTTGTGTTTCCAGCAATGCCCGGAAACAAATACCATGGGATCGTTTGTTTTTTTACCCACAGCTCTGTTATGCTAAAAAATAATTGTCAAAATTTTCCGTACCCACCTCAAACCACAAGGAGGCTCACATGAGCAATACCATTGGTGAACGCCTGGTTCAGGTCATCAAAAACCCTCAGGACTCTGAAAGCCAGGAAAGTTTCGCAAGGGCCATGGAACTGTCGAAGGCCTATGCCGGATCAGGCTCCGCAACCCATTTCAGTGCCGTAGCCAGGCTTTTCTATGATCTGTTTGAGATGTTCGAAACCGGAGAGGATCCCAGAAAGAAATAGTCAGACTGTTCCGGGAGAGACACAAAACGATTCATCAAGAGCCTGGGAAACCATCCCGGACTACGAAAATTAAACTGGACTTTTTGACTATAAAAACATAAATTATATTGTTATGTTATTCACTCAGTGACCACATCAAACTTTTGCCTTGGTTGCCGTCTCATGAACACAACAGTTCCAGCCACAGATATCAGCATCCTGATTGTTGACGATGACAGTATCGTCCGCGACGCGCTAATCACCATGCTCAAGAGTCTCGGCTACACCACCTTTGAGGCAGACAGTGGCCTCAGTGCCATTGAAATTCTCAAAAACCAGTCCTGCGATCTGGTTTTGAGCGATATCGTCATGCCTCACATGAACGGTATGCAGCTTCTTGCCCATATCCGAAGTGAATTTCCCAACACCGACGTCATCATGGCCACCGGCTACAATGAGCAGACCAACTATGTCGAGGCCATTGAGGCCGGGGCAATTGATTTTATCAAAAAACCCATAGAGTTCGCCGAACTGGAAGCCAAACTCAATCGCGCACTCCGCGAAAGGGATATGGTACGACGCCTGGAACAGCTCTCACTTCGCGACAGCCTCACAGGCCTATTGAATCGCCGTGCATTTGACCAGCGATTCAACAAGGAAACAGAACGAGCCTCACGCCAGAACTATCCCCTGTTCCTGGCAATGTTAGACATCGACAACTTCAAAAACTACAATGACACCCTTGGCCATCCTGCCGGTGACAAGGTCCTGCAAGGACTCGCTGAAATCCTTCTGGACTCCACACGAACAAACGTCGACATGAGCTTTCGCGTTGGCGGTGATGAATTTGCCCTGCTCATGCCCCAGACCAGTCTGGAACAAGCGAAAGTGATCATTCAGCGCATCATGGATCACTTTCTCGCTCTTGGCTACGGCTCCACAGGATTGTCAATCGGACTTACTTCCTGCCGTCTCTGCGGTACACGACCTGCACAGGAAGAAGAAGAGGCGCTCATCAAACGGGCAGACAAGGCCATGTATACGGCCAAGGCCCAAGGAAAGAATCAGATCGTCTGCGATATCTGATTCCCTGCAAGGCATATTTCAGACAGGAGCAGGGTCAGCCGAGAGTAATACAGGATTGAGGGCAAAAGGCGGCGGCCTTTTCAAGATCAGGTGTAATTTCTTTCGGCTGCTCAAGGACCAAGGCCTTATCGCCAGTCTCGTCCATCCCGAACACCTCCGGACACAGCACCACACAAGACTCACAGCCATTGCACTCATAAGTGTCAATCACCACCAGTTCTTTCATCGTCTGCCCCCCTTTCATTCCGCAATACGCTTCTCTGTTCAGATCTCCAGGGCATCCTTGCAAAAACTGAGATCCGGCGCGACCGGATAATCGCCATTGAAACAGGCCAGACAAAAGCTGTCGAATGACAAACCAGTGGCCTCAACAAGTCCATCAATACTGAGATAATAGAGCGAGTCCAGACCCAATTCCCGGGCAATCTCGTCCACAGTACGACCGGCAGCCACCAGTTGCGTGGGTGATGGAAAATCAATTCCGTAATAACAGGCATTCCGGGTTGGAGGACAGCTGATCAGCATGTGAACTTCCTTGGCCCCTGCATCACGTAGAGCACGAACGCGACTCCGCCCCGTGGTCCCACGAATAACCGAGTCCTCAATAATAACCACCCGCTTACCCTCAAGAATGGAACGAACCGGGTTCAGCTTCACTCGAACGTTAAAATCACGCATGGACTGGGTCGGCTGGATAAAAGTCCGACCCACGTAATGATTACGGATCATCCCCATCTCGAGGGGCAGGCCCGAAGCACGCGAATAACCAAGAGCCGCATAATTACCAGAGTCCGGAAAGGGCATGACAAAATCGGCATCCACCAGACATTCACGGGCCAGTACCTCACCCATGCGTTTCCGTGTCTCATAGACATTACTGCCAAAAATATTCGAATCGGGCCGAGCAAAATAGACCTGCTCAAAAATACAATAACTGGTTTTTTGCTGAACGCAGGGAAAAAGAGAGCGCATACCGTCTTTATTGATGATCAGGACCTCTCCCGGCTCAATTTCACGGACATACTTGGCCTCAACCAGATCCAGTGCACAGGTCTCAGAAGCCACAATCCAGCCACCGTTGTTCAGTTTGCCCAGACATAACGGTCTGAACCCGCCGGGATCCCGCACGGCCACCAAGGTATCACTGGTCATGAGCAGAATGGAATAGGCACCCTTGAGACAGGAAAAAGATTCAGACAAGGCTCGATCCAATCCCAAATGCATTGTTCTGGCCAGCAGATGGAGAACCACCTCACTGTCCATGCTCGTCTGAAAAATAGACCCCTTGGTCTCCAGGTCGTTACGCAGCTCAATGGAGTTGACCAGATTGCCGTTATGAGCCACAGCGAGTGTCTCGCCCTTGTGAGTGACCATCAGGGGCTGAGTATTGATAATGTTTGAGGCACCGGTCGTCGAATAGCGAACATGCCCGGCAGACATGTGACCGGGTAAACCCTGCAGGATGGACTCAGAAAAGACCTCGGGCACAAGCCCCATATCCTTATGCAGGCAGACTTTGGATCCGTCGGAGACAACAATACCGGCACTTTCCTGCCCTCGATGCTGCAAGGCGTAAAGACCAAAATAGGTCAGCTTGGCTGCGTCTTCGTGACCGTAGATACCACAGACTCCGCATTCATGTTTGGGCCGTCCGTCATTCATATGCTGGCCGTTCCTGTTCATCATTCACTAATCCTTCTGCTTCCACAGAGTATAGGGTCCCCTCATGCAAAACTTGAGCAATTCAACGCCAAGCCAAGGGATACCACATAAAATAATCACGATACGCCGTAACGAAACCATCAGACATTACAGCACCATTAAAAATGGGAAAGGCACAAAGAGGTGAAATGTCTTTGTGCCTTTCATGAAAACCTGATAAAAGTGATTTATTATAGGTTGCTCAGAAATTCAAGAAGAAAGACGCCTCTTCCGCTTTTCTCCCTCAACCGGCCGCCATACAAAATGAGCTGTTTTGCCGGAAAAATCAGAAAAAAGAGCCTGTCGACCTTCAGCATCCAGCTGATATAAAAACATTTTTTCTACAATTCAGTAATCGGTTTCCAAATCTATTTTTACAGATGACTCATTCTACCCTCTTTTCGACATGATCAAACTGACAAACACCGTCAAGGCCTCAGGCTGAGCGGCTAAAATTGGCCCGGGGGACCTGGGCCAAATATTATGCGGCATTACGCTGCCCACTGATCCAAACCTGATCGTTGGCGCCGAGACCTGCGATGACGCAGGGGTCTATCGCTTAAACGACACCACGGCTTTGATTCAGACCCTGGACTTTTTCACTCCCATTGTCGATGATCCCTTCCATTTCGGACAGATCACCGCGGCCAATGCCTTGAGTGATGTCTATGCCATGGGCGGAAAACCACTCCTGGCCATGAACATCCTGGCCTGCCCAATCAAAACAATGGAGGCCGAAATCTTCAGAGACGTGATCCGTGGCGGTCTGAGCAAAATAGAAGAGGCCGGAGCCCTTTTGGTGGGCGGACACTCCATCGAGGATGACGAATTGAAATACGGCCTCTCGGTAACCGGCATCGTTCATCCCGACCGGGTCTTGCTCAACAAAGGCGCCAAACCCGGTGACAGGCTCATTCTCACCAAACCCATCGGGACCGGAATTCTCAGCACGGCCCTCAAGGGCGGGCTCGCCGGGGCAGATAGCGAAGCAATGATGGTTCAGGTCATGGCCACACTCAACAAGACAGCAGCTGAAATCATAGACCGGGTTCGTTTGCAGGGGCTCGCCGTTCATGCCTGTACCGATGTCACAGGCTTTGGCCTACTGGGTCACCTGCACGAAATGCTTGCGGCCTCCGGGCTGTCAGCCAGAATCGATTCAAACCGAATCCCTGTCCTGCCCGAAGCCATGGACTTCATCGATATGGGCATTATCCCTGAAGGAGCCCACAGAAACCGTGATTTCTACCTGCCGCATCTCCACAACAACGGGCAAGGAGGGGAAAACATGGAATTTATTCTGAGCGATCCCCAAACCTCAGGGGGCCTGCTTATCGCCGCCGAACCAGAGGCTGCTGCGACCATCATCAGCCTGCTCCGGAAAGAATCCCCCCTGGCCTGTGCTGAAATCGGCGAGATCACCACCGGTGAATCCTCAACCATACAGCTCGACTGAGGCCAACGCAGTTACTGCACCACAATGGCATGAATGAGCTCGGTCAGGCTGACCAAGTCGTCCAGAGCCAGACACTCATCCGTGGTATGAACCTTTGTCATACCCGTGGCAATAATGGCTGTCGGCAGACCATGGCTGTTGAAAATATTGGCATCACTCCCACCACCGGCAACACGAAAATCCAGTTCCCGATCAAGCAGCTCACCAGCCCGGCGCAACCGCGCCAGAACAGGATCACTCTCAGCCAGACGCATGGCCGGATACTCAGACTCGGCTGAAAACTCCAGCGAGGGTTTAGTCGAGCTCCCGCCATTTCCATGACTCCAGCCGCTCACCACCTGATCAAAAACATCCTCTATTTCCTTGGTGTAGGCGGCAAGCTTCTCCGGAGAATGACTCCTGACCTCACCCTCAAGACTGATGAGGTCAGGAATAATATTGGTGGCCACCCCGCCCTGAATCAGACCGAAATTTGCAGTTGACTGATCATCGAGCCGCCCCAGGCGCAGCTCGGCAATGGCCTTGGCCGCCAGACACAAGGCACTGATTCCCTGTTCCGGGTTCAATCCGGCATGGGCGGCAATCCCGTGGATCTGGACCTTCAGTTTATTGGCCGCCGGAGCACCGACAATGACCCGATCAATGCCTGTGGAATCCAGGGCATAGCCATAGGAGGCGCGAACCTGACTGCAATCAAAGCCCTTGGCGCCAAGCAGGCCGATCTCCTCACAGGTGGTCATCAGCAGCTCAATGGGGCCATGGCCTGCCTGCTCCTCACGCAGGACGCGGATCAACTCAATCAGAGCTGCAATACCAGACTTGTCGTCTCCACCCAAAATCGTCTCACCGCGACTGGTAAAGAGGTCATCCTCTCTCAAGACCTCAACACCAACTCCTGGCTGAACCGTGTCCATATGACAGGCAAAAAACAAAGATTCGCCCCCGGGATCAGTTCCGGGAAACCTGATCAGTAAATTACCACAGTTTGCCCCAGTCATCGTTGCTGATTCGTCTTCAATAATTACTGTCGCCCCGAGTTCCAATAAAATTTCCCGCAGATGGGCAGCCAATGCTGCTTCGGACCGGGACGGGCTGTCAATCTCACAAAGACGCATGAAGGTATGGGCCAGTCGTTCACGATCAATTGCAATACCCATCAACCTTCCCCCTGTTCGGTCAAAAGAACCACTGCATGACAGCTGATTCCCTCGGCACGGCCGGTAAATCCCATGCGCTCAGTCGTCGTCGCCTTCAAATTAACAGACCCGGGGGCAACGCCGCAGGCCCTGGCCAGACACGCCTCCATCTCCTCCAGATAAGGGGCCAGGCGCGGGGCCTGACACACCACCGTCAGGTCAGCATTTGCCAGTTGAAGACCATCGGCACGGGCCAACTGCGCCACCTCTTCCAGCAGGTGTATGGAATAAATGTCCTTGAACCGCTGATCGGTATCAGGAAAATGGCGGCCGATATCGCCACGCCCCAAGGCCCCGAGAATGGCATCGCACAGGGCATGAGTGACCACATCGGCATCAGAATGGCCAGCCAGTCCCAAAACATGATCCACAGTGATCCCGGCCAGTACCAGCTTACGACCTTGCACCAGGCAGTGGGCATCGTAGCCGTGACCAATCCGCATCTTTGTCATGACGTGTCTTTTCAGGAGTCGTTCCGCCACCAGAAGATCATCGGGACGGGTAATTTTCAAATTTGTCTCGCTGCCCTCGATCAGGTGAACCGGAATACCGGCCCGTTCCAGCAGTGAGGCTTCATCGGTCACCTCATCCTCCCCGGCCAGTTCATAGGCCCGCCGCAGGAGACCAGCCTGCATGGCTTGTGGAGTTTGGGCCTGCCAGAGAGTATCACGGTCCACAGTGGCAAGAATGGTCTGATTTTCAGCCGCCCGTTTCAGAGTATCTTTGACCGGCAGGGCTGCAATGGCCGCACCATGATCCCTGGCCGCCAGACAGCAACGCTCGATGAGATCAGTTGTAACCAGAGGCCTGGCTCCATCATGCACCAAAACAATATCAATTGCTGCATCAAGACAGCCCAGCCCGGCACGAACCGAGTCCTGTCGTCGAACACCGCCCGCAACCAGGATCACCGGCACCTGACCCAGATCGTATTCACGGAGGAGCTCACGGGTTGCCTCAAGGTGTTCAGAGGAAACCACAACCACGATCTGGTCAATACAGGGGCTCACAACAAAAGCTCGAACCGTATGGACAAGGACAGGTGCCCCGGCCAGCAAAAGATACTGCTTGGGCTGGACGGAATTCATCCGCGTTCCACTTCCGGCGGCGGGTATGATGGCAGCAGCACGCATGTAATCAAATTTGAGTTTGTTTTACAGACCACCCTTCACAAAGATGACCCCAAATGACTCCGGTACCGCCGGAGATCAAGCCAGACTGGCAACCAGGGTGACTCAAACAAAAATCCCCCATATACAAATCATGCAAGATTCCAGAACATAACCCTGTACTCAAGGTACACCGTTACGACTCAAAACAAAGCACAAAAAGGCAAATGGAGGATTTTCACAAAACATCCGGGTATCCGGGGAAATTTCTTTTTTATTCAATCACCACGTCATGAAAAAAAGTCATTTCCCCAGATAACCAAAAAATTGGGGCGGGCGATAAGCCGAATTCTGTTCCCCGTTGCCGGGGTCATGATCATTTCACTGGGGATACCGGTTGCCCGGCACCTCTTGCAACCTACCCGGAGACCTCGGACGGGCAGCCCTCAAGCGTCTCTCTATTTGGTCTTGCTCCGAATGGGGTTTGCCGTGCCTCGACTGTCGCCAGCCGAGCGGTGAGCTCTTACCTCGCCGTTTCACCCTTACCCGGTCAAGCCGGGCGGTTTGTTTTCTGTGGCACTTTCCCCCGGTTACCCGGCGTTCGCGTTACGAACCATCCTGCCCTGCGGAGTTCGGACTTTCCTCTCCGGCCAAAGCCGGAGCGACCATGTGCCCACCCCAAAACTTCCAGCTCCCCTGAAAAGACAATTTCCCGGGGTAACTCTTGATCTTCAACCGACCAAATCGGCCAATTCTCATTCCTGCTCTTCTACACTCTGGTGATAAATAATACGCTGGCAAGCCGGGCAGTCAAAAAACTGTTCACCTGACAGGAGCATATTGTACTTCTGCGGCGGGATGCTCATGAAGCAACCCTGACACACGCCGCCAAGGACATTCACCACGGCCAGACCATTGCGGCGCTCACGCAGAACTGTATATTTTCTCAACAGATTTCCCACAAGAGCTTCAGACTCTTTATCCCGAGCAGCGGCCTGGGATTTACGACTCCGTTTAATGGCGGCAACCGCCTTTTTCACGGTTCCTTCCTCTTCGGCCAGCCCTTCCTCTTCACCTTTGAGCAGATTTTTCTCTTCCGTAATCTGCGAGGTCAAACTCTCGACCTCGGCCATAATTCCAACAATCTTCTCTTCTTTCTCCTTCACATTGGCCTTGGCATCTTCAATCTCTTTAAGCAAAGCCGTCTGCTCACGCCCCGTCTGAACCTGCATCATCTTGGACTGACGATTTTTGACATGACCCTGCTCTTCGGTCATCTCAAGATCCAGGGTGCGGTGCTCCTTTTCAAGCTCCTCGATCTGCGCTTCAAGTTTTTCAATGCCTGCCTGACGCTCAACACTGGCCTCTCGGCGCTGGGTCAATCCGTCCTGATGCACTTTGATCTGTTGATCAATGGCATCAAGTTCAAGATCCAGGGCCTGCAGCGAAATAAGTTGCAATATGACTTCGTTCAAAACTGTTCTCCTCTAAGATGATTCATAACTGACTGCTCTTACTATTTATATTTGAAAACGGAGGACACTCCGCCTCGCTTTGCATAATCTGCCAGGGACAACCACTCTCCTGTGCCAGCCGCTGCAGGCAATCGGCAAGAAAAGCCACAACCGGCTGCTCTGTGAAATAATGCCCACCATCAATAATGCACCAGCCGTTCTCCTGTGCCAGACGAGCCGTGCTGTGCTTGATTTCAGCTGAAAGGTAGACGTCCGCGCCCCGGCTTCTGGCAGCTTCTGCCAAATCCGATCCACTCCCGCCACAAACTGCAACTGTAGTAATGACCTCAGGCAAACAGCCAGCCATGGCCACAGACGGACAGGCCAGCAACGAAAAGAGCCGGGCCATAAATTCAGCGCCCTTTATGGGAGGGGCACAAACACCGACTCGGCCGATTCCGCAACCGGGAACCTTGGACGAGGGAAGCAGGGGGGTCACTTGAGTCAAACCAAGGCCTGCGGCCAGGACATCACTGACCCCGTTCGAGGCACTGTCCAGATTGGTATGGCAGGCAATCACATTCATGTGCCGCGCCAGAGCCGCCTCGAGAAAACGGCCATCCGGAGTGTCAGTGGTTACGGAAGACAGGGGATGGAAAATGACAGGATGATGGGTAATCAAGGTGTCCGCACCGCGCTCAACCGCCTCATCAAGCAGGGCGATGGTCGGATCCAGACCGATCAGGATCGATTTGACCTCACGCTGAGGATGACCAATCAGCAGGCCAACATTATCCCACTCTTCGGCCAAAGAAAAAGGGGCAAACTGATCAAGCAGGTCAAGAAGACCACTGACTGTGGCCTTCATACGCCACCTCTGCCGATGCTTTTGGGGTCAGGCAATAAAAAAAAGGTACAGTCCCGGAGGGCTGTACCTTTTTGTCTTGCTCCGCATGAACCGGGAATCTCCCCCCGTTCGAGCGTATCTATGAAGGGGCTCGCTGTTGTCCCCAGTCTGTTCAGAAAAAAAATCAATCTATTCAAGGAATCTGGTGGCTGACTGCAGATTCTGTATGGTGGGCGCAGTAGGATTCGAACCTACGACCGACCGGTTATGAGCCGGTGGCTCTAGCCAACTGAGCTATGCGCCCCGCTCCGACAATAAAACAATTTATATAAAAGCAGACAGGCACGAATGTCAACAAAAATATTCACAACTCACAACAATACATTTTCAAGGCTACTTTGCAAAAGGGGCATTCTCGTTCAATATCATGATGAGCAAAAATACCCGCCACAGCCACCCGGCCGATATTGCAAGAATAAAACTGTAAACACAACGCGTCCACTGGGGGAAAAGACCATTTTCCAAGGGAGCCTGAAGACAATGGACATAAAAACCAAGCTCTGCGGTTGCCTCAACCAAGGCGGGCCAGTATAGTGAATAACTGATCACCAATGAGGAGTTGTGTTCAAGATCAGGACCGTTCAAAAAAACGCAGCCATGTTCAAGAAACTTCTGACAGATATTCTCCACGCTCTCTGCCCACTGTGATGGCCCATGTATAACAATCTCCTCATCTTTCTCAGTGCCATCTTCCTTTTCGCTCTGGACACTGTACCAGCACGGCCACTTTTTTCCACATGGGTCTCCCTGCCGCTTCTGATCGCGGGCCTTGTCCTGTTTGATCTCCTCTGCCGGGCATTGGTCGACCGCAGTACCACCCGCAGTCCCTCGGGTTACTTTCGTGCAGAAAAACAATCTCAGATCCTGGCTCTTGTTTTTTACGCAGCGGCCCTGCATCTCTGCGATGTCAAATATTACCTGAACATGATTCCGGGCAGCGCCTCCCTGCCTGCCCTTGTGAGCATGATCGGGCTTCTCTTTTTCTTCGTCTTCCTGGCCCTGATCTGGGAGCGGACCCGGCCCCATTACAACCAGCTCTTCGACAGCCACCACTCAAGGAGCTCCTTTATTCTTTCAAATATCCAAACCAACCTGCCCACCGTTTTACCCTGGCTGGTTTTGACCCTGATTTATGATCTCACCCTCATTCTGCCCTGGCCATACATCCAGCAGCTCCAGGAGTCAACCTGGGGGAACATCCTGTTTTACGGACTGTTTTTACTCTTTATCCTCCTTTTTCTCCCTCCCATTGTTCGACGCCTCTGGCACTGCACACCCCTTCCAGAGGGAGTACTCAACGACCAGCTCACTGCGTTCTGCGCCAAGCAAAATTTTTCTGCCAGACTCTATTACTGGCCACTGATGGAAGGCAAGATGATCACCGCCGGAGTGATGGGTATCGTCCCGGGACTGCGCTACATCCTGATCACTCCGGCCCTGACCGAAAGCCTGACTCTCAAGGAACTGGAAGCAGTCCTTGCCCACGAAATCGGCCACGTGAAACATCGGCACATGCTCTTCTACCTGATGCTCATAGCCGGCTTCAGCCTGCTCATCGGTCTGGCGGCCGAGCCAATGACCTATCTCCTCCTGAGCCGCGATTTATTCTACACCCTCATGGCCCAGACCCATGTCTCCCTGGAAAGCCTGCTGACCCTGTTTGCCATCCTGCCTCTCTTTATCCTGATGCTTCTCTATTTCCGTTTCTGCTTCGGTTATTTCATCAGAAACTTTGAGCGGCAGGCCGACCTGCATGTCTTTGCAGCCACTGGCAGCAGTCAGGACCTCATCGCCGCTTTTGAAAAAATCGGCATGATCACCGGCAAACGTGACGAGCCAAGCTGGCACCACTTCGGCATCGGCCAGCGAATCGACTATTTACTGCGCTGCGAACAGGATCGGGGCCTGATCGGCCACCATGACAGAAAAGTCCGATTCAGCCTCCTGACCTATGTCCTGATCGTGGCAGGCATCTTGGGCCTGACCCAGCAGATCCCGGTAGACAAGCTCAGTCAACAATATGAAGAGAAGTACATTGAGGTCATGCTCCAGGAAAAAATCCGGCAGGAGCCGGACAAGGCCCTGTGGCTCCGCCTGGCAGGTGACCTGCTCCAACATCAGAAAATGGAACAAAAGGCCCTGGACGCCTATGAACAAGCCCTGGAGCTGGAACCCGGCAATGCGGCATTAATGAACAATCTGGCCTGGCTGCTGCTCACTGCCGAAAACACAGAGCTTCGCGACCCGCACAGAGCATTGAGCCTGGCTCGCAGTGCCGTCACCCGATCTCCACAGGGATTTATTTTTGACACTCTCGCCACTGCCTACTGGGCCAACAGCCTGCCGGCCGAGGCCGTCAAGATGGAGCAACGAGCCATACAGGCTGATCCGGCCAATGCCGGATATTACAGAAAACAGGTTGCCCGCTTCCTCTCCTCAACCTATCTCGATGAACTGACTGACAAAGGAGACAAACCATAATCATGCTCCAGATCGGTGCCCATGAATCAACAGCAGGCGGCCTGCACTTGGCCTTTGAGCGGATCAATGCCGTGGGTGGCAAGGCCCTGCAGATCTTCACCCGCAATCAACGTCAATGGAAAGCGGCCCCTCTGAGCCCTGAAGAAATCGCTCTCTTTGCGGCCGCCTGGAAACAGACAGGTGCAATTCCGGTCGCATCCCATGCCTCTTATCTGATCAATCTCTCCACGGCCAAGCCAGACTTGCGAACCAAATCAATCCAGGCCTTTGTTGATGAGATCAAGCGCTGCGAACAGCTTTCCATTCCACTGGTGGTGATCCACCCAGGCTCACACGGTGGCGATGGCATTGAGGCGGGACTGACCCGAATGGCCGCTGCCCTGGACCAGGTTCTGGAAAAGGCAGACAGCCCGGAAGTCATGATTCTCCTGGAAACAACGGCCGGGCAGGGGACTGGTCTGGGCAGCCGATTTGAAGAACTCGGCTGGCTCCTGCAGCACTCCCGCTTCCCGGAACGACTGGGCGTTTGCCTGGATACCTGCCACATCTTTGCCGCCGGATATGATTTACGCAGCCCCGAGAGCTACCAGCAGACCATGATCGAATTCGACCGGTTTATCGGACGGGACAAACTGAGGTTCATCCACCTCAATGACTCAAAAAAAGAACTGGGATGTCGCGTGGATCGCCACGAGCACATCGGCCAGGGGGCCATTGGTCTGGAGGGTTTCAGCAATGTGGTCAACGACCCGGATCTCAAGCAAATCCCAATGACCCTTGAAACACCCAAGGACAAAGATCTCAGTCAGGATCGAAGCAATCTGGCCACACTCCATGGGCTGATCAGGAGTTAGCCTGCCCGCGAAGAAAGCCCCCATGAAAAACAGGAACGATCTTTTACGCACGCTTGCTTTTCCCGCAAAAATGACTACCATTGATTGAGTTGTGACCCTGCCCCAAACCTCCAATCCCGGATTTCAACGGACGCTCACAGCAATGAAAAACCATGGCATTTAAAACAGTCAGCAGCAACAAAAAGGCCTACCACGACTACCACATTGATGGGACCATGGAGGCCGGGATGGTCCTTTCCGGACCGGAAGTCAAGTCACTCCGGGCCGGCAAGGCAAATCTGCGCGACGGTTACTGTCAGATCAGTCCTCGCGGCGAACTGATGCTTTACAATGTCCACATCTCCTCCTACAGCTTTGCCACGCACAACCCCAATGAGCCCATGCGGGTGCGTAAACTGCTGATGCATAAGCGGGAGATTAATAAGCTGATCGGAAAACTCCGGGAGAAAGGCCTTGCCCTGATCCCCTTAAAGATTTATTTTATAGAAAATGGCAAGGCCAAGATTGAGTTAGGCTTGGCCCGTGGTAAAAAACAGTATGACAAACGCGCCACCCTGAAAGAACAACAGAGTAATCGCGAACTGCAGCGCACCATGCGCCGCAACGTTATTTAAGAAACTCGTAACTATTATTAATCTTTCCCAAATCCAATAAAGGGGGCGAAACGGATTCGACGGGAATATGTAAGCTCACCGTTGCATGCCGAGCTTCTTTCTGCTCGTAAAACTGATTGAAAAACACTTATAATCGCCGACGATTATAACTACGCAGTAGCAGCTTAATAACCTGCTTTGCCGTTCCCCCAGCCTGCGCCCACAAGGCTGGACCGGAGCGCCGACTCTGAGGGCTGGTTTGACAATGGTGCCTGTCCGTTGCCAAATGAGATCCAGCAGGATAGCGACAAGAAACCCTGGTTCCGGCGGGGCTCCTGGCGCGAAAATTAAAGCCCGGAACTAAGCATGTAGATACGGGAGGGGAGTATTTTCGGACGCGGGTTCGACTCCCGCCGCCTCCACCATTTTAAACAACACAACCGCGTCTCTGGGGCAGCTGCTCCGGGGAGGCGGTTTTTTGTTTCCGCCCTTGTATAGCGGGTCTTCGGGCGGTTTCACATCGTTTGGAAGCTGATCTCCAATGGAAAATTTCTCTGTTTCTCCGCTTATTCTCTATATCTTCTGGACGCGTCCAGAACTCGTCCAGTTCGGCAAACCCTTTATTTTAAGCATGTTACGGCTATTGCCAAAAATGACGGTTGGAAAATGTGACACTATGCTCACCTTCAAGCAAATTGATTTCTAACTTGTTCGTCCTGATGGAAAAGGCAATGGAAAAAAAGGGTTCATTCGTAAAAAAGTTGAACGGCTCTAACAGGCACCCCTGATCGTAATAAA
>JACKQG010003107.1_pt1 | contig 20762 bp, 13 predicted proteins | sample 8237621 | NCBI WGS metagenome assembly JACKQG01 (sample SAMN15677084, study PRJNA649215) | marine metagenome | biome: marine; feature: Black Sea; material: saline water; isolation source: suspended particulate matter (SPM) from the Black Sea western gyre | collected 2013-06-09/2013-06-10 | depth... | reverse complement strand
GTCCCGCTCGGCAAGCGGGACCTACTGGGCCATCGGCATTCGTTTAGGCGTTTGTCGTGTCTCCGGAGTGTTTTGGTACTGTATCCGTCCCCCCAGCGCCCCGTGGGGCGGCACGCCAGGCTGCTCGCGCGGTGCTTTAAAAGCGGCTTGACCCTCTGCTGCTGCACGGGGCGGCCTTTCTTAAGCCGCCGTTGCATCGGAATCCGCCCGCCTGTGTGGGCCATCGGGCCGATAGTACGACGACGAGGCCGACGGTATTGGAGCCACGCCCATCGCGGCCTGATTGGTCGTATCGACATCCGTCTCGTGGGTCCGTCGGCTGCTGCTGGGTTCGACAGGCAGAGGGGGCAAATCGAGTTCGCCGTCGTCCGCGATCGGTACCGGCAGCGGAGTCGGTTCGAGACCAGTCGGATTCACAGCGGGGAAAATAACCGGTGCCCGGCGGAAGTGTTGCCATTCGCCTTCGCACCACCAGCCAGGTCGGGCGGACATTCCGACATCGCCGTATATGTCGACCACGTCGGCCAGGCACCAACTCATGCGTTCTGATTCGGCAAAGCGGATCCCAGCGGTTTGGTCTTCGTCGTTATCGTGAATCACGTGAGGCGTCATGATGATCAGCAATTCGCTGCGCACGTCCCTGTCCTGCGTATACGACAATAGAGGACCGATCACGGGAAGACGGGAAATGAAGGGAATGCCTCGGAGTTCTTGTTGTTTGTCGGTCTGAATCAGCCCCGCAAAGACCACCGTCTGACCGCTGTTGGCGCTGATCGTCGCCACGGCATTCACGGTCACAATATTGGGGATTACGTTGCCGTCGATCTGTACGCTTCTGGCAAAGTCGATCCTCGACTTGGTGGCCTCGATGTCCATCTTTACCGAGCCGTCCGGATTCACTTGCGGCGTTACCAACAGTTGCAGCCCTACGTCTTCATAATTGACCGACGTCGTCGTGGTGCTGGCGTTTTGGCTTGACGCACCGGGACGAGCCGTGTTCTCGCCCACAAAGACAGTCGCCGGCTGTTTGTCTATCGTCGCGACTTGCGGTCGACTGAGGATTTGGATCCGCCCGTCCTCCTGCAATGCTCGAATCAGTACGGAAAGCGAATCTTTGCTCGCCGACAGAACCAGTCCACCGTAGCCCTCGCCTGACTCTCGGCCGACAGCGAAGTTGGACAGCGCTTGAGCTCCAAGCGTATTGCGAACGGCCCCCAAGTCACCGAGCGCCTGATTATTGAAATTGAAGCCAACCGGACTGCCAGCCAGAGTAGTGCGATCAAACAGAAGCGAATCCTGTAGGCCAAATTCGGCTCCGAACTCGTAGATGTCGGTCAACGCCACTTCGGCAATCAGGACATCAATCTTGATCAACGGCAAGCTTCGATCGAGCGACTCCACCACGTGTTTGACCTCGTCAAACAAGCCCGGAACCGCGCTAATGATGATCGAATTGCTGATCGCTTCAGGAACCACGATCACTTGACGGTTCCACTGGATGTCCGGGCTTTCGGGAGAAATCGTCAACTGGTCGGCGAACAACTGATCGCGTTCGTCCAACCACGTGTTCAGCGACGCGGCCACGTCCACAGCCGGAGCGTTGGCCAACCAGTAGACGGCCGTTTTGTGCGCACGGAAGCTATCTTCATCCAATCGCAGCAGGATGGCTTCCACCACGCCAAGATCGCCTTCCGAACCCGAGGCGATGATGCTGTTGGTCCGCTGATCCACCCCGAATCGGATCGGTACCAGGGAACTTTCACCGATACTGGCCGCCGACCCCATGCTTGGCTGCAGGAACGGGTTGATCGCTCCCTGGCCGAACAGCGTGCTGAGCGCTTGTGTCGAGCCTTGGGCCTGTTGGGCGAGGAGTTGTTGCAGCATACTGGACAGGGCCGAGGCGTCGCCGTTGACGATGGTGAACACTTTGATCTGTGCCTTTGCGCTGGGAAGCGTGTCCAACTCCTTGACCAGGGCCTCGATCAATCCCATGCTCTTCGAGGGGCCGGTTACGACCAATGCGTTACCGTTGGCGTCGGCCGTGACGCGAACATCGGACATCAGGCCGGATTCCAGGACTTTTGTGCCTTCCGCGGAATCGATCGTCATGAACGTCAAGATAGCCGACCGTAGCCGGGCTTGTTCTTGAGTTTGAGCGCCGAATCCACCACCGCCGAAGGCCCCCGTCGTGCCTTGGGCACCGAAGGGAATTTGCCTGCCAGTCAAACGCCAGTTCAAGGCGTCTTGTAGCACCGGCGCGACATCAGTAGATAGCGCGTTTTTGAGCCGGAAGATCTTTACCTCGTTAGCGGCTCCCCCGGTCTCGACGTCGATTTCGGCGATCAGCCGGCGAACTTCCACCATGTCCCGCGGGCTGGCATGCACGATCAGTGTATTGTTGACGAAGTTGCTGACCACGTTCACGCGAGTTCCCAAGCCGGGCCGCAAGCTTCCTGTCGTTTGCCCGGCCTGTTGTGCCGTGCCCAAACCGTCCGAGAAGAACCTCCGAATGGTTTCCTCGGCGTCTACGGAGGAGATGTTCTTGAGATGGAATACTTCGAATTGCGTGTTCGGTTCGACGGGTTGGTCCAGCCTGGCGATCAGCTTCCTGACCACGTCGACACTTTCCCGCGCACCAATCAGCAGCAGGGCATTTGGATTGACCAACGGCCGGATAGAGACCGGGCCTTGGCGTGGCGAGAGCATTTGGTCATACATTTCGGTAGCCAGTTCAGCCAGTACCTGACTGCCAACGAAATTGAGCGAATAGACCTCAATAACCGGCTGCGTCTCCTCGCTGATGGTCCTGATTTGCTCGATGATCTCCCGGACCCGTTCGACGTCGCGTTTGTGACCGCGTAGAACGATGACATTCTGGCCTTCCAGCACCTGGATATCCACCGGGCCCAGCAGACCGCCATCTTCGATGTCTTGCATGTCATCGGCGGCAGCGGCGTCTGCACCGGCATCTGCAGCGGCGCCGTCGTCCGGCTTTGCCGCCGGCGTTTTCGGCGCTGGTGGTTTGGCAGCCGGCTTCGGCGGCTCGGCAGGTGCGTCCGCCGCAGCAGCTTGCGCCCTGGGATGGAAGATAGCGGAGACTACTTGATCCGGTCGCCCGCCATTTGGTCTTGCAGCAGCCCGTGACGCAGCGTCTTGCTCCTGCCTTGCAGCAATCTGGACCAAAGAAACGGCTCGATGCACTTTCGCGGGGTCGGCGCGCCCGAGCGCTACGAAGGCCGTCTGCTGATTATCTGATCCTTCCGGCCGATCCAGCGTCCCGAGGATTTGTTCCCATGTCTGCGAAAAAGTCGGCGGGCCCAGGTAGGTCACCGAGTTTCTACGCCGGTCGATATGGAGCATCGGCTGGGTTTCTGTCTCTGAGATGACACTGATAATCGCCAGTTCGCCGTCGCGATTGGTGGTGCGCGATAGCCGCTTTCCCCAAATGCGTCCCAGGCCGTCCTCCAGTTCACGCCAAGTGACGTGCTTCAATTGGCGGGTCGGTCCGTTGGCCGCCGGAGCCGCCGCCGATCCGTTCGAACGTTGATTGGCTCCGCCAAACAAGGCGATAATCCGACGATGCGTTTCTTCCGATGCTACGACGACCAGTTGGCCCGTTCGTTCGTCAGCAGCCACGCGAACGCCGGTGCTTGGCGGGAACTTCGCACGTAATTCCGCCTGGGCCTTTTCCAGCGAGCCGGACCCGACACGGTACCCTCGCGCAACGACCGGCGATTGCGGGTCCTGCGACGTCCCTTTGTTGGCTGCGGGCCGGTCCAACGTCTCGATCAACTCGACTGCCAACTTCTGGGCGTTTGCCGTGCCTCGCACCAGAATCCGATTCGTCCCCCGATCCACGAGGATTTCAGGCTGCGCCCCCATCTCGGCCAGCATCTGTTCGAGTCGCGGGATGACCTCGGACGGTTCGGCGTGCTTCAAACTGTACGCTCGATATCCCGGAGGCGCCGTGTCCTGAGCCAGCAGGAGCCAGGAAAACCCAGTCAGACAAGCGGCCAAGCCGAAAAACATCACGAGACGTCGAGTGGTCCCAAAGCCAAATCTCTTTGCCATGATCTAAACCGCCGTCAAAGTGTATCGGAAGCTGATGTGATCGGGACATGCTGCTATTGCTGGCGCGAACACCGCGTCCATACAACCGGCATATCCCGAACGATCGGCAATGACCGTCGAAATTCTGAAGCAAAATCCTCAGATAGGATGGGGTAGAGTAATCGGCTTGGTTCTGGTGGACTTCCACGCAACCGCTAGCATGTGCACCGGGTTGTAGCTGAATTCGCAAGAATTCAGTCCGTGGTGGCGTTATCCACCTGAGTTTTTGCGAATTCGGGTACGTGTCGTGCCCAAGAACCCTGGCCTTTTGGCAAAGCGGTTGCTGCTCCAGCCGTGCTGGCCCCCTTCGAGAATTCGGCCTTTTTCCAGAAGACGCATTTCGCTATTATCCCGCGACCCCAGATGGAGCTGGGATGGTCCGGAATTGCCATATCACACCGCTTTTCTTGAATAGGGGATCTCGTCATGAGACTCTGGTCCAGTCGAACCGTCAATGTTGTTGTCTTAGTCTGTACGGTCACGCTTCTACCGCTCCAACAGATCCTTGCCGCCAATCCGGCCGCGAATCAGCGGGCGCAGGCGGGCTCGTCGGCCAGCCCCGTTGTCCGCGACATTGAGCTACAGCCTGGTGGCGTGTTGCAAGGTCAGGTCGTCAACGCACAAGGTGCACCGTCTGCGAATGCTCCGGTGCGTTTGGTCAGGCAGGGGTTAGGTGCCGAGGCAATCACCGCGTGTCGAACGGATGCCGACGGGCGATTCCAGGCATCCGGGATCTCCGGTGGCGTTTATCGCGTAGAGACGACGGCCGGCACCATGGTCTGTCGGGCGTGGGCCCCGAATACCGCGCCGCCCTCCGCCGTCCCGGCAGCCTTAGTGGTCGAAGGCGATCAGGCCGTACGTGGCAACCTCAACAACATCACGCCGCTGGGATGGGCGCTCATTGGAGTCGGGATCGCCGCCGCTATCGCCATCCCTCTGGCGTTGGACGACGACGATGCCAGCTAGGGAGTTGAGCTGTCGTTGCAGCTAGTGCTGCCAGATTTGTCCGCAAGCACTCATTAAGCTCTCCTCCGCTACCGCGCCCGGATGCACGGCGGCGGATCTGAATCGCGAGCATGTCACGGATGTCTCGCTCGGCGGGGCCTCCTTGCGTATGGAAACGTCTGTTGCCTCTCAAGTGCAATGCCAGGGATTGGGCCATGAAGGAACTAGCACGATTGTTCAAGGTAATCACTGTCTGGTTAGCGTGTCTGGGCTGGCTGTTGCCCATTCATGAATCGGCGGCGGCCGAGTCCGTTGCGGGAGGCTCGGCTCGATCGCCCCGCGTCGTCTATGACGTGCGGCTCGGCGAAGATGGTTCATTCAGTGGACGCCTGTTCGACGCCGCCGGCAAGCCATTGGTCGGCCAAACGATTCTTCTGCGGCAAGCCGGAAAGGTGCTGGCCCGGACGCAAAGTGGTGAAAGGGGCGGTTTCGAGTTTGCTGGAGTTCGCGGCGGCGTCTATCAGGTAACGATCAACAATTCTGCGGTGGTATGCCGGGCATGGACCAGCCAAGCAGCCCCGCCGGTGGCAGCCAGCCAACTGGCCATCGTGACGCAACCGGACGTCGTTCGCGGGCAGCAGCCGATCAGTTCGGTGCTTTCGAATCCCATATTCCTCGGACTGATCATCGCTGCTGCGATTGCTATTCCGGTGGCCATCCACAGTTCACAAGATGATGCAAGTTGACAGCGGAGCCGTTTGTTTCCGCTGGCTGCTGCCGTGATTTGCTACGCCGACGAGGTTCTATGCATCGCCGAAAGATAACGCTTCAGGATAACCGTTCAGTGGTGTCTCGACGCGCCGGCTGGCTGTTGCTGGTGTGCGTGGCGTTGGCCGGATGCCACAGTGGGGTCTACGACGCCGGAAGGCTCCCCGCGGAACTCTCCGTAACGCGGGTGGACACTTTTCGAAAAATCGATTACACGCGTCTGGCTCAGTCGACAGCGCAAAGCGATCTGATTTACCCCGGAGACGTCGTCAGCATCACCATTGCCACCGGATTGGAGGAAAAGTCTCCGGTCAGTTGGCCCCTCCGGGTTTCGGATGGCGGTGAAGTGGACATTCCCTTGATCGGCGTGGTGCGAGTGGCCGGGCTACTGCTGCCGGATGCCGAGCAAGCCATCCGTCACGAGAGCATCGCGCGGCGCGTGTATCGCGATCCCCACGTCTCGGTGTTGTTGAAGAGCCGCAAGACGATTCGCGTTACGGTTGTCGGCGCAGTCAATAACCCCGGAACGAAGGATTTGCCAGCCGCAAATGCGGACCTGCTGAGCGCGCTACTGGCAGCCGGCAACTTGACCGAAGAGGCCTCGACCATCGTCGAGATCCGAAAAGTTCCCGACTTCTCAACCCAGTTCGCCGGCTATGGCGGCCAGCGTACGACATTGGCGCAAGCCCCGTCTGTGCGGATTGACTTGATCGCTGCGAGTCAAGGTGTGGCTCCGGACTACCTGATCGAAGACGGCTCGGTGATTATGGTTCGTGAGCGGGACCCGAAGACGATTCAAGTCATCGGATTAGTGCACAAGCCAGACCAGTTCGAGATCCCTCCGGACAAAGAAGTGCGCTTGCTGGACGCGATCGCGCTGGCCAATGGGTTGACGATGCAGCTTGCCGACAAGGTTCACGTGATCAGGCAACTTGATACCATGAAGGAGCCGGTCCTGATCGCGGCGTCGATCAAAGAGGCCAAACGCGGCGGACCTGCCAACCTCCGCTTGGGTCCCGGTGACATCGTCAGCGTCGAGGAGACGCCGCTGACGTTCACCGTCGGCACTATCCAGAGCTTCATCCGCTTTGGCTTCAGTTCCGCCATTCCCGGCCTGTAGGTAGACCCAGATAGTCGATCATGAATACCAAACAATATCAGGTGCCGGACGAGTTGGAATCGCAATCTTCGGCCGATGCGGTTCACGCGATCATGCGGTTCATGCGGATCGTCATGCACCGTAAAATGTACGTCGTTTCGTCGATCGTTGTGGCCGGTTTGCTCGGTGCCTTCTACTACTTCACGGCCACCCCGATCTATCAAGCCGACGCGCAACTGCTGATCCAGACTTCCGGTCCCGACGTGTGGTCGCCGGGCATGGCGGCAGAAGCCGGGAGACAGGCGTTGATCCCCACTTATGAACGCCTGTTTAGCAGTTCCTCGGTGCTTGAAGGAGCTGTCGAGCGACTGCTGAAGGCGGCGCCCGAGACTCGCGTCGACTTTGCGGCGGTCCCCGGCGAGAAATGGGTCAGAGTCCTGCGCGACCATTTGACGGCTCGCGCTGTGCGGCGAACGAACGTGATCGAAATCAGCTACCGTTCCAAGTCGCCGGAGGCCGCGGAGGCGGTGGTGGGCGCAGTTGTCGAGTCCTACATGGACTTCATGGCGAAAAACCACAAGAACGTTTCTGCCGAGATCGTCAGAATCCTTGAAAAAGATCGTATCGAACTCGACCAGAAAATCAAGCAGAAAGAACAGGAACTGCTCGTCGCTCAGAGACGTGTGAAAGACCTGGGACTGGACGACAAGCAGCAAGTGGTCCATCCCGCCGTGCAACGAGTGGTCCGGCTGAACGAGTCGTTGATCGAAGTGCAAAAAGAGCGTCTGCAACTGGAATCGTCGCTGGCGGCCATCCGCCAGGCGGTTCGCGACGGCTCCGGCTTGAAGCAGCACCTGAACGATATGGAGCCGATCATCGGCCGCGAAATGATGCTCAACGCGCTCGGGCTGAATACGCAGGCTGCCGAGACGCGGGCCGAGATCGAACGCCAGTTGATGGAGGACCGGGCCAAGCTGCAAGGGCTGCTGGATCACTACGGAGAACTTCATCCCAAAGTGGTCGAAGTGGCTCAGGCGATTCAAAGTGGAGAAGAGTTCCTGCAGAGTTATCAGCGCACAGTGAACGAGAGACTAGCTGGCCTGCAGGATGGCCGTCTTGGGCCGATGCTCGTGAGCATGGTCGAAGAGAAACTTGCCAGCCATTGGGAACACGAAAACAAGTTAATCAGGCAGTACCAACTAGCTGAAACCGAAGCGGTGCAGTTGAACGACCAAATGGCGGAGAAGAAGCAGATCGAGCGCGAACTGGATCGATTGCGAAACCTGCACGACACGCTGCTCGATCGGATCACCAATATCGACATTGGGCAGGACCAGTCGGACGTTCGCGCAACGGTAGTGAGCGAACCCAAAGCCTCGGATCGCCCGGTATCGCCAAAGCTTTCCCTGGTCGGAATTATGTGTCTGTTGGGCGGGATGGGGATCGGTGTTGCGTTCGTGTACGTCCTGGACGTGTTGGATGACCGGTTCCGATCGCCGGAAGAACTCTCCGAGCAATTGGGCGCGCCAATGTTGGCCATGGTTCGGGAACTCACATCAACCGCGACCACCGGGACCGAGGCAATTCAAGTGCACGTGGCTCCGGAATCGGTGGAAAGCGAAGCATTCCGTACCCTACGAACCACGCTGGCCTTTTCGGGCCAGGACATGGAACGTATTGCGATTACCAGCACTGAACCAGGCGACGGCAAGACGACCGTGCTGACCAACTTGGCTGTTTCTTACGCTCAGGCCGGGAAGAGAACGCTCTTGATCGATGCCGATCTCCGTCGCCCGGGCCTGACCAAATTGTTCGAGATGCGTGGCGTTGGAGGTCTGTCCGAGGTCTTGCGAGGCGACGGGGACATCCCTGCCATGTGCGCCGAACGCATCATCGCCGTGGATATCGAGGGCCTGGACGTGTTGCCATGCGGTCCCAAACCGCCCAATCCAACGGAACTGCTCAGCGACACTCGTTTTGCGGACGTGTTGGCCTGGGGCGAAGCCAATTACGACCAGATACTTGTCGATTGCCCACCGATCCTCGCCGCCAGCGACGCGGCCCTTGTCGGGCGACTGACTGAGGGGTTGATCCTGGTCGTGCAGCCCGAGAAGAACCACCGCCGCCTGGTGATCCGTGCGGCCAACGGTCTGGCATCGATAGGCGTCAACCTGATCGGCGTCGTTGCGAACAAGATCGGTTCCGAAAAGGGCGACGCCTACTACGGCTACGGCGGTTATGGTTATGGCTACGGTTACGGGTATCGTGAAGAAGACCCCGATGAGTCAGACGAAGACGATATCGAGTATGAATCGGCCGACTGCGATTATGTTGGAGCTGACGCGGGACGAGGCGAGCCAGGGAGTGGTTCGCGTCAAGAAAACGGCCCCATCGTACCCAGGCGAGCGGCGTAGACTCGTCCGCCCAGATTCTGCCTGACCATCCGCGAGATGCACCCCTGGTTGATTCCCACGTTGATTCCGCCGACACTGAGCGTTGAACCCTGTTCCGAGCTTGGATCAACGCCCATGAAAACTGTCCTGTTTCTCGCGATAGCTCTTGTGCTGTCTGGCTGTAGTCCGCAGACGCAACGGCAGACAAAGAATTCTGTGACAAGGAAACCTGCGGCGGGCAAAGCATCGAAGCCCAAGCCGACGTTGATCGTAGAGCCCGATTCTTTTGCGGGGATTCCCGAGGCGATTAATGCACTCGCGGATGCCGCGAAGAATGGCGACGACGACAAGTTGCTCCAGGCGACCAAGTGGCTGATGATCGAGGGCGATGCGGCGGTCGATCCGTTGGCTCAAGTACTGAATGACGAGCAGGCCGATCTGGCCCCGCGCATCGCGGTGTGTCGGACCCTGCGTGAATTGGGATCGAAGGCAAAGCCGGCGCTGATACAGGCTCTCGGTAGCGAGTCGAAGCAATTGCAACTGAATGCCATCAAGGCGTTAGGACTGGTGCGGCCAGCCGATCGCGATACCGTGCAGACGCTGATGGATCTACTGGACTCCGACGACGAGCGTCTGCAACTGGAAGCCATCTTGGCGTTGGGCAACATCGGTCCGCCGGCGAAAGACATGTGCGGAGAGAGACTGGTCGGTATTCTGAACGACGCGGAAGAAAACGGAACGCTTCGAGACGCAGCAAAGCGGGCGTTAAAGAACATAAACCCGCGCCGCAAATTCACCGACTAAGTAGGCCCTTCCGCACCGGCCACGTTTTCCGGTCGCATGCTCTACACATCCTGCTCGATCACCCAAGGCTTGCGCATCTCTTCGCGTTTGAAGAACATCATGGCTTCGTCGTCGTCGACGTGTTGGGTTTCGGGATCCACGTTCAGCGTCTTGCCGCCGGTGCGGCAACTCATCGTGGCATAGTGAAGCGTTAGATGGCTGCGATGACCGACCTCTATGTCGGCGTTCGGCTTCTGGCGACTGCGGATACACTGAACGAAATCCTCCTGATGCGGTGCATCGGGAAAGCGGCCAAACATCTGGTCTTCGACGACCGGTTGCCGGTCCTTGGTACGGACGAAGACCTGCCAACCGCCGCCCATACGGCCCACGTTCATCACGCCTTCCTCGCCGTAGATGTCGATTCGTGTGGCAACTTGCGGCCAGTAAGGGAACATGTCGCCGTTGCGGACGTCCGGGTCGATCTTGAGCATGTAAGGCGTGTAGAGTGTCAGTTCCAATGTGACCACCAGATCGTTGTCGTAGGTGAATGTGGCGATCTGCGTGTCGGGTGTATCGGCCGCCCCTTCGGTATTGAAACGGCCGCCAGAGCAGTAGACCTGTTTGGGCAGATCGAAGCCGACAATCATCCGGGCCTGGTCGAACTGATGGGCCCCGTCGTTTCCCAGGTCGCCGATGCAGTAGCGCCACAGATGGTGCCAGTGATAGCGCAACGTGAAGTTATAATCGTGTTCCGGCGCCGGGCCGTTCCACATGTTCCAGTCCAGCCCCTTGGGCGTGGGCTCGTTTTCCCGCATGGGAAAGTTGGCCCAGAGTTTCTGGTTCAGTACACGCACGAAATGGATCTTTCCCAATTTTCCATCGGCGATGTACTGCCTGGCAGCCATATTGTACGGGGCGCTGCGGTTCTGGGTTCCGACTTGGACGATCCGATCGTATTTCCGAGCCGCTTTGGCCATCTGCTGTCCTTCCCAAGCGTTGTGGCAGAGTGGCTTCTCGACATAAACGTCTTTCCCGGCCTGGCAACCCCAAACCGTGGCAGGAGCGTGCCAATGAGTGGGCGTTGCCACGATGATCGCATCGACCGACTCATCATCCAGCATCTTGCGGAAATCCTGTTCTCCTTTCGGCGCCTTACCCCCTTGGCAATCGGCGATCGTCTTCGTGTGCTTCTCGATCATGTTCGTATCGACATCGCAAATGTAGGCGATCTCGCAGTCCTCCCGCGAGGCGAAGTTCCGAGCCAGCACCGGTCCCCGGCTGCGGCAGCCAACAATGGCCATGACGATCTTGTCGTTAGCTGGTTCCGCACGAACTGACCTCGGGTCGCCGAGAACGGTGAGTCCGACGCCCAGCCCCAGTGCGCTCGTCTTCGAGCGATCAAGAAATCCCCTGCGGTTCATCCTGGTCATGATGGATTCTCCTCCCGAAACAAGGGCGTAATCGCCCGAAGATTTGGCAGACGTGATTGTAACGTCCGAGTGGTCCGCATGCACCCGATGGAAAGTCACTCAAGGTTTTCGACCCGAGAAGCTTGTTTCCGGCGGCGGATCGGCTTATGGTGTGAGCGCGACGGTTCGTAGTACCGCCTTTAGACGGAATTGGCTCCTATTGACACAGGTGACTGAACATGAATCTGGCTATTCCAACGTGGATTGCGGGCCTGCTGGCCTGCGGTATGGGCGTGGCTCTGCTGGGCAGCGTGATGGTGGTCCTGGCACAGCGACTCAAAATGGACGAGGCACGCGTCGGAGGGCTCGTGTCCATGTTCGGCTTCGCCATGATCCCTGTGATGCTGGCGATGGGATTTCTGACCGATCTGATCGACAAGCAGATTGTGGTCGTTATCGGTTCCTTTCTCATGGTTGTCAGCTTGTTGGTATTGTCGCGGGCGACCAAGTACTGGTCGGCGTTGTTGGCCGTGCTACTGCTGAGTGCCGGGTGGTCGGCGTTGGTGAACGTGCTGAACGTATTGATGCAGGCAGCGTTCGGCGGCACCGAGGTCTATGCCATGAACCTGGGCAACTTCTTTTTCGGGCTCGGCGCCTTTTTGACTCCACTGGTGATTGCATTCCTGTTGAAACGCGCGGGCTTCGTACCGGCCTTGCTGGTGTTGGCTGCGCTTGCCCTGACGTCCGGTGTGTTGGCGCTCGGCGTGGATTTCGAAGCGTTCGCGGCGGCAGGCGTCCAAAAGCCGGCCGCGGAACCGGCGGCAGTGGAAATCGCAGCTCCGGGAGTCGGCCTTTTGCTGGGCGACTCGATCATGTGGTTGACCGCGTTGGCGCTTCTGTTCTACGCTCCCATGGAAGCCACTATGGCGGCCTGGGCCACGACCTACCTGGGCGACAAAGGTATGTCCGAAGGGCGGGCAGCCACGTTGTTGTCGGGATTCTGGCTGGCGTTTATGTGCTCGCGTCTTGCGACGGCCCTGCTGGTCTGGAAATTCGGTCTGCCGGCCGGCGGCGAGACGGTCTTGATCATTGTTCTGTCTGTCTTGTGTCTCCTGGTATGGGCGGGCGCCGTGTTCAGTCCCGGCCGCGCCATGGCGGGCGCGATGGTCGTACTGGCGGGATTGGTGTTTGGCCCCACTTTCCCGACAATCATCGGCGTTCTCATGGGCCATGTTAAAACGAATATCAGCCCAGACCTCGGCGGTCGAGCAGTCGGCCTGTTTTTCATGATCGGCGGCATCGGGTGGTCGGTGATTCCGATTCTGATTGGCGCGTACGCGCGAAAGACCAGCGTCCAACGCGGCTTCCTGATCGCAGTTGCCGCAGGCGTCGGACTCACGGCGGTGGCCGTGGGATTGCACTTGGTGGCTGGCGGATGAGTGCGTTGACAGCAGATGGGAAGACAGGACTCGCTTGAAAGACGACGCCATCGACGCGTTGAAAAGCGTTTGGCCTCCAAGGAACTACCGATAGAGGAGCCACCGCGATGGCAACCGTGCTGATCGCGCTTTCGAGCGGCCGCAAGAACGGCTACACGGCCGGCCTCTGGCAGCGCGCCATCGAAGGGGCCGCGGCGGTTGACGGCGTAACCGTCGACGCCGTGCATCTGCACGACTACCGCTTTGGGCCCTGCACAAGCTGTTTCCATTGTATTCGCCACCGAGGCAGCGGTTGCACGCTCGATGACGACTTCGGCCGCCATGGCGAAGGCGAACTGTACCGCAAGGCGACTGACGCCGATGCGGTGATGCTCGTAGACGCCGTTCACAACTGGGGGCCGTCTGCTATCACCCATTTGTTCATCGAACGCCTCTATCCGCTGCTGTGGACGGGCACTCGACGTGGCTTGCCTTTTGCCTCGATCTCCTGCGCGTCCAACCAGGGCATGCATCATCTGGCACGCGAAAACCTCTGCAAATGGGCCGGCGGATTGGGCTTTCGCTACGTCGGCGGCCTTGCGGTTCACACGGCCCTGTACGACGAGTCCTTGAAGGAAGCGCAGACGCTCGGCTCCACGCTTTCCGAAGCCGCTCTTCGTTACGAGCGCGAAGGAGCGAAGGACTGGTCTGACATCGAACTATACCGACATCACGTCGACCAACCATGGGGATTGGTCGCACCCTACCTTCACAACCTGACCAGCGGTACGATGGACGCCGATCGTTCGCTGATCGCACACGGCATCGCCACGTTTCGTCGACCGGACGCTGTGCAGTTGCTCCGGGAGGCTTTGCCGGAGCTACGCCGAGCGGTAGAGGCCCATGCCGCGGGAGATGCAGAGGCAGCCATCCGTCATCTCGTCGCCGCCGGTAGCCGCTGGACCCACGCCACGTGGAAAGAGTTCCTGGAGGACGAGGCAATCGGCACGTCAATCCCAGAAGCTTATCGCCCCGTGGAAGAGTGAGCCGCTCAGCCTGTGCTTTGATCGTGCCGCCGCAGGATATGCAGCGAACGTGCTTCGAGAGCCCAGCGAGTCATGGGCTGTGCCGCAGGATCGGTGACCGGCGCATAGCCGACCGTCGTTTCCACTTGGGCCGGTTCCGTGCCGTAGTTTGCCAATACCAGGTACGACTCGCGGTTGGCAAACGCCGATGCAACGACCGACTCGGGTAGCGGACCGGTAAACAAGTCCGAGTCCCCGATTTCCAGCCATGCCCACGTGCCCTCCTCGACCATCGGCAGATACTGTTTCATCCAGCGGCCGTGTGTCGGCCGCGCCTCGGGGCGACCGGGTACCGAATCCCACCAGCCGTAGCTGTGCGGGCCGTCCGGGTTTGCCTGGTGGTGCTTCCAAATGGCCCGGCAATGCCGCGTCCAGAAGCATCTCTCCTCCGGCGGATACTCAATGCCGGGGATCAATGCGCGCTCGCCGGTGAAAGGCCGACCGGCTAGCAACACGGGGAACTGCATGTACGGGATCGCGTGTAAATACAGTTCGTTTTCATTGGCTATCGTGGCGCGGCTCATATCCAGGCACGGAACCACGTAAGGGGGATGATCCTTGACGGCCTCTCGAAGCCGATCGCCTTGCCTTCCCCCTTCGCCGACCCAGAGGTAGTCGTAGACTTTCAGATCCGTGTTCGGGCATCGCGGGCCGCCTCGGTGGAGTTTCACGGCACCTCCACGACGGTGAACCTCGGCGTAAATCATACCGAGCAGATCGGCCAGGGCCCCGTCGTTGGACGTGGTCTCTTCGAAAGCGAGCACTTGATCCCCGGTCGCTTCTTCCGAGAGGTTCGGCGGCTGGCGGTATCCCAAGTCGTTGTAGATACCGTCCACACCGTAATCGTCCAAGATGCGTACCAGGTGTTTCAGGAAGTATGACCGCCATCCGGGACTGGCTGGTGAGCAATGGACGTATCGGAAGTAGATCTCGCGCAACGGGCGATCGCCCGCTGCGGTCCACTCCGGTCGGAAGTCCGGATCGTTCTGCTCGAAATAACCGCTCGACGCGTAAACGATCACCTTCATCCCACGACGATGAACCATCTGGACGAAACGGCGAAAACCGGCCGGGTTCAGTGGAGCCAGCTTGTGGCCGCCGAAAAGCCGCTGTGAATCGTTCCAATCCTCGTGCAGATGGATCAAGCGGATGCCGTGATCTCGCAGGCGATCCAATTCCTGTTCATCCCACTCGTCCGGATCCCACGGCTTCCGGCAGGGGTATTCGCCAAGGTTATAGCAGCATTGGCCCGGCAAGTAGCTGGTGATCAGGTGTTTGCGCGAACACGATCGGATGCTGCGCTGAAACACACCGACGTTTACAAGTCGCTTGCGATGGGCCGCAGCCGTGTAGTCGCACAGAATGGCGGGCGCGGCCGATTCAGTGGCCTCGGAAGTTGGCACCGCCGCACTCGCATCAGAGCCAACCGAGGCAATCGACCCGGCAGCAACGGTCGCGGCACTCGTTCTGAAGAACTGGCGTCTGTCCATCACTTTCCTCCTGCTCAACGCGGCCTTCGCTTGAAGAGCGATTCACATTGGTGGTTATAGATGGGTGGTTATAAACTGGAGGTAGAACATGAAAAACCGGAATGGATATGGAATCGCAGACGCCTTCATCTATAACCAGCAATCTATAACCAACTCAGTAGCAGTCTAATGACGCGCTCCTTCATAGGCCGATGGCTTGAGCAAAACCTTCTGTGTTCGTACTCGGATTTCCTCGGCAACCTCCGCGCACCTGGGGTCTATGGCCATCATCAGTCCCGCTCGTTGCCGGAGCGTGCGCACGATCCACCTGCACTCTCCGACCATACCGTCCTGACTGCCTCCGACGGAAGTCAAGGCGTCGGTGTATTCTTTCAGGCGTTTGAGCGCATCCGGATCGTCGTAGTCGAGCAGGTTTTTGCGGAATTCCTCGTTCAGTTGCACCACGAATTCCGGGGACTTCATCTTCTCTTGCCGTGCCGCCAATCGCTCGTCGAGTTCTGCAGCGATCTTGTCCAACTCGGTCAGCATCGCCTCAAGCTCAGGGCGAGCCTTCTTCTGCTCGGCGAGGTACTGCCGGACCTCGTCTCCAAACGCGATGTACTGCTCGATCCGGACGCGAATGTGTTCGACGAAGTCCAGGGCGTCGCCAAGGTAGGTTTCAATCTCCTTCTGTTTTGTTTTCTGTTGCCCGCTCTGGTAAATCTCATTCAGGAGCCTGCGGACGTGACACGTGGCACGGCCCACATGATCCTGTCTCTGCCCTTCCACGCTCAGGATGTACTCGCACGGCCCGACTCCGAGTGTGCCGCGCACAACGTCGACGGTCGTGTACGTGTCGATGGGAGTCTCCGTCAAGCGATTGATCGGGTAGACGACGGCGGGTCCTTGAAATGTCATCGCCTTGTGCTTCAAGGGCTGGAGAAAACCGTTCCCCGTCGCATCCAACCAGCACGGGTATTCGTACCAGCCGAGGACGGTGATCCAACGTTTGCGATCGGGGCCCAAGCGGTTTGACGCCGGTCCGCCCACTTTGTACGCATCGACGTCAATCTCTCCGGATGCAGTCCTGCTGGGCTGGCCGCCCTGCGGTCCGCTCGGAAGCCACGTGGGGCGAATGTACCCTTCTCCGTCTTTGTCCGGCAGCAGCATCTCCCAGCTATCGGTCAAACCATTCCCGCGTGTGAAATCCACTCGCCACTGCCCCGCGAAGGGCCTTGTCCAGTCGAGTGGCATGATCTGCTTGGCGTCCTCGCCCCTGATCTCCAACGCATGCCAGATCTGATGGGCCTCCATTAGCGCCAACCAAATCTTCTGTTCTTTTCCGAAGTGGATCTCGGATCCTGTAACGATTCTCTGGCCGTCTTTCTCCGAGAGCATGACTTTGACGTCCTGCTCGCGGTTTTCAAAGACGCACATCGCGATGGCCTCTCCCGCTCCCGTCAGATGCAGCAGGAAGTTCTCACTCGGCACCTCGACGACAGGCACGGGAATCTTCGTGGCGTCGATCAGTATGTCGTCCGCGAAAAAATCGGGCAGGACGACATATCGGCCCGGAGACTCGACGCGAAGCCGGCCTGCTCCGGGGCCCGGCTCGGCCTCGAGCCAGATCTCTCCTCGCTTGATGCGAAACCTGGTCGTGATCGTGTCTCCGCCCGCTGTTAAGTAGGTGACCTCCAGACGCGCGGCGGACCTTGTGTTTTCAACAAGAGCAACGTTATCGAGGCGAATGGCCGGATCGCCGGAGTTGCTCTGAAGCTGAAGCCGCACCCGCGAGACCGGCCCTTTGGAACCAGTGGAATAGACCTCGACGGTCGCCCCTCGCTTCCGCAGCACCGCAAGGATACGACCGTTGGTTATCACCGCATCACCGTGGAAAGACGACGCCGTCTGGTTCCGCGGAACCTGCTCCCAACCGTTCTTGTCCGAGAAGGCCGTGGGTGACAACGGGTCCGACGACGAACTGCCCGTATCCCACACAGCGATCCGCGCCGGCGGGCTCTGCACGGTTCCTCCGCACGCCACACTTTGCGCCAATGTGATGATGACGAGCACCATAGCCTGAATGCCAATGACACAACGATGTGCTCTCATGGTTTCCTCTCTTTCATTAGGTCCCCAATCCGTTCGATGCGCGTCTGCAAGTGACAACAGCAGCATCGGTCGTCAACAACCGCTTGTCAACCAGCCAAGGCAATTGACGTCCCGCGTAGCGAGGCATTGTCCGCCAGACGGGCACGGCTGGATGGTCAGATGGGAAGCCGAACCACGCCGTTGTCGGCTACGGCAGTTCGAAGAGCGATTGGCTTTTTACGATAGCGCAATCGTCGGGGAAGGTGTGAAACGCCTGGACTAGCATGCGGCGGTTGCGCGTTTCGACGTTGACGTAGCTGAGCGCCCCTAACGCCAACCGACCGCTGGCGCCGAACATGTGCAGCATGCCTCGACGATCGCAGTCATGAGCCAGTTCCTCTTGGAATGCCCAGAAGATCTGCGGATCAACCGTCTCCAGTTGAAAGCTGGTCTGGTAGACGATTCCACCGCGGCAATCGATGCGGTCGGTTCGTTCCCCTTTCAAACGATGAAACAGCAGTCTACGTTTCTTGGGCAACGGATTGTGTGCGGATGCAGCTACTTCGGTCAGGGTGATGCCATCGTATCGCCACGTGACCACATGGCCGGCGCTAGTGATGCTGATTTTCGCTTGGTAACCACCGCGTTCGATCGTGTGCGACTTGCAGATTTGAAATAGCTCTGGGTGAAGCGGGCGGCCATAGACTTGAAACGTCAATTCCGCAACTTTCGGCCTGACAGTTAACACGGGATGAGTCCTCCTCGTGCTAGTCGCAATGAAGATGAATGATCAGTAAATGATCCCGCATAAAATACGGCGCGTATTATAGACTCCCGTGGCGCGCGCGACAAAGCCACTTTTATTTTCGTTTCTCGGCTACCTCGGATTACATCTTGACAACGGGAGCAAATGTTGTTTTACGGCGTTTAGAACACGAGCGTGAACAGATCGTACGTCGCGTGGGTCCCAGCAGCGATTCCGAATCCGCGGAAGACGAATAGGGCGGAAAAGCAAACGCCGGCGAAGAAGCGAAAACTGAAGCTGTACCAGTTGAAAATTTCGCCGTATGACGTGGTAAAATGGTGGCCGGCAAACGTGAAGTCAATCTGGTAGTGCGCGCCCGAAAAAAGAACGCTCGTGACAATCACCGCCGTCACGGCGCTCCAGCGCGGTGAAATACCGGACAAACGCAGCAGACCTACAGCCGCCGATAGCAGTACTAAGCGAAACAGCAGTTCCTCGTAAATCCCGGCCCCCAGATAGCCCACCATCAGCGCCAGGTAGTCGCCTGCACCTCCTGCATTGGCTGCACAAGCTGGAATGGCTGCCGAAAACAGCGTCCTCTGCCAGCCGGCTACGAGCACCAGGGCAAAGCCGAATACCAACGATTCGAACAACATGCCATACAGCACGCTCCAGTTCAGACGCCACGGCTGGTGCGTGACATGATGCCATGCTAGCAGCAGACCGCAGGTCAGCAGCGGCAGCAGGAAATACTGGCTGAACCCGATCAAGTCCAGGATTTGCCGAAGCCAGACATCGGCCGCATTGCGGATGGCTTGATGATCCAAGAGCAGCACGCCCAGCTCGTAGACGATCAGCATGGGCGCAACAAAAACCAACCCGGCCAAGGGCCGGGTTGATTCATACCAGTAGCCTGCCTTCGCGCCAGGCGATTGCTTCGAGGATTTCTCCGGCATGATGCCGGAGTCTAGTCGTTTTCCTATTCTTCGAACAAGCCCGGAACCACGGCGTCAGTCGGACGTCGTACCGTGTTGTCGTGGCATAGAAGCTTGGCTTCGCCGACAAAATAGGTGTGGAAATCCGCCACGATCAAGTTGTACGTCTCCAGCTCAGGGCCATCCTCGGTCAGACTGACGCAGGCCGCGCCGCCGGTGCCGTGCAATTCCATGCCCGATTCAAGTTGCCGTGCTCGCATCCATCCTTCGCCGGCTACCCAGAACAAATGGCCGCCGCTGGTTTCGAATGTCTCGCCTGCGACTGTTTGCACGCGCACCAGCGGGCCTTCGGGACGTACCGTGGTGCGGAGGACGGGTTTGTAGGCCAGTTCGCCCGTCTCGGGGTCCTGTGATAGGACCAAATCACCGACGCGGATCTGCTCGATCGCCGTCTGGCCCGCGTCCGTCCACACCAGCGTACCGGCTGCGAGGCAGTCGGATCGTCGCGGTCGCGGCGGGCTGAAGGACTCGATCGGCTGAGGGGTGAAAGGTTCGATCTGCGGCGGTTTCGGCGGTTCCACGGGCAGCACATCATTGCTGCGCTCAATCCGCACAAACTGCTCGGGTATGCGGACCGCACGCAACGGCTTTTCGCCCTCCACAAACACCTCGTTGGTTTCGTTCCACCATTGCCACCACGCTTCCGGATCTGCCGGCAGATCTTGCTCGGTGGCGATTTTCAGCGCATCGGCGATGCGGCCGTTCATGGCTTGCGTCTGAAGGTTCTGCCGGACCACGCGCGGGTTGCGTTCGAGATTGGCATCCTGGACGTCGTTCCCGGCCACCGGCATCATCTGCCGCCCACCACCGCCGGGCATCACAATACCCCCGAAAGCCGCATCCATTACCAGAGCTTCCCGATGGTCCTGGCCCTCGCGCGAAAACGTCTGTCGAAACAGCAGGCCACCGCCGCGAGTTCGGAAGATCTCGGTCTCGGAACTTACGGGCGTGTACATCATCGATAGAAGTGTTGGCACGTAGCCGTCCATGTCGCGCGTCCGCAATTGGCGCGCAGCGTCTTCGCGAACCCGGGCGTAGGGTGACAGCAATGCTTGACGTGCAAGCACCAACGAGATCGAATGAGCGGGCATCGCGCCGAGCGTCCTTACCATCAACTGGGCGGCTTCTTCATTCTGATTCCACAAGGTGGCTTCGATGGCTGTTGCCGCTTCCGGATCGCTGACGGCCAACAGGCGTTCCATCGCCTTCTGTCGCCTGAGCTGGGTACGGTGGCCCAGATCACGGCGAATGTCTTCGATCTGGGGACGCCAGCGAGCCAGGGCCGTTTGATTCTCCTGGAATCCGTCTACCGCCTGTTGGATTTCCTCCTCGGTAGCCCAGTCAAACCCCACGCGGCGGAATCCCAGCCGACGGCGCGCGATGGAGTGATCCGGTTCGATCGTGACTACCTGCGTCAAGTGCGCTCTTTCTTGGTCGGGCAATCCGCGT
>JACKQG010003106.1_pt1 | contig 20765 bp, 21 predicted proteins | sample 8237621 | NCBI WGS metagenome assembly JACKQG01 (sample SAMN15677084, study PRJNA649215) | marine metagenome | biome: marine; feature: Black Sea; material: saline water; isolation source: suspended particulate matter (SPM) from the Black Sea western gyre | collected 2013-06-09/2013-06-10 | depth... | reverse complement strand
ACTCGCTTTATATCAAAACAATCTTAAATTATATCGCTTTGATATTAATTGGTTTTTGTCAAAACATCTATAACTTATGATATTTCAAGGGGTTATGTGTTTTCGTGTTGTTTTGGCACGGAATTTGATATGTTTTTGTTGTACATTTTATTAACAAAAATAGGAAAAAATAAAAATGAACAAAATGATAATCTTGATGGCACTGGCAATTTTTGCTTTTGCGCAAAATCAAGAAGAAGCAAATGTCGATGTGCAAATCGATGAAAAAGACGGAAAAAAAGTCATTACTGTAACTGTCGAAGCCGATTCAACAAACGGTGACGACAATGGTAAATTAGAGATTGTTAAAAAAGTCATCGTGATTGGCGATGATGAAGTAGTTTTTCCCGAAAATGCCGATGTTCAGCATATTCTCGATAGTTTGGGAATTGATTTGAATATTGACTTTGAAAATCTGGAAAATCTCGATTTGGAAGCAATCGAAAAGCGATGCGATGATGCAGAAAAACAAGTCCAAACAATTTTGATGAAAACTGTTGGTGGCTTAGAATCAAATTGCAACACAACCTATGAAACGAAGACGCCTATTATGGGAGTTAATTTGAGCGATTTGACTTTTCAGGAAGCCTACGAAAAGCATTATCCATATAATTTCGGTGTTGAATTAACATCTGTAATCAAAGGTTCAAACGCAGATAGAGCGGGATTGATGGCTGGCGATATAGTTACGAGATTTGATGGCGATGTGGTGCGTGGAGTCACACATATGCAGGCGTTAATTCGTAGTAAAAACATCGGGGACACAGTCAAAATTACTTATTTTCGCAACGAGGGAGAGTTTAATGTCAATCTCACCTTCGCTCCAAAACACAAAAAAAACAAAGAAGATGAGTATAATGAAGGAATTGGCGAAAATCACAAAGCGGGTAAACTCTCTCCCGGTTACGGCGGTGGCGGTCCGTATGCAAAATATGTCAATTTCGATTACAGCGGAATCAACGCATTTATCTCACAATTTGGATTTACGGAAATCTCACCAGAACGAACAATTTACTTCGGTGGTGGCGGAATGGGAAATGTCGGAAAAGGTTGGTTTTTGGGCGGAAAAGGTTTTGGTTTTAGTCACACGGAAGATATTTCAATTGATGAAGGTGGAAAACGCCATTTGATTTTAGAAAATGGTTTCGGTGGTGTAACGCTGACGAAAAAAATCCCGCTATTCACAGAACGACTTGTTTTGGATTTTGATTTGATGCTCGGTGGCGGAACGATGAGCATGGAAATCGGTGAAAGTGATGGGTTTTCGTGGGAATCCGGAACGATTAATGGAAAACACCAAAAATTCCACAAAAATTATTTTGCTAGTGAGGCATCAATTGGTTTGATGTGGCGCGTAAAAAGTTGGTTTGGTTTTCATGGTCAATTTGGCAAAATGGAAACTTTCACACTCAACGATAACTGGACTGAAAACACATTTCCAACAGACTCATACACAGTTGAGGGCGATGCACCAGACATTCCATCTGGTCTGACTTATACTGTCGGAGTTTGGTTTGGATTTTGAGGGAATAATCAAGAATTTACCAGATTATCTCTGTGGAAATCTGTGTTAATTTGTAGCAAATACTCGGGTGGGCGAGAATAAAAATGATTTCTATTTATCATAGCATCATTTCTCGCTCGTCCACCTCAAAGTTTGATACACAAAATGTAACCGTGAAATCTTAAATTTGGGTACTATGGAAGGCGGAATATTCACAGAACTAGCTCGGACAATTACGGGTTCGATTATTGCAATCGGTTCGATGTTTTTTTCATATATCAATGGCGTTGAACCGTATTTTGAATCGCCATCGTTTTCTGTTGAACACAATCAAATGCTCGTTTCGGTGAATTTGCAAAATTGGTTTACCGATGAATTGGATGATATTTTTTCTAGTGGAAAACCGATTCGGATGCATTTTACCGCAAATATCATCGAGCAAAATAGTGGGAAAACCATTCAAAGCACCGATTTTTTTCACACGGTAAAATATCATATTTTGGATGATTATTTTGAAGTTTCGCGATCAGAAATTGGCGAAAAAACGCAAATTCACACTATTCAAGAAATGCACAGGATCATGTCCAAAATCGAAAGAGCACCAATTTTCGATGATGATTTAGCAAAAACCGATGTGCTGTATCAATTGAAAATGAGTGTCCAATTACCCAAAATTAAAATTGGAGGAAGGGAAAAACAATTCGATTTGATGCCCTTTTGGAAGAACAAAAAACCTTATTTTTTCAGCCAACAATTTGATAATTTGGTGTTTGTGCAATGAAAATTCCATCTTTGCGAACTCAAATTATTGCTTTGGCTTTGGTATTTCTCGTCAGTTCTGTTTTGTTTTTTAGATTTTTCTTTTTAGAAAGTTTCATCAATTATCAACACACATTGAATAACGAAAAAACAAAACAAGAAATGGCAAGTTTGTATCAAAAATTTGAAACCAAATTGACAGCAGTCGATAGTAAGCAGTTCAAAAATTCTGTGGAAAAAATGATTTCGGACGAAAAACAACAAGAAATTGCAGGAAAAATGTTTCAACAAGAAATCGCCTTGTATTCTATTTTTGTTTTCTTGTTTATATTTTTATTTGGTGCGATATTTGTAGCGTTTTCGCTCTATCTTATCACTCGGCCATTGCAAAGATTGGAATTAGCTACGAAAATGCTCTCGTTGGGAAATTTGGATGTTGATGTCGAGGAAAACGGGTTGTCGCCCATCAATCCGCTGATTGTTTCGTTTAACAAAATGACTGCGGAATTGCGAGAGAATCGTGAAAAATTGCTCGAAGCGGAAAAGGAGATAATTTGGCGTGAAACTGCTAAAGCAACTGCGCATGAAATTAAAAATCCACTCACGCCGATTCGACTTTCGTTAGAACGAATGCAGAATAAATTTGGCAGTGATAATTTTCAAATGGTTTTTCAAGACTCGATTTCTGTAATTTCCGATGAGATTGAAAATTTGCGTAAATTGGCTACAGAATTTTCGGAATTTGCGCGTTTTCCACAAGCGAAAATGGATGAATTTGATTTGAATTGCTTGATTTCTGAACTTATCGCGCCGTATCGAGAGGAAAATGAAATTTCTGTTGAACTTGCTGATAATTTACCAAAATTACACGGAGATGCAATGCAAATCAAACAAGCATTGACTAATTTAATTCAAAATTCGATACAAGCAGAATCATCGAAAATCGGTATTTCTGCAATTTTTGATAATGGCGTGTTTTATATTCAGATATCTGATGATGGAAAAGGTATCGCAGAAGAAGATTTACCCAAATTGTTTGAGCCATATTTTTCAAAACGAAAAAAAGGGACAGGGCTTGGCTTAGCAATTGTAAAGCGAATTATCGAAAATCATGGTGGGAAGATTTTTGTTGAAAGCGAGATTGGAAAAAGTGCAAAATTTAAGATTGAAATTTAGGATTGGGGAAAATTAGAATGAAAATATTAATCATCGACGACGAACGAAATATTCGCTCAACGCTGACGGCTATTTTGGAAGATGAAGGTTATGAGGTGCAGTCATGCGAAAGCGGTGAAAAAGGATTAGAAACTTTAGAAGTATTTTCAGCAAATATGGTGCTTTTAGATGTCCGAATGTCTGGAATGGACGGCATAGAAACTTTGCAAAAAATCAAGGAAACTCACCCAAATCTTGATGTGATTATGATTTCGGGAAACAGCGATATTTCAACCGCTGTCGAAGCAATTCAGTACGGTGCGTATGATTTTATCGAAAAGCCGCTTTCGATGGCGAAAATTCTAACATCTGCACGAAATATTTCAGGGAAATTGGTACTCGAAAAACGAATATCTCATCACGAAAAAACGCTCGATGAAGCACATCAAATCATCGGAAATTCACCTCAGATAAAAGAGTTGAAAGAGATTCTTCCTCGTATCGCAATGAGCGAATCCAAAGTGCTAATCGGCGGAGAATCTGGCACAGGGAAAGAACTTGTTGCGTATGCGATTCATCACCTCAGCACTCGAAAATCTGCACAATTTGTAAAATTCAATTCAGCGGCAATTCCCAACGAATTAATTGAAAGTGAGTTGTTTGGCTATGAAAAAGGTGCGTTCACAGGTGCAGAAAAATCGAAAATCGGAAAACTTGAACTCGCCGATGGGGGTACGCTATTTTTGGATGAAATTGGCGATATGCCAATGCAAGCCCAAGCCAAAATATTACGCGTCATCGAAGAAGGAAAATTCGAGCGAGTTGGCGGGACAAAAACCAGAAAAATTGACATACGAATTGTAGCGGCAACGCACAAAATATTAAGGAAATCTATAAAAAATCGAGAATTTCGAGAAGATTTATTTCATCGCTTAAATGTTGTCCCAATAGTCGTTCCGCCGCTTCGGGAAAGAACCGGAGAAATTGAAGTTTTGATCAATCATTTTTTGAAAGCATTTTCCCAAGAATTAAAAATTCCACAAAAATCGATGACAAAAAATGCAATGAATTTGCTCAAAAATCACCATTTTCCTGGCAATGTTCGGGAATTGAAAAATCTCGTCGAGCGGTTGTATATTTTAGTACAATCAGAGAAAATATCGAGCATTTATGTTTTGCCGTATGTTACAAGCGAGATTGATCCAGATTCAAACATTCCATCTAATTTTTCGAAAGCAAAACTCAGATTTGAACAATTGTTTTTAGAAAAAGCATTGCAAGCAAACAATTGGAAAATTTCTCAAACGGCTGAATCTATTGGAATGGCACAACCAAATCTATCCAGAAAAATCAAAGAATTAGGGCTGGAAAAACCAGAATTGTTTTGAAGATTTGCGATAGAGCAATCTAACCGATAATTGTTTTATCGCGATTCTCTACTGCTGATTTAACTTGATTTTCGCCATCCAAATCCTCTTCCGTTCGTTGTGCTTCAATAAGTTTGGCTTTTGTTAATGGATGTTCTTCTACTCAGGATATCCGATTCTCTCAAATGGATTTACAACGCTCGAAATCAGATTTCTCGAATGAGCAGCTATTCTTTTCAAATATCGAGAATATAACGCTACTGAAGTAGCAACATTACTATCCAAATCACTAATCTTACCTGACAGAATATCGTTAGTAACAGTATCGCATTTGTTTGAGATATTTTTTTTGTAAGTTTTCATTAAATCTCGAGCAAGTTCAATATCCTGATTTTTAAATGCTATAATCGCTTGTTCAAATAATTTAGATGCTCTATTTTCAATATCGGTAATTGTTTTTTCGACACTTCCACAAACTAACTTTTTTGGATGTTGTACAGCCAAATCATAAATATTCTTTGTGTAATCACCAATTCGCTCAATGTCAATCACAACGCTTACCAAAATTAATCCAGATCCAAGATCATCCGCTCCGCTAATAGCAAGGTGCGTCATAATCTTGCGCCGGACATCTCTCTCAAATTCGTTGATTTTTCCATCCATAGCATAAATGTCAATAGGGATTTCTGCAGAATCATTTTTCCGTAATGATTCAATTGATGCCTTGAACATTTCAAGGTCAATATCCAACATTTCGTGGCATTCTCCCAAAGCTTGAGAATACAAACTTTCTGATTTGAATAAGTTAAATATTTGTTTAAACATCGTCTTAACCTCCAATGAAAATTATTGTAATTGGTATTATAACAAAAACAACTAATAAATAAATGAGTGGTATAAATTTGTTTTTAACCGACAACTCCGATAATGTTTCTGCACACCAAAGAGGTACTGCACGCAAAAGTGGAATTGTGTAAATAATCAATATACCGAAAATGTTGAATAATAAATGAGCCAATGCTGCATAAAGTGCGGTTACATTCAAAGTTAATGATGCTAATAAAGCTGTTACGGTCGTACCGATGTTTGCTCCGAGTGTATATGGAAAAATTTGCCTTAAACTTAGAACACCAGCTCCGGCGAGAGGTACAACTAATGATGTGGTAACTGATGAACTTTGCACCATAATTGTCAAGATAATGCCAAACAATATAGCACGAATTGCAGTCTTAAAAATGTAACGGTCAAAAAATGATTCTATTTTAGCGAGAACTAAACTTTTCAAAAGTTTTACAATGGCATACAGCATCAAAAATGTAACTAAAACGCTAAGAACTAAATAAAAGATATTATTGTCAAAAGAAAATCCTTCAATAAATTTAGCTCCGGTTTTCACTGCGACTTTAATAGGTGACTTAAACACCTCACCCGCAGATGCGTGGCCCGATAATATTGAGCCAATAAATACTGCAGATTTTTCTATGAAATGGAAAGACATCTCCAGTGGGAATAAAATTATTACAGCCATCACATTGAAAAAATCGTGGACTGTAGATGCTGAAAATGCCCGTTTGAATTCTGTATTTTGTCTAATGTGCCCGATAGAAACGATTGTATTAGTAACTGTCGTTCCGATGTTAGCACCCATAATCATTGGTATAGCATTCGATAATGTTAATCCTGTTCCAGTTATTGCACTTGCACTTACCATACTCACAATAATTGATGTTGTAGTGGATGAACTTTGAAATAGTGAGGTTGCTAAAATTCCAATAAACAACGCTGTAAATGGATTACTTGTTGTTTCCAAAACTTGTTTAGCAAATCCACCACCCATATGCTTAATGGCAGATGACATTCCATTTATACCCACAAGAAATAGATATAAGAATGAAAATAATGCCAAAATTTTGATAATTGTATTAAGTGTATTTCTATTCATATTCTAGATTTAGTTTTTCTAACCAATTTTTGATTTCATCTCTGACATTTGCATATACTTTTAGTTTTTGCACAGAAGTACCTTTTGCTAAATATGGGTCTTTAAATCCTTTGTGTATAATTTGGTTGCAATTTCCAGTAAATGTAGGGCAGAATTCGTTAGCGTTATCACAGACTGTTACTACAGTATCAAAATTTTCATTGAGATATTTTTCTACGGACTTTGGAATGTGATGTGAAATATCAATTCCAACATCGTCCATCACTTTAACAGCAAACGGACTGATTTTTTCTTCAGGGTTTATTCCTGCACTAAAAGCCTTCCAGCCCATAGAATGCGCAAACCCCTCTGCCATCTGAGAGCGGCAGGAATTTCCGGTGCATATAAATAGTATTTTCTTTTTCAAAATTATATATATTCACTAATTTCAGAATGCAAAAATTAATACAAAGCTTTTACTATTTTCTAATAAATTTTGTTTATTAAATTTAGATGTGAAAAATAAAATACTAATTAGCGCGTGTCTGCTTGGTGAAAATTGCAGATACTATGGTAACAATTGTGGAAAACAAAATCTCATTAATGCGAATGTGGAATGGATTCCTATTTGTCCAGAAATTGAAGGAAAATTGGAGACTCCTAGACCACCATCAGAGTTACAGGGAACTGCGGAAGACATATTGTTAGGGAAGTCGAATATTGTTAATAGTAAAAGAGAAGATGTTACCAAACATTATATTGATGGAGCAAAAATATGTTTAGAAATCTCTCAACAGGAAAATATATATTTAGCAATTCTAAAATCGCGAAGCCCTTCTTGTGGATTAGGGAAAGTTTACGATGGTTCATTCTCTAATAATCTCAAAGATGGCGATGGTGTTTTTGCATATTTATGTAAGCAAAATGGTATAAAAGTGATTTCTTCCGATGATAAAATGCAAATTCAAAAAATCATTGATATTTAGTAGTATTTATCCCGAAATTGCTTTGCAGTTCAATTCAATAGAATGAAATATTAACAATAAATAAGGAATAAATTTATCTCAATCGAAATAGGAATATTATTAGCTGTTATTGGAATTACAATTATCTTTTTTGTAAAAGAATGGTTGCCACTGGAAGTTACTGCACTCGGCGCAATGGGAATTTTATTACTCGTTAGTAAAGTATTTCCCGACATAAACATTCTAACAATTGATGAAGCAGTAAGTGGTTTTAGTAATAAAGCTGTAATTACAATTGGAGCGATTTTTATAATGAGTCGTTCCCTGGTTAAAACGGGTTTTTTGGAAGTATTTGCAGATGCGATTTATCAATCAATTGGAAACCGAAAATGGTTAACTATAACCATATTCTTAGTTACTGTTTCCATTATTTCTGGATTTATAAACAACACAGCAGCAGTTGCCATTTTTATTCCGTTAGCGATTAATCTATGCCAGAAGTTTCATATCAGTCCGACGAAACTATTGTTACCGCTATCTTATGCGGCAATTTTCGGTGGAACACTAACCCTTATCGGAACATCCACAAATTTGGTTGTGAGTTCGTTGATGGAAACAGAGGGATTGCAACCTTTTAGAATGTTTGAATTTGCAAAATTAGGACTTATATTTTTAGTTGTCGGTACAATTTACAATCTAATAATCAGTAGGTGGATGCTACCATCTCGTTCGATTATTTCTTCTCTAACGCGGAAATATCATATGGGGCGTTATCTAACAGAGTTCAAAGTTGATGCAGATTCTCCGATGATTGGTAAGTATTACAAAGAAATTCCGCTTGACGAGGATTTTAATTTCAATGTGTTAATGGTCATTCGAGATGATTTCAGATTTCGAAACAATATCAGTTCAATGGTAATTCAAGAGGGAGATGTATTCCTTGCTAGAATCAATGTAAAGGATATTATGCGATTCAAAGACGAGATGAAGTTTTTACTACTATCGGATGTTAAAATGACACAACAGGAATTATCTGGGAAAAATCATGTAGTTGTAGAAGGAATCGTTTCTCAATATTCGTCAATGGTAGGCAAGACGCTAAAAGAAGTTGATTTTAGAAATCGTTTTAGTGGATTTGTTTTGGCGATAAAAAGGCAGAGAGAAATTTTGAGAGAGAAAATTGCCCACATAAAACTAAAATTTTCAGATACACTTCTAATTTTAGTCCCAAGAGACAAATTGGAGGATTTGCGTTCAAACAAAGATGTAATTGTGCTTGAAGAGTTGAATATCTGCTTAAAATACGAACGATATTGGTGGTTATCTATTTTAGTAATTCCTTTGATAATGATCTTAGCTTCGTTCGGAATTATTGATATTATGACTGGTGCGGTGTTGGGTGCAATTTTGTTGTTAGTGCTTCGTTCTCTGTCAATACAAGATGCGTATGATTCTATCAATTGGTCGGTTATCTTTCTGCTTGCCGCCTTGATGCCGTTTGGATATGCGTTAAAAAATACTCAGGCGGACTTACTTATTGGTGATTTGATATTCCGTTTAGGTGGATTTTTTAGTGGCGGAGAAACGAATTTACTGGTTTACTTATCGCTAATATATTTTATTTCATTTTTCTTTACGGCGTTTATTTCCAATGTTGCGATTGGTGTAATTATGGTTCCTTTTGCAATTACTTTAGCAGGTAAACTTGGAGTAGATCCAAGACCGTTTTTGGTTGCCATTGCATTTGGTGCATCCACTTGTTTTATGACTCCTGTTGGATACCAAACAAACTTGATGGTATTTGCTCCAGGTCAATATCGTTTTATGGATTTCGTTAAAACCGGACTTCCATTAACACTCATTTTCTGGGTTATCGCCACTATATTAATTCCGATATACTGGCCATTTTCAGGTTAATAATTGGTACTCTAGGCACGAGGAGATAGTTGACAATTGCCAATGCTCAGTGCAACAGCTCCACGCTCCCTGCTTTTAAAAACAACATAGTAATTCCACATACCTTTTCACATCTTGTATATAGAAATAAAAATATATACTACTTACGCTTTATTACTTTTATTCTCTAAATTATAGTATGGAAAAACAAATAGATATAAACAAAGTCATTACAGCATCAAGAACTCTTAAGGTTTTAGCACATCCTATTCGAATTAAAATTGTGGAATATTTGGAAGAGGGTGAAAAGAATGTTGGTGCTATTCAGGATTATATAGGACTTGAACAAGCTGTTACTAGTCAACATTTGAAATTAATGTTTACGAAAGGTTTACTAAAACGCCGACGAGAAGGTAATTTTATTTACTATAGCATTCATAACGAAATACTTGAGGGAATATTACATTGTATCCGAGATTGCAAAAATCCATAAAGAAACTAATCAAACCAACTATTGCAGGATGCGCTGGTGCTTTAATTGGTCTTATATATTATAAAATGATAGGTTGCAGAAACGGACAATGTATTCTGACCGGAACAATTTATCGTAGTATGGCGTATTTTTTTCTAATTGGATTTGTAACTTTTCTTCCATTCTTCTCATCCAAAAAGTGATTACTTAAATTATATTACTTTAGAGATAAGAGGATAAAATGAAATACGGTTATTTTAGAAATGTAAACTCATCATTTTCGATTACAGAAGATAAAATCAAAATTGCTTTAAAAGAACAAGGTTTTGGAGTGATGACTGAAATTGATGTACGGAAAACAATTAAAGAAAAACTCAATATAGATTATAAACAATATAAAATTCTTGGAGTTTGTAATCCACCTTTGGCTCACCAAGCATTGGAAAATGAACCTGATATCGGATTGCTACTTCCGTGTAATGTAATCGTTGTAGATAACGAAGATGGTACTACAAAAGTTGGAGCAATTGATACACATTCGATGATGAGTGTTACAGGACGAGAAGATATGTTAACAATGGCAAATCACATAAACGAACTGTTGCAGAACGCTGTGGATTCTTTGTAATGGATTGGCTACAACTTGCACTCATTTTTGGTGGATGGGTCTTGCTCAACAGATGGTTAGCAAGAAAAGGTGTCAACACTTGAGGTGTTCCATACTCAAGTCAGGATGACTGTGAAACGAAAATTGATATAAAAAAGAATGATAAAAAATAGGAGTATATCAAGAAATGCCAATTTATGATTATGAATGTCAATCTTGTGGAAACAAATATTCTGCATTTGTCCAATCATTTTCAACGAGCGATGACAAAGTAAAATGCCCAGAGTGTAATAAGTATGATTCATCACGAGAACTATCTCTTAAAACTGCAATTGGAACTACAAAATCAGTAGGAGGATGTTCTGCTCCATCTGGCAGTGGATTTTCCTGAGGATAAAAAAACTCACCAAGTTTGGTGATTATATCAGTAAATTATCCACCCGATTTAACTACTAAAAAATAAAAAAGGATAAAGATGAAAAATCTATTTAAAATGAGTGTGATTGGTATTATTGCGATGCTAATTGTGGTGGGTTGTAAAAGTGAAACAAAAGCTGATTCAGATTCTGTAATAATTCCATTGGAAAAATTTGAAGAAATGGCTCAGAACTTTGTTGGTCAAACCGTTAAAACTGTCGGAATTGCTGACCATGTATGTAAGCATGGTGGGAAAAAATTACTATTGGTTTCTGATGATTATTCTATTCATGTAATGTCTGATGAAAGATTTGATGATAGTATTGTGGGACTCGAAATTGAAATTACAGGTACATTGGTCGAAGATAGAACTGATGAATCAACTTTTCAACAATGGGAAGATAATGCAAACTCAATCGAGGAACATGACATTCAACAAAATTGGTTTGATTATATCAAAACAATGCGTGATTCTTTAGAAAAATCTGGAAAAGATTATTTTTCGGAATATTCTGTAAATTATATTTCTCATAAAATTATAGAATAATTTCTAAATATGATGAAACAAGTCAGAAAGTGGAGTAGAATTCTTCACCGAGATATTGGATTTATTTTCATCGGCGCATCTATTATTTTTGGAATTTCAGGTATTGCTCTAAACCATATGAGTGACTGGAATCCGAATTATACAGTTGAAAATAAGAAATTCACAACAAATATAAATCTCACAAAAGGAATTGCTACAGACGAGGATATCGTTACTGTTGTTGCTGAAATTACCAAGATAAAATATATGAATCACTATTATCCAGAAAAAAACTGGATTAAGATATTTCTTAAAGGTGGTTCTTCAATCTATGTGAACACACTATCTGGTAAAGGGTCTGCTGAATTTCTGAAAAAACGGCCGATATTTTATGAAGTGAATTTCTTACATTACAACCCAAATCGTTGGTGGACTTGGTTCTCTGATATATTTTCTGCATCGTTAATTCTTTTTGCAATAACATCATTATTTATGGTAAAAGGTAAAAAAGGAATTATTGGACGAGGTGGAATTTATACATTAGCTGGAATCGTAATTCCGATATTATTTTTGATTTATTCTTGAAAGATAACTGGATATTAGATATTGAGTGGATTTTAATTCTTTAATTTTAAAATTTCAAAGGAGAGGAGTATGCGAGGTAGCCACCGTGCTAAAACTCCACACTCCATGTTAACAAAGGAAAAATTATGAAGCGGCTTATAATTCTTATTACTTTACTATCGTTTTCGTTTGCTTTAGGTCCGTGGACTTGGACTGGCAGGACTCATTCCGAGTTAGATTGGCAAGTTATTGAAACAGAACACTTCAATATCTACTTCCATCAGGGGATTGAAAGTATTGCCAAAAAAGGTGCATTGATCGCTGAGCAGGTTTATCAACCAATTATGGACCAAATTGAATGTAAAGATTTCGGTAAAACTGATATGGTATTTACAGCAGAAGATGAAATCCTAAACGGTTATGCAATGCCAACAAATATGATTTTCATTTGGGTAAGTCAGAATGATGTTGCGGGTAGGTTTGCTGGAACAGAAAAGTGGCTACGATTGGTCGTGGCTCACGAATTTCAACATATTGCAATGATGAATGCTCTAAGAAACTGGATGGGTGTTTTGGGAATGATGGAAATTCCATCCTGGTTTATGGAGGGAACTGCTGAATATTACACTGAAAAATGGCGTGTTGGGCGAAGTGATATGAAAATGAAAATACACACTTACAAAAACACGATGGACAAACTTAATCCACACGATGATGGTTATGCCAAAGTACTGTATATGGCTGATAAATATGGCGACAGCACTATCACCAAAATTGTTCATTACAGAGAATACTATTTAAATATCGGTGAAAAGAAATTTCTATCAAAACCATATAATTTGAAGAAAGCGTTTAAAGAAGTTACAGGTCAATCTTTAGGAGATTTCGAAGAAGAGTGGCGTCGTGTAATGAACACTTATTACTACAGTTACAAAGGTCAAAAAGAAAGTGTTGATGAAATTGGCGAATCTCTGAAAATTGATGGAGTGAATAAGGTCAAATATATTTCTATTTCTCCAGATAGCTCAAAAATAGCTGTCGTAGGGAGAAAGACTGATTCAATGTGGGATAATGGATTATACACGGTTACAACGGATACAAACCATACTGTGACTGAAATCCATTATGGTTCATTTGGTTCTGCGCCTGCGTGGTCTCCAGATGGGACTAAAATTGCGATTGGCGAATATCATCGTGGGCAGTATGGTTCATTGCTTTATGATATCAGAATTATGGATGAAAACGGAGATGATTGTCAGTGGATAACTCAAAATCTGCGAGCGAATGACCCGCAATTTTCACCTAACGGAAAACAGATTTCATTCATCGCACATCCCGGAGAAACAACTCAAATTTGGTTATGTGATTTTGATGGAAGTAATCAAACTCAATTAACTGATTTTACAGGCGATGTTCAAGTGCAAGACCCTGTATGGTCACCTAATGGAGAAATGTTGGCGTTTATGATACAAGATGAATCTGGTGCTGTGGATATTGCAACTATCAACAGTGACGGAACAAGATTTCAGAAAATTACAAGAGATGTTTACGAGGATTTAACCCCACTTTGGTCGGCAGATGGAGCTGAGTTGATATTTACATCTTTCAGAAATTCTACTCCAAATTTATATCGTGTTTCTGTTAACGGTGGCAAAATTACTCAAATGACAGATGTAGCAGAAGGTGTATTTACCGAGCAAACTATCCCAAATAGTGGAAACATCTTAACATCTACTTTAGCAGATGTGGATACCACTAGAGTTATAAGTGTTCAACCCAATAGAGAAATTATAGAATTAAAACTCAATATTCGAGACAGATATACTAATTGGAGAACAAAATCACCCGATATCCAAATGCCAGAAATTAACTACGGCGAAGCTCCAAATATGCCAGAACCAAAAAATTATTCTGCACTTAAAACTATCAGACCGATAGTTTGGGTGATTTATCCAGATATTGAGTACTTTAGTGGTTTTGGTGCTTTTACAGACGCATTAGGCAAAAATTTATATCAAGGAATTTTTTACCAACCTTATGATACTAATGAAGAAGGTGGGTTAATGCTTGGTTATACTTCAGCTAAATTTAGACCTTTATTGTCCTTTGCATATCTTTACAATTTTGATGCCCAAATTAAATTGTATGACGGTAAATTGTTATTTGAACGAATTGATGGTTTACAAACTATTGCAAACTTTTCGATGAATTGTGGGAATTCGTTGTCATCAAATCATAGTTTAATTTTGAGTTCTAAATTTCAAAACAGAACTCTTGGGTGGATGGGAGATTCACTTGAAACTTTTTTTGACGATGTACCAGAACCTAGGAAAGAAGCACTCTTCGGGATAAAATACTTATGGAAGAAACAAAGACCACATCAACAACAATCCTATCTTCCTCGCAATGGAACTGGTGCTTCTTTGTTTATTGAAAAAGGATTTTCTGAAGTTTATGGCGATTCTGATTATCTCCGAACTGAAGCTGAAATATTTCATCATCACAAATTACCATTTTTCAGAAGTGCAATGTTTGGTAGAATTAAATATGCTGGTTTATCTGGCAATGTTCTACCACAAGATAAAATTGGATTGGTTACCGACCAGAGCATCTATCTTCCTAACAGTTTGATGTTACATAGACATGAAATCTACAATTTACGAGGCAGTGTTGATAACTATTTTGGAGAAAGTTTGATTTTCGGAACAGTTGAAATTAGAACCCCATTAATTGGGGAATTGCCAATTAATTTATTTGGGTTGCATTTGAAAAACCTAACTACAGCTACTTTTGTGGATTATGGACAAATATTATCAGGATATTCACAAGATTTTGAAAATCCCGGTTTACTTTCAACTTTTGGATTTGAAATAAAATCGGATTTGTTTTGGGGGAGTCATTTGTTTACAATGTCTGTAGGTTTTGCAGGAAATGATATTGCTTGGAGAGATGATTTTGAAATGTGGAAAGCAGATGATTATAAATTAGATAAAGTTCAATCATATTTCAGACTAGCGTTGGTAAGTCCGTTTTAATTAGTTAAATTAACCAGTGCGATGAAACAGTTGATTTTCATATTAATTGCGTTAATTCTGTTTGGATGTTCGGGGCATCCGACAATTAGTCCAAAACCGTTGAGAAAAGGCGAGAGCTACAAAGCGCTCACATTTTCAGCAGAAACTGGAGTTCCGATTTATACTTATCGGTTGGGTTTAACTAATATGACTGATATTGGAATTCGATTTGGTTTACCTCTGTATGGTTCAGGTGTTGATATTAGCAGAATTTTGACTTATACAAAAAATAAGTATCAAATGTTGAATTTATCCTATACATTTTCTCTAAATCCTAATTTAGAAGCAACTTATTACAATGTTAAATCTCAGAGAATGCTCACCGGACTTATAACTTATTGGGGATTAAGGGCAAGTTATATTCCTAAAGGAGTTTCTGGTGGAGAAAGTACAAGAGTCGGAATTTTGATTGGTTATTATCGTCAAGGAAGTTGGGGATATGAATTAGGATATTTCCACGATTTTGCATCAATGCCATTAGAGGAAGTGTTTAATATAGAACCTTATGAACCATCTGGAGGTGGTTATAATCTTGAGCATACTTCGTTTAATATACCGAATGAAAGACATCGGTTTACAGGATTGTCGTTTAGAATAAACATACCCATTGGAGAAAAGAAAGTTAGTATCCGCAAATCTACTAAAAAGACTCCGTGACGAAACAAACTGTAATTAAGGGACTTACAAGAACCCATCTCATTTTATTCATTGCAACATTATTGACGACTCTATCAGCTGGAGCGTTAATGGATGGACACGATATTTTTTCAAATCCGTTATTGATTATCAATGGATATCCATTTTCTTTTACATTATTATTGATTTTGGGATGCCACGAATTCGGTCATTATTATTATGCAAGAAAACACAATGTTGATGCTACTTTACCATATTTTATTCCGGTTCCACCACCGATAACTATCATCGGGACATTTGGTGCATTTATCAAAATGCGCGGGATGATTCCCAATCGCAGAGCATTGTTAGAAATTGGTGCGGCAGGACCGATTGCCGGATTTATTATTGCAGTTCCTATGCTGTTTGTTGGGTTAAATTTATCTACTATTGTTGACTTGCAAACGGTTGATGGTGGATTTATGTTGGGCGATTCTATTATTCTCAAAATGGCAACTGATTTTGTGTTTCCAAATCTACCTGAAAATGCTGATATTCTTCTTCATCCAATTGCATTTGCCGGTTGGATTGGATTATTTGTTACAATGCTGAATCTTATTCCAATAGGGCAACTTGACGGCGGACATATTGCGTATGCGTTGCTCGGGAAAAATCACCTAAAACTAGCTCAAGCTATGTTTGTAGCTTTGATTCTGATGGGGATATTTTTGTCAATGAATTGGTTAATTTGGGCGATACTTATTTTATTGTTAATGAGGTCTGTACAACATCCACCAATATTTGGTATTGAACTACCGTTAGGTAAACACGAAAAAATAATCGGTTGGATATGCTTAATCATCTTTATTTTGTGTTTTGTGCCAACACCGTTTGGATAAAAATTCTGAAATAATGATTGCTTTAAATATTTCTAAATTATGGCGTGGTTTATTTAGTGAAATATCTTAAATCAATCAAAACAAGTACTTTTCTGGTTGTTTTTACATTTGTAATTATTGGGTGCAATCCAGGAGTTGTTACACTCGAAGAAGTTGTAAAAACTGAACTAGACAAAGATGCAAAAATAGTTGGGAAATACCAATGTAGCGTAGGTGCTCATCGTGGTGATTCTCAAAAATATACAGAAAATACTATTGAAGCAATAAGGTCTGCAACAAACGATAATCAATTTACATTTTTAGAATTTGATGTGCAATTTACAAAAGATAAGAAAGTAGTTGCATATCACGATAAAACACTTTTTAGATTGTATGGGAATTTGAATAAAATTACGAGTCTAACTCTTCTAGAATTAAAAGAAATAACTGAAAACAACATTGCTTTATATAATGAAATAATAAATATAGTCTGTAATAAAAAAGTTAATATCGAAATAAAATCTAGTGGTAACAAAGAGACGGACAACAATTTAGTTGACTTTATAATTAACGATATAGATCTAAGAAAAATTCGCAATAATGTGATGATAAGTTCCATTTCAACCGATGTAATCAAGTATGTAAACAACAAGTATCCGAATATAAAAACAGGTCAGATATTTTGGATTGGAGCATCAACTTACATACCATTTGATTTTTTGACTGAGAATTTATACGATAAAGTTCTAGAAACTGGAGCAGACTACATTATGTTACATGTTTCTAATTTACACAATATTGAAGATTTAATGAAATTGAAACCAAAAAATAAAACAGTAGTATTTTGGAATCTTGATAACAAAATGTATTTAGTTCACAGAGATCCTTCAGATGTTATTTGGGGTAATTCTATATTTATTCAGTCGTTTAAGTACTACTGGCATTACGCAAAGTACTTAATTTTGCATGAAATCTTTTAATATGACTCGAAAGAGAAAAATCTCATTTCTGTTCAAGATAAATTAGATTATTCATTTTTATTTATATATTTGTCTAATGAATCTACGAAAAGCTTTTGTTTAGTTACACTTTGTAACATTTTCATATTCAATCTTAAGCATATATCATTGTAAACTCCACAGTGGGTTATTTGTTAATTTTATACATTTAGTTAAATTAAAAAGGAAGAACATAATGAAATTGAGTATTAGAAACATTTTGGCTATTGTAACTTTTGGATTGTCATTTGCATTTGCAACTGAAATGCTAGTAGTTGGTGAAGTATTTACGGAGTCGTGGTGAACATACTGTCCACAAGCCCGTGCTGGCTTGTCGCAGTTAAATGACGACTATGATATTATTCCGTTAATTTGGGAAGGTGATCAAAATACCAGTCCGAATTATGGTGCTAGAGGAAGTTGGTATAATGTGCTTGCACTACCTACAGCTGTATTTGGAGGAGAAGAACCGGATGTAGGTGGCGGTGATACTTATCCAAGATATGTAAGTCATTACAATGCCGTGTCATCAAATCAAAGTCCATTATCTATAGAATTAACAATGGATACAAATGAGCAAGGTGATTTAGTGCTTCAAGCAGATGTAGAAGTTACAGGTGAAATGACAACTTCAGATAATATCCTCGAATTCATAGTAACATATAATTATTCTGATTCATATTTTTGTACTGTACAGAGGTATTATGAAGAAGAATTTACACTAACTTCAGTTGGAGAAACTGCACAATATACTCAAGAATTTGCAGTTGATTCCAATTGGGATCTTGCTGGATTAACAGGAGTTATGCTTGTTCAAACCAATGAAGGTGAAATGACTGGAGGAGAATATCCTGTACATACACGAGCTGTTCTTCAGGGAGCAAAAGCAACATTAGTACCAAATTCTATAATCACAGGAGCTGTTACTGATTTTTATACATCTGAACCAATTGAAGGAGCGGTTATTACTGCTGGATCTTATGAAACAACAACCACAACTAATGGTGGATATACTCTATCCGTTATCAATAGTAACTATGAAGTTTCTTGTAGTGCTGAAGGATATGATACATCAATCCTTACCGTAACTGCGATTGAAGATGATGTGGTAGAATTGAATTTTGAGTTGTCAGAGCAACTACTACCACCAATAGATTTGGAAGCTACTGTTGATGGTGGTTCTGTTACTCTAACTTGGGGTTATCCAGAAATTCAGTTTGCAGATTTTGAAATTGTAATAAAAACAGATAATTATCCTGCTGAAACTTCTTGGGATTTAGTAGATGAATCTGGAACAGTGATAGCAGGGATTAGTGCTGCTGATTTGTCTGCTGCTAATTCAATTCATACTTGGCCTTTAGAAATTCCCGTTGGCACCTACACTTTCACAATTTACGATTCTTATGGCGATGGAATTTGTTGTCAATATGGGAATGGATACTATAATTTGAATTTGAATGGTAATGAAATTGCATCAGGAGGAGAATTTGCATCATCAGAGAGTACTACATTTGACGCGGATGCAGGAAGAGACAGAGAAGTAATAGGATACAATGTTTGGGAGCGTTTTACTGAAACTCCATTGAACGGAGAAACATTAATCACAGATTTGAATTATACAGTTTCTGGATTATCAAATGGCACATATTTCTTTACTGTTTCAGCTGTTTATCCAATTGGGGAATCTGATCCTACAGATGCTATTCCAGTTACTATTGAAAATGCTTCTAATGATGAACTAGAAATAGTACAATTTTCACTCCAACAGAATTTCCCAAATCCGTTTAATCCGATCACATCGATTAGTTATTCAATTCCGGAGCTGAGTTTAGTAACACTAAAAGTGTATGATATTTCAGGTCGAGAGGTTGCTACATTGGTTAACGAAATGCAAGCGGGAAATCAGAGAGTATTTTTTGATGCAAGTGAACTATCTTCTGGAGTTTATATTTATAGATTAAATTCTGGTAATCAGATCACAGAAAACAAAATGATTTTATTGAAATAATACATGAAATTTATGGGAGAATATCATAAATGAAAGCACTATTACAAATATCAATTGCATTATGGCTATTATTGAATGGATTATTTTCACAAACATTTGAGTTTCACCTTGAGGATGCTACAAGTCAACAAGTAGATGTAGATTCTATTGCAGTATTTCACGCATTAGTAACCAATACTTCTAGTGATTCAATTCACATTGCGTTTGATCGTACAATAAATGATTTACCTGAAAATTGGTCATCTACTATGTGCGTTGGCGAATCTTGCTTCCCTTCTTTTATTGGTTATGTAGAAGTATGGTTTAGCCATGGTGAAACCAAAGATTTTATTGTGGATATTATGGCTTATGTAAATGAAGGAACTGCAAATGTTCAGATTTCTGTGTTTGATTTAGCATTTCCTGATGATAAAGTTATTACGGATTATATGGCGACGACAGATCCTCTTGACAACGATGACGAATTAAGAATTACGAATTATGAGTTAATAAATAGTTATCCAAATCCTTTTAATCCGAGTACAACAATTGGTTACCAACTCCCAGCTCCCGGCCCCGTGCTACTTGCCATTTATAATGTCAATGGACAACTTGTTGAAGAGCTAGTAAGCAGTAGCAGTAGACAGGAAGCAGGTTATCATTCAGTTGTTTGGGATGCAAATGGATATTCAAGTGGTATTTATTTTGCTGTGCTGAAATTGGGAGATAATGTCCAAATGCAGAAATTATCGTTATTGAAATAACAAAAAAACAATCATAATTTAATGAAAGAGCTTCGAATAAATCGAGGCTCTTTTTAATTTATAGCGATGATTATTACTGAAGAACAGAAATTATACGGTATGAAATTAGCGATTCGTGAAGCAATGATAGCTTTACAGTCAGATGAAATCCCAATTGGAGCAGTTGTAATTAAAGATGGTCAAGTTATTGGGAGAGGTTACAATCAATGCGAGCAGTTGAAAGATCCAACCGCACACGCAGAAATGATTGCCATCAC
>JACKQG010003105.1_pt1 | contig 20770 bp, 23 predicted proteins | sample 8237621 | NCBI WGS metagenome assembly JACKQG01 (sample SAMN15677084, study PRJNA649215) | marine metagenome | biome: marine; feature: Black Sea; material: saline water; isolation source: suspended particulate matter (SPM) from the Black Sea western gyre | collected 2013-06-09/2013-06-10 | depth... | reverse complement strand
GAAAGAATTAAAAAAATCCGGTTTAATTCAGGGTGAGATTGAACCACCAAAAATAAAATATTGCCTTAACAGAGAGAACTGGGAATTAGCTCAAAAACTTTTTAAGACTTTTTTACAATTATAATTTTTTTATTAAAAATATAGTTCGTAGTTTTGCGAACTACGAATTATAATTAAAATTTATAAAAATGGAAATAAAAATTCTTGGCACAGGTTGCTCAAAGTGTAAAACACTTGAAAAGATCACTCGTGAAGTTGTTGCCGAAACAGGTATCGAAGCAAATATCTCAAAAATTGAAGATATTATGCAAATTATGAATTATGGTGTAGTTTCAATACCTGCACTTGTAATTGACGAAAAAGTTGTAATAAAAGGACGTGTGCCGTCCGCAAAAGAAATTAAAAAAGTATTAACCCAATAAATTATAAAAAAAATGAAAAAAATAGGAAATTCTTTATTAGTGTTATTATTTGCTTTTAATGCAATTGCTTGCAATAATACTCAAAGTAATGAAACTTTAATTTCAAATGATAGTATGGAAGAAGTAAAAAAAATTGAAGTTTACTATTTTCACTACACACGCAGGTGTGCTACTTGCCGGACAGTAGAAAATGTTACTAAATCAATTCTTGAAGAGTTATATCCCAAAGATATGAAAACCGGTGCAATAGCATTTATTTCCATAAATCTTGAAGAAGATGACAATAAATCTCTTGCAGAAAAATACCAAGTATCAGGACAAACTCTATTATTTGTATCCGGTTCGGAAACAGTTAATTTGATAAATAAAGGTTTTATGTATGCCCGTAATAATCCTGATAAATTAAAAGAAGAGATTAAAAAAACAGTTGATGATTTGTTAACTCAATAAAATTATGGAGTTTCTTCAAAATTGGTTTGACAGTACTCAATTACCTTTTTTATCAGCACTGATATTAGGCTTAATGACTTCAGTCAGCCCTTGCCCTTTGGCTACAAATATTACTGCAATTGCTTATATAAGTAAAGATATTGATAATAAACGTAAAGTTTTTTTTAACGGACTTACTTATACTCTTGGCAGAGCCGTAACTTATACCGGCATTGGTCTTATATTTTATTTTGGAGCAAGTCAGTTTCAGGTTTCGGGTTTTATTCAACAGTGGGGAGAGAAACTTTTAGGTCCGATATTAATATTAATCGGCTTATTTATGCTTGATTTTATAAAAATTAAATTTCCGGGACTTGGAAAACTTAAAGAAAGAATGGAACAAAAAAGTCAATCCGGTTTTTGGGGTGTATTATTGTTGGGTATTGTATTTGCACTTGCTTTTTGTCCTTACAGCGGGGTATTATATTTTGGAATGTTAATACCAATAACAATTACAAGCGCATCAGGACTTTATTTACCTTTAATCTTTGCCATAGGCACAGGTTTACCTGTGATTATTTTTGCATGGTTTATTGCTTACACAGTAGGAGGTGTTGGTGGAGTTTATAATAAAGTAAAAATATTTGAGATATGGTTCCGCAGGGTTGTTTCTGTAATTTTTATCGTGGTGGGATTATATTTTATAATGATTTATTTTTTATAAAAAATTTTAACTTTATAGTTCGTAAATTTACGAAATGAATATTTAATAACAATAAACAAATTTAAAAATTACAAATTATGAGATTTTTATCAGAAAATTTTCCGGAATTTACCGAAATGTTTGAAAACATTGATAAAATGTATGAAGACAAACGAATGATTGATGAGAAAACTTATCAATTTATTTGTCTTGCACTTGCAATAAAAGGACGGTCTGCTCCTTGTGTAAAAAAACATTTTAACGGAGCAATCCAGGCAGGTGCCACACCAAAGGAAATAGCATATATTATTGCTCTAACTATCAGAGAAAGTGCAGGTAATGATGATTGCTGGGTGCATGACATAATAGGTGATATCAGAGAACTTCTGAAATCAGAAATTAAATGTTGCGAGAAATAAATCAATTTTTCAAAATACGTGATTAATGGAATGGAAAAAAGAACTTAAAATATTTGCGTGGATATTGGGCTTTTTCTTATTTGCCTATTTTATGCCAATCGGGACAGAAAGATTTAACAACGCCCTGTTAGAAGCATTTGAACTAACAAAATGGTATGCACAGGAACATGTTTTGCTTTGTCTTGTCCCTGCATTTTTTATTGCCGGTGTAATTGCTGTTTTTGTTAGTCAGGGAGCCGTAATTAAATATTTCGGGGCAAAAGCAAAAAAATGGAAAGCATATCTTATTGCTTCATTATCAGGAACAATACTTGCTGTTTGCAGTTGCACAATTTTGCCATTATTTTCAAGTATTCACAAACATGGAGCAGGATTAGGACCTGCTATAACGTTTTTATATTCAGGTCCTGCAATCAATATTTTGGCAATCATTCTCACTGCACGAATTTTAGGATTTGAACTTGGTATTGCCCGGATTATTGGTGCTGTTGTTTTTAGCGTTATAATCGGTATAATCATGTCTTTAATATATCGTAAAGAAGAAAAAAAACGTGCTGAAAAAATGGATTTTCCTGATGTTAAGGGAGAACGCCCCTTGTGGCAAACTGCCTACCATTTCTTTGCTTTGGTTTTAATTCTTGTATTTGCAAATTGGGGTAAACCGGATACCAATGAAGGGTTTATGTACTGGCTTTATGCATATAAATGGCAGATTACTGCATTTTTCGGATTAATGTTTATTTATTCCTTGATAAAAATCCTGAAAATGAAACCTTTATATGTCATACTTGCGGCAATTCCGGTTATAGCAACAGCATTTATTTTTCCGGCACAGCCTTTAATTCCATTTGTAATTGCAGTTGTCGGATTAACAATTCTTACAATGATCACACCGGGAGAATCGCAAGATTGGTTAAGAGAAAGTTGGGGTTTTACAAAACAAATTATGCCATTACTTGCTGCCGGAGTGTTAATTGCCGGTTTATTGCTCGGAACCGTTAACGGCGAAGGTATTATTCCAAGTGAATGGGTTTCAGCATTAGTGGGTGGAAATTCTTTATTCTCAAACTTTTTTGCATCCATTTTCGGATCATTTATGTATTTTGCAACTCTTACTGAAATTCCTATAATTCAAGGTTTACTTAACAATGGAATGGGACAGGGTCCGGCGCTTTCGTTGCTTCTCGCTGGCCCTGCTTTATCACTTCCGAATATGTTAGTTATCCGAAGTGTAATCGGCACTGAAAAAACGATTGTCTATGTGGTTTTGGTTTCAATTATGGCAACCATTAGCGGTTTGATTTATGGGGCAATTGTTTGATTTACTGATAAATTGAATGCTATTAAATATTAATATGATATATAGTACAAATTTAAATAATTAAATTATGAAGAAATTAATTTTATTACTTGGTATCGCAATATTTGCGATTATTGTAGTAACAAATGCTCAGTCTTCTAAAAGTAAGATCGAAATATTATACTTCAAGGCTAATCTAAGCTGCTGTAAAGCAAGAGCATGCAATGCTCTTGAGGCAGATGTAAGATCAGTTATAGAAAAGTATTTTGCTGATAAAAATATAAGTTTCAAAGTTGTTAAATTGGCAGATGAAGCCAATAAAGCATTAATTGAAAAGTATAATGCCAAATCGCAAACAGTTGTGATTGTTAAAAAGAAAAAGAAAAAAGAAACAGCTACTGATGTGTCAGCAATCGTTCGCGATTACGCAATTAAAAAAGATAAAGAAAAGTTTGAAAAAGAACTGAAAAACAAAATCAGCGAATGCTTGAAATAGTTTGCAATTTCTAATAAGTAAAACGACGTGCAATAATTTTTGTTATTGCCATGATACTGTACACAAAATAAAAGAATCATGAATAATAAAATATTACAGTTTCTTTTCATTTTTACAGGTATCGTTACCATGTTTACCGCTAAAGCCCAGGACACAACCAATGCTTTTGGCTTTAACTTCAACAAAGTAAAACCCATTGTTCAGGTTTTTGGCACCGCTTCATACAATGTTAATGATAATTTTTATAGTTATGGTTTTGGACGTGCCCACCTCGGGTTCCAATACAAGTTTAATGAAAAGTGGAGTTCAAAAATTATTATTGACAGGGGAAAGCCAACAACAATCGGACAAATTACAGTTAGCGATTCGGCAGACAATTTGCTGAATGTTCAGAACTCATCTAAGGAAGGAGCATATTATACCATGTTCCTGAAATTTGCAAGTTTGCAATGGAAGGTGAACGAAAAGCTTAAACTGGAAGGCGGTGCAATTTTGCAGAATCATTATATTACCCAGGAACGCTTTTGGGGATATAGGTATGTTGCACAAACTTTCCAGGACAGGTATTATCATACATCAAGTACTGATCTGGGTTTTATCGGATATTATAAATTCAATGATAAATTTGGCTTTGATGTTGCCCTTACCAATGGTGAAGGAGTCAGAGTAATTCAGGATAAATTTGGAAAAGTTAAAATTGCTGCCGGATTTGATTTAAAACCTCTAAAAGGCTTGCAGATCAGGATTTATTATGCTAATAAAACATCCGGTGATTCTATAAATAATAAAGCACAGCAATTGATTTCGGTATTTGCAGGTTATAAACATCCAAAGTATTTCAGGGTTGGTGGAGAGTTCAATTATCAGCAAAATCATTTGAATATTAAAGACGAAGATTTATTTGGTTATTCCATTTTCGGTAGTTACATATTTAGCAATAAATTTGAAATATTTGTCCGCTTTGACAAGTTGATTTCAAATACAAAAGCCGGGGAAAATAAACATTGGCATTTTTATAATGATGGATCTGCAATTATTACAGCATTCCATTATTTACCTGTTAAGGGCGTTAACCTTTCGTTGAATTATCAGGGTTGGATTCCAGACAATAATGATTTGAATTTCCAAAATCACGTTTTACTGAATTTTGAATATAAATTTTAAGATTATGAAAGAAAAAACGAAAACTCAAAATCAATGTCTGTGCGGAGCAGGAGAATACATAGTATTTGCTTGTTCAGGTGCGTCAGATGTTGGACATCTTTCCGACCTTGTTGCCCGCAAATTGCAAGATAACGGTGTTCGAAAAATGAATTGTCTCGCTGTTGTTGGTGCAGGTATAGAAAAATCCATTGAAGATTTTAAAAAGAAAAATATTCTTGTAATTGACGGTTGCTCCATTGATTGCGGAAAACAGGTTTTTGACAAAAACAATTTTACAGATTATAAATACATGAGGCTAACAGACCTCGGATATAAAAAAGGACAGACACCGGTGACCGAAAAAGTAGTAAAAGCTGTTTATAACAAAGCTGAAATAATTTCTTAGACAACGCATTTGCAAGTTCTTTCGGATTTATGTGCCGTAAAAGCGCCCGGCTAATCCGAAAGGAAATAAATCGGGGATTCCTGCCTGACATCACGATTGCCATGACAAGGCTTTTACGGGATTTGTAAAAAAAGTATTACTTTTATTCAATAGTTAGCTATCTTATATTCCTTATTCTGTCAATTCTCCATACTCCGAAGGTATCCTGTCTTCCATAATATGATTTCGTGTTGTAACCATTTTATCCCTTGCCAATAACAGATCAATATCAGCTATCATCACTTCATCTTTATCGGATGATGCCATTTTCAGAGTTTTACCCAAAGGATCGGAAATAATGGATTTTCCGCTAAATGTTATGTCTCTCTCCATTCCAAAGCGGTTGGCAGTAATATTAAATGTCCTGTTGATCATCCCGTGAACAGGAACTGCTTGCTGGGCATAAGGCAGCACTAAATTGGAAGGATGACAGATCACATCCGCTCCTTTCAGGGCAAGAATACGCCAGACTTCAGGGAAAATCCAATCAAAGCAGATCAACATCCCCATTTTGCAAAAGCCAAGATCAAAAACAGGCAGCCCGAGATTTCCCCTTTCAAAAAAATCCTTCTCATTCATAAAAAGGTGTATCTTCCGGTATTTACCAATATAACCTTGTGGTCCCACCAATACCGAAGTATTATAAATTTTACCGGCTTCCTTTTCATTAATTCCCGAAACAATATGAAGTTTATTTTTTTGAGCTTCTTCTTCCAGGAATTCTACAAATTTACTGTTCCCTATTTCTTCTGCCTGTTCAAATGCCTGTTCCTTCGATTCAAAATTATATCCTGAATTAGCCAGTTCGGGAATTACAATTAAATCTGCACCCTGTGCCTGCATGAGTAATTTCCCCAAACTTTTAATGTTCTCATCCTGATTACCCAGAACAGGTCTGAATTGAATAAATCCTGCTTTAATCATAAAAAATATTATTGTCTCAAAACCTCAAACTCTCCGCTAAGTTTTATCCTGATAATGGTTGAGGCTTTTATTTTATTAAGTTTATTACGATTTGTTTTAACGATGTAATCAACCTTGTTTTTTATTTCTTCTGAAATATCTTTAAAAACCAACGGACTTGCTTCACCTGAAAAATTTGCTGATGTCGATACAACGGGTTTGTTGAACTCACTTATCATTCGTCTGCAAAATTCGTCTTTTACAACACGTATCCCGATACTGCCATCAGGAGCGATAACATTTTTTGTTAGATTTTTAGCCTTTGGGTAAATAACAGTGGTTGGCGAATCAATACTTTTAAGCAAGTCCCATAAAATATCCGGAACTTTTTCAACGTAATCAGTAATTTTACTTTCTTTTTCCAGAAGGATGATAAAGCTGGATTTTTTCAACCGTTCCTTAATTTTATAAATCTTCTGTACAGCTCTGTTATTAGTGGCATCGCAACCGATACCCCAAATTGTGTCGGTTGGGTAAAGGATTGTTCCACCTGCCATAAGAACTTTAACGGCTTTTTGTATATCTTCTTCCATAAGTTACAATCTCTCTAACAAATCACTTGTATTAATCGTTAATGCACATCTAAAATGTTTTTCCGGGCATTTTTTTAATCCGTGTAATCCGCAGGGTTTGCAGTCAGGTTTTTCATTTGTTTCCACTACCACCGAATCATCCGATAAAGGCCCGAAACCAAACGACGGCACTGTTGAACAAAATATTGCAGTAACATGCGCATTTACTGCCGAGGCTAAGTGCATGGGCGCCGAATCATTCATATAATTCATTTTAGCGTCCTTCATCAGCGCTGCCGATTCCAAAAAACTCAACTTTCCCGAAAGATTTAACGAATTTATATGCCTTGAAATTTTGATGATCTCCTCGCAAATTTCGTAATCATTTTTCGAACCTAAAAAATAAATTCTTAATTCTTTATCGATTTCATTTATAAATTCGATCCACTTTTCTTTCGGGTATTGCTTGGTAAACCATAACGAAGCCGGCGATATGCATATATACTTAACGGTTTTGTATTGCGACATTTTTGCATAATCGTGCTGCGAAGGATACAATTTCACCGGAAATGCAGTATCATCAGCTATGATTCTGACTAAGTCAAGGTTTCGTTCGGTTTCGTGCCTGTTTCCTTTTCGTATAGTATGTTTAACTCTTTTATTGAATAGAAAGGAAAAAGGATTTTTATTGAAACCTATTTTAAGCTTTGCACCTGAATAAACCGTCATCAGTCCGCTTGAAGCAAATCGCTGAACATTGATAACGCAGTCATATTTTTTATCTCTGATGTAATTTATTAATCCCCAAAAGTTTTTGTATTTGTCAGAAGACTTGTCCCATATCATCACCTGGTGAATAAAAGGATGGGATTCGAAAAGGCTTTCATTGCCTTTTTTCAGCAGGAAATCAATTTTAGCTTCCGGGAAATGGTGGTGAAGCTTTTCAATAACAGGAGTGGCGAGTATTACATCGCCAATAGAAGCGGTTTGTATGATGAGGAATTTATTCAAAGAATAATCAATAATAAAAAATGCCTAATCCCGAAATTTTCGGGACAAAATTAAAGTTAATAATCAAAATCTCACACCACCACATCATAATCTCTCAATGCATCATTCAACGAAGTTTTTAAGTCGGTGGAAGCTTTCCTTTTACCTATTATCAAAGCACATGAAACATTATACTCTCCGGCAGTGAATTTTTTTGTGTATGAACCCGGTATTACAACCGACCGTGCCGGTATCCTGCCTTTGATTTCAACAGGTGTATTTCCCGTTACATCAATTATCTTCGTTGACCTGGTAATAACAACATTAGCGCCAAGCACAGCTTCTTTTTCAACTCTCGCCCCTTCCACAACAATACTTCTCGAACCGATAAAGCAACCATCTTCAATAATAACCGGGGCTGCTTGCACAGGTTCCAAAACTCCGCCAATACCAACGCCACCGCTTAAGTGTACATTTTTTCCTATCTGTGCGCATGAACCCACTGTAGCCCATGTGTCCACCATCGTCCCGATATCAACATACGCCCCGATATTAATGTATGAAGGCATCATAATTACTCCCTTTGCGACATAAGAACCGTAGCGGGCAATAGCATGTGGCACAACCCGAACTCCGAGTTCTTTATAGTGTTTTTTTAGGCCTATCTTATCATGAAACTCAAAAATCCCCACTTCAGTGGTTTCCATTTTTTGAATAGGGAAATACATTATTACTGCTTTTTTCACCCATTCATTCACTTTCCATTCGTCTCCATCCGGTTCGGCAACTCTGATTGTACCTTTATCCAGCAACTTAATAACATGCCTTACCGACTTCTGAATTTTTTTGAATTTTAATAGGTACGTATCATCCCATGCCTTTTCAATATTATGTTTTAGGTTCTCTAACATATTTTTCTTAAATAGAATTTACCCTTGATACTCTATTTCCATTATACCCTTATGTCCACTACTCTCTGTTTACTTTCATGTCCGGTATAATCGAATCAAAATTAGATATTTTTTTTATGTATTTAAACTTCTTTATAATTTAGCAAAAAAATTTGAGTTATTAAAAAGCTGAATTTGATCATTTAAAATTACAAATGGGCAGGATACTGGCAATTGATTATGGGCAGAAAAGAGTTGGGCTGGCTGTAACGGATGAACTCCGGATTATAGCTACAGCCTTAACAACAGTTCACTCAAAAGATGTTATCCGGTTTCTTAAAGACTATTTACAGTCTGAAAAAGTAGATTGCTTTGTTGTTGGTGAACCAAGGCAAATGAATAATACGATTTCGGACTCAGCTAAATTTATTGAACCTTTTGTTAAAAAATTAAAAAAAGAATTTCCTGATATTTCTGTTGAAAGATATGATGAACGGTTTACTTCTAAAATTGCAGCTCAAACAATGGTTTCAGCAGGTTTAAAGAAAAAAGACAGGCAGAATAAAGCCCTGATAGATAAAGTAAGTGCAGTTTTAATTTTACAATCGTACCTTGATTCTGAAAAAAGGAAATCATGAACAATAAACTAAAAATTTTAAACTTTTATCTTTTTACTTTTGTCTTGAAATAAATATAATACATTAAATTGAATTTATGATTTTACCTGTTACAGCATACGGTCATCCGGTTTTAAGAAGAACAGCAAAAGAGATTGAGAAGGACTATCCCGGTTTGCAAGAGCTTATCGACAATATGTTTGAAACAATATATGTAACCAACGGTGTCGGACTGGCAGCGCCACAGGTCAATCTTTCTATCAGACTATTTATTGTTGATACAACTCCTTATGCAAACGAAATACCGGAAGCGAAAGGATTTAAAAGGGTTTTTATAAATCCTGAAATAATAGAAGAAGGAGGAAAGGAAACGATGTTTAATGAGGGTTGTTTAAGCATACCTGATATCCGTGAAGATGTTCCCAGGAAACCGAACATTTATATTCGATATTATAATGAGAACTTTATGCTTCATGAAGAGCGGTTTAACGGTGTAAAAGCTCGCGTTATTCTACATGAATATGAACACTTACAGGGTATATTATTTGTTGACCGTGTGAGCAATATCAGGAAAATACTTATGAGAAGGAAACTTCAGGATATTTCGAAAGGCAATATTAATGTGGATTATAAAATGATTTTTCCGAACAGAAAAAAAGGTAAAAGAAAATAACACTTAAAAACTATTTTATTATGAAAATGATTAAGACTTTTGGTTATTTAATTATTACAGTTGTTGTTTTGTCTGCATGTTCTTCGCCAAAGGAGAAAATACAGTTGAACATAAAGAACCTTGAAGAAACACTTTTCTCCGACGAGAATAAGATGGTTGACAGGGACAAAGCAAGTGAATTGATTGATGCATATATTGAATATGCAGACGAATTCCCTGATGATAAGCAGGCTCCCGATTACTTGTTCAAGGCGGGCGATATGGCGATGAACCTGAACATGCCTCATAAAGCTATTGAGGTTTTTGACCGGATACTACAAAATTATCCTGATTTTGAAAAGACTCCACAATGTCTGTTTTTGAAAGGATACGTCTATGAAAATAATTTGAATGATCTGGAAGAAGCGAGAAAAATTTATACTGAATTTCTTGAAAAATTTCCTGATGACGAATTTGCCGACGATGCTGAGGTTTCAATTAAAAATCTTGGTAAATCACCGGAGGAACTGATTAAGGAGTTCGAAGAACAGACTAAGAAGGAAGGGGATATTTAGTTCTCAGTCTCCTCCCGATAGCTATCGGGATCAGTCCCCAGTCTCCAGTTTGCAGTCTTTATTTTTTTGGACGACTGCCGACTATTAATGTTATTTCAGACATCTTATTATAAAGAGCAAAATAATTCAAGCAATAACCGACATAATTATTGCGTTTAATTTAAAGGATAAATTGGTAATTTTTTTCATCCAAAAAGCGCTGTTTCGATTTAGAATGGCGCTTTTTGGTTATTATTCAATAAACTCTTTTGTCAATGCCTCCTTTTCAAAAATATCAATATCACCCCGTTGATTAATACATTCTATAATTTTTTTCTTAAATTTCCAGCATGTCATTTGACGGATATTAAATTTCTCCGACAGTTTATAAGTAGAAATGTCAGGGTTATTACAAACCAGGTAGGTTATTTTAAACGCCTCGGTTAAAGGTAATTTGCATTTATGAAATGCAGTATGTGCTGTGGCTGATTCTTCCGATTTGCACTTTGTGCACCTCCTGGAATATGGCTTTTTGCCTTTGCAGTAATTGGTATGTCCGCATTTCCGGCATATAAAGCCATTCTCCCATTTTTTCCCTGCCAAAAATTCAAAGCACCTCTCATCTGTTGAGAATAAATCATCAAATTCAATTATACCTATATTTTTAAATAATGACTTCATATTTTATGCTGTCATAAATATGACATGTTGACAACTGGAATGAAATTTGATTGCAAAGATACAAAAAGTGATATTTAAGCGATTTAAAAATATTTTTACTTTTGTAGCGTTTTTAAAAACAACTAACATTATAAAACTATGAAAAATTATCTTGGGCTACTTATAGTAGCATTTTTTGTAAGTACATTAATTGTCTCAGGACAGGAAAAAGAAAAAATCAAACCCGAACATTTGACAGTAGAGACATTTAAGAAAAAAGTTTTTGATTATGAGAAGAATCCCGATAAATGGGTATATGAAGGCGACCTTCCCTGTGTTATTGACTTTTACGCAGACTGGTGTAAGCCTTGCAAGCTCATAGCCCCGATTATGGAAGAGCTGGCTAATGAATACAAAGGAAAAGTTAACATCTTCAAAGTGAATACCGAAAAGCAAAAGGAACTGTCAGCGGTATTTGGTATAAGAAGTATTCCTGCTGTTTTATTTTGCCCAATGGACGGGAAACCACAGATGACAACAGGGGCATTGCCAAAAGAAACTTTTAAGCAGGTAATTGATGAATTCCTTTTGGGTAAGAAAAAAGAAGAAGAAAAGAAATAAAAAACAATCATAAAAAAATGGAACATTTAACAAAGCAAACATTTATCGAAAAAGTATTCAATTACGAGATAAATAAAGAGTGGAAATTTGAAGGCGAATTGCCATGTATTATTGATTTTTATGCCGACTGGTGTCAGCCATGTAAAATGGTTGCTCCGATACTTGAGGAACTGTCAGAAGAATACAAAGGCAAAATCAATATTTATAAAGTGAATACCGAAGCCGAACAGGAATTAGCTGCTGCTTTTGGAATCAGAAGCATACCTTCATTGCTTTTCTGCCCGAAAGACGGACAACCGCAAATGGCACAGGGCGCTTTGCCTAAGGATACTTTTAAGCAGGTGATAGAAGATGTATTATTAAAGGAAAAAGCTGAAGTAAAAGCTAATTAATGTGATGATAAGGTTGAGGCTTAGAATTAATAAGGTGTGGTGATTTTCACTGCACCTTTTTTATGAAAGTGTTTTGTGTAAACAATATTTATTATGAATTAATGTAACAATTTTTTTTACATTTCGACATTTGAAAACTACCCAGTCCATATTATTATCTTCAACTTATTTAGGTCCTCTTGAATACTATGCCTGGTTAATTCAACATAACAAAGTTTATATTGATAAAGAAGAACATTACATAAAACAGACTTACAGAAACAGGTGTGTAATTTATACAGCAAACGGAAAGCAATCATTGACCGTACCTGTCATAAAGGTAAACGGGAATCACACAAAAATCAAAGATATTCAGATTTCAAGTCAGCAGGATTGGCAAAAAGTCCATTGGCGTTCAATAGTGTCGGCATACAATCATTCACCGTTTTTTCTTTATTACAGGGATGAATTGGAACCGTTCTACACAAAAACATTTAAGTACCTCCTGGATTATAACCATGAGTTGTTAGAAATACTATTTTATCTTCTGGACATAAATATTAAAATAACATACACTGAAAAATTTATTGAAAAAGATAATTACAGGTTTATTGACCTTAGAAATCATTTCTCTCCAAAAAAAGAAAATCCTGACATGGTTTTTCCGGCATACACACAAGTTTTTGAGGTAACTCACGGATTCATTCCAAATTTAAGTATTATTGATTTACTATTTAATGAAGGGACGAATACGGTTGAATATCTTAAGAGGATGGATATAAATCCGGATTAATTTCTAAATAAATAATATTCCTTATTTAATGTTTGCTACTGAAAAAATTATTTGAGCATTATTTAATGTTTCGATTGCCTTAAATATTTCCGCCACTTCTTCAATATTATCTTTTTCAACTTTTATGGTTTTTACCAAATAATAGCTCATTATTAAAACCTGATTTTCTTTAGGTTGACTAACACTAAAAGAAAAGCTGCCGTAATTATTATCAAGACTGATATTTTCCGGTTTAGGTTTTATTTCAATAGGTTCATCAAAGTTAGTTATCTATATTTCATCAAACAGGCGGTTTGCATTTTTTATCCTTGATGCATGTGGTAAGTAAATTTCATCAAGTGGCTGTGGTAAACAGAAAGGGTTTACTAATTTAATTCCGTCTTCATTAATAATTTTATAATCAATTTCCTTTTCCACAATTACATTTGATAATTAAACTTGTGCAATCCAAAAGAACAATTAACAATAGAGCAATAAAACATTTTTTTCTACTTTTGCGCCTTTGTAAATATAAATTCAATTAGATATAAATATGAACATCCCCAGTAAGTACAATCCCGGACAGACTGAAGAAAAATGGTACACCTACTGGATGGAACAAGGCTTTTTCAGAAGTGTTCCTGATGAGCGTGAGCCTTATTGTATTGTTATCCCGCCTCCAAATGTAACAGGTGTACTTCACATGGGTCACATGCTTAACAATACAATTCAGGATGTACTTGTACGCCGTGCCCGTATGCAGGGAAAAAACACTCTATGGCTCCCCGGCACCGACCATGCTTCCATCGCTACTGAGGCTAAGGTAGTTGCCAGGTTAAAAGAGGATGGCATAGATAAATCGGAAATCACACGTGAGGAATTCATGCAATATGCCTGGGAATGGAAGGACAAGCATGGCGGGATCATCCTCGAACAATTGAAAAAATTAGGCGCTTCATGCGACTGGGAACGGACACGATTTACTATGGATGAGGCATTGTATGAATCGGTAATCGATGTTTTTATCGACTTATACAATAAAGGACTTATCTATCAAGGAGTGCGTATGGTAAATTGGGATCCGAAAGCCCTGACGGCTCTTTCGGATGAAGAGGTTATTTTTAAAGAAGTACAGTCGAAGCTATATTACCTTCGTTATAAAGTTGAGGGGTCGGATGATGATTGGGTAACCATTGCTACAACACGCCCGGAAACCATTCTCGGTGATACTGCGGTTTGTATAAACCCAAATGATGACAGATTTAAACATCTGCTTGGAAAAAGAGTACTTGTTCCCTTAATCAACCGGTCGGTTCCCATAATTAAAGACGATTATGTTGACATGGAATTCGGAACAGGGTGTCTTAAAATTACTCCGGCTCACGATATCAACGACTATGAAATCGGCATCAGGCATAAACTCGACACTATTGATATTTTCAATGATAACGGAACATTGAATAAAAGTGCCGAACTTTATATCGGTGAGGACAGGTTTGAAGCTCGTGATAAAATCCTTGAAGACCTTGAAAAAGCAGGTCATATTGTCAAAATAGAAGATTATGTGAATAAAGTGGGCTATTCCGAGAGAACTGATGTTGTTATCGAACCAAAACTTTCGTTGCAGTGGTTCCTGAAAATGGAAGAGCTGGCAAAACCTGCCCTTGAAGTTGTAATAAAAAATACTGTCAAATTTCATCCGGCTAAATTTAAAAATACTTACAGGCACTGGATGGAGAATGTTCGCGACTGGTGTATATCCCGGCAACTTTGGTGGGGGCAGCAGATTCCCGCATATTATCTGCCAAACAAGGAGATTGTAGTAGCCAAAACTAAGGAAGAAGCGTTTGAATTAGCTAAACAAAAATTCAACCTTCCCGACTTAAAGATAGACGAACTTAAACAGGATGAAGATGTTTTGGATACCTGGTTCTCGTCATGGCTTTGGCCTATATCTGTTTTTGACGGAATCAGATATCCTGACAATGATGATATTAAATATTATTATCCGACCAACGACCTTGTTACTGCTCCCGAGATATTATTTTTCTGGGTGGCAAGGATGATCATGGCAGGATTGGAATACAGAGGAGATATACCTTTTAAAAATGTTTATCTCACAGGTATAGTTAGGGATAAGCTGGGAAGAAAAATGTCGAAGTCGCTTGGTAATTCGCCCGACCCTATTGAACTGATGAATAAGTTCGGAGCCGATGGTGTTCGTGTTGGCATGTTGCTGACATCGCCGGCAGGAAATGACCTTCCGTTTGATGATGTGCTTTGCGAGCAGGGAAGAAATTTTAGTAATAAAATATGGAATGCACTCAGGCTTATAAAAGGCTGGAACGTGGACGAAAATATTGAACAACCCGAATATTGTTTCACTTCGGCTAAATGGTTCGATGCAAAGATGAATGCAGCTATTGGGATCATAGATGACCATTTTTCCAAATACAGGATATCGGATGCTTTAATGTCTGTTTACAAGTTGATTTGGGATGATTTCTGTTCGTGGTATCTTGAGATGATCAAACCCGGTTATCAAAAGTCTGTTGATAAAGTTACTTATGAAAGAACCATCGGATTCTTCGAAGATTTAATGAAGCTTCTTCATCCTTTCATGCCGTTCATTTCCGAAGAAATATGGCATCACCTGAGAGAAAGGGAAAAAATGGATTGTATTATTGTTGCCCGTATGCCGGAAAGCAAAAAATTTGATAAATCTATTCTTGAAATTTTTAATATTGAAACACAAGTCATCATAGCAATAAGAAACCTTAGAAAAGAAAAAAACATTCCTAATAAGGAATCCGTTGAATTGTTTATAAAGAAAAACTACCAACAAGAACCCGATCATGCTTTCGACAGCATTATCTCTAAGCTTTGCAATCTCAGCGCTATTAAATATGTTGACGAAAAAGTTGCCGGAGCTGCATCTTTTATCGTGAAGTCAACAGAGTTTTATGTTCCTTTGGCGAGTTCGGTTGATGTAGAGGCTGCGATCAGAAAATTAGAAGAGGAGCTTGAATATACAAAAGGATTCCTGAATTCGGTAATGAAAAAGTTAAGCAACGAACGTTTTGTAAATAACGCACCTGAAGCAGTAGTTGAAAAAGAGCGTAATAAACAAGCCGATGCTGAAGGGAAGATTAAAGTGATTGAGGAGCAGATCGCAGCGTTGAAGTAATATGATATTTTTTTCAACCTGACAGGTTGCCTTGAACCTGTTAGGTTGCAATGCTGGCTGGTGTATATCCAGGTTTTCGACCAAACATGTAACTGCCCTGCATGCCTTCCCCGTAGCCTTAGCGTATCGGGGCCTGCCTCTGCCTGCCTGTTAGGTCAGGCAATTATACCATAGCGAACTTTGCGAAAATTTAGCGTTCTTTGCGGTTAAAACTACTTTTTAGAATCCTCACAAAAAAAATATTACTTTTACTATCGAAATTCTTCTGATTAAAAGTATAATGATAACCTTTATTTTAAACAGCAAAAAAGTTCACTTTTACGGCAATCCCGATTTTTCTTTGTTAAATTTCCTCAGAGAGGAGCAAAACATAACTTCCGTCAAAGATGGTTGCTCCGGTCAGGCTGCTTGCGGAGCTTGCTTGGTTGAAATAAACGAGCGGGCAAAGCTGTCGTGTGTTACAAAAATGAAAAACCTCGAAGGAGCCGAAATAGTTACACTCGAAGGCGTACCGGATAACATAAAAAATGTTTTGGCAAAGGCATTCGTTAAAAAGGGCGCTGTGCAATGCGGATTTTGTACTCCCGGTATTTTAATGCGAACCAAAATACTTTTCAACGAAAATCCAAAACCGGACAGAGAGGAAATAAAGAAAGCTTTGAATCTGAATCTTTGCCGTTGCACCGGATATAAAAAAATCATTTATGCGATTGAGTTGGCTTTTAATTCGTTAAGGGAAAATAAAAGCGTTGAATATTCAGAAAGCTCAGGTAAAGTCGGGACTTCTTATCCTAAATATCAAGCCATTGAAACTGCTCTCGGGAAAAGACCTTTTATTAATGATTTAAAATTTGATGGAATGCTTCATGCAGCGCTGAAATTTTCTGAACATCCGCGTGCTAAGATTATAAGCATTGATACTTCCGAGGCAAATAAACTCGATGGCATAATTAAAGTCTTTACCGCCAAAGATATTCCCGGCGAACGGAACATGGGTTTGATTTTTAAGGATTGGCCATTAATGATTGATGTGGGTGAAACAACTCATTACATCGGTGATGTTCTGGCTGGCGTTGTTGCCCGAAGTAAAGAAATTGCAAAAAAAGCTGCCGGTTTAATTAAAGTCGAATATGAAGTGCTCAAACCTGTTACCGAAATGTTGCAGGCAATTAAAAAAGATTCGATAAGGGTTCATGAAAAAAGGTCGAATATTTTAGAAAAATGTTTGATTCGCAGAGGTGGAGATATCGATGAGATTTTATTTAATTCCAAATATGTTTCACACGGAGTTTATGAAACACAGCGTGTCGAGCATGCATTTCTTGAAACTGAAGGCGCTGTCGCTCTGCCAACGGATGACAGAGGTGTTAAGCTTTATGCCAACAGCCAGGGAGTCTATGTTGACCGGGGACAGATTGCACCGATATTAGGAATACCCGAAGATAAGGTAAGAATAAAGCTGGTGCCGACCGGCGGTGGATTTGGAGGAAAAGAGGACATGACCGTACAGGGACATGCAGCGCTTTATTCTTATTTATTAGAGAAACCGGTAAAATTAGTGCTTATTAGAGAAGATTCTATCAGGATGCATCCCAAACGTCACCCTGTATATATGGATATAACAGTGGGAGCGGATGAAAGCGGGAAACTCACTGCTGTTAAGCTGTATGCTGTGGGCGATACAGGAGCTTATGCTTCAGTAGGTACAAAAGTGATGGAAAGAGTTGCCGGACATGCCACCGGAGGTTATCATGTACCGGCAATCGATTTACAAGCAGTTACTGTTTATACAAATAATATTCCGTCGGGTGCTATGCGCGGATTTGGTGTGAATCAGGTTACCTTTGCTCTTGAGAGTTGTATTGATGAAATTTGTGAAAAAGGAAATTTCGACAGGTGGAAGTTCAGGTACGATAATGCCCTGGTTAAAGGATCAAAAACAGCAACCGGTCAGGTTCTTGAAGGAGGAGTTGGCATCAGGGCAACGTTGGAAGCCATTAAAGATGAATTCTACAAGGCAAAATATGCAGGGCTTGCATGCGGAATTAAAAACAGTGGCGTAGGTAACGGAATATCCGATTTTAGCGATGTAAGGATTATAATAAAATCAAAAAAGGAAATTGAGATACAGCACGGCTGGACTGAGATGGGACAGGGAGTGGATACAATTGCATTACAAACGCTCTGCCAGGAAACAGGTTTAAATCCGGATTTGGTAAAAATAAATGTTGAAACCAATGCCGGACTGCCTACCGGTATGACAACTTCCTCCAGAGCTACGGCGCTTGTAGGAAATGCCATTATTGATGCAGCTAAAAAATTAAAGGCTGACATAAAAAACCACAACCTGGCAGAATTAACAGGAAAAATTTATAAAGGGAGCTATTTATGCGACTGGACTACAAAACCGGGAGACAAGGTCGAAAAAGTGATAACCCATTTTGCTTACGGATATGCAACACAACTTGTTGTTTTGGATGATGAGGGTGAAATTGATAAAGTGTATGCTGCTCATGATGCCGGTAAAATTATGAATCCGGCTCTTTTCGAAGGGCAAATAGAAGGCGCGGTTCACATGGGGCTTGGATATGCTTTAACTGAAGACCTCCCTATGAAGGATGGACAGCTTGTATCAACCAGGATGAAAGACCTGGGAATTTTAAAAGCAAAAGACACACCGGATGTAATTGTTAAAGGAGTGGAAGTACGGGATCCGGTAGGTCCATATGGTGCTAAAGGCGTTGGTGAAATCGGGCTTGTGCCCACTGCCGCGGCTGTTGCCAATGCTTTATATCAGTTTGATAAAATAAGAAGATATAAGCTGCCGATGAAACGAGATAAGTAAATTCAGAACTTAGTAAAATGTCAGTCTTATTTAAGAATGAATATCAGAATAAGTTTAAAAATATATGTTAAATGGTTAAATGGTTATATGGCTAATTAAAAACCATCTAAACATAGAACCTTATTTAGTATAAAAATCCAAAAAGCCACAGAGGAATTTTATTTCTAAAGCCATATTCAATATCATCAGCAGCAATGTACGAGTTGTCTGTACCGGCAATTTGTCTGTTCGTTTTGTATTTACCTCCAACTTCAAATATATATTTGTTATTTACTGCAAAATCTGTTTGTTTTGAATGAGTAACTTTATGTTTGTATGATAACTGGTTCATGAAAAATGTTTCTCTGATATTTCCTATATTAGGCTTTTCATTTTCTAAAGCATATATAAAATTAGGATTTTCAAGATATATTTTATCAGGTTTTTGCAATGCACCGATTCCAAAAGTGTCACTAAATAAACTATTTATTATTTTGGCTTCATTTAGATAATGCAGGTAAGTAACTAATGTATTTCGATTTATACCTATTCGTTCACTTAATTTTTTTATATTGGGTTTAAATGGTGATGATTGAGCTATGATATATAATAACTGTTTTATTTTCCCAATACTAATTTGATTAAAATCTTTAAGAACAAACAGGTCTATATCGATTATTAAATTAATGATTTCTTCAACCCTTTGTAAATAAGTTTTTGGGTATTCTTTAAAAAAGGGGAAATAGCCTGATTCCAGGTATGTTTTAAAATACTTTATCGGTTTTGTTTTTTTTGTAATTTCCATTGCAATATCAACATGATCGCTTAAGATTTCCGATAGAGAGTAAGTGTTAAAATCCAACTTTAAAATAAAGTTTAGATATTCTCTGAACGATAAACCTGTCATTTGATAAATCATTGCCCTTCTGCTAAGGTCAGCTTTTGCCGTGGATATATGTAAAATGGATGATCCTGTGAATACAATATTGAGGCCGGGATAGTCATCATAAATGTTTTTTATTTCTTGTGCCCAGTTTTTATATCGATGTACCTCATCAAGAAAAAGATAAGTTCCTCCGTTTTTTACAAAATCGTCAACCAGATCGACAAGCCGGTTTTCAGAAAAATATAAATCATCCATACTCACATATAGATTTGTCCCATCCGGTTTAAAATTTTGTTTAATATATTGTAACAGTAAGGTAGTTTTACCTGTTCCCCTTTGACCTTTTATCCCTATAAGCCTTTCATCCCAAAATATTTCATTTGTTAAGTCCCTTATAAAAGTTGTCTTAGTAATTTGTACTTTTTCAATATGCTTTTTAAACAAATTTTCCATATAATGCTATTTAAAGATAATTATATATTAACAAAAATGCTTAATTAGATTAAGCAAAAATATAAAAAATATTATAACTAATCAATTTTGGTCAATAAAATTAACATCGTTGAAGAAAAATCAGAAAATAAATACCTTAACTCCCCTTTTAAAAGGGGTGTAGGGGTATGTTATAATACAAATATCATTTATTTTCTGATTTTTCGGCTATGATTTTTAAATTTGCATATGAAGTGATTAGTTACAAAATATTAAATAAAACATTTGTTTCTAAATATTTATTTTTATTGTACAAAAAAAATTGTAGTTTTGAAGATAGTTGTAAAGGAAGTGAAGATTATAATTACATGAAACTTTGGGAACCGGTTGTCTGTTCGACTCTTCCAGGTCCTTCGGACTCTGGAAGGTCTTGCGGACTCCGGAAGGTTTATTTAATTAAAAATTTAAAATCAAAAAATATT